>Ga0187851_10005533_pt1 | contig 10057 bp, 15 predicted proteins | sample June2016WEW_6_10_FD_132997 | JGI IMG/M metagenome (GOLD analysis project Ga0187851, IMG submission 132997) | Peatland microbial communities from SPRUCE experiment site at the Marcell Experimental Forest, Minnesota, USA - June2016WEW_6_10 | ecosystem: Environmental > Terrestrial > Soil >... | reverse complement strand
CATCATAAAAAACCTGGTAGCTAACGTATCCCTGTGCAGTTGCTTTTTGTGGCTTTATCAAGATAACTATACTTACAATAAGTATTAGAGTAATAATTTTTATTTTAGTTTTCATTTCAGGTTCTTTTTTACATTGTTTAAATTATTAAAGGGCAAAGGTCTGACCTTCATTTTGGGGGAGTATTACATTATTAGAAAAAAGAGTTACATCATTCACATATTAAGTTTTTCGAAATTGGCATTATTCAGTTGGGAAAACGTAAATTATTTTTCCATAATTAACAAAAGTTATTTTCTCTTCTTTTGCTAACCAGCCCAATGCAATAAATAATTCATTCATGCTTAATTTGCAATCTCTTTTTAGCTTATTAATACTTGTGTCGGTTAAATTACTTTCTAACTTTTTCCATATATTCTCAGCATTGATCTTGATCTGGTTTTTTTTCATTCTTGTAAAATTTAGTATTAGTTGGATTATTATATTAAGTTAATTGATTCTTCTTTTCTTTAATTTTCCGTTTAATGAAGTGTCCACATAGTCAACAAGTATTCCTACAGATTGAAACATAGTAAGCCTGTTGTCGGGGACATTAATGTTAAATTCTTTTTCTGCATCAACAATAATTTCAACCACGTCGAGTGAATTAACTCCTGCACTTTTAAATGATGTTTCGTGTGATACTTCTGATGTTGAAATACCTAGTTTATTACTGATATTCAATATTATTTTTTCAGCTATTTCTTGTTTAGTCATATTATTAAGGTTTCAGATTTAATAATTCTTTATGATTAATATAATATATCTGATATAAATAATTTATGCGGCTTTAAATCTTCAAATATTAAAAGGTCTTCCATATTGGAAACACTTCCAATCATGTTCAAATTATTATTATCTTTTGTTTCTTCAATTCCTTTTTGATTTTCGGCATCAGATACTTTTGTCTTCTCTGCTTTAACTGATATTGTCATTTTATTTAATTTTTATTTGTGAATAAATTTCTACAGTGCAAATTTCCTTGCTTTAATTCAGGCGAGTGTTACATAATTAGATAAATAAGTTGTATTATTCATACTTATGCCAGTGTAATAAAAAGCGCTTCCAATATATAATGAAAGCGCTATGTAAGTTTCAAGTTTAAAAATCAAATCAATAAAGATTATTTATCAAATGTTACGATGCGAAATTATTTGCAAATGAAATATTCCGAATTAAGAAGAGGTTAAGAATGAATTAAGATAGGGTTAATTAAAAAACGCAATGGCTTATAAACTTGTGGCTATGCATAGGAATTAATATAGAATTAAATGATATAATATCATTCGCACATTCCCCTTGCACAATAATAAAAATAAAATCATTTTTATTAAAAAAACGTTCTTTGAAATTAAAAATTTATAATCAAAATAAAACCAGAGCATTTAAGGACTCATCTATAATTATTTGCTGAGATTCTTTTGCAAGGTTAATCATTCCATAAGCTCTTACCGCAATGTTGAAGGCCTCCTCCTGATCATTGTTCTCAAGATAAGCAGCAGCAGCTAAATGTAGTATTAATGCTTCGGCTAATTGGCTTGCAATTTTTTTGTGCCCGTCAATTTCTTTTTTATTTTCTGCAGAAGACGATTCATTTGAATAGACCTTCTTTATTTGTGTTGCTATTTTTGTCATTTTATTTTGGGTTTTACAATATGTAAAATTACTATCCTTTATAGCTTTTATTGTTACACTTTTCGGGCAAAGATTTACATCTTTCACACATTCCATTATACAATAAAAAAGCGCTTCCAATATATAATGAAAGCGCAATATTAAGTTCAGGATTAAAAATTGTTTATCTAATGAATATTTCAATATTTTATACAACGACCAAAAACAGCTATCCTTTTATAATCTTTTTGTTTACTGATTATGTTTTGATATTTTCTTTTATTTTCTGGCATAACTTATAGTACAAAAGATTAACTTCAATATGACTGTCTGATAAGGTTGGTGGTTGTTCTGATTTAAATATAATTTCTTTCTGATCTGAAAGCGCGTGTTCTGTATGGCCATTGGCTTTCATTGTACTTATACGCGCCTGATCGTTATTCATCATTTCGAGTTGCTTTGCAGCTTCACGATGATGCTTTATAGCTTCTTCTAGCTGAATAATTGCATTTTTGTGATTTTCAACTCCTTTTTTATTTTCAACATCAGTTGCAATTTTTTTCTTTGTTGAAACAGGAGACATTATAGTTGTCATTTTTATTTATTTTATTTGATGAAATGAAAGGCCAATTGTTGCAACCCCGGTTGATATATCTAAAAATATCCCAAGTTTTGAATCTATATGGTATTCTGTTCCAATATTCCCATCAAGAAATAATGGATCATTATTATGAAAGTAATTCCTGTTACCCTGATAACCACTTTCCCATTTTGCATTCACCATAGCAATTCCAGCAGAACCTGCTACATATAAATCCCATTTAGAACCAGTGTTAAGTAATTTGTTAAAATAGTATTTAACTTTAATGCCTGCCGGGATAACGGTTTCGTGATAATTATAATATTTGTATGGAACAATATCCTGTACACACGTTATACCCCAGTAATAATTATTATTGTATGTATAATAACTTATAAAAGGAGCTAATGTGAAGCTCTTTGACATATTGTATTCATAATTGAGATGATAAACAGGCATTGAATGTCTAACATACCCGTAATACCCTCCATAGCCTCCAACGCCAACACCTATGTTAAGTGTATTCCCATGATTTTCAGAAGGGGTTACTTCCTGTGCAGAGATATTATAACTTAATACCGAAAAGAAGAACAACGAAACAACAATTGATTTTTTCATAATGTTATGTTTTTTTAAATCCCCGCAACTTGCGGGAATGATGTGAATAAGTTATCACGATACAAAGGTCAGGAGATATACAAAGGTGCACGTTACACATTAAAAAGTAAAAGTTACATCATTCATAGATTTGACTTTTACCATAAAAAAACGCTTCCAATATAATGAAAGCGCTATGTAATGTTCAGGATTGAATTGTTTATCAAAAGGCTATTCATCTAAGCATGTTTTTTTAAAATTTCTTTTTGAATACTACGTGCATGTTCCGTACAACAGTATGCTTTAACCAAACTAATATGCGCTTCATATTTATTTCCTGTAATAAAATGCCTTACAGCTTCATGATGAAGTAGTATAGCTTCTTCTAAATCCATAATTGCATTTTTATAATTTTCAATCCCTTTTTGATATTCAATGGGAAACCCCATTGGCTTCTCTTTAATGATATGTGTTTGCATGTTTGACATTTGTTAATTGTGAATATATTATCACAATACAAAGGTAGAGAGATATAAAAAAGCCGGTATTACACAAAAAAGGATAAAAGTTACATCATTCACATATCTATCTTCAGGCAGACATATTATCAAGTGTATTACGCCTTTTGTCTTTTAGTTGTTTGAAGAAGGAAGGTGTTAGACCTGTAACTTTTTTGAACTGGTTTGATAAATGAGACACACTGCTGTAATTTAGCCTGTAGGCGATTTCCCCCAGGGTAAGTTCATTGTAAATGAGCAGTTCTTTTACCCGTTCAATTTTATGCGTAATAATAAAATGTTCAATAGTAGTGCCTGTTGTTTCCGAGAAAATATTAGCAAGGTACGTATAATTATAGTCTAATTTTTTAGAAAGGTAATCGGAGAAATTTACTTTAATAGGTTCGTCGTCGGCATAATGTACCAGTTCCACTATAATGCCTTTTATTTTTTCAATCAATATGGCTTTAGTATCGTCCATCAATTCAAGCCCGGAGCATTTTAAGCCTTTTCTTAGTTCTTCCCGTTGCTCTGTAGTAATATCTTCCATTATCTCAGCCGCACCCAATTCTACTGAAGTATAATGAAGCCCCAGTTTCTTTAATTCTGATTTCACTACCATTTTGCAGCGAAGCGATACCATATATTTGACGTAGAGTTTCATGCTATTAATAAAGAATGTAATGGTTTAAAGTACTTAAAGCTATTGGTTATCCAATTACCTTGCTTAAGGGCAGGCAGGTTTGTTCTTATATTCTTTAATTTTTGTTAGCACAGCCAACAAGCAGTCTGTTAATGAACCGGTAAATGTCTTATCGAAAAGTAAATGTTCATTCTTTTCATAAATCACTGCAAATTGATATTCTAAAATTGGGTTAAAATCGTAATGCCTGATTTCGTTATCGTAATTAAATATATCTAAGAGTTTTTTCTTATCTAATTTGCCTTGATTACAAATTAATCCCCATGGTTCTAAATTCCTGCTTTCGTATATGAACAGTTTATAACCGTCAATTTCAGCAGGTAAATTTTCAATGGTCTGAATTATTTCTTCCTTATATGTTTTCCTGGCATTCAAATTATTTTTCTTTTATCCTTATTATCGCTAATTAAAAACAAAACTATGAGCAAATAAAATTTCCTGAATTAATAAGAAATTAAAAATAGATTAAGAAGTGATTAATTTAGGGAGGTTACTTTGCTTGTAAAAGTTCACTTAACTCTGAAGAGAGTACTCTCGATTCTATATGAGTACCCGCTTCTCTGTGTTTATTTTACTACTATCTTATAATGGTGAGTCATTTTGTTTTTCAATTTATGCTGCAACAATTACCGGTGAATTAACCTGGTTATTTTCGGTATGTCTTTTCCATACCGGGTTACTGTTTAATTCAGGTATGTGTTTTATTTGATTCTCAGTTTTAACATTTCTGAAAGCTATTTTTAGTCTTTCAGTAGGGCTGACAAATAAAAACTGTCCGTCTATTTTATTACATTCAACCATATTACGTCTGATCAAATCGCGTACAATTTTAAAGGTAAGTGATCTTGAATCGATGTGATAACCGGTTGAACTATTTCTGAGTGAGTGATTGGCAACTATGTGCCTGATTTCTCTAACATATTTATTTTTCATTATTTGGGTTTTATTGAATTTATTAATATATATTTTTATAATTATTTACCAAACGCAAGACCAAAAGTTGCAACACCGGTGGATATATCAAGGAATGCTCCAAATTTGGGGCTTACATGGTATTCGGTTCCAATATGTGCATCAAGAAATAAAGGGTTTGTGCTATGGAAGTAATTTCTGGGTCCCATATAACCACTTTCCCATTTAGCGTTTACTATAGCAATTCCAACAGAACCTGCTACGTATAAATCCCATCTGGAACCTGTGTTAAGTAATGTGTTGAAATAGAATTTGCCTTTAACACCAACAGGAATAACGGTTTCATGATAGCTGTAATTTTTAAATGGATAATACTCCTGATCACAAGCAACACCCCAATTTTTACTGTTACTGTAGGTGTAAAAACTAATAAAAGGAGCTAATGTGAAATTCTTTGCAATACTATTTTCATAGTTGAGACTGAGAACAGGCATTGCATGACTAACATACCCGTAATATCCTCCATACCCTCCAACGCCACTTCCAATGTTGAGCGTATTTCCATGATTTACAGAAGAGGTTACTTCCTGTGCAGAGATAGTAGAACTTAATCCCATAAGGAAGAAAAGCGAAACAATGATTAACTTTTTCATAATTGTAATTTTTAGTATTGTTGTTTTTATAATTTGTGAATTAAATTTAAAACAGAAACGCAACCTATAAGAAAGAAAGCGTTGATAATTTTTGTTTTCATTGTGCTGCGTTTTTGTTAATACAAAATTACTTCAAAAGCGATGGCCCATAAATCACGGTAAACTATGGAATTTAAGAAATAATAATTAGTGTGCTGGTTAGAAACCGCTAAGGAAATAGTAACATCATTCACACATTTTGCAAAAAGCTTGCTTTCGGCTTTAAAATTTCGTATATTAGTAATGTAAATAAACAAGCCCCTGGCTTAGTAGGATATAATATGAATACGAATAGAAAACAGATTTGCGAATTAATCAGGGTCTATGGTTGTTGGTCATGGCTGAGAGTTAAGTTTTTGGTTAATGGTCATTGGTATAAAAAACTAATGACTATTGACCATTGACCTAACCAACTTCTATAACCAAAAAACTTTAAGCCTAATTCAAACCTAAAACCCAATTTCTTTCAGTATAAATATAACAAGCCGGGGCTTAAAAAGCTTTTTGGCTTATGACAACGCTGTCGACCGATTTTGGGGTTAAAGCCTTGCTACTATACCTTAAGGAGTATAAAGCTTTTATAGTTTATTGCATAGCCGACGGCCTTTGTACCGATGTGTATTTCGACAATGGCGAAATGAGGCAGGTTTCGTGCAATATAGGCGCTGTAGAAAAGGTATGCCCGTATCATTACCTGTTTCGCATACATAAATCGGTTTCGGTTAACTTTTATTGCATAGAGGAGATAAACCTTAAATGGCGCTGTGTGCTGCTCGACCACTGGGAAATGTTCCTTATCAGCGACAGGGTATTCCGCAAATTGACCGCCAATCTGAATAATTTGGGTTATGAAATTATTTAATATCAAATTTTGCATGAAAATCAATTTGTTTGCCCCTAATCCCTAAAGGGAGCAAATTGATTTTCAACACACCCTTCAGGGTCGGGGCAATGTTGAAAATCAAAACATCATCAAATTTTAACCTCTTTTTGCGTTTCGTCGTTTAAAACTGTACGATGGTTTTAAAGATTCAGAAACGCTGATATTTATTTTGACCTTAGCATCGCAATGCTGATAAAACTGAAGATTACTGATTGAGGACTATGCGAAAAAAATACATTTTGTAACAGAATGCAAAACGTTCAGAACATAATGTAAAAATTTCGTAAGAAAATGTAAAAGTTTTCAGAGAGAATGTAAAAGTTTTGAGAGAAAATGTAAAAATTCTGAGAGAGAATGTAAACGGTTCGAGAGATAATGTAAAAATTCTAATGTAGAATGTAAAAATTTCAAATCATAATATAAAAGTTTCGGTGCAAACAGTGAATCTTTCCTAAGAAAAAGTAAAAGTTTCGGCACAAAAAGTAAAAGTTTCAACTCATAATGCAAAAATTCTAACTCATAATGTAAAAGTTTCCGAACAAAATGTAAAAATTCCGACTCATAATGTAAAAGTTTCAAGAGAAAATGTAAAAATTCTAATGTAGAATGCAAAAATTTCAAATCATAAAATCAATATAATACTAACCCTCAAAAAAATAAAACAATGGCAAACGGAAAACATTACATCCCACGGGATATTAAGCTCTTTGATCTGTACCTGGCACGTACTTGCGCATACCTTATTCTCGGTACGCCTACAAACGCTACCCGATTCAACTGGACTGCTGCAAACTTAGCAGCATGGCAAAATTTCTTATCGCTCTGGATTCCGCTGCATACGCAGTACACCAATAAAAAAGGCGGATATATGCCGGTGGTAAGAACAAAATTGCTGGCTATAATTTCAAATACGGTGGCTTATGCACAGGCAAATAAGCTTATAGAGCTTATAATAGCCACAGTAAGCCTTAATGCCGACGACTGCGTGGCGTTTGGCCTGCCCGAGAAACTTGTTATAACGCCAACAGGCCCTAAACCAATGGCAAAAATCAAAGAGCCTGATAAAACTATTGTTACTAAGGAACCTGTTTACCCCAAACTGATTCCCATTGCAGGCGGTTTTTTACATACAAAAGCTTATACTGAAAAAACACAAAGCGGGCGCGCCCACAAGCTTAAAGGTTTCGACCTTATTGAATATGCGGTGGCAGTGTTCTATTCCACAGCTACCGGGCTTCCGGTAAATGCAAGCGACCCACGGTTGCTTATTGGGCATTCGTCGAAAGCAAGTTTTATAATGGGTTTAGCTGCTTCGACAAATAATTTAACAACTATAGCTGCAGGCTCGGCAACGCCTACCAAGATTGCAGTAATATTTTTCCGCTGGGCAAAAAGCAAGCACCCCGACCTTGATGGCCCGTGGAGCGGGCCGTTTACAACACCGCTGTTGTAAGGGAAATATTTATTTTATTTTCTGACTTACCCCCGGCCCCTCTCTGTAAACAAAGAGGGGAGGATTAAAAGTCCCTTCTCTACAAGTAGAGAAGGGATTTAGGGATGAGTCAAAAAAACAAGCGATTAAATAAACCATAAATTACAAACCATGCCAGGCAAAACATCCTTCAAAGAGTTTAAAATAACCCTTTCAGCAGCGCAGCTAAAAACGGCTAATAACATTGCAATTGATATTCCTGAACTTGCTGTTCCCGGTAAAGGTTATGCCTGGAGCGTAGCAATGGCTGAACTTAGGTTTTTTGCCGGAAGCACTCCATTTAAAAGCACTACGCTTTTTATTATTACCGATACGGCAGCTATAGAACAAATGGTTTCGGGCGAAATATTGAATTCGTATGCCGACTCTTTCAGCAAGTTTCTTTCAACAGGCAGTTCCGATTTGGCTATAGTTGAAAACAAAAAAGTAACTATAGTTACCAATGCAGATTCAGCCACTGGAAATGGCTACTGTATTGTTTATGGTATTGCAAGGAAAATAAAATTATGATATAACGAAGTTGCTTCGGTTAATAGTGAATCAACTTCATAATGTCATGAAATTTTGCTGACTTTTAGAATGTTAGTTTTTCCGTGTTCGTTAAGCGGAGAACTACCCACATGCACCACGCAATCGCCCGCCGCAAGCAGGTCGTTTTCTTTAAGTATCCTTATTGATTCGCGTATCGCTTCTTCCATCTGTTCGAAGCTTTGCATATAGAAAACTTTTACACCCCACACCAGCGAAAGGTATTGCAATAAGCGCCTGTTATTGGTAAAAGCGAATATATCCGTTTCGGGGCGGTGGCTTGATATGCGGAATGCCGTATAACCGGAATGAGTGAAGGTTATGATAGCTCTTGCTTTAACTTCTTTAGCCAGGGTTGAAGCATTGTAACAAATGGTGTCGGCAAGGAAAGTAGAAGCCCCTTCCACCGGAAAGTATTTTTTATTGCAGGCATCACCGCAGGCTTCGGTATAATAAATTATTTTTTGCATGCTGTATATCGTTTCAACGGGATATTTACCCACCGAAGTTTCGCCGCTCAGCATAAGCGCATCGGCGCCATCCAAAACAGCATTGGCTACATCAGTGGCTTCAGCCCGTGTAGGTGTATAATTGCTTATCATGCTTTCCATCATTTGTGTTGCAACGATGACCGGTTTGGAATGCCTGATACATTTTTCAATGATCTGTTTCTGAATTAAAGGAACCTCATCAAAAGGCATTTCCACTCCCAGGTCGCCGCGTGCAACCATTATACCATCTGCCTGTTCTATTATCTGGTCAATTTCCTGTAAGGCTTCGGGCTTTTCAATTTTAGCTATCACCCCTGCATGGCCTTTATGTTCCCTAATCAGTTTCTTTAATTCAAGCACATCGGAAGCTTTACGCACAAACGACAACGCTATCCAGTCAACATCCTGCGCAATGGCATAAACAGCATTTGAAATATCTTCATCCGTAAGGCAAGGAAGCGACACTTTGGTGTTTGGCAGGTTCACTCCCTTATGCGATGAAAGCGTGCCTCCAAAAATAACCCTCGCTTTTACCGTATCGTTTTTATTCGTTTCGGTTACTTCCAGTTTTATTTTCCCGTCGTCAATAAGTATCATCTCGCCTGTCTTCACATCTTGCGGAAACTCAAGGTAACTCATATATACACTGTTTTTATTTCCGATGCACTTTTCAGAAACAAACGTAATTATATCGCCTGCAATCAGCTCGAGATGATTGTTTTCAATTTCACCTACCCTAAGTTTAGGCCCCTGTAAGTCGGCAAGAACAGATACATGAGTTAAGCATTCAACATTCAATTCCCTGATCAGATTTATCAATTTAAGGAATTCTTCTTTAGTTGAATGAGAAAAATTTATCCTGAAAACATCCACTCCTTCATCTATCATTCTTTTTACTATATCTTTTGAAGAAGAAGCGGGGCCAAGTGTAGCAACTATCTTTGTTTTAGAAAGGACTTGTTTCATTTGAATCTATTTTTGAGATTTAATCTTTAAAATTAAACATTTAAATATAAATCTCTTTTAGCCTG
>Ga0187851_10005527_pt1 | contig 10062 bp, 4 predicted proteins | sample June2016WEW_6_10_FD_132997 | JGI IMG/M metagenome (GOLD analysis project Ga0187851, IMG submission 132997) | Peatland microbial communities from SPRUCE experiment site at the Marcell Experimental Forest, Minnesota, USA - June2016WEW_6_10 | ecosystem: Environmental > Terrestrial > Soil > Wetlands... | reverse complement strand
TAGGCGGGAATCCCCTCGGCGATGCGAAATGCCTCCAGCGAGGCCGCTCCCACCGGGGTCGCGCCGGCCTCGATCAGCGCCTGCCAGAGCGCGGGAATCTGCGCCGCCCGCGTCCATAACTCGTAGTGCGGCGCGAGTGCGCCATAGGCGCGAACGACGCGGATTCCGGAGCCATTCCACTCAGCGCCGGTGCTGGTTAGCGGCTCACCGGGCGCGGGCAGCTCCAGCCGCGCCAGCACACCGGCAGCCAACGGGCCGATAAGCCCCAGCGCCGTCTCGCCGGTCAGCTCTGCCTCGGCGTTCAGGCTCCGATTTGGGCTCAAGGGCGCCAGTTCCACATCGTCCATGATGATGAAGCGCTCCAGGTGGGCCAGCAGACGGTCATACTGGTCGGCGGCAATCTCCAGTTCCAGGTTGTCAGCTTCGCGCCAGACGTGGAGGTCGCCCTGGATGCGCCCCTGCGCGTTGAGCACCAGGTTCCAGGCGCCGGCGTTCGCGGCCAGATCGTTCACCGTATTGGTGACCATGCCGCTGAGCCAGCGGAAGCGGTCCTCGCCGCGCACGGCCACACGTCGCAGCCAGCCCAGGTCGTGAACGGCGGCTCCCAAGGCCAGCGCCGCTATTTCCCTCTTCGGCGCGTCCAACTGCCAAGGGGTCAGCACGCCACGATAGGCAGCCAACTCCGGCCCAGCGGCGGCTTGATCCAGCAGCGCGGCCAGCGAAGCGGGTCGCTCGCCCGCGGACAGGTCCTCGTCCGTGGGGTGGTTCGCCGGGGCGGCTTGAGGGATGGCCGTTTCAGTCATAGGGAACTTTTTCGCTGGTATGCGCATGGATTTCCAGGGAAGCCGCGCGCCAGACCGCATCCTGATTATAGCCTTGAGAGAGAGGGAGAGCCGATGAGCGAGCAACGCGGGAGGTTGAGGGGAGATTGGCGGGGATGGGTTCTGGCGGCGGCCTTGTGTCTTGCGGCAGTGGCAGCGGCGCAGCAACCGGCTCCGCCCGCCGCGGGCGCTCCTCCTGTCGCAACCGCGCCACAGGCGCAATCAGCATCCCCGCAGGTAGCCGGCAAGATCACCCCAGAGCAGGCGCGCCAGCTCTTCGCCCTGGTGGATGAGCTGATCAAGTTCTCCTCCAATGAGACCGGCCTGCCAGTCAAGAGCCAGGTGAAGCGCGAGATCATCTCCCGCGCCAGCGTCGAGAGCTACCTGAAAGAGAAATTCGAGGAGGACCAGAGCGCCCGGCGCATGCAGCGCGACGAGATCGTGCTGAAGAAGTTCGGCCTGCTGGACCGCGACTTTGCGCTCAAGCCATTTCTGCTGGCGCTGCTCAAGGAGCAGATCGAGGCTTATTACGACGCCAAGACCAAAACGGTCTACATGCTGGACTGGGTAGATATCGAGGAGCAGAAGCCGGTGCTGGCCCACGAGTTGACCCACGCCCTGCAGGACCAGCACTCCGACCTCGAAAAGTGGGACGACCAGACCCCCGACGATGTCTCGCTCAACGCCCGCGACGATGCGGACCATCTGGCGAAGGACGAGATGGACACGGCGCGCGAGGCCGTCGTCGAGGGCCAGGCCACGGCCGTCATGATCGACTACATGCTCAAGCCCAAAGGCCTGAGCCTGGTGAAGGACCCGGAGATCATGGAATCCGTCGAGCAGATGATGTCCGGCTCGGAAGACTCTCCCGTGCTGGCGCGCGCGCCGCTGCTGCTCTCCGAGTCGCTTCTGTTCCCGTATCGCGACGGGCTCAATTTCGAACAGGATGTATGGATGGACCAGGGCCAAACGGCGGCATTTACCGGGACCCTCGACCGCCCGCCCACCTCGAGTTGGGAGATCATCAACCCGCGCGAGTACGAGAAGAAGCACGCGCCTTCCGTGCCCCTGCTGCCCGATATTCACCCGCTGGTGGACCCGCTCTACAAGCCGTATGACATCGGCCAGGTGGGCCAACTCGACGTGCGCATTCTGACGGAGCTTTTCGGCGGCGACCAGGAGTCCCGCGACCTGACCTCGGCCTGGGACGGCGGGCTCTATTGGGCCGGCCAGCGGCTCAGCGCCAAGACGCCGGCGGACCACCACCCCACGGACAAAAACCCGTCCGTGGGGACCCCGGTTGAGCAAGCCGGCACAAACGCCATCGCCATGTTCTATCTGTCGGCCTGGAAGAGCGCCGCTTCCGCGCACGACTTTGCCCGGCTCTATGCCGAGGAGCTAGGCCGCAAATACTCCGGCGTCAAGCTCGACCGCCCCAAGACATTCTCAGTCTTTCCGCCTCCGCCCACCCCGCCCGGGGAATCTGTGGACCCCATCTCTTCTACCGGCGAAGAGCAGGTCTACTCGACTCCGAAGGCCCGGTGGTAATCACCACGCGCGGCAAGCTGGTCTTCGTCGCCGAGAGCTTTCCGCTCGATCTGGCCCGCAAGCTCACCACACTCATCCTCGACGCGCAGGGAACCGGGGAGATGCGGACGGCGCAGGCCACACAGCCCCCTGCCCCACTGAGCTGTCATCCTGAGCGAGCACAGCGAGTCGAAGGACCTGCGGCTGATCCATCCTGCGTCGGCGCGGGCGCCCCAACTCCCGATTCTGAGAACTGGCAGCCGCTGACCGGAAACTTCATCCGCTTTTTCTCCGACTGTGGCGTGATGAAGGCGGCGGTCGAGGCTGCGGTTCAGGCAGGGAAATAGAGAGAAGGGGGATCTGCCGGGAAGCGTTTGGCCCAGGTTTTCTGTTGAAACCCCCTTCCCTCTCGACCGCTTCCGGGGTAGAATTCCGTTAGAAGGTATGCGCAATCGCCTTCAAATTCCGGTCAAGGGAATGCCCCTCCTCAAGCGCTTTCGCCGCAGACGGCCCGACCGTGGGCGACGCCCCTCCTGCTGAGTTCGAAACCCTTGGATGTGTGGCGCTCCAGGTCTCCGAGCTAAGCCTGGCGCCCTTTTCTCCCAACCCCCATGAGCAATCTCCGTTCGGTTTCGTTCGAGACAGGGTTGGGAGAACCTCGAACAGAGTTTCACAGCGCCTCCGCCAGTGCGCGGAGAGAAAGGCTTCCCACGATGAATAGCTTTGATAGCAAGGCGACGCTCACTTCCGGCAATCGGAGTTACACAATCTATCGCTTGCCCGCGCTTGCCGCGCGCGGCTTCAACCTGAGCCGGCTGCCCTTCAGCCTGAAGATACTGCTCGAAAACCTGCTGCGCCGCGAGGATGGCGTGAACGTCACGGCAGCCGACATTGAGTTTCTGGCCAGTTGGGACGCCAAGGCCGAGCCTACCCGGGAGATCGCCTACATGCCGGCGCGGGTGCTGATGCAGGACTTCACCGGCGTGCCCGCGGTGGTCGATCTGGCCGCGATGCGCGACGCGATCAAGACCCTAGGCGGCGACCCGGAGCGGGTGAATCCGCTGGTTCCTGCCGAATTGGTGATCGACCACTCGGTGCAAGTGGACGAGTTCGGCACGTCTGCGGCCTTCGACGCCAATACGCTGCTGGAATTCCAGCGTAACCGCGAACGCTATGCATTTTTGAAGTGGGGCCAGACGGCCTTTCGCAACTTCTCCGCCGTGCCGCCGGGGATGGGCATCTGCCACCAGGTGAATCTGGAGTATCTGGCGCGGGTGGTATTTACATCTGAGTTAGATGGGGAGTTAGTTGCTTATCCCGACACGCTGGTCGGCACCGACTCGCACACCACGATGATCAACGGCCTGGGCGTGCTGGGCTGGGGCGTGGGCGGCATCGAGGCCGAGGCGGCGATGCTGGGACAGGCTGTCTCGATGTTAGTGCCGCAGGTGGTGGGCTATAAACTCACCGGCAAGCTGCGCGAGGGAGCGACAGCGACTGACCTAGTGCTGACGATAACTCAGGCGCTGCGCAAGTTAGGCGTAGTGGGTAAGTTCGTCGAGTTCTACGGGCCGGGCGTGGCGGAGTTGGCGCTGGCCGACCGGGCGACGATCAGCAACATGGCGCCGGAGTATGGCGCCACCTGCGGCATCTTCCCGGTGGACGCCGAGACACTGCGCTATCTGCGATTGACGGGACGCGGCGAGAAGCAGATCGCGCTAGTCGAGGCTTATTACAAGGAGCAGGGGTTATTTCATACGAGTAACTCGCCGGAGGCCGAGTACACCGAATCGCTGGAACTGGATCTGGCAACAGTTGAACCTAGTGTCGCGGGGCCGAAGCGCCCGCAGGACCGCGTACTGCTGAAGGATGCGGCGGCTGACTTCGCGCAACAACTGCCCGCGTTGCTCGCGCCTACCGCCAAGCCGCTGGGCGAGCGCGCGGCGGCTGAGTGGAAGCGCGAGCCGGTGGCGGACGCCTCAGTCGCGGAAAAAGCAACCGCAGGTCCTTCGACTCCGCTTGTCGCTAAGAACGCGCCAAGCTCCGCTCAGGATGACAGATCATTCGGACACGAGGCGAGGCTATCGACGGTGCAAGGCCGCTTCGGAGTCGATCCGGACCGGTATCTCGATCATGGCTCGGTGGTGATTGCCGCCATTACCAGTTGCACCAACACGTCGAACCCCTCGGTGATGATGGCCGCGGGGTTGCTGGCGAAGAAAGCAGTCGGAAAGGGGCTGACCGTGCCGCCCTGGGTGAAGACTTCGCTGGCGCCGGGGTCGCGCGTAGTTACCGACTATTACGAAAAGGCGGGCTTGCTGCCGTATCTCGAAAAGCTGCGCTTCAACGTGGTGGGTTACGGCTGCACCACCTGCATCGGCAACTCGGGACCGCTGCCCGCCGATGTGTCGAAGAGTATCGACGAGCATGGACTGGTTGCGGTCAGCGTGCTCTCGGGCAACCGCAACTTCGAGGGGCGCGTCAACGTGGATGTGCGCGCCAATTATCTGATGAGTCCGCCGCTGGTGGTGGCCTATGCTCTGGCCGGACGAATCGGGCATGACTTCGAAAGGGATTCGCTGGGGACAGATGAGTCGGGGCAGCCGGTTTATCTCAAAGACATTTGGCCCACGCAAGCAGAGGTGGCCGAGGCGATTGAAAAGGGATTGTCCAGCGAGGGCTTCCGCAAGGAGTACGCGACGGTTACATTGGGCGATGCGAATTGGCAGGGGCTGAAGTTTCCCACCGGCGAGGTGTATCAGTGGGAGCCGGATTCGACTTACATCCGCAAGGCTCCGTATTTCGATGGCATAACTTCGACTCCCGCGCCAGTTACTGACATTTTAGGCGCGCGCGTGCTGGCTGTATTGGGCGACTCGGTGACTACCGATCACATTTCGCCGGCGGGTTCGATCAAAGCAAGCGGACCGGCGGGCAAGTATCTTGCCGGGCATGGCGTGAAGCCGGCCGACTTCAACTCATACGGCTCGCGGCGCGGCAACCATGAAGTCATGGTGCGCGGAACCTTCGCCAATGTGCGGCTGCGCAACAAGCTGGCTCCGGGCACCGAGGGCGGCGTCACGCGGCTGCTTCCTGAAGGCGAGCAGATATCCATCTTCGACGCCAGCGTGAAGTATGACGAGCGCGGCGTGCCGCTGATCATTCTGGCGGGCAAGGAGTACGGCTCGGGCAGCTCGCGCGACTGGGCGGCCAAGGGGCCGAAGCTGCTCGGTGTGCGCGCGGTGATCGCGGAGAGCTTCGAGCGGATTCATAGGTCGAACTTAGTTGGCATGGGGATTCTTCCGTTGCAATTCGAGGAGGGGCAAAGCGTCGAGTCGCTCGGTCTGACCGGCGAGGAGGTCTACGACTTCGCCGGACTGACGGCGCTCTTGGCCAACAAATTTGCCTCGGGCAAGACGCTTACGGTGAAGGCCAAGGCCGCCGGCGGAGACGTGAAAGAGTTTACCGCAACTATTCGCATCGACACGCCGCAGGAGATCGAGTACTTCGAACACGGCGGCATCCTGCAATACGTGCTGCGGCAGTTGGCAGCGAAATAGCTGACAGTCCGCATCTCCGGGTGCAAGGCCCGATAGAAACCATCACTCGCCGGCGCGGCCCGGATCAGGACTGCGCGGACGCAGAAGCCCGTTCCTGGCGCTCGCGGAAGAGGACGCCATTCAGTTCCGCGCCCAGCAGCGCGCTGAATGAGGTGATGTAGAGCCAGACCAGCGTGGCGATGCCGGCGCCGAAGGAGCCGTAGAACATGGAGTAGTCGGCGATGCGCGTGACGTACCAGCCGAAGGCCAGCGTGGCTGGGAACCAGAGCAGCGTGGCGGCCAGGGCGCCGGGGCCGACCCAGGCCCAATGCTCCCTGCGACGGGTTCCGAAGTGATAGAGCGCGCCGAGGACGGCGACGCTGGTGGTGAGCGCGATGGCCCAGCGGAGCATGCGCCAGAAGAAGAGCACGACGTGGCGCAACTCATGGACGGAGTTATCGATCATCCAGACTTCGATCTGACGGCCGAAGACCAGCACCAGGGTCGCAAGCGAGAGCGGAACCAGCACGATGGGCACCAGCAGCAAGGCGCGCAGCCGCTTCTGCCAGAAGCCCCAACTATCGCGTGGCTGCCGGTAAGCGCGGCGAAAGCCCTCCATCAGCGAGAGCATCAGGCCCAGGCCGGCAAAGACCGAGAGGGCTGTGGCGGAGAAGATCAATTGCGCGGAGTGGAAGCGGCGGGTCTCCAGCGCGGATTGCAGCAGGGACATCGAATCGGGGGGCAGAAACTGCTCGAAGGAGTAGCGAACCTCGCCGACCAGCGAGGTTCCCTCCGGCACCTGGGCCAGCAATGCGGTGAGGACGACCAGCGCCGGGAAGAGCATCAACATTCCCGAGTAGGCGGCGGCCTTGGCGGTGTTGAGCAGGTCGTGCTCGAGAGCCAGCCAGAGCGCTTTGCGAATGGGTTGAATGGGAGATGGCATAGGCGCTACAGGCAAGAGTAGAGCATGGAAGGGGTTCTCGGCGAGTGGGCTTGTCTCCGGAAGGTGAAAACGAGGTTGATTCCGGCTGCGTTCTGCTTGATTTTGTACGCAATTGGGCAAGACCTTGGAGATGCGAGTGGCATAGGGCGCTCCGAACCGGCAGCATCCGGCTCTCAAAACCCTTGCACGCCGATCCGATTCCTACGCTCTCCCGTCTGGCGGTTTATCATGACCAAGTGATGAAGACTTCCTTAGCTCACCCTCTTCGGATTCTGCTCCCACTTCTGTTGCTTGCCGATTTCGCCGTGCTCCCCGCCGCGGCCCAGAGCAGGCCGATTCCCAACCCCCAACTGGCTTCGCCTGAATTGAATGCGCGCGTCGAATCCTTGCTGAAGCAGATGACGCTGGACGAGAAGATCGGGCAGTTGGCGCAGTATTCGGCTGGATTCGCCACCGGGCCCAAGTCGTCCAATCTCCGCTACGACGAGCTGGCGGCCAAGGGCCAAGCCGGCTCCTTTTTGAACACGGTGGGCGCCGAGGCCACCAATCACTATCAGCACTTGGCCGTGGAGAAGACGCGGCTGCACATTCCGCTTCTCTTCGGCCAGGATGTGATTCACGGTCATCGGACGACCTTTCCCGTGCCGCTGGCGATAGCGGCAAGCTGGGACCCGGCGGCGGCCGAGACGGTGGCGCGCTTTGGCGCGGTCGAGGCCCGCGCCGACGGCATTCCCTGGGTCTTTTCGCCGATGGTGGACATCGCGCGCGACCCGCGTTGGGGGCGCATCGTCGAGTCCAACGGCGAGGACCCCTACCTGAGTTCGGCGATGGCCCGCGCCTGGGTGAAGGGCTATCAGCAGGACGATCTCTCCAAACCCGACTCGGTGGCCGTCAGCGTGAAGCACTTTGCCGCCTACGGCGCGCCTATCGCCGGCCGCGATTACAACGCCGTGGATATGAGCGAGATCATGCTGCGGCAGGTTTACCTGGAGCCGTATCGCGCCGCAGTCGAAGCCGGGGCGGCCACGGTGATGAGTTCTTTCAACTCGATCAACGGCATTCCCGCCACCGCCAACCCCTTTACGCTGACCCGGATTCTGCGCAAGGAGTGGGGTTTCGACGGCATGGTGGTCTCCGACTGGGGCGCGGTGGCCGAGCTGATGAACCACTCGATCGGCGACGGCCCGACGGTGGCCCGCAAGGCTCTGGAGGCCGGCGTGGACATGGACATGGAAGGCAACCTCTTTGGGAACGTCTTGGTCGCGCAGGTGCGTGCTGGCAAGATTCCCGAGAGCGTGGTGGACGAGGCTGTGCGGCGGGTTCTGCGGATCAAATTCGCGGTCGGCCTCTTCGACCATCCTTACACCGCGCAGGGACCCGTTTATGACGCCACGCCGGAGCGCCGGGCTGCGGCACGCAAGATAGCCGACGAGACCATGGTGCTGCTCAAGAACGATCCGGTCGAAGGCGTGGGAGCGCTGCTGCCGCTCACCGCCAAGGCAAAGAAGGTCGCTTTGATTGGCCCCCTGGCCGACGACCAGCGCGAGATGCTGGGCGCATGGGCGGTCACGGGCGACCCGAAATTCGTGGTGACGCTACGGACCGCTCTGGCCGAACGGCTGGGAGACCGTCTGCTCTACGCGCAGGGCTGCGGCCTGGTCTCCGGCGAAGACGCGGACATCATCCGGAACGCCAGCTTTGGTCCTCCGGCGGCCACCGAGGTGCACCTGCCTGTCCCTGACGACGCCAGGACCATTGCCGAAGCGGTCGAGACGGCGCACAAGGCCGACGTGGCGATTCTAGCCCTGGGCGAGCCAACCAACTGGATGGAGGGCGAGGCGTCCAGCCGCGTCCACCTGGGATTTACGGGCTCTCAGGAGCAGCTTCTTGAAGCTGTCGCCGCCACCGGCAAGCCGGTGATTCTTGTAGTGCTGGCCGGCCGTCCGCTGGAGCTGAAGTGGGCCGCCGAGCATGTGCCCGCGATCCTGGAGGCCTGGAGTCCCGGCATCGAGGCCGGTCATGCTGTCGCCGATGTGCTCTTTGGCGACGTGAACCCCTCCGGCAAGCTGCCCGCGAGCTTCCCCAGAGCCGTTGGCCAGGAGCCGCTCTATTACGCGCAACTGCCCACCGGCCGCCCGGCCCGTGGCGACCTGAGCCGCCTGCCCCGCTTCGGGGAAGAGAAGTTCATCTCCCGCTACATGGACGAGGAGAATTCGGCGCTCTTCCCCTTCGGCTGGGGTTTGAGCTATACGCGCTTCAGCTACTCGCAGCCCACCGTCAGCCGCGCCGAGGTTCCCGTCCAGGAAGTGCTGGCCTCGGGGCACAAGCCGGTAGTGACTGTCGGCGTGGACGTGAAGAACACTGGCAGCGTCGCCGGAACCGAAGTTGTCCAGCTTTACATTCGCAACACGTGGGCCAGCGTGGAGCAGCCGGTCCGCGAATTGAAGGGCTTTGCCCGCGTCACCCTGGCCCCCGGCGAGGCAAAGCACGTCGAGTTCCCGCTGGGCTTCGATGAGCTTAACTTCTACAACGTTGAGATCAAGCGGACGGTCGAGCCGACGACATACAAGATTTGGGTCGGGGGCAGCTCGCTGGCCACGGCGGAGACGGAGTTGAGGGTGATCGAGTAGGCGCAAAGACCGAGGATCAACGGCTCGACTTGAGATGTTGGAGCAGACTCTCGAAGCAGCCGGGAATCTGGGAGTCCCACTTGCTCTAGTAACGGTTGTGAGGCTGGAAGCAGAATTAGAAAATAGAATGGCGCAGCCTACCTCTTGAAGAGAGATAGGTTGCGCCTTTCCGCATCAGGTTAATGGTTGTGAAGTTGGGAGAACCCCTATTGGGTGCAGAGAATGCTTGCCGGCGGGCAGTAGTCAACAGGAACAAATACAAACGTGCCGAAGGTATTGTCCTGATAGCCGATGAATTCAACGGGTTCATTGCCAGGATACACCGGTGTATCGGGCGGACCTGTGATCGACAATGCGTTGGTCAGAGTCGTTGTTGTGGTAAGTGTGTTGAGCGTTGAGTAGTTCCAGATCAGAGTATCGGATTCCTGGAAGGTTATTGAGTTAGAAACCAGCCCCCAAAATGCAGAAGTACTAAACTGCTCTGAGACGCTGAATGCCTGCTTGATTTGGGTCGAGTTGCCTGTCGATTCGCTCTGTGTGTTTGTTTGCACCATGTTGTAAGACTCGGTTGCTCCGCCCACGGGGTACTGGATAGGGTTGGG
>Ga0187851_10005526_pt1 | contig 10062 bp, 9 predicted proteins | sample June2016WEW_6_10_FD_132997 | JGI IMG/M metagenome (GOLD analysis project Ga0187851, IMG submission 132997) | Peatland microbial communities from SPRUCE experiment site at the Marcell Experimental Forest, Minnesota, USA - June2016WEW_6_10 | ecosystem: Environmental > Terrestrial > Soil > Wetlands... | reverse complement strand
TGTCCCAGCTCACCGGCAAGCCCATCGCCATCCCCGAGTGGGGCCTGGACTTCCACAGCTTCGGCGGCCAGGACGACCCGGCGTTCATCGCCCGCATGCTCGCCTGGCTGCACGCCCACCACGGCATCGGCGTCTACTGGGCGGTCCAGCACGTGGCCCCTGACCAGGCTGTCCCTCCCGGCCCGCTGCTGCCCGGCCTGGGCGCGGATGCGGCCAACCCGGCCGGGGTGAACGACCTCGGCCTGCTGCTCGGCGGCCGCCTGCAGTACGCCGAGGTATTCCTGCCCGAGGATCAGCCAGTCTCCGATTTGTCCGCGCAACCGGTGCTGGCCCCCTGGCAGCACACCGGCTACCAGCTCATCCTCGATGTCCCGCTGGTGCCGCTGACCGTGCCCAGCTATAGCGGCCCGCCCGAGCCAGGGCGGCATCCGTACCAGCTGGCCGGCTACCCCGATGCGCTGGCCGCGTTCCGGCAAGGGATTTCCGGCGCCGCCCGCTCCTGAAATAGCGGGTGCCGTGCTCGATCATCACCAGCCCTGGAGGGCCTGTTCCCCGATCCCCCTTTCCATCCGAACCCCGGTGGATGAACCATCTGAGTCCCGTCTGCGTGTTGCAGAAAGGCGACAACACGGCAACACGGCGTGCCCCGCGACGCGAAGGGGCGGGCCAGAACGGCCGGCTGACCGGCTCGGCGGGAAGGGACAGATCAGGTGGGCCAGGGATTTTCGGTCAATGCCCGGCGGCTGGCTGAGGGCAGCCAGGACATCACTGGCCTGCTCGGCCGCTGCGAGGCCATTGCCGCTGACGCGGTGCAGGCGATCACCGCGATGGGCGGGGCGGCCGGTCATGCGGGCCTGGCGTCAGCGCTCAGCGGCGCGGCGGAGCAGGGCACGAAGGCGTTCCTGGACCTGGGAACCGCCTACCGCCATGTGTCCAGCGGGCTGACCACGACGGCCAGCACGTACACCCAGACCGAGCAGGACCTGGTGAACAGGTCCGGGGACATCGCGCGCGGCCGGCTGTGAGCGGCGCGATCGTCATGCCGGGCGGGGACCCGGCGATGCTGGAGCAGCTGGCCGCGCAGTTGAAGACCGCGGCCCGGGGCGCCGGGAGCCTGGCGGACAGCACGGGCCAGGTGACGGCGGACGTCCGGTCGGCGGCCGAGTGGACCGGGGACGCCGCCGACGGCTACACGGCCTTCACCAAGAACCTCGCCACGGGCGTGCACGGGACCGGGGCGCCCTTAGCCCAGATCGCCGCCGCGGTCCGGGAGTACGCCGGGTCGCTGCGGACCGCCCAGCAGAAGGTCACCGCGTACGCCACCGTGGCCCAGACCGCCCAGGCCGCCGGGAACAGCCCGGCTTCGGTGGCGTCGGCGGAACTGGCCGGGCAGGACGCGGCCACAGCGGTCGCGGCGCAGCAGGCCGCCGGGGACCAGGCCGCCGCCGCGGTCCGGGCGGCCAGCAGGGAACTGGCGGACCCGTTCGGGCCGGACGGTGCAGTGCGGGCCTGGATCGACCGGGCGGAAACTCCGTGGGACCTGTCGGCGGGAGATGCGATCCTCGGCCGTTATCTGGCCGCGGCGGCCGGCGGCCACGAGGACACGGAACTGGCCGAGGAGTTCGCCAAGGACCTGCCGGAGCTCATGTCGGGAAAGTTCAGCGAGTTCGCCGGGCCGTGGATGTCGGCGCTGAGCAGCGGGGAGGCGACCGAAGCCGAACTGGCCAGCGCACTGCGGGAGTTCACCGGCGACTATGAGGCGATCGGCGTGCTTAACACAGTATGGAAGGCCGGCGGCAAAGCGGCGGAGGCACTCAGCAGGCCGCTCGGCGCCCTCGCCATCGGGGCGGATGCGCTGGCCCTCACCGGTGACGCCTACACCGAGATCAGGCCGGAGGACTCGGGCGCCATGGCTTGGGTGGACCGCGGCGCGGCTGGAGTCAATGCGGCCGCTGCCGGGCTGGACATCAGCTACGCCGCAGTGGGGCTGGTCATGGGCACCACGTTCGAGATACCGGTCGTCGGCGAGGTCGCCCTGGTCGGCACCGGGCTCTACCTGGGCGCCGACTACCTCTATCACCACTGGACACCATTCCGGAACGTGGCCAACGACACCGGCCACGCCGTCGCCTCGATCGCCAAGGACACCTGGCACGATGTCACCAGCTTCTTCTGACCCCGGGTGGGGGGCGCCTTCTGACCCGGGGCGGGGAGCGTCTGCTGGCCCCGGTGGGGAGCGTCTGTGACGGGCGACGCGCGGCAGGCCGATACCGATGCTGCGCGAGCCCTGCTGGACCAGGCCACGGCGCTCAGCCCGGGTGCGGTACGGCTGCCGGCGATGACCGCCGCCGAACTGTGCGTGCTTGGCGCGATGACCACCTCGCTGATCGACGCCCGCGCCTGGTCCTGGTGGACCTCGGCGCCACCCGGCCGGCGGCCGGCGCTGCGGGAGATGGCGTGGCAGTTCCTGGCCCACCGGCAGCTCGTCACGCCCGGAAGGGCCGCGGGCGCGGCAGCCGAACCGGGGCAGGTCCGCGTCGCTCCCCCGGTGGCCCTGATCGTGGCCGGGCGCACCAGTCCCGCGTTCACCGTGCTGTGCCGGCCCGCCGCGACCGCTGAGCCCGAGCAGACCCGGATGTACGGGATCGGTGACCTGGAGTCCGGGATACGGGCGGTGCTGATCGAGAAGGCTAAGACCGAGCCGCTCTGCTGGGCGGGGTCAGCGTATGAGTTCGGGCTGGCCAGCCTCACCGCGGCCGGACGCGCCCTGGCCCGCTGGGCCGCGTTCCCCGACGCGGCTGGGCAGGATCGGTCCCGGGTGATCGACATTCACCGGCCCGGTACCCGGGACATCCGGCCCGCAGCGCGGATCAGCGTCGCGGCCAGCGGCGGATGCCTGCATCTCGTGTGTGAACCCAGCCGGCTAACCGTCACAAAACCGCTACCGTGTGACGAAGACGTCCTTACCCGCCTGCTCACCCACACCCTGACAGGAGTGTGCTCGTGAGGACCGAGCCAGCCCCGCCCACTCAGAGCACTGTGCTGTACGCCGAAGACCACTGCGCCCTGCGCTGGCCATTAATCTTCCACGCCACCTTCTGGCCCGTCCTGCTGGTCGCCGCCAGCATCGTCCTGATCGTGGACCCGAACCCGAACCTGTCCTACCTGCTGGCAATTCCGCTCGCCGGCACCGCTTTGGGGATCATCGCTGCGGTCATCAACCGGGCGACCGGCATCCGGATCACCCACACCGGAGTCAGCATCGGCGGAGTCCGCCGCCAGCACCACCGGCAGGGGCACCACCCCGGCGGCCCCGGGCCATTGCCGCCCGCCACCGCCCAGCGCAGGTACATGTTCTCCTGCCCGTGGCCCGGGATCCGCCACATCGAGGTGGTCAGCGGCCGGGACCGCATGCGAGAACTAGCCAGGTCCCGGTCCGACGGCGGGATACTCGCCCTGGGCACCCTGTGGGCCCCGTTCACGAAGGCCGCGCTCGTCATCCAGGTCGACCTCAGCCAGGCCACCGTTCCGCAGTTCCGGCCACCCGATACCCGGCGCCACTGGTTCAGGCCTTCGCGGCCCGACCCGTACACGGTCTCCCCCACCTGGTACGCCCCCACCCGGCACCCCGCCGAACTATCCGCAGCTCTGACCGCGGCCAGCATTCCTCAGGGGGGTGAGAGCGGCTGACTCACGATCCGCCACCGATCCCTTTTGCGGGTCGATCACGATGAGGGGGCGACGTTCGGTTCGGACCCTCCGGCGGCGCGTATGTTCACCGCGGGGGCTGGCGCTTTAGAGTGGGTGGTAAATCTCGCCGTTCTCCGGCGGGCCCCCGAGGCAAAGAAACGATGATGTGCCTATGCCCGGTGATAATACGAACTCGTCGGTTATTCGAGGGCCCCATCCCTCCCACCATTCTGGGCCCGGCTACGTGGAAAATCCGATAGCGCACGAGTTCGAGCTGAACGATGAAGTTACAGACGCCGTGGCACGGTGGCTCGACTATGTGCCCTCTGAACACCGCCATGGGGCCGCAGAATCGGGCAAGGGTGCTCTAAAGACACTCCAAGAGCACATGCGCAGCTGCCGCGAGCATCCCCTCCGGGCCCTGTGGACCGCGCATCGCCACCTGAAGGAGCCATCGACCCCGATCCGGGTCGCGTCACTCGTGCTCGCCTCGGAGGCGCTCTGGTGGCTGGGATACTTTGAGGATGCCCGGATTGCCGCCGAGGCGGCAGCCGAGGCCGACCCGAAGTCGGCCCAGGCGCGCTGGCGCCTTGCGGCCGCGCTCTACCGACGGGGCCGATTCAGCGACGCAGCCAAGTGCCTCGACGACCTCCTCGGTCTGGTCAATCGGTACGGCCCGGCATGGGCGCTACGCGGCCAGGTCAAGGTCTGGCTCGATCCGGATAACCGCGGCGCAGGGCGGTCCGACTTCGCCGCTGCCGCGAAGCTGAGCTCCGATTCCGGGACCTGGGTGGTGCCGTACCGGATGGAGCGCGGTGACTTCGAGGCGAAAGTTGACGAGGAGATCAGGATCCATGACACGGAGGTAGCCGGTTCACCCCGTGTCTTTATCGACGTGGAGTGGCTTCCGGAAAAGTCCAGGGTCGAGAACGGTGTGGACCCGGACAGTCGGTGGCACTTGCCCGCCGTTTCGGACAGCGGGCCCAGCGGCAGTTTGTTTCCGTTGGGCGGAGAATGGGCTGCTGGGACACGCACGCAACTGCCGCCCGGCACGACATTCGTTCTTTATCAGCGGAACATTGAGAATCTCAGCGAGGACGAGGAAACTGCCAGCAAAGAGATCCGGGAATCAGTCGCCGAGCTTTACAGCGAGGCCGGCCATCTAGGCGCGAGGATCGCAGGTAAGACGCCCGAAGAACATGCCGAGACCGCGGACGTCCCGGAGGACAAGGACAGATAGGGCGTGTCCGGTTCGCCGTCGCTAAGGACGCTGCCCAGCCGGCGCGACAGCCGCAGCCCACATCCTGCCCAGTGACAGGAACTGGCCGGCATCATCGACACGGGCAAGAAGGTCTGCTACAACTCATGCGGAAGATCCGGGCGCCAGGTCTCCGCGCCGATCAGCAGGCCCGGCCTACGCGCCCCCGGGTCAGATCTCAAGACAGGCAAACGAACGTGGACGTTAGCACTGCTGCGGTGGACCGGACGGTACGACGGGCGGCCGTGCTCGGGTCACCGATCAGGCACTCGCTCTCCCCCGTGCTGCACGGTGCGGCCTACCAGGCGCTTGACCTGCACGGCTGGCGCTACGACATGATCGAGTGCGACGAGGCCGGCCTGCCGCCCCTGGTCGACAGCATGGGGCCCGAGTGGGCGGGCCTGTCGTTGACGATGCCGCTCAAGCGCGTGGCCCTGGCCGTCGCCGACGAGGTGTCGCCGCTGGCCAAGGCCGTCGGAGCCGCGAACACACTGGTGTTCGCGGCCGGTCGGCCAACCGGGGGCCGACGGGCGGCCAACACGGACGTGGCCGGCCTGATCGCGGCACTCCGGGAGGCTGGGCTCAGCCAGCCGAAGCAGGCGGTCATTCTCGGAGCGGGCGGCACGGCCCAGGCCGCGCTCGCCGCGGTGCGCGAACTCGGCTACCAGTCACCGGTCGTGGTGGTGCGCAACCTGGCCCGCACCGGTGAGCTGCGCGAGACCGCCGAGCGCCTCGGCATGCAGCCAACGATTTCCGACCGCCTGTTCGAAGAGCCGCTGCCGGACGCCGACCTGGTCATCTCCACGCTGCCGGGCGGGGCCGCCGATCCGCTGACCTCCACCCGCTGGAACCCGGGCACGACGGTCCTGGACGTGGTGTACGCGCCGTGGCCGACCCCGCTGGCCGGATCGGCGCTGGCGGCCGGCTGCCGGGTCGTCAGCGGCCTGACCGTGCTGCTGCACCAGGCGGTGGCTCAGGTCGAGCTGATGACCGGTCATCCAGGTCCGGTGGAGGCCATGCGGACCGCCCTGACCGCCGAGGTGGCGGCCCGGCAGGGCTGAACCGCCTTCGGGCGGACCAGACGCCTCTCGTAGACCGATCGAGCTACCTGGCACCGCTGGCGCCCAGACCCAGCGAGCCGCAGCTCACCAAGACCTCGCACAACGCGTTCACCACGACGAGCCTGCGGCAGGCACTCACCCAGCAGGGCATCAGCGAGGGTCGCCACCGCCGCCAGGATCGCCAGTGGCGCCAGGATCGCCAGTGGCGCCAACTTGCCCCGCCACGCCGCTGGCGGCAGCGGCCGGAAAACCGGTCGCGGCGGAGGCCCCCTGTCGGGCAGCATGGCCAGGCTGGTTGCGCGGAATGGGAACAAATGACTGCACCTGAACACAGTCGCGGCTCACCGGCCCGGAAACGGGCGGTGGTGCTCGCGCTGCGCTACTACGGCCGCCAGCTGGCCCGGCTCCGGCGCTTCACAGTGCCGGCGATGTTGCTTCCCGCGCTTGGAAACACGTGCACCTACTACGTCGCGCCGCTGATCGTCGCTCAGCTGGTCGGGCGCTTGGTCGGCCACGGGTCATTCGGCATCGGCGCCGCGATGGCGTATCTGATCGGCTTTGCCGGCGTGCTGCTTTTCGCCGAGATCCTGTGGCGGATCGGCATCCACTGCCTGAACCGCCTCGACGGCCGCGGAATCGAGAACCTCTATGTGATCGGCTTGGACGAGCTGCTGGCGAAGGATGCGGCGTTCTTTCACGACAACTTCGCCGGTTCGCTGACCAAGCGGGTGCTGAGCTTCGCTTCCCAGTTCGAGGACTTCACCGACAATCTGGTGTTCAACATCGTCGGCAGCCTGGTGCCGCTCGTGTTCGCGTCGGTAGTGCTGTGGCGCTACGACCCGTTGCTCGTCGCCGGGCTCATCGGCCTGATCGTGATCACCGGCGCCGCTATCGCGCCGCTGATCCGCCGTCGTCAGAAGCTTGTCGACCAGCGCGAGGAAGCGATTGCGCGCGTGTCCGGGCACGTCGCCGACAGCCTGATGAACATGGACACGATCCGCGCGTTCGCCGCCGAGGACCGGGAGGCCGCCGAGCACCGGTCGCGCGTCGCCGACCAGCGGCGGAAGTCGCTGTGGTCATGGGACTACGCGAACCTGCGCATCGACACGCTGGTCGCGCCGATGTCCGTGCTGACCAATGTGCTCGGTCTGCTGCTCGCCGTCGCACTCGGCGGGGGCACGCACGGAATCGAGGCGATCATCGTGGCCTTCACGTACTACTCCAACGCGACGCGGATCATGTTCGAGTTCAACCAGATCTACCGCTCTATGGAAAGTTCGCTGACTGAAGCCGCACAGTTCACCGAGTTGCTGCTGACACCACCGACCGTGGTCGACCCGATCGCGCCCGAGCCGCTGCGGCCGAAGGCGAGCGACGTCCGCTTCGAGCGCGTGACGTTCGCGCACGCGGGCGCCCTGCCGTTATTCACCGGCCTCGATCTCGCTGTGCCGAGCGGGACCAGGCTCGGTCTGGTCGGCCGATCGGGCGGTGGCAAGAGCACGCTGGCTCGCCTTCTGCTGCGGATGATGGATATCGACGAGGGCCGGATCCTGATCGGCGGTCAGGACATCAGCGAGCTGCGCCAGTCGGATCTGCGTAGCCTGATCGCCTACGTACCACAGGCTCCGGCGATGTTCCACCGGACGCTGCGCGAAAACATCGCGTTCGCGCGTCCGTACGCGACCGACGCGGAGATCCGCCAGGCGGCGCGGGCGGCGCACGTGACAGAGTTCGCCGACGCCCTGCCGGACGGATTCGACACGATGGTCGGCGAGCGTGGCGTGAAGTTGTCCGGCGGGCAGCAGCAGCGAGTCGCGCTGGCCCGGGCGATCCTGCGTGATGCGCCGATCCTGCTGCTCGACGAGGCGACCAGCGCGCTGGACTCGGAGAGCGAAATCCTTGTCCAGCAGGCGTTGTGGCGACTCATGGAAGGCCGGACCGCGCTCGTGGTCGCGCATCGGCTGAGCACGGTCGCGCGCATGGACCAGCTGGTCGTGCTCGACCGCGGTCGGATCGTCGAGAAGGGCACGCACGAAGAGCTGCTCCGTCTCGACGGAACCTACGCCAGGCTGTGGCGACACCAGTCGGGCGGCTTCCTGGACGACGACGGGGCGACAGGGATGTTTTCACAGGCCCCGAGGCTGAGCGCATGAGCCTTCTCGCGGATCTAGCCTTAGGTGAAGGTGATGCTTCCGGGCGGCACCATGCGCGGCGCAGCCAGTTGCGCTGCGAACAGCGGCCCGAGGATCTTGGACCGCAGGGCCCGCAGCACGCTGTCCTCAGTCAGTGCGATGGCGGCGCCGTAGGGAAGGTCCGCCGCGGTAACCACCAGGTGCGCGAGTTTCCCGGTGGGCCCGGCTAGTTGCCAGGGCGACCTGGGAATCAAGGTAACCATCAAGGCGACGTCAAGGTGCCCGTCCGGCCTCACATCACATGCTTGATCCCTGGCCGCCAGTGGCACCCACCCCATCTGCCGCCAGCACTGGCGTCGTGTCGGCTGCTCAGCTTTGGCTGCTGTCGTCCCTCTCGGGTGGGCCCTGGCCCCCCGGGGGCCCCGTCTCGCCGCCGCTGTAGCCATTGAGCATGCCGAGGAGATGAGATGCCGCTGACGCCCGAGGGTGTGCGGACATGGAAGTTCGGTACGACCAGGTTCCGGCGCGGGTACGACCACCAAGAGGTGGACGCGTTCCTGGAACTGGTCGAGGAAGAACTGGTCGACCGGGACATCCAGGCTGAGCAAGTGCGGGGAACCCGGTGGTTTGATTCCAGCCCGGAGCCGCCTGCGGAACCCTCAAGGCAGACAGGTACCGGACAGGTGAGCGTGCCGTCGGCTGCTGAAGGCACAATGACCGCCGCAGCCCGTCTCCTGCAGATGGCGGCGGAGTCATCAGCCAGCGCTATCGCCGAGGCACGCCAGGAAGCTGACCGCATCCTGAGCCGGGCCCGGGGCGAGGCGAGCACGATCCTGAGCACGGCGCGGCGGCAGGCTGACCAGGTCACCAATAATGCGCAGGACCGCGCGGCGCAGCTTCAGCGGAGCGTTCAAGAACGCCGCGACGTGGCCTTCCGGCCCCTGACCAGGCAGCGTGATGAACTCCAGCGCCCTATCACCATCGCCGAGGTCGTCGGAGCGGACCCTGGGCCGCTAATCGGAAAGCACGACCAGATCCGCTCGGCGCCTGCGCCCGTCTCGCCGCCCAGCCTGGACGAACCGCCGGGACAGCCCAGGACGGCATGGCACCACCAGCCGGCATTCATGCTGACTTTCGGCGTGGTGGCCATCATGCTCACGATCAGTTCCGTCGGGTACCGGCTCATGCAAGAGCCCCAGACCGGGCCTGGGGGAGCCGCCGTGACGGCGGACAGCCACGCCAGCCCGCTGCACATCGCTGGCGAGCACGCGGGCGGTCCGTTCGCCGAGCGGGCGGCAGCTGGCTCAGATCCGTCCGCTCCGGCACCGGCGCCTACACCTGTGCGGCCACCGGACCCAGGCGAAAGGCAGCGCCGTGCGCATTCCATCGCCCCGGTGAACGCGGTTGCGTTCGGCCCGCACGGCCCGGGCCAGGGAGACAATCCGCACGCCGCCTGGCTCGCGATCGACGGCCGGCGCCGCACCGCCTGGCAGAGCCGCCGCTACACGACCGCCCGGTTCGGCAGCCTGTACCCGGGTACCGGCCTGCTGCTCGACATGGGCAACACTGTCAAGATCACGGCGGTCCGGGTCACGCTCGGCGCGGCTACGGGCGCCAGCTTCCAGATCCGCATCGGCAACCAGCCAAAGCTGGCGGACCTCCGGCCGGCCGCGAGCTCGGCCGGACCGGGAGGAATCGTGAGGATGACGCTGGGCCGCCCAGTGCGCGGGCGGTACGTACTGGTCTGGTTCACCAGACTGCCGCCGGGCCCCGCCGGGACCTACCAGGCTGCCGTTCATGGGATCGGCGTGAAAGCCCTGGGCCTGATGGGGCCTGCTGCGGGGGGGTGTCCCCATGTTCTTGTCAAGCCGTCAGGGACGGAAATTCGTGGCCGTGAGGGTTGGTGCGGATCTTGATGAAG
>Ga0187851_10005520_pt1 | contig 10071 bp, 6 predicted proteins | sample June2016WEW_6_10_FD_132997 | JGI IMG/M metagenome (GOLD analysis project Ga0187851, IMG submission 132997) | Peatland microbial communities from SPRUCE experiment site at the Marcell Experimental Forest, Minnesota, USA - June2016WEW_6_10 | ecosystem: Environmental > Terrestrial > Soil > Wetlands... | reverse complement strand
GGAAGGGCAATCACGACGATCGAAGGAGTGGAGAAAGAGGGACAGCTGGACGAACTGCAGGAAGCGTTTATCGCGCACGGGGCGGTGCAATGCGGCTATTGTTCGCCAGGCATGATCCTGGCCAGTCGAGCACTGTTGAACCGCAATCCTAACCCCACGCGGGATGAGGCAATCGAGGCGATCTCGGGGAATCTGTGCCGTTGTACCGGATACGTAAAAATAGTAGATGCCATTATGGCAGCAGCAAACGCTAAGCTCGGTCTCTAGTGCGCTGGACACAGAAGAGGTGGAGGCGTTAGCCTGCCGGGTTTGCACAAAGTGAAATTGAATTGTCTTTGCTAGCTACCGCAAAGACGATTCTTGTGCACGCGACACGTCCTGAACTACCACATCTGAAAAGGTGCGCCATGGCGACCGAATAGATTCGCTGGCGGAGCCTCGGGCGCATTGACATAGTGCCGCTGCATAGCCCGCTCCAGAGTGTGCTCCTGGTGATCTGTTATCGGACATTTACCATGAGACAGCATTGTGAGCAACTGCCTTGATACTCGCTTACATAAAAGTTGATGTCATTTAGAACGTCTTGAGCTATGCTGGCCTGCCGCAGCATTCTGAGTATGCGGCAGCAGTGATGGTATCTTGCGTGTTGCGAGGAGGGCCTCGAAATGGAAGACACGAAACCCACTCGAAGGGCGACATCATTGAAGCCGCGCCTGCATCCCCTTTCATCAGCCAGATAGCTAATTTGTCGTGTTCCCCTTTACTTCAAGGAGGAGGGCCCGGTGAGCATACAGAATATCGACAGGTGTGGCTCAATCAATAAGGCTCGGATGACCTACACCGAGTTCCTCGACAACTCACCGATGACAAAATTCCTCTGGCTGCTGGTCGGCGGGATGTCACTGGCCCAATTGCTGGATGGCTTGGATTTTCAGGCGACGGCCTTTGCTTTGCCTGGCATCATAAGGGAGTTTCGGCTGAACCCGGCACAGGCAGGGGGCATCGCCTCCATGGGCAACATCGGACTCGCGATAGGATCCATTGCTTTCCCTCTGTTGTGCGACCGGATCGGCCGTAAGCTGATCTTCCAATGGGTGATCCTGACATACGCCGCCGGTACCCTGATCAGCGCCATGGCATCGAGCGTGAACGTGCTGTTGTGTGGCCGTTTTATCGCGGGCCTTGGCCTGGGCGCCCAACTGCCGATCGTGTTCGCGATTCTGGCGGAATATTCGCCCTTGAAGTGGCGGCATATTCTTGTCCCACTGGCGCCAATTTTCTGGGCCTTGGGCTGGATCGCTGCCGCCCTGCTATCGATTTTGTTGATCCCACATTTCGGGTGGCGTGCGATCTACTGGGTTGGAGTACTCCCAGCGCTGTTGACCGTGTATGTCCGGTACGGCATGCCGGAATCGGTCCGGTTTCTCCTGGCTAGAGGGAAGGTTCAGGAAGCTGGGGCCATAGTCCACGATATGGCGAAAAAAGCCGGCATGGGCGAAGTCGAACTGGTACCGCCTCCGACGGTCAAGAACCAGGTGAAGGTAACCTTCAAACAGCAGTTCGCGACCCTGGGCATGGTTTGGGGTCTCATGCTGATGCTTTCCTTCTTTTATTTCTGTTCTTTTATTCAGACATTTGGGGTAACCGCTTGGCTGCCAACAATATTTGTGCGCCAGGGCTTCCGGCTTACCACCAGCTTCTGGTACACGCTAATGATCATGGCTGTGACGCCGTTTTCGCACATCATCGCCATGTGGCTGCAGAACGTGCTGAACCGCAAATGGGCATTATTCCTGATGACCACGGGGGGGACGATCTTCTTCATTCTGTTTGGCCTTTCGTTCCAATACAAGTGGCCGGTGCCAGTACTTGTCGGCTCCCAGATTCTGCAGACTTTGTCGGCCCAGGGTGTGATCGCAATCCTGTTCACGCTTACCTCGGAGCTATTCCCGAATTCTGTGCGAACCCTGGGTATCGGAATCGTCAGCGGTGTCGGGCGTTTTGGGGCGATATTGGGGCCATTGCTGATGGGGATAGCTTTGAAGTCCGGTATGAAAATCAGCCAGGTGATCTACGTGTTCGCTATTCCGCTGTTTGTGGCTGCGGTCATGACGCTGTTTGTGATCAAAGTCGATACTCGTGAACGGTCGCTGGAAAGCATCGGCGAGGACGGAAATAAAGCGATGGCCGTCCAAGGAGGAAACTGAAGCATGACACACGTCGCCGGCAGTATCGCAGCTCTATCGCCCGACCTGGAAAGGTTCCGACTTCGACGGTTCATGGATGTCCTGGAAAAAGAAGGTGAACTAGAAGTGCATGGGGAAAGGGTCGACCTGGTCGATGTCGCCAAGCACCTTGACTCAAACCCGAAGGCAGTCCTTTTTCGCAATCCCGGCGGCGACAGGATGGAGTTGGTCGGCAACGTCGTGGGAAGCCGCCGCCGATTGGCTCTGGGCTTCGGTGTTTCGGAACGCGAGCTGGTTCCGGAAGTTGGCAAACGGATGAAAATTCCTATTGCTCCTTGCGAGATTGGTACCGGTAAGGCACCGGTACAAGAGGTAGTGCTGACTGGAGAGCAAGCGGATTTCACGCATCTGCCGGTACATCTGCAACACGCCGATGATGGTGGTCCTTACATTTCGGCCACCATCGATATCACACAGAGTCTGGACAAGAAAAGGCGCAACGTCGGCTGCCGCAGGTTGATGCTGCGGGGCCGGAAAGAGGCGGGCATCGACTTGATCGCTCCGAGCGATCTGCGTTCCATTTACGCCACCTATGTAGAGCACAAGCAGCGGATGCCGATTGCCTTTGTAATCGGTTCGCATCCGGTCGACTCGGTGGGGGCGGTATGCTCCTCGCAAGATGACGACGAGATGGCGCTATTGGGAGCCTTGCGAGGCTCCGCCGTCCCGCTGGTCCGCTGCGTCACCATCGACAACATGGTGCCGGCGGATGCGGAACTGGTGCTCGAGGGCTATCTGGACGAGCACGGATGGAGAGAAGGCGAGGGTCCGTATGGCGAGTTCCTGGGCTATTACGGGATGCTGAAGATCAACCCTGTCTTTCATCTGACTGCCATCACGATGCGACACGACGCACTGTTTCAAACCGCAACCATTGGAGGACGGTTTGTAGGCCGCACCGACACTGCGCTGCTGACGGCACTCCGCACCGAAACCACGGCCTGGGCTTCACTGGAAACTGCGGTACGGAATCCGGTCGCGGTCTACTGTCCTCCTTCCTGTGGCGGGATGCTCAATCTTCGAGTAGCCATCCGGCAGGATTATCCGGGCGAGGCGAGGAATGCCCTGGCAGCCGTGATCGGCTCTATCGCCAACGTGAAAAACGTATTTGTGGTGGACGAGGACATCAACATCTTTTCGGACGAGCACATGGATTGGGCGCTGGCCACGCGCTTCCAGCCTGATCGCGACCTGATCGTAGCCGGCGGCTTCCGGGTTGTTCCCCTGGACCCGTCGTTGGAAGGCGCCCGCACCGGGGCTAAGGCCGGATTTGATCTGACCATTCCATTCGGCAAGACAAAGGCCAAGCAATGGCAGGTGCCCACAGCCCCCGTGTTCGGTCCTTCCAAGAACCAGACTGTGCGCGAAGCATTGATGGCCGGTCCCCAGACTTTTCGCGAGCTGATTGAAGCTACGGGAAGCCGAGACGGCCGTGAGGTGCTGGTCGCACTCGATGCCGTTCGCGCCGAGGACGCTCTCGATCGGCTACCGGATGGCCGATACGGATTGAAGATTTTGCAAGAGTAACGGCAAGCGGGTCAGCGGATCAAGTCGCCTGAATTGTGCTGTTCACAGCCGGATTTGCAAAACCAAACCTGCCTCTCGGGTTTGCGGATTCTACCTCGTCTTCCCGGTTTTCCTGAGGGTACGAATCGGGCAGATACTTTACATATTAGACCGGAGATCAGGATTACTTAGCTTCCATTTCCGCATTGATCTTCAGCCCCTCAGCCGGCAGTCGTACCCGCTGTGTCCAAGGCTTGTATCCGTTATGTTCGATCAGCACAATGTGTTCGCCCGCTGCCAGGCGCTGTATCAAGGGCGTATTCCCATAGAATGTTCCGTCAATCGTTACGTCTGCGTTGGCCGTATTCGATGACAGGCTCATATCGGCCCATATTGCCACAACTTTTCCCTCCGGAGAGGGTCGCTGCGTTGGCGCAGCCACAATGTCCGGTGAGCCTTGCAAGGATACGACTTGGACCAATGTCATCTTTTCAGGTTTTCTACCCTCTGTGCTGACGAGGTCTACCTTGTCGTTGTACTCGCCGATGATCGCAAAGTCATCACCGGGCATTAAGCTCGGACATCGCTCCCATGGCCATTTTTTTGAACAGTACACGAGGTAAGCTTTCACATCGCTCTGTAGCACCGCGTAGTAATCGGAAAAATGATGCTCCTGAAAAGCTTCTGGTGGAGGAATTGCCGTTGTATTGCAGTCTGCCGAGAAACCTTTGAATCTCCCAAATGCACTCAGGTCGCCCAGACAGGATGTTTCCATCCGCATGGGCTTCGCGTCCGCTGAACGATAAACTGTTTCCGTCGTACTGCTGGCAACCACCACCACATGCCTCTCCTGCGCAACTGTGCTTGCAGCGGCCAACAGCAAGACGACAATCATGCGTCCATTCATGGTTCCTCCATTCGAGGCACGGCGCATTATCAGGCCGGGTGGCCCCGTTGCAGAAGTATTAAGCTAGCTCCGTCCTCATCTCGAGTTCCCCTACAGATTCCTCTAGCCAAGGGGGCTTTGATGGAGTATAGGCGGTTTAGTTGTCTGCACGTCGGATGCACCGAACTGTTGAATGTTAGAAAATCCATCGTCAGGGCGCAGGCACGTAAGCGGATCAGGTGTCCAGTTTGTAGCGTGTCGCGGCCAGAGCGTACATTCGCCGCCAGAGCACGCGGTTAATCGTGACCACCATGAGCGCCATGACAATCGTCGCCGCGAGCAACAAACGGAAATTGCCGCTATCAGTGGCGTGGCTGATGACCGAACCAAGTCCTGTGGTCGAGAGCGTCTGTCCCTTGAAGTGAAAGTACTCGGCCACGATGCTCGCATTCCACGCACCGCCGGACGCAGTGACGAAGCCAGTGATCAGATAGGGGAATATCCCTGGCAGCAGCAGCTTTTGCCATTGCTCGGCTTTGCCAAAGTGGAAGACCGTACAGACTTCCTTCAAATCCGTCGGGATCGAAGAAGCCCCGGCGATGACGTTGAAAAGCAAGTACCATTGCGTTCCCAATAAGAGCAGCACGATCGAGCCGATGCCCAGCCCACCGCCGAGCCGGATCAGGATAAGCAGTATCACCGGGAACAAGGCGGTCGCGGGAACGGATGCGGCGATTTGCGCAATCGGCTGCAAGACTGCCGAAGCCCGTGGGCGCAGCCCAATGAAGATGCCAACGGGGATCGTCCACAAGGCTGCCAGAAGCAGAGTAACCTCCACGCGGAGGAATGTGGCTCCGGCTCCGCGGACGATGGATGTCACTTCGATCCGCGAAAGGCCGGAGAGCATGATGATCATTTTCGCCGTTGCGTAGACGATGCCAATCAACGCCGCAACAGAGAGCAAGCGTGCTGCCCACAGTGCTGCTGGACCGGACGTGGCGAGCTTCGCGGAACGCTCATGTTTTCTCGCAAAGTGCAGATCCAGCTTCTCGCGTGCCGGTGCCACAGAGCGCTGCCCAAGAGCCTTCAGCAACCGCGAGCGTCGCAGCCACTCCAGAATCGGCGAGCGCGGTGTTTCCGCCGCCTCCACCTGCTCAAACTTGAACCGCGCGCCCCACGCAATTACCGGGCGCCATATGAGCTGGTCAATGAGCACGATCACGCCGATCATAACAGTGAGTCCGCACGCAATCGCTTTTGTGTCACCGGCGTTGGCTGCGGTTTGCAGGTAAGAGCCGAGTCCCGGCAGGCGGAGGTCACGATTGCCCAGCACGAACATCTCGCACGCCATCAGGAAGAACCAGCCACCGGCCATGGACATCATCGAGTTCCAGATCAGGCCAATCGACGCATACGGTAATTCCATCTGCACAAATCGCTGCCACCAGCTGAAACCGTACACTTGCGCTGTCTCGCGCATCTCCTCGGGAATGTTCTTCAAGGATGCATAGAAACTGAACGTCATATTCCAGACTTGCCCGGTGAAGATCAGCAGAATCGACCCCAGTTCCACTCCCAGTTGCCGGTTCGGGAACAATGCCACCATCGCAAGCATCACACCAGGAAGGAAACTCAGGACGGGAATGGATTGCAATGTGTCGAGCAATGGAATCAGGAAGCGCTCCGCCCTGGCGTTGTACGCTGCGACATATCCGTAAACCAGCGTGAAACCGAGGCTGATGACATAGGCTACAGAAAGCCGCACGACCGAAAACATCGCATACTTGGGCAACGCGCCGATAGACAAATCAATGTCAGCGCCTGCATTCATCGGCCCAATCCCGTAGCGTGCAAAGGACAGCAAGCCGTAGAACAGGGCCAATCCGCCCAGCATGATCGGTACATCTCGCATCCATGAGGAGGCCAAGCGAAGCGACACCCCCCAGGGTGGCGTCCTAGCCGCATTGTTTGTTCGCAAGGGCAAGCTGCTTGATCGCCTCACTCCGGATGCTCGACGTCTGCCGTTTGAAGGAGCGACAGCGTGTCGGTTTCCGAATCGTAGTTGAACATCTCTGCGTATCGTCCCCAGTTCAGCGCCGTTTCAATCTGGCGCTCGACCTCCGCCTCGGAATAATGCTCATCCAGAACGTCACGGAAAAACTCGACTGGGACTTTGTGGTCTGACTTGCACCCCAACATACTGTTCATCTGTTGCAACAGCACCACACGGTTCAGCAGGGCCTTGCGGAAGAGGTGCTTTCGGGCGGAGATATCGGCGGCGGCAAACGCCGTTCCCTCATCGGTAATCTCCACGTCTCCCGCCGCTGACTTGGCAAAACCGAGCAGCGTCGCAGCTTCAATGAATGGCAGCAGATCGTCCACCTCCATCTTGAGGTCGTCGGCAACGTGATAGAGATCCTCCTTGCCGCCGCGATCCTTGAGCAACTCCAGCAATCCGGCAACTCCACCCGGACGCGCATGTGGCAACATCTGGAGTGCCGGCTTCGCCGTCTCTCGCTTTTCCGAGGGCGGAGCCAGACGCAATTCCGGCTGGGTCATCACCTTGTAGATGTAGTCCACATACACGAGAAAATCCGCCGAGCCGCGTTCACGCGGCTGTTGCAAACCAATACGAAAATCGGCACGGATCCTCGCTGGATTCCGGCCAAGCACAATCACCCGGTCAGCCAGCAGAACCGCCTCTTCTATGTTGTGGGTAACAAGAAAAATGCTCTTCGTCGGAATCTTCTTCCCCAGCCATAGCTCCATCAATTCGCCCCGGAGGTTTTCCGCCGTCAGCACGTCGAGGGCGGAGAACGGCTCGTCCATGAAAAGCACCTCCGGCTCCACTGCAAGCGCCCGTGCGAATCCCACTCGCTGCTTCATGCCTCCGGAAAGCTCCTTCGGATATGCCGTCTCGAATCCCTTCAGACCTACCGTATGCAACGCTTTGATGGCACGGCGGTGACGTTCCTTATGCGCCATCGCGTGCGCAAGCAACGGCGCTTCCACGTTCTCCACAACCGTCAGCCATGGGAAAAGCGCGAAACTCTGAAACACGATGGCCACATTGGGAGTGCACTCGTTGATCGGCTTGCCATGCCAAACGACTTCTCCCGAAGACGGAACTGATAGCCCGGCCAGCATCCGCAGAAGCGTAGACTTGCCGGAACCGGAAGGCCCGAGGAGCGCGATGATCGAGCCTGCTTCGACCGCCAGGTCCGTAGCCGCGATTACCAGGATCTGGTGGCCATCCGGCTGCTGGAAGCGCTTCTCGATCGCCCGTGCCTCAATCACCGGCTCCGCCACTTCCGGAGCTGCAGCCTTAGTTTCCGCCGGCAGCTTCTCCCTAATTTCCGGTGGCGGACTTTCCTCTACATGCGGGCCATCGGGATGCTTCGCGGAAAGCTCATCCATCAAATGACGCCATGCTTCCTCAGGCAGTTCGTCGAAGAACCGCATACGGTCGTCGCCACTCATCGTGTCAACAATCAAACGCAGCTCCCGCGGGCGAGAGCGGAGCAGCACGTATTGATCGTAGTAGGGTAGATAAGGTAAAAGTGCGGCGGCAAAGTCGATGCGGAGCGGACGAAAAATCTCCCGCTGTTGCTCGAATGGGAGGGCCAGCAGGGCCTCGGCGGCGGACTTAAGATCAAGCTCCTGGAGCCGCGCAGCCGCTTCCGCCCATTTCCCATGGGAAATCAAGTCGCGAAGTTGCTCGGTCGCTGACCGGTCCATTTCCGCTCCGATGAAACAATGTATCATTCGGAATCGAGAAAACGAACCGATGCACAGATCGCTCCGATTAAGAGCCGATACCGGGCTGAAACATGTAACAAAGGTTTTGAAAATAAACATGGTCTCGCGTGGCCGCCGATTGTCTTCAGACAATAGCCGCGTTTCCACAAGAGCGTCGGCACTCTTTTTGTTCGCGCCGTTTCTGCATAGTCGGGTCTCCAAGAAGCGACAGACTTACTGTTACTCTTTGGGAAAGGAGCACGGAATGCTAGAGCGAACTCTTGGCAAAACAGGTCCTGCTGTCTCGGCGCTTGGACTCGGCTGCATGGGGATGTCTGGAATGTATGGCCCTGCCGATGAGCGGGAGAGTATTGCAACCATTCATGCTGCGCTGGAGAGCGGGATCACGCTGCTTGATACGGGAGATTTCTACGGCAGCGGACACAACGAACTTCTGCTCCGGGACGCATTACATGGGCGGACTCGCGAGCAGGTGGTCTTAAGCGTCAAGTTTGGAGAGATGCGCGATCCGAAAGGTGGATGGAGCGGCGGCGATAACCGGCCGAAGGCCGTGAAGAACTTCCTCGCCTACACTCTCAAGCGTCTCTGCACGGAGTACATACAGGGCAACTCTACCGGCAGGAACCGCTCCCGTGAATACGTTCGTACGCTGGTGGAAATTCAATCTCGTGGGAGCGCTTGGCATGGTTTTCCAACTTGCCGTGTTCGCGTCTCTCAACCGGGAGCACAACATCCTGGTTTGAGGCGCGTAAACAGCGGGTGAAAGAGAGTTGACGATGTTGCGCGACATTTTTGCTTAAGTGGGATGCGCGAGAGTCTATTTTTGCACTCTTTATGGTGCAAATACGGCTTGAAGATTGGCGAAGTGGTGAATGGTTTGGAGAGGTGAGGTTACTGAATGGTATATGGTTGCGCGGAGTTTCAAACGATTGGCTAATCAGGTAATTCCGGGATAGGTTCGATTACTGATCTGACAATGGTGTGGGGTGCGGAGGGGCCAGGAGAGGACCAGATCGGGAAGTCGGGAGAAAAAAATCGCCGGGAGGTGAGGGGATTTCGAGCGGGCGGCGGGGTGTGAGGCAGGTTTCAACCCACATCTGCCGAGTGTGGAAGATGTCACCGACACGATCGCGCTGACTTCTACGTGAAGTTTGTCTTTCGCAGCTCCGATGCGGTTCTGACTGGGCTTTTCTTGCGGTGTCCAGTGTTTAGTTCCCAGATCCCCGATCCTCACTCTATCCACGCCGTGCCCATCCAGCAGATCTTCGGCAATCTGTCGTACTGATCATGGTGCTTTTCCGCGTCAGGCGATCTCCTGAACCCATTTACTCCGCCAGGCTGGCGCCTCGAAGGGATCAGCAAAATGTTGTGTCTCGTGCACAACCTTAGCGGTGAACTCCGAGCCGCTTGCACCCACGATTAGGTGTGGCGCAGGGCTCGCAGGAGGCCCGTCAAGAGCATCGCCGGGGTAGGCGGACAACCAGGGATGTAGGCGTCGACGGGAATTACTGAATCGACTCCACCAACTACTGCATGACTTTCGGCGAAGATGCCGCCACTGCATCCGCAAGCCCCAACTGCTACAACCAGCTTAGGGGAGGGTGTGGCTTCGTAGGTGTTTTTGACAGCCTCCTCCATATTGCGAGTGACGGGGCCGGTGACAAGCAGCATGTC
>Ga0187851_10005518_pt1 | contig 10074 bp, 6 predicted proteins | sample June2016WEW_6_10_FD_132997 | JGI IMG/M metagenome (GOLD analysis project Ga0187851, IMG submission 132997) | Peatland microbial communities from SPRUCE experiment site at the Marcell Experimental Forest, Minnesota, USA - June2016WEW_6_10 | ecosystem: Environmental > Terrestrial > Soil > Wetlands... | reverse complement strand
CGAAACCGAAGAACACAAAATCAAACCGCACAAGCTCCGCAATCTCCGCGACCACGAGTGCGTGCTGGTCCACTGTGAGCGAGGATTTCGTCGCGTGACCCTCCCCCCGCTTGAATTTGATGGTACCGTCTCACAATGGTTTTCGCAGTGGAAACGATCATTCTGGAAATAAGCCGCGATTTTGGCATCCCGCAGTCGCCGGTGGAAGAACAGCAAATCCACGCGAAACCTAAACCGGGTTCAAACGCCGGGGCCGTGAAGTCTCGTTGGCTTGGGCGGCGGCAGACGCCCTGATAGCCATACTTCAATCGGTTTTGCTCGATTGCGTTTTTTGGACATTGTGAATCGCCCGCTTTAAAACATCCCCAAGGTTGACCTCTAGGACGGTGGCCATGCGCAGGAGCGAATCCAGCGTCGGATTCCAGGGCGTTTCATCCCAAACAGGATTGGTGGGGGCCGATTCAAACGTGCTGACAAAGGATTGGCTCAAACCCGCCTTTGCCGCCAGCATGTTCATGGAAAGGCGGCGTTTGCGGCGCTCCGCGCTCAAGAGGCGGGCGACTTCGGCCTTGACGCGCTTGCGGGCTAAATCTTCCACGCCCAATTTTTAGCGGAAATAGGGCTTGACATTGCATATCATTAAAATGATAACATGGCATCATGTTCGCCAGCATAAGGTTTCAAGCCTTGGAAACGGGCATCGGACCCAGGCAAAGAGGCATGCGTAAGCCAGCCAGCCAAGCGGGAATCAAAACCTGTATTGCGAGGAAAACCGCCGTCGCACCATCAGCGCGGTCAATCCCCAATCGTCTCAACTTTCAGCCGACCGGCTTCCCTGCCGACGACAAATCAGCCGAAACATTCCCGGACAAGTCCGTTGTTCAATTCTTTGGATACAGATCATCGGTTTTGACGCAGAGCACGGACGCCAAAAGAAAAAGCTCCTTGTCTTTAACACATCGCAAACGGGCCTCAATCTGCGACAACGTGGCCCGGCTAATATCAAGACCCTTGACCTGGCAGCGGCCCGCCAGTTCTTCCTGCGTCAAACCAAGCCTGTTTCGCAAACGCCGGATTTGCGGGCCAACAACGTTGGCAGGTGTTTTTGTTCGGGCCATGCTCAGAAATTCAAAGCTTGACCTTAAAAGGAAAAAAGATGTTGGATTGCTAAGATTTCATAGCACTATGAGAATTTGCTCAACGCTTTATCGGCGGCGCGGAAAGCCGGAACGGGCAATGGCCGAGATCAGGCGAATGCTGCTGCGGAAGATTTCCGCCCGACTTGAAAAAAAGCGGGGGGCGGCGGATTTGTTGAAAGAATCGGCCCCGCCAAAGCGTATATCAATTAGAGGGAACGATTTTTGAGCCACTTTGCCCCATTCGTCATTTTCGGATTAGGTTTCGGCGCGGGACGCTGTCCCGGCACTGATGACCACGCTACGGAAATGAGCCGCCCCCTGTGCCGACTACGCTTTCCGTTTCAGACGGCCCTTCCGTTCGGCCAACTTGTTCGCCTCAGCCCGCGCGACTGTGCGCCTTGCGCGTTTGAGGAGAAGCCCAAGGTCCGCTCCGATGCCGTCCTCCATCCGAAGCATCAACTCCATTGTCGGATTGCGAAGCCCCCTTTCAACCAGGCTCAACATGGATTCGGAGACGCCCGAACGCTGGGCGAGGGCGTACTTGGAGAGCTTTCGGCGTTCGCGCTCTCGCTGCAAACGCCGAATAATCTCTTTTCGGATGGCCTCGTAATGTCCGATTCCGGGCATGACGAAGGCTTGCAGCAAAAGACCCTTGACGCATACATTGCTATGGTCAAGTATCGCCGGGGCTGGAGCAGTGAATCAGATTTACGGGCGAACACATTGTTGCAGATATTTCACACAATTGAAACAAAGCACTATTGACATTTAAGCGGCGCAGGCAGAGGCTCGCGTCTGGAACCGAGGAACCCCAAACATGAGGACCATAAGCCCACAAGTGGGCCGAAACGGAAGCGACGAATTCCCCGTTCGTCTGAACGGGATTGCCAGCGCAGGAGTTTGTACGGGCGTCGCCAGGTTCTCGAAGGAAGACCGGCCAAAACCCTGCGGCGTTGGCGGTTGGATTGACAAAATCAGCCGTACTTGGGCGCGCGGCTCGGCAAATACGCTGGCGCTGGCTCGATTGCTCCACCAAGCCCGGCAAAATATGAAGCATGGACAATGGAGCGATCTTTGGCGTTCCCCGCGTCTTCCATTTTCAAAGCGCAAGGCAGAAATGCTCGTGTCCATAGGCCAAGTCCTGGGAGGACTAAATGCGAAGAATTCTGCGCGTTTGCCCACGGCTTGGAACACCCTCTATTACATCGCGCAGCTTGGTCAAGAGTCAGCCATGCGGTTGCTTGGAGAAGGGCGAATTCATCCCCGCATGGCTTTGCGCGAGGCGCGGAAACTGGCCGAACAATACGGGCCGAAAACCGTTCACAAAAGTCGCGCTCCTTCGACACTCAAACGGCGATTGAATCGTTTTTCCGATTTTGTACTAACGCGCTCCGCAGGATGGACAGCGGACGACCGCGAATTTGTTCATGCCGAATTGCAACGACTTCTCAAAAATCTCATAAAACAAACGCTCTAATAAAGGATCAATACCGATGATATGAACTCAACTCCCAACAAAAAACTGACTATGAGCCGAACCACAATCGCGCCTGAGCGCAGTTCGGCGGGACCTCTAACATTGCAGCCACGATGCAAACCAATCACTCCGGGCCAGTCCCGGCGCGGCGTTTGGGCCGTTCTTCTCCCAATCCTGTTCTTGTCCTTTCACTTGGCGGCGCAACCAGCCCCCGGCGGCACGAACTCATACACAGGCCTGTTGGATTCTTGGTCTTTTAGGGATATTACCAACTGGACCGATGACTACGGGGATGCCTCAATGTCGGTCACGAATGTGAGTGCTACAAATTTTGGAGGGGGGAATGCCCTGGTCGTGGACAGCGCCAATAATGCCTGGTTGCAATTCGCCGTATCCCAGGACGGTTATACGAATATGACCGTTGACCAAGGGACGGTTATGTTCTGGTTTGCCAGTGACTGGTCCAGCGCAAGTCTCGGAGGAACAGGGCCAGGCGTCCCCTACGGAGCTTTAATCGAAACCGGCTCCTATACGTCCGATGCCAGCGTGGGATGGTGGAGCATTTACGTTGATTCCAACGCTGACAATATCTATTTTTCGGCGCAAAACAATAGCGGCTTGCAAACCAATTACCTTTCCGCGCCGATTGCATGGACAAATGGCGCATTTCATTTAATTGCGGTCACTTATACCGCCACAAATTCCCAACTTTTCCTCGATGGAACGAACGCAGTGAATGGTTCTGGCGTCACCATTTATCCAAATGATACAATCCTCAACAATGGGTTCTGGATTGGAAGCGCCAGTAACGGAATTGCTCAATGTCACGGCGCGATTAGCGATCTGACCACCTACAACTACCCGCTCGACTCAAATACTATTAACGCGACTTTCACCCTCACTTCGATCTTTTATGGTGCGATTCCGAACATACAACAAGCCCCCTCGGAACCCGAAACTACTCCGACATTTCAGGCAATTACCGGCCCAGGATACCTCACCCTCGTGAGCAGCAACAGCGGATGTGGCAATAACAGCAACGTCTGGATTACGAACACGACGGCAACGGTAGGAACCAACGGCGTTAATTTGACTTTCACTATCGCTGGCGGCTCAAATGGGCTTCCATACGATGTATTTGCAACCCCGGCGTTGACGCAACCCTTGACCAACGGAATTTGGACATGGATGGGGCAGGGTTATCAATGCTGCACCTACACGATACCCGGCCTGACCAACGGGGCGGTGTTCTTACTACTCGGCACTCCTCTTGACAGTGATGGCGACGGTCTTACGGACGCATACGAACGACTTGTCAGCCACACCAATCCTTATGTCGCTGATAGTAGCGGGGACGGAATGCTGGACGGTTGGAAAGTCCTTTGGGGAATGAACCCACTGCTCAACAATCCTGCGCAGACCGGAGAACGAGCTAATTATATCTTTGACGGCGTTGGGCGTCTCCAAAGCGCGACCGACCCGGCATTCACCGAAATTTTCGGCTTTGACGCCGAAGGAAATATTCAAAGCGACCAGCAATAACCGAGGATAACCAATGAAAAAACTACTCCCATTGACTTTAAGTTTGTGTTTCATCACATGCGCCCTCAAAGCGCAAACCGATCCTGGATGGACACAAAACACCAACTTCCTTGCACCATCGCAGGAGACTGGCGGTGTTACGCCTCTTTTCCAGCCATTGCTCACCCCCATAACGCAGACCGCGTCCGCAATTGCTGAGGAGATCACGCCGGACATACAGACGTTAGCTGACAACCTGGGCGGTGACCCCACGCGGATTTTCAACTACGTGCATGACCAAATTCGATACGTGCATTATTTTGGCTCGAAAAAAGGCGCAGAGTTGACCCTCTTGGAACGCAGCGGCAATGACTTTGACCAGTGCGCGCTTCTGTCGGCCCTGCTCCAAGCCTCGGGATATTCGCCCACATACCAATACGCCATGTTAAAAATGCCGTACGACAATCCAACCAACCACCAAGACTTGCATCATTGGCTGGGCCTGAGCTTTTACAATACCAACTGGACGACGAACACGCTGACTTATTTCAGCTATTTGGCTGGCACACGCGGCACTCCAGTTTGGTACACCTTTCCGCCCGACACAAATACCATTGCCCTTCCAAGGGTATGGGTTGCTTTGACCATTGGTGGAACCAATTATTATTTGGACCCTGCATTCAAGGTAAGCGAGCCGGTGACTGGTCAAAATCTGACCTCCGCGATGGGGCTGAACACGAGTACACTGTGGAGCGCCGCAGGCGGGACTGACACTGGTTATTCAGTCAGCGGACTAAACGAATCGGCCTTGAGAGGATCGTTGCAGACCTGCAACAGCAATTTGCTTACCTACCTCTCGAACAACATTCCCGACGCTTCGATTGCTCAAGTCATTGGGGGACAACAAATCGTTTCTTCAGTCGGACTGCCATTAAGCACTTCGCTGGCATTTCCCATGTACACCAACAGCAGCTATCAACTTTTAAACTGGACAAATCAGCCAACGAACTTCATGGGCACTTTTTCCATTACGTTTGCCGGGACGAACCAGACTTGGTATACTCCACAACTCCAAGGCCAAAGACTTTCATTGACTTTTGATAGCAATGCGCTGGCGCAACTTTGGTTGGACGATTCACTGGTGTTGCAAACGACGAATACCGGCCCGGCAAATACCAATACACTCAATGTCATCTTGAGCGCCACACATCCGTATGGCGGCTGGAATACTAGCCAACAGATTCCAATTGACGTGCCGTCGAAAGGATTTGATAGAAGTTCAACCAATGCTTATCAGCGCACCAACTCAAGCTACGCCATCATGTACGGATTTGAGGCCAGTCCTCAGTGGTTGCAAAAGCGGCAGCAAAAATTAGACGCCTACCAGGCACAGGGCTTGGCGAATTCGTCACGCCAGGTTACTACCGAAACGCTGAATGTGATGGGCTTGGGCTGGATGGTTCAAACCGAGTTAGCACAAGAATTGTTGTGTCAGGAATGGAATCAACTCAATGAGAACCAACACCGCTTCGGACGCATGGGGCAGGAACAGGGCCGGGGCTACTACGTGGATGTTTATTTGCAATTGGACGGCACACTCCCCAGCACCGGCTATGCCACCCAGGACCAGATTAACAACAACGAAGTGTTTGACGTGAAAAGTTACGTCGCCAGCGCGATGGAACACGGCATTATTGAGCAATTGCAGAACAGTAACCTCGTTGCGGCATCCACAGTGAAGATGCTCGAAATCGCCAACACGAATTCGCAGACCATCTATCTGGCCTACAACGGCGATTGGAGCACCGTGCAAAGCGGCTTAACCGGGTACAGCACCAGCACTCTAAGCACTTTAAGTGGCCTTATCAGCAGCGGCTTCACCCTGCTTTTGCCTCAAAACGGTTCTAACCATATCGCCGGGGCTGGAACTTGGGCAGGGAACGGATATGTGCAATTAGGGGTGGGGAGCGGCGGCAGTCGGTCAATGGGGATGATTATTAACGGTGCTTACAACGGCGGCTATGTTTCCAACCCGAATTCCACCGTGAATCCCCCATTCGTCGCTCAAACAGGTGACAATCAGCCCACTTTTTTCAACCCACAATCATCCACGCTGCAACTCTCCGGTCAAACAGGGGCCGACCCTGTGAACCTTGTTGATGGCAGCTTCGAGCTTACATCCAGTGACTTGACCGTGGGACAAAAAGAGCCGCGCGGCTTGAACTTAACCCGGTATTATTCATCCGCTCGGCTCAATTCTAATCCAGCGGGCATGGCCCCAGGTTGGTTGCATAGTTATTATTGCAATGTATTACCCATCAGCGACCCGGAAGGTGGATTGGGCACTGAAACTGTCCAACAAATGGCTCCGATGATAGTAGCCACTTACGCAGCCCTTAATCTTTACACTAACAACGGAACCCTTGACCCGAAAAACTGGACTGTCACGGCTCTCATCGCCAAATGGGGTATTGACCAACTCATTAACAATGCAGTTTCGGTGAACTTGGGGAACAGTATTGTTCAATTCTCGAAACAACCCGACGGCAGCTACACGCCGCCCGCCAATTGCACAATGACGCTCACCCAATCAGGAGGCGCATTTGTTCTTCAAGAACGGCACGGCCGCACCTTCAAATTTGGCACAAACAACCTCCTGACCAACATTGTAGATCAGTACAGCCAGAGCATGAAGCTCGCCTACAATTCTAACAATCTGGTGACGAATGTTACCGACTGGAAAAGTCGTAGCCTCACGTTCACCTATTCAGGAGGGACTTTGACTTCTGTGGCTGACAGCACAGGTCGCTCTGTTTCCTACGGATACACGGGTGGCGAATTGACTTCCTACACCGACCCGGAACAGAAAACCACAAGCTATTCCTATGACACGATTAATGAACTGATTGCAACATTCGACGCCGCAAGCCATCTAGTCGAAAGCAATTATTACGACGGCCTCGGCCACATCACTACACAGCTTACGCAAGGCGATACCAATAAAACATGGCAGGTTTACGCCTCTGGTTTTCAGACGGTGGAAATTGACCCTGCTGGAGATCAGCGTGTGTTTACGTACGATAACAAATCGAGGTTAATTGCCTTTCAAGATGGAATGGGGAATATCACCCAAACGTCCTATGACGGCCAGGACCATGTTGTCCAAACCATCTCGCCACTCGGCGAAACTAACCAATTTATATACGATGGCAATAACAACTTAATTGAAACCATTGACCCGTTGGGATTTAGCAATGTGTACGTCTTTGATTCGCAGAACCGGCTCCTAACATCATTTGATGGCCGGGGAATTCCAAGTCACTTCGGCTACAACAGTCAGTTTAGCCTGACTGGGTCCACCAACGGGAATGGGGACTGGATTGTGTACGCCTTTAATGCGGATGGAACACTTTACAGTCGCACAGAATCCGGAGGAACGACGAGTTATACTTACGATGGTTACGGAACACTCGCCAGCATCAACTACCAAAGTCCACTTGGCGGTGAAAGTTTTGTAAACAGTACTCTCGGCGACCCGACTAGCCATACCGACGTGCGCGGATTCGTCACGACGTTTGGTTACAACAATCGCCGTCAATTAACAAATACAATTGCCCCAACGAATCTAACAAGCAAAGTAACGTTTGATGCAAATGGCAATGTTTCAACAATCACCGATGCGCGCGGCTTTGTTACTAGCAATAATTGGAGTGCTACTCGCCACTTGCTTTCCACTACCTTTCCGACAACTCCCCAAGGAACGCCCGTTGTCATGAATGGTTACGACGCGCGCGATTGGCTTGCGAGCACACAGAATCCTCTTGGGAAGAATACTTACTACACTAATGACGCGGCCGAGCGTCTTGTTGCGAGCACCGACCCGTTGCAACGGGCAACTTATGTCACTTATGATAACGACAATCACAAGATCACCGCAACCGATGCTGCTTTGGAACAAACTACGCAAACGTGGGATAAGCGGGGCAATCTAATCCGGGTGGTTGACGCCGCGACAAATATCGTTGGGAAAGCCTACGATGGCGCAAACAATCTCCTTTTTCTCACCAACCGCAATGGAATGCTTTGGCAATTTCAATATGATAGCGCTAACCGGCTCACCAACACGATCAGCCCGCTTAATCACAGCGCCAGCGAGGTCTATAACAATCGGGGATTATTGCAATCGGCTACCGACCCTCTCTTGCAGATGACCACCTTCGGATATGATGCTCGCGGCAGAATGACAAGCAAGACCGACAACCTCGGTACGAGAAATTATCAATATGATGGCAATAACAACCTCACACTTGTGACGAACCTATCTGGGGGTGCGAGCCTGACATGGTCCTATGACGCATACAACCACGCTACAAGCTATACCGATGCCGCAGGACATCTCATCCAATATCGCTATGATCAAAACGGGAATGTTACAAACTTGATTTATCCAGGGAATAGGATTGTCAAGTACTACTACGATAGTAACAATCGTCTGACAAACGTCAGCGATTGGGCGGGCAGGCAAACAATTTATACGTACGATTTGGCTGGTCGGCAGACCAGCATTACACGACCTAACAACACCGTGCGTTCGATGGGGTACGATGATGACGGTGAGTTGACAAATATCGTCGATCAAACCACTGCAAAGTTTCCCATCGCATTCTATACGCTTCATTTTAATTCTGCGGGTCGAACCGATTGGGAATTTAAAGGCCCGTTGCCTCACGCTTTTACACCCGCAACAAGAACGATGACTTTTGATAATGACAACCGTCTGGCGACCTTTAACGGGAACAGTGTCACGATTGATGCCGATGGAAATTTAACGTATGGTCCTGGTACGAACAACACGTTTGGCACATACACTTACGACGCTCGCAATGAACTGAAGAGCGCGGCTGGCTTGAGCTACGGTTATGACCCATCGGGAAACCGCACGTCAATCACCAACGGTGCGACCGTTGCCACGTTCGTTGTGAATCCCCAAGGTTCCCAAACGTTGATGCGAATTAAAGGCACGACCACCAATTATTATATTTATGGGGCTGGACTGGTTTACGAAATTGACGAAACGCCGACGACGACCAATACAGCTTTTTACCACACCGATTGCCGTGGTAGCACGATTGCATTGACCGACAATAACGGGAACCCTACTGATTTGGTGGAATACAGCCCTTATGGAACAACGACCTATCGTTACGGCACGAACGACACGCCGTTTCTCTACAACGGCCAATTTGGCGTGCAAACTGACCCGAATGGGCTTTTATTTATGCGGGCGAGATATTACAACCCCTACATTTCCCGTTTCCTAAATCCAGACCCATCTGGCTTCGGGGGTGGGTTGAATTTTTACTTGTTCTGTGACGGTAATCCGATCAGCGAAGAAGACCCGTTCGGGTTGGGGTATTGGTCTGACGTGGGTCAGGTATGGGTTGGCTATGGTCAGGCAGTCAGCGGAACGGTAACAGGACTCTACAACGTTGGTGCTCACCCTATAAATACCGCCGTCGGGCTTTACAATGTCGCAGCTAATCCGGTGCAGGCGTATAATGCGGCAAGTCAGGCACTCGCTAACACTTGGAATTCCGGGCTTCAAGGGCAGGGACAAATTGTTGGCAGCGTGCTCATCGCCGCTGCCACTGCTGGTTCTGGCTTTGCTACCGCCTCCACAAGAGCCGCCGCAATTGTGGCGGCAGAACCGGCGTTGACCGAGGGAATGAGCACTTTACAAATTCTTTCCACTTATGACCAAGGCGCACAGGCGCTAAACACGGCTGACTATTTGGCCTATGGCGCGGAGTTGACCTCACCGCTTTACAAAGGATTGCTCATGCAGCAAGGGGTGGATTTGGCGGGAGACGCATATTCTATAACCACACCACTCTGGCAACGCATCGGGACGTCGGTAACATTGGCGGGCACCGGACT
>Ga0187851_10005517_pt1 | contig 10074 bp, 4 predicted proteins | sample June2016WEW_6_10_FD_132997 | JGI IMG/M metagenome (GOLD analysis project Ga0187851, IMG submission 132997) | Peatland microbial communities from SPRUCE experiment site at the Marcell Experimental Forest, Minnesota, USA - June2016WEW_6_10 | ecosystem: Environmental > Terrestrial > Soil > Wetlands... | reverse complement strand
CGCCACCACGATGCCCTCCTGCGTTGGGAACCAGAGCAGGCCGGATCTTGTTCTCAGGGCAAGCGGAAAGAATCCGCTGATGCACTCCTCTGACAACATGCCCTCAGTGCGCCCATAGACTTGCGGATAAACAGCCGGTATCTTCTGCGCCACCACCATCTCCAACTCATGCTTGTTCACGCAAACAATGCCCCGATCTCCTCCCAGCCAGAGATTGCCGGCGTCATCTTCCAGTATCTGCGAGATCGTGTTTTCGGGAAGTCCTGTCAGCGTCGAGAAAGTCGCCACCCTGCCCTCCTTCAACCGGCTCAACCCGCCGCCGCCGGTGCCGATCCAAAGAATCCCTTCCGCATCCGGATAAAGTGTGCGAATCCAATCGCTCAACAATCCGTTCTGTTTGCTCCAAAGACCGTCGGCCTTGCCTTCGACGCTGAACAAGCCATCGCCAGCGGTCCCCACCCACATGGAGCCATTCCGCTGCGGCACAAGAGCTGTGATCGCATGGACGTATTGGCCGTTCTTTTGCGCCTGCCACTGCCCGTTTTCCCGCCACCAAACTTCGCCCTGCCGCGTCCCCGCCCAGAGTCTGCCCTGCGCATCCTGTCCCAACGCGCTGATGTCCAGACTGGTCAACGCCGGCACTCCCGGTTCGCTCTCTGCACGGCGCACGTCCTTGATTTGCAGCAAACCGCGCGCGCCACCCATCCAGCAACTGCCATCCCTAGCCACCAGCAACGCTCCCGTCTGGCCGTCCCCCGGCGACAAGCCTGCGACAGCCAGCGGCCTGAAATAACGGCCATCCCAGGTATAAAGTCCCTCGCTGGCTTTGCTGGCCCAGATCACACCGGGCGTCACTTCCGTCAAGCCCTGCACCGCGCCACTGCCCAGCCCCTCGTTGTAGCTGATGACGGACAGGTTTCTAGGCCGCAACCGATTCAAGCCGCCGTGAGTTCCCAACCACAATTTTCCCTCCCGATCCACCAGCAGGGCCTCCACCAAATTGTCCGACAACCCGCTGCTTGCATTCACCGCCACCAGCTTCCCATGCTTGAACTGGAACAAACCCTCGCTGACTGAGCCTGCCCAAACCGTGCCGTCGGGGTCCTCCACCAAGGCGCTCACGTAGTGCCTTGCCAGGTGGCGGGGAAAACGGTAGCGCCGCCATTGTTCCCCTTCGCGATACAGCACCGAGTCATCGCCCGCTCCGACCCAGATGCGCTTCTCATGATCCACCAGCAGGCAATGCGGATCCTGCAGCAAATCGTCGAAGACGGGGTCGGTCATCTGCATGAGGTGCCCGCCCCGCAGACTGAACACGCCTGCGCCTTTGACGCCAATCCACATGGCCCCCTTGCGCCTGCTGAATAATGCCGTGATCTGCTTGCCAGCCAGTTCAGCCACGGCGCTGGGTGTTTCCAGATGCCCATTCTGCCAAACCGCCAGTCCGGAATCCGTGCCCACCCAAAGCTTCCCTTCGCTGTCCTCCGCCAGCGCATTCACAGTGTCCGAGGGCAGTCCGTCTCCGCTGACAAAGGCCGTGAACCGCCCGTTCTGCCAGCGCCCCAAACCCCGCCCCACGCTCCCGATCCACAGCGCCCCCTGGTCGTCCCCCATCAGCGTCTGGACTGGTCCGGTTTGAAATCCCTCCGGCAATCCAAAGGACACAAATCTCACCCCGTCGAATCGGCTCACACCGGCGTCGCTCCCCACCCAAAGGTACCCATCCCTGGTCTGCGCCAGCGCGCGCACGAAATTCTGCGGCAACCCTTGCTCGCGTTGCCAGACCCGAAAGGTAAATGGCAATTGCCCGCGCCCGATGCTCAGTCCCACGCTGCCAGATTTTATCCCATTCTCGTCAACTACAAAATCACTGAACGAGGTGGCGATGGCCATCTCGCTGAACGTCCATCCCCCGCCGCCCCCGCCGTGGCGCAGGCGGATTTGGTTGAACGAGCCGTTGGCGGCGAACTTTGTGGTCAGGTTTGTCAACTGGCCCGCCTCGGTCGCGCCCGCCCCAAGATCCGGATCCAGCCACACCGTCACCAAGTCCCTTCCCCCCGCCACATATTGCACTTTGAAAACAATGGTCCTCTCAATCCCGGTGCGCGGCAGCTCATACGACTGCGAGGGCACCGGCTTGGATGAGTTCAAGTCAATGCCGTAGTCGGTGGTGGTATTGTTTGTATTGCCGGTTTCAAAAATATTGAAATTGGTCTTGCCCACGTCGAGGACATTAAAGGCGCCGTAAGCCCAGGCATTGAGCGCGTTGCCCACCGCCAGCCGTCCCGAGTCCCCTTCGTAGAGTTCGAACGCGGCAAAATAAGGCTCGGTGCCCGCATCGGAGATAGGATTGACATGAAACTTGAAGTAGAGCGTATCCGTCGCCGCGTCATCCCGCTTCACCGCCCCCCCCACAATATCCACGCCCAGCCCGGTCTCGTGCGCGAGCGTCGCTCCCAAATCGCTCCAAATGATGTCCGCAGGGCAGGAAACCGCCAAAGACACCAACCCAGCCGTCAACCACCTCCATTCAAACCGTCGGCGCGAAAACACGGCAGGCATGATCATGTGAAAAAGATGCTTCATTCGTCCGCGCATGACAAGGCATTAGCTCGATTATCGGAGCGACAAATTGGCCCACCAGCATGTTTATGTGGTTGTGCGACCCCTGCCTTTCCAGTAACATGCCGCTTAAATTAACGGGCAACAACGCAAACAGTCATCCATCATTTGAAAAGCAAATATTCCCCAAAAATCTTCCTAGGCTCCCTGGCTTTGCTGGCGCTTTTGTGGCAGCCGGCAGTGCGGGCTGAGAATCTTTCCCGGGTGCCGGCGCGAACCCCCTCGCCCTGGCTGCGCGACGGCGTGATTTATGAGATTTTTCCTCGTGATTTTTCCCCGGCAGGAAATCTCGACGGAGTCATCGCCAGCCTGGATGCATTGAAAGATTTGGGCGTGACCATTCTTTGGACCATGCCGATTCATCCGATCGGTGAAAAGTGCCGCAAAGGCGAGTTCGGCAGTCCTTATTCCATCAAGGACTATTATGCCGTCGATCCGCATTATGGAACCTTGGGAGACTTCAAACGCCTCGTCGCCGAGGCGCACAAACGCAATATGAAGGTCATCATGGACTTGGTGGCCAACCATACGGCGTGGGACAGCGCCATGATGCAGCACCCGGAGTATTACATGCAAAACCCGCAGGGCAAAATCATCCCGCCCGAGCCGGATTGGTCGGACGTGGCGGGGTTGAATTACGGGAATCCGGAACTGCGCCATTATATGATCACGATGATGAAGTATTGGGTGCAAACGTGCGATGTGGACGGGTTCCGTTGCGATGTAGCCTGGAATGTGCCGACGGATTTCTGGGAAACGGCCCGCACCCAGCTCGAGGGCATCAAGCCGGACATCATGCTGCTGGCCGAGGCGAGCAAACCGGAATTCTTGGTGAAAGCTTTTGATATTGACTATGCATTCCCCATGTTGAGCACTCTCAATGATGTGCTGCTCAATGGCGCGCCAGCCTCCAATCTCCGGGCCTCGTGGGAGGAGAGCGTGCGGCAGTTCCCGCGCGATTCACTTCACATGCGTGTCACCGACGACCACGACGAACCGCGCGCGATTTCGCGCTTTGGCCTGCGTGGCGCGCTAGCCGGCTCGGCCCTCATGTTCACGCTCGACGGCGTGCCGCTCCTTTACAACGGCATGGAAGTGGGGGACGCGACGGAATCCGGCGACCCGGCCCTGTTCGACAAGCTGCCAATTTTCTGGACGCCCAAGGACCGCCCTCCTTTGCGCAAGATTTATCACGACTTGATCCAGTTGCGCAAAGACAATGTCTCATTCCGCAACGGACGCGTGAATTGGCTGCACAATTCCAATGAAGGCAATGTCGTCTCGTTCAAACGCACGGATGAGAACAACGAATTCGTGGTGGTGATTAATTTCTCCAACCGCCCCATCCGCGCGCAGGTGGAAGTCGGCAACGGCGAGGACTTCAAGCCCGTGCGCATTGCGGGGATACCCCCTCCGCCCAACCAGGATTTTCCGCTGGTCCATTTGGGGGGGTTTGACTGGCGGATTTATCAGCGCAATTTGCCGATCGCCCAGCACACGGCCGCGGGCGAAACGCCGATACAGATTGGCGCGACGCACTGAAAGCATTCCACTCCGATTAATGACGCCATGAACGCTGTGCGAGAGAAACCCACCGCCCCGCCGAAGACTACCGTGCCCAAACCGCGGTTGAGCTTCTGGCAAATTTGGAACATGAGCTTCGGCTTCCTCGGCATCCAATTCGGGTGGGGATTGCAAATGGCCAACATGAGCGCCATTTACGGCTACCTCGGGGCGGATCCGGATTCCCTGGCCATGCTGTGGCTAGCCGCGCCCGTCACCGGTGTGATCATCCAACCGCTGATCGGGCAATCCAGCGACCGCATTTGGACCCGGCTGGGGCGACGGCGCCCGTTTATCCTGGCTGGCGCGATCCTCGCATCGCTCGCCCTCGTCCTGATGCCCAACTGCCCGGCGGTGTGGATGGCGGCGGGCCTGCTCTGGGTGCTGGACGGAACCATCAATGCCAGCATGCAGCCTTTCCGCGCCTTGGTGGCGGACAATCTTCCCGAAGAGCAGAACGCCCAAGGCTTTGCCATTCAATCCCTGTTCATCGGCTTGGGCGGAACCATTGCTTCGGCGTTGCCCTGGATGATGACCAACTGGTTCGGAGTGGCCTCGGAAGGCGCTGGAAAGGGGCACATCCCCTCCTCCGTCAGGCTTTCCTTTTACATCGGCGCAGTCGCGTTCATGGGCGCGGTGCTGTGGACCGTTTTAAGAACCAAGGAGTATCCGCCGTCTGACTCCGAGCTTGAGGCCATTCGCGCGCGGAAGTTTGATTGGACGCTCGGTTTGGGCGACATCCTCGCGCTGGTCCTTCAACTGCCCCGGCGGATGTGGGAGCTTGGCCTCGTCCAATTCTTCACTTGGATTGGAATGTTTGCCATCTGGGTATATTTCCCTCCGGCGATTGCGAAAAATGTGTTTCATGCCGCGCCCGGTTCGGTCGAAATGGAGGCTTCAGGGTCATGGTCGGGCTTTTGCTTTGCCACCTACAATGCCGTCTGCTTCTTTTTTTCGTTCGTGCTGCTTTCGGTCACGAAATACACCGGCCCCAAGGTCATGCATATCTTCTGCCTGGCGGTGGGGGCGCTGGGAGTCGCATCCGTGCCATTGGTTTCCGACAAATACCAACTGCTGTTCTGCATGACGGCTGTCGGCATAGCCTGGGCCAGCATCCTCTCCATGCCTTACGCCATGCTTGCCCCCTCGTTGCCCAGGGAAAAAATCGGCGTCATGATGGGCATGTTTAATCTCTTCATCGTGTTGCCGCAGATTGTCGCTTCCAGCCTGCTCGGCTATATCCTGAAGAATTTTCTCCATAATGAAGCCATGAACGTTCTCTTCCTAGGCGGCGCAAGCATGGGGCTGGCCGCGCTGCTGACGCTATGGGTGGTGACCTTCCGGCGGCCCGAGCGTTGACGCGCCCGCGCGCCTGCGGCACTTTGGCTTCTGAAATGACTGCACCCACCCGATGTCCTCCAATGAAAATCACCATTCGACTCCGTTATCACACCCGTTTTGGCCAGTCGCTGTTTCTTTGTAGCGATGACAAATGCCTGGGCGGCGGCCGGCAGGACCAGGCGCTGCCTTTGCATTATGTCAACGACGAACTCTGGGAGGCAGTCCTTGAACTGCCGGACAAGCGCCGGCCCAAGGAGCCGGTGAGTTACTACTTTTTCTTGCGCGATCAGGATGGGTCCGTCATTGAAGACTTCGGCGGCGACCGGCAAGTTGATTTTTCCCGGCTCGCCCGCGGCCACACAGTCATTCTGGATTCATGGAACGATTTGGGTGCGGCTGAGAACGCCTTCTTTACCGAGCCGTTCAGAAAAGTCCTGCTCCGGATGGAAAAGGAACCCGCCGCCCCAAAGCAGTCGGATGGCGCGACGCATTCATTCTCGGTCAAGGCCCCGCTGTTGCCCATGGGGCAGACGATCTGCCTGTTGGGTGGCGCCGGCGCCATGGGCGGCTGGAACCAGGCCGCGCTGGTATTGCTGCGGCGTTGCGCGGAGAAGGGATGTTTCACTGTGCAGCTTGATCTCGCCAGGGAGCGGTTTCCAGTCACTTATAAATACGGCGTCTATGATTTTGGGACAAAGGCATTCGTCCGCTACGAGGACGGAGCGGACCGCCTGCTCGCGCAAACGGCCCCCCCCGATGGGCATGTGATCGTGAACGACGGATTCGCGCGCGTGCCATGCCAGCCGTGGCGGGGCGCGGGCGTCGCTGTGCCAGTCTTCAGCCTGCGCAGCGCAAAAAGTTTCGGCGTGGGTGAGTTTTTGGACCTGGCCCTCCTGGCTGATTGGGCGAGTCGCGCCGGTCTTAAGCTTATCCAAATCCTGCCAGTCAATGATACCAGCGCCACTCACACCTGGACGGATTCTTATCCGTATGCCGGAATCTCCGCCTTCGCCTTGCATCCGCTCTATCTGAATCTGGATCGCCTGGCTGGAGCCGACGCTTCGCGCTTGCTTGAAAAACTGGCCAGCCAACGCAAGCAACTCAACGCGCTGCCAACGGTGGATTACGAGGCGGTCATGAAGGCCAAACTGGGGTTCGCGCGGCAGATCTTTGCGGCGCGGCGCGAAAAAACGTTTGCCGGCGCGGAATATCGGAAGTTCTTTTCGGAAAACGAAAAATGGCTCGCCCCGTATGCGGCCTTCTGCTTCTTGCGCGATAAATTTGGCACGGCGGATTTCACCCAATGGCCGGAACATCGCGTCTATGATGCGGACAAGATCCGCGCCCTGGCCGCGGCTGATGGGTCCGCCGCTGATGAAATGGCGTTGCATTGCTTCGTCCAATTTCATTTGCACCTGCAACTGCGCGAGGCGGCCGAATATGTGCATGGCCGGGGCTTGATTCTGAAGGGGGACCTTGCCATCGGCGTCCATCCCCACAGCGCCGAGGTCTGGCAGCAGCCGGACTTGTTTCACACCGACATGCAGGCGGGGGCGCCACCCGACGCCTTTGCCGCCAAAGGCCAGAATTGGGGCTTCCCCACTTACAATTGGCCGCGGATGAAGCAGGACGGTTTTGATTGGTGGAAGCGCCGCTTCGCCCAGATGAGTTGCTATTTTGACGCCTTCCGCATTGACCACATTCTCGGCTTTTTCCGCATCTGGAGCATTCCACGTCATGCCGTGCAGGGCATCCTCGGTTATTTCGTGCCTGCCCTGCCGGTGCAGGCCGGCGAATTTTCCGCGCGCGGCATTGCGTTTGACCACGAACGCTTCACCCGCCCCTTCATCAACGACGCCGTCTTGCAGGAGCTTTTCGCCGAGCGCGCCGGGAGGGTGAAGCGCGAATTCCTGCACCCCGATCCGCGTGGAACGTATTCGCTGAAACCGGAATTCGCAACGCAACGAGACGTGGAACGGCATTTTGGCTCGCTCCCCAAAGACCGGCTTGACGACAAACTCAAGGAGGGGCTGTTTGACTTGATCAGCAATGTGCTGCTGATCGAAGTCCCGGACAGCGCGGGGCTGGAATTTCATTTCCGGCTGGGCATGGAGCAAACGGCCTCCTTCCGGCAACTGGGGCAAGTCACCCAGACGCGGCTGAAGGATTTGTACGTGGATTATTTTTACCGGCGGCAGGACCGCCGCTGGATGCAAGAGGCCCTCCAGAAATTGCCCGCGCTGAAACGTGTCACCAACATGCTGATATGCGGCGAGGACCTGGGCATGGTCCCGGCCTGTGTGCCGTTAGCAATGAAACAACTGGGCCTCTTGAGCCTTGAAATCCAGCGCATGCCCAAGGCCTTGCATCAGGATTATTCGCGTCCAGCGGACGCTCCTTATCTGAGCGTGGTCACCCCCTCGACGCATGACATGAGCACCATTCGCGGGTGGTGGGTCGAGGACAAGAAGCTGACGCAAAAGTTCTTCAACCAAGAGTTGGGCCGCGACGGCGTGGCGCCGTCCGAATGCGAGCCGTGGATCAATCAGGAAATCATCCGCCAGCATCTGGGGTCGCCGGCCATGTGGAGTATTTTTCAATTGCAGGACCTGCTGGGCATGGATGCCGCGCTCCGCCACCCCGGCGTCGACGCCGAACGCATCAATGTGCCGGCCATCGTCAATTATTACTGGCGCTACCGCATGCATCTCACGTTGGAGGCGCTGGGCCGGGCGGACACTTTCACACGACAGGTGGAGAATCTTGTCCGGGCGCGCATGGAATTCCGTGATGATTCAAAAAGCAAGGTTCAGGGTCCCTGAACGTCCTGGGTGCTGCCTATTAGCTTGACGAAGCTGCTGGCGCCTGCGGGAGCGAGGCTGTCGCGGATGCCAGCTCCCTGCACGTCGTTGAACACCAGCACCGGTTCGCTGCCGGCAGACCCAACATGAAAGCCGTTCAGCGCTATGTTCCGCACGTCATCGCACACCAGGGCCGGGCGATAGTCTTTGTCTTGCACACGAAGTGTGACGTTGTCGAACTTGATTCCCGCGGCGTGGCGGCAGTAGAACCCCCAGGCAGGCAGGATGCCGAACATGCGACTTTCAGGATAATTTGTGGCGCATTCCGGTACCCTGGCCAGATTGCCCCAGCGCAGGTGGTTGGTCAGCGGGGCACTGCCGATGCCGCCATAGAGGATGGTAATGTTTTTCAGGGTCACGCCCCTCACAGGATGTCCGGGCAGGCCGGTGATTGAGGCAGTGATGAGTGTGGGGCTGTGGTACGGATTCCCGCTGGGGAACTTGTTCATGAGCTCAGGCGGCCGGTTGGGTATTTCGGCGGTGATGTCATCGAGGATCACGTCGTGCAACGATCCAATCTCCCCGTGGACATTGCGGTGACCGAGGCGGACGAAGATGGCGTTGCTGCTGTCGGTGATCTTGATGTGGGAGATATGGACGTTCTCCATCTCACCGCCGTCAACGATCTCCAGGGCTATACCGCTGATGTAGGTATCGTAGATTTCCAGGTTGCGACAAATGATGTTCTTGAATCCGACGGAAGAGGCGGTGCCGAATTTCAGGGCGTTGCAACTGGATCGCACACGGCAGTTCTCCACCAGGACATCATCGCAGGCTTTGTCCCCGGATTTCAGGCAGATGCCGTCGTCCTCCGAATCGATGTCGCAACCTCGCACCACAACATTGGCACAGCCGTCAATGTCAATGCCATCGTTGTTCAACGCGGCGATGCTTCGGACCGTGAGGTTTTCGAGGGTCAGGTGTTCGCAATCGCGATAGTCCTCGACCCAGCACGCGCTGTCCTTGAGGGTGATGTCCCGCACGGTGACATTCGTGCAGTCGCGGAAGTTGATGAGCACCGGACGCTGGCCTTCCTTGGCGTCGGGCAGCCTCCCTTCCTTCCAAAGACGTTCGGTGTCAGCGGCCAGCGGCGTTCCCTGACCGTCAATCATGCCTTTCCCGCAAATGGCGATATCGTGCTGCCGATCGGCCAGCAACAGGCCGTGGAAATTGACCTTGCGATAGTCCCGCCGGCGCACGCTGCCCAGCAACGTCGCGCCTTCGTCCAATTGCAATGTGACGTGGCTTTTGAGATCCAGCGACCCGCTCAGGTATCTGCCCGGCGGAAAGATGACGATACCACCGCCCGAATCCGCCGCGGCGTCAATGGTCTTCCGCAGCGCGGCGGTGTCCATGTTCGTGCCGTCCCCGGCTGCACCGTATTGCCTGACATTGAAGGAGGCCTTGCCCGCCCAAGCCGCCCCTGGCAACACCACAATTGTCAAGAGTATTATCCACCGGGAATGCAGCGGCTTCGGAAAGGCAAATTTCATATAACTGAACTTTGGTATTCGCATCATTCTACCACCGCGAATACGCTATAAGAGTGCGGCAGCAACCGAACGTTGAACGATATGCGCGGTTCTTCGCCGCCCGGACGTCTCGGCCCGTAACCGCCCAACATTTGCGCCTGCCCGGTCAAAACCTCACCCGTCACGATGTTCCGCAACTTGTCCTTGTTTCCCGT
>Ga0187851_10005516_pt1 | contig 10075 bp, 9 predicted proteins | sample June2016WEW_6_10_FD_132997 | JGI IMG/M metagenome (GOLD analysis project Ga0187851, IMG submission 132997) | Peatland microbial communities from SPRUCE experiment site at the Marcell Experimental Forest, Minnesota, USA - June2016WEW_6_10 | ecosystem: Environmental > Terrestrial > Soil > Wetlands... | reverse complement strand
GGCGGGGGTCCGGGTGCTGATCGAGAGTGGCGACCATCGCCGCCGCTGGAGCACGGTCGGCTGCAGCACCAACGTCATCGAGGCGTCGTGGATCGCGCTCGCCGACGCCTTCGAGTTCGCCATCGTGGAATGCCGCCGGCACGGCGGCGACGCCCACCCGGAGACGGCGGAGCCGGCCGGACACAGCTGAGCGACCGGAAGACGGCGACGGAGCAGAAGCGCGCCCGCATCAGGGGCGCGCTCCTCCTCACCACGATCTCTCGGAGCCTCCGGAGCTTAGCGGTGTCGGGAGCTCAGAGCCCCCGGCCGAGCAGCCCGCCCATCATCCCGCCCATGGCACCGCCGGCCAGTCCGCCCTGCGCGGCAGAGCCGCCGCCGCTGCGGTACTCATCGAGGGAGTGCGCCAGGATCGAGAGCGGCATCGACTGCAGCCAGACGCGGCCCGGGCCGGCCAGCTGAGCGAGGAAGAATCCGTCGCCGCCGAAGATCTTGTTCTTGATGCCCGGGACGGTGGTGATGCCGAACTGCACCGTGTCCTGGAAGAGGCCGACATGACCGGGATGCACCCGCATCACCTCGCCGGCGGCCAGGTCAAAGGTAATGATCTCGCCCGACAGCTCGATCCAAGCACGGCCCTGGCCATTGATCCTCTGCAGAATGAAGCCGTCCCCGCCGAAGACGCCGGCGCCCAGGCTCTGCTGGAAGCCGATCCCGAGGTTGACACCCTGGGTGCCGCAGAGGAAGCCGTGACGATGGGCCATGAAGCTCATGCCCGGCTGTGGAGCGACGTCGACGGGGAAGATGCTCCCGGGCACCTTGGCCGCGAAGGCCACCATGCCGGGCTGGCCCGCAGCCGTGTACTCGCTCATGAAGATCGAGCCGCCGGCGACGGCCCGCTTGAAGACGCCGCCGATGCCACCGCCGCCACCGGACTGGGTGGAGGTCCTCATCTGGACGGATGCCGTCATCCACGAGAGCTCGCCGGACTCGGAGAAGACGACTTCGCCCGGGTCGAGCGCCACCTCGAGGACCGGCATGACGGTCCCGACTATCTTTGCGTCCATCTTGCGAATCTCCTGAACCCGACGGAAGAGATGATCTTAGTGTCATCGGCCGGAATGCAATCGACCTGCTGGGGCGCTCGGGCCACCTCTGAGGCTCCCGCTGCGAGCGGGAGCGCTGGATCGCTCGCGAGGAGATGGGACGCGTCATGATGGGGCGGAAGGCCGGAGCGCGGCGGGACTGCCCGCCGGCAGTGGCCGGAGCGAGGCATCGGCATGGCTGAGGGACCAACCCCAGATCAGGACGACGGCCACGGGGAGTGGCACGGCGTGCCCTTCGACGTGCGCGCGCCGACGGTGGCGCGGAACAAGTCCCGGTACTGGAACCGCGACGACCCGCGCTTCTTCACCCCCAAGGTCTACGGCGCCGGCTGGACGGTCAACGTCTACTGGCTGACCCACCTGGTCACGTACTTCCGCCGGCGCGGCAAGGGCGCGAACAAGCCGTAGTCACGCGCAGGAGCGCAGGAAGGCGGCGTCACCGACCTGGGCAACAGAGCCGATGCCGCCAGCCGGTCGGAGGCCCGAGGGCCGTGCCCCCGGGCCTCCACCGTCCCCGCCTCAACGCGGGGCCCGCTCCGTCCTATCCGAGGAGCTGGCTCGCGTACGCCTCGACCTTGCTCAGCGTGGTCGTGGTCCCCGTGCAGGCGAGGCCCACGAAGGTCGTCCCCTTGACGGCGATGATGCCGAGGGCCGACTCAGTTGCAGTCACGGTGTAGTCGTAGGTGTACGCCTGATCGCCCACACCGGACAGGGGGGTGAATCCCAAGCCCAAGCTGGCAGATGTTGCCTGCATGGTTGCCTCCGCCTCGGCCAGGTAGCCCGTGGGGATGCCGTGAACGACGCTGACCAATACGTCGGCGGAGCCGCTCAGGTAGTTGCACGAGATGCCCGCCGCACTCGCCCCGTAGACCGTGGGAGCGGGAACGGTGATGCCCAGGGCGGCGCCGACATCGCTGGCCGACGGGCACGACGCGGTGGTGGTACCCGACGCCGGGGTCGCGGTCGCCGTCGCCGTCGAGGCCGCCGCACTCGGTGTCGCGGTCCCCGCCGCGGCTCCGGGGCCGGACGATGACGCGCCCGAGCTCGTGGCGCCGCAGGCTGCCACAGCGACCGAGCAGAGCAGCGCGACACCGGCGACGACACCCAGGCGTTGACGCGCGTGGTAAGGCCAGAGTCTTGCGATAGGTGATTGAAAAGTCATATTAAGACTGTATCAGGTCATTCCCGCACCCGTCTCGCTCGGCGCACCTGCGGATGAGTGGGGGCATACTCTGTTGACGCCATGCGGATCGCCATCACCGGGGGCACCGGCTTCATCGGCTCGCACCTCGCGTCGCACCTCGCCGAGCAGGGTCACGAGCTGGTCCTGATCGCGCGGGGCGCGCGAGCGGGCGGCGCCGCCGGGCCCGCGGCCACGCGGGTCACCGCCGACGTCGTGAGCGGCTCCGGTCTGGCAGCGGCGTTCGCCGGCTGCGACGCCGTGGTCAACCTGGTCGCGGTCATCGTCGAGAGGCGCGGGCAGACCTTCGACGCGGTCAACCGCCAGGGCGCCGCCAACGTCGCCCGCGCCGCCGTGGAGGCCGGGGTCGCGCACCTGGTCCAGCTGAGCGCCATCGGAGCGGATCCCGATCCGCGCTTCGGGTACCTGGCCAGCAAGTGGTCGGGCGAGCAGGCGATCAGGATCAGTGGCATCCCCTACACCATCATCCAGTCCAGTCTCGTGTTCGGCCCGGGCGACGGCTTCTTCGTCAAGCTGGCTCGGCTGATCCGGCGCACCCCGCCCTTCTTCCCCCTCCCCATCGCCGGTGACGGTCGCACCCTCTTCCAGCCCATCGCCGCCCAGGATGTCGCCCGCTGCATCACCATCGCGCTGGAGCGCGGCTCGAACCCGCGGGTGCTCGCGATCGGAGGGCCGGACCACCTCAGCTACGAGCAGATCGTCGACATCATCCGGCGCCAGGTGGTGTCCCTCCCCCGGCTGAAGGTGCACGTTCCCGTGCCGGTCATCCGGCCGGTGGCGGCGCTGATGGCGGCGGTGATGCGCGACCCGCTGGTGACCCCGGCGCAGCTCGACCTGCTCGGGCACGACAACATCACGGTGCCGGGAGCGGTGGCGGCGGGCTTCGGCTTCGAGCCCCAGCGCTTCTCCGACCGAGCCGGCTACCTGCGGCGACGGAGCCGATGACCGTCAGCAGGCGTCTCGCCGAGCTGGGGATCTCCCTGCCACGGGTGACCGCTCCACTGGGCAGTTACGTGCCGGCACGGCGGGCGGGGCACCTGCTCCACCTCTCCGGGCACCTGGCCAAGCGGGACGGCGCGGTCGTCACCGGCCGGGTCGGTGCCGAGATTGACGCGGCGACCGCCCGGGGACTGGCCCGCCAGGTCGCCCTCGACCTCGTCGCCACCGCCGCGGAGGCCGCCGGTGGCGTGGACGCGCTCGCCGGCGTGGTCAAGCTGGTCGGATGGGTGCGGAGCGCCCCCGGATTCGACCAGCAGCCCGCCGTCATCAACGGAGCCTCCGATTTGCTGGTCGAGATCTTCGGCGAACCCGGCCGCCATGCCCGCAGCGCGATCGGAGTGAGCGAGCTGCCGATGGGCGCGGCCATCGAGATCGAGGCGATATTCGAGCTCGGGTGAGGGGGCCGCGGCGGTCTCTCAACAGGGTTGCGAAACGGTTTTCGGCCGGCACGACGGTGTCATCGATTGGAAAGACACAGGGGGTAGAGTGAGCTTCACCGTGATGAACGACAACACGACCCCACCCCCGGACGACAACCAGACAGACCCGGAGAGCCCATCTCCCAGTCCCGACCCGTCGACCGGCGGCGGCCCGCCGCCGGTGGATACCGGGGCCGCTGCAGGCTGGGCCTGGAACGGCCACCAATGGGTCCCCGGCAGCGCCGCCGCGCCCGGCTGGGGCCAGCCCTGGAGCCACCCCTCGGGAGGGTTCGGCCCCGCCTACGGGTGGTCGAATGATCCGTGGGGCGCCTATCCGTACGGTTCGCCCGCCGGTTACCCGCCGGCTCCGGGATCTCCGGCCGACTATCCGCCGGTCGCACCACCCAAGTCGTCGCGCATGGCACCGGTGGTGGTCGCGGTGGCAATCGTCATCGCCCTGGTCTCCGGGGTCACCGGGGCGGGCATCGGCCTCGCCCTCCGGCCGAGCTCGACCGGGGTCTCGACACCCGGCAGCTCCTCCTCCAGCACCAACCCGTCCTCGAGCAACAGCTCGCCCTTGGGCGGCACGACCTCAGGCAGCAGCAGCGTCGCCGCCTCCGCCATCGCGGCCGCGATCGACCCCTCGGTGGTGGACGTCGTGAACACGCTGGCGGGCGGCTCCGGCCTTGCCGAGGGGACGGGGATCATCATCAGCTCCTCGGGCGACATCCTGACCAACAACCACGTCATCGACGGCGCCCAGACCGTCACCGTCCAGATCGACGGCTCGGGGCCACAGCTCGCGGCCACCGTGCTCGGTTACGACCCCGTCGACGATGTCGCCCTGATCAAGATCAATGACGTCTCCGGGCTCAACCTCAAGGTGGCGCCACTCGGCAACTCCGACAACGTGACCATCGGCGCCGACGTGGTGGCCATCGGCAACGCCTACGGCAAGGGCGGTACCCCGGCAGTGGTGTCGGGGACGGTCGCCGACCTCGATCAGTCCATCACGGCGAGCGACGGTGACACCTCCGAGAGCCTCACCGGCATGATCCAGATGAACGCCGACATCGTCGAAGGTGACTCCGGCGGTCCGCTGGTCAGCTCCACCGGCAAGGTGATCGGCATGGACACCGCCGGCACCGAGACCGGTGCCAGCTTCAGCGGGCAGACGGCCGCCACCCAGGGATTCGCGATCCCGATCGACACCGCCCTCCAGGTCGCTCAGCAGATCGAGACCGGGCAATCCAGCGGGAGCATCAATGTCGGGGGTGGACCGTTCATCGGGGTCGAGGTCGAGGACAGCACCGGCGTCTCCGGCGCCCTCGTCGAGGGAGTGCAGGCCAACACCCCGGCGGCGAGCGCCGGCCTCCAGGTCGGTAGCGTGATCACCTCGCTCGGCACCACCCAGATCACCTCCAGCGGCGACCTCAGCAGCGCGCTGGAGAGCTATCACCCCGGAGAGAGCGTCCAGCTCGGCTGGGTCGACAGCTCGGGCCAGCAGCACACCAGCTCGATCACCCTCGCCAGCGGGCCGCCTCGCTGACAGCGGTTGCGCGGCAGGGGAGCCCCCGGATGCGCTCTCCTGCCGCGCTCCCCTCACCTCGGATCGGCCGCGGATGAGGATGGGGCAGGGCTCGGTCGCCGGTGTGCCGCTACTTCTCGGCGGGGAGCTCCGCGTGGCCGCCGAACTCGCGGCGCATCGCCGACAGCAGGCGGTCGGCAAAGTCGGCCTCGCCGCGTGAGCTGAAGCGCTCATAGAGGGCGGCGGTCAGCACGTGGGCGGGGACGCCCTCGTCGACGGCGGCGATCGCGGTCCAGCGACCCTCCCCGGAGTCCGACACCCGGCCCGCCAGGTCGGCGAGCTCCGGCGACCGGAGCAGCGCTCCGGCAGTGAGGTCGAGGAGCCAGGAGGCGACCACGCTGCCCCGCCGCCACACTTCGGCGACCTCGGGGATGGGCAGGTCGTACTGGTAGTAGCGAGGATCCCGGAGCGGCGTGCTCTCGGCACTCGCCTGCTGCTCGGTCAACCCGACATTCGCCTTGTGGAGGATGTTGAGCCCCTCGGCGTAGGCGGCCATGAGTCCGTACTCGATGCCGTTGTGGACCATCTTGACAAAATGTCCGGCGCCATGAGGCCCGCAGTGGAGGTAGCCCTGCTCGGCCGGCGACGGCTCCCCGGCCCGACCGGGCGTGCGGGCGGCCGCGTCCACTCCCGGAGCGATGCTGCGGAAAATGGGATCGAGCCGTTCGACGACCTGGGGCTCGCCGCCGATCATGAGGCAGAATCCCCGCTCCAGCCCGTGCACCCCGCCGCTCGTCCCGATGTCCACGTGGTGGACGCTGAGGACCGCGAGCTTCTCGGCGCGCTCGATGTCGTCACGGTAGTAGCTGTTGCCCCCGTCGATGATCACATCCCCCTCGCTCATTCGCGAGGCGAGCGCGTCGACGGTGTCACCGGTGAGCGCGGCAGGGACCATCACCCAGGCCGTCCGAGGCGTGGTCAGGGCGGCTACGAACTCGTCCAGCGAACCGGTGGCCACGGCGCCCTCCGCGCTGAGGGCGGCGACAGCCTCAACGTTGACGTCGTAGACGACGCAGTCGTGCCCATCTCGCATCAGGCGGCGGACGAGATTGGCGCCCATCCGCCCTAGACCGACCATCCCCAGCTGCATGTCCGGATTCCTCCCCGGGACCTGCGATTCCGGCTGCACCACCGCCGCAGGGCCGAGAACAGTATGGTTCAGAGGCGACTGTTCACGACGGCACCCCGGTGGGAGTGACGATGGCGACTGGCCTGGCGCGTGACAACCGTTCCCTTCGAGGTGGCATCGACCTCGGCGGCACCAAGATCCAGGCCGTCGTCATCACGCGCACCCATCGGGTGATCGGCGAGGCGCGGCGGCCCACCCCCGTCGACGGCGGCCCGGAGGCCGTGACGGTCGCTATGGCAGAGGCACTCGGGGAGGCGGCATCGACGGCCGGGGTGGCTCCGCGCTATCTCGCCGGGGTGGGCGTCGGATCACCGGGCAGCGTCGACACCGGTGCCGGGACGGTCTCCCAGGCCGGGAACCTGCCGGGCTGGGACGGTACCTTCCCTCTCGGTGACCGCCTCAGCCGCCTGCTGGGATGCGCGGTCCTCCTCGGCAACGACGTCCAGGTGGCCAACCGGGCCGAGATGCGTCTCGGAGCCGGACGCGGCCACCGCTCCTTCATGGGTGTCGCCTGGGGGACCGGGGTGGGCGGCAGCCTGATCCTCGACGGCCGGCTCTGGGTCGGCCGCGGCGCCGCCGGCGAGATCGGTCACGTGGTGGTGGTCCGCGACGGCGCGCTCTGCGGCTGCGGCCGGCGCGGTTGCGTCGAGGCCTATGCGGGACGGGCCGCGATGGAGGCGGCCGCCCGCAAGCGCGCGGACCGTGGCGAGAAGACCCAGCTCTTCCGGCTCATGAAGCAATTCGGCCGCACCCGGCTGACCAGTGGCGTCTGGGCCCGGGCCCTCGACGACGGCGACGCCATGGCTCACGACCTCATCGGCCGCGCCGTGGGCGCGCTGGGCACGGGCATCGCCTCGGCGATCAACCTGCTGGACATCGGGACCGTGATCATCGAGGGCGGGCTGGGGATCCGGCTCGGTCAGCCCTACGCCGACCGGATCGCGGAGGCCATGAGCCCGCACCTCTTCCTCCCCGACCGGGCTCCCGAGGTGCACGTGGCGGCGCTGGGGGACCTCGGCGGCGCCATCGGTGCCGCACTCTTGGTGGGGGCCGCCTGACCCGGACCAGGACGCGGCACGCGGCGAGCGGGGTCCGATCAGATGGTGACCGGCGCCCAGGTGTGGCCTCCGTCGCGAGTCATGAGCAGAGGTCCGGTGGAGTCGGTCAGCGACGCTTCGATCGCCGCCCCCTGGGTGGGGGTGGTGAAGCCGATGTAGGAGATGCTGGTGTTGCCGCCGCCGGTGAAGACGGTGGCCCAGCTCCCGCCCCCATCGAAGGACGCCACGATCTCCCCGCCGCACCCGGCGGCGGCGACCGAGGTGGTCGGGCTCGCCAGCGCTGAGCTGCCCTGGCAGGCGGCGGGGAGCGCGCTCGTCAGCTCCGTGAAGCCACCTCCCCCGGTGGTCGAGGTGTAGGCCTGCTCCGTCGGGGAGCTCGAGCCGCCGTACAGACTCACCTCGCAGGCGGCGATGAGATCCAGCGCACTGGAGCCGGCGAGCGTCGCGGGTCCGTTGACGGTGCTGCACGGCGGCGTCCAGGCGCTCCACGCCCCGCCCTGGAGGCGGGCGCCGCTGGCGACGACCCGGTCGTTCTCCACCACCCAGCCGGCCGAGCCCTGGAGGACGAGCTGGGCCTCCGGGACGGGCCCTGCGCCGTAGGCGAGAATGGTGGGTGAGGTCGTCCAGGAGTTGCTCCCCACCGCGGCGGTGTCGATCAGGAAGTCGGCCGTTCCGCTGATCACGGCAGAGACGGAACCGGAGGAGGTCTCCAGCTCCTGGATGGGGGTGATGCCGGCGGACGAGTTGAGGCCGGGAAGGGCGACCTGGGTCCAGCTGGCTCCGCCGTTCTGGGTGGCGTAGAGGTCATAGCCGTACGCCCAGCCGTCCTCCTGGTTCGCGAAACGAATGCCGTCGACCCCGGTGCTCCCGGGGCCGGTGTAGAAGGCGGTGGGCGGAGGGGTGACGCTGGTCCACGCCGTGCCGCCGTCCTGGGTGCGGGCGACCGCCAGGCTGCCGCCCACCGTGCCGAGCGCCCAGCCGTCCTGGGAGGAGATGAAGGTCACCGAGGCGGCCTCGAAGCCCGCGATCGGGGTCGGAGCCGGTGTCGCCGGAGCCGCGGTGGCGGGCGGCGAGGTGGTGCCCGCAGGCGAGCCCGACGCCGTCGGCGCGGACGTCGGGGTGCCGCCGTGCGACGGCGTGGGGTGGGTGCTGGTGCCTCCGCACGCGGCGAAGAGCGCCGTGAGCGCGAGCAGACTGGGGGCAGCCCCCCACCTCGGACCGTGCATCCGCGTCATGGCAGAGACCTCCTCTCGTGCGGCGTCTGGGCTCTCCGTCAGGACCGCACACCAAGCATCGGCCTGGCAGCGCCGCCGAGTCACTCAACCCTAGCCGATCCCACCCGACCGTGACGTCCGATGACGCAGCGCCCGTGACACCCCACCCAACTCCCCTGCTCCTGTTACCGTTGCGCGGTGCGGCCCTACATGCGGCTGGGTGAGCTGCCCCGGAAGCGCCATCAGCGTTTTGCCATCGAGGGCGTCCCGGTGTACGAGGAGCTCTTCAGCCGGGAGGGCTTCGCCGGCCCGTCGTCCCTCCTCTACCACCGGCACATGCCGGAGGCCGTCCAGGACGTCGTCGAGGGAGATGCGGACGACATCTCCATGGAGAACGAGAAGGTCCACCAGCACGCCCTCCTCCAGGGGTTCCGCCTCCCGGCCCACGGCGACGCCATCACCGGGCGGCAGTGGCTGCTCGTCAACGACGACATCCGGATCGGGCTGCTCATCCCGCAGCGCCAGCAGAAGGCGTTCCTCGTCGACGGCTCGGCCGACGACGTGCTCTTCGTCCACAGCGGGGCGGGCACCCTCCACACCCAGTTCGGGAGCCTCCGGTTCGACCACCACGACTACCTCGTGATCCCGCGGGGGACGGTGTACCGCGTCGAATTCGACCATCTCGAGAGCACCCGGGTGCTGGTCATGGAGGTCGCCGGGGCCGTCGACTCCCCGGACCGTTACCGGGCCTCCAACGGCCAGCTCACCGAGTTCGCGCCGTACAGCGAGCGGGATCTCCGCGCACCCGCAGCGCTGGAGCAGGGTGAGGGCACCTCCCAGCTCTGGCTCAAGCGGGCCGGCCACATGTCCTGCTACTCGCTCGACCACCACCCCTTCGACGTGGTGGGATGGGACGGCACCGTCTACCCGATCGCCTTCAACATCCACGACTTCGAGCCGCGCGCGGGGCGGTTCCACCTGCCGGCGGCGGCCCACCAGACGTTCCAGGCCGCCAACATCGTGATCTGCTCGTTGGTGCCCCGCAAGCTGGGCTGGGACCCGGAAGCGGTGCTTCTCCCCTACCACCACTCCAACCTCGACTGCGACTCGGTCCTGTATTACGTGGAGGGCAACTACGCGTCCCGCCGGGGCGTCCAGCAGGGCTCCCTCACCCACCACGTGAGCGGTTTGGCCCACGGGCCGCAACCGGGCGCGCTCGAGGCTTCCGAGGATCGCCCTGCCGAGACCGACGAGCTGGCGGTGATGATCGAGACCTTCCGCCCCCTCCACCGCACCCAGGTCGCCCGCCAGGTGGTCGACACCGCCTACCCCTTCTCCTGGCATGACGGGGGCACGCGGGGGCC
>Ga0187851_10005515_pt1 | contig 10075 bp, 11 predicted proteins | sample June2016WEW_6_10_FD_132997 | JGI IMG/M metagenome (GOLD analysis project Ga0187851, IMG submission 132997) | Peatland microbial communities from SPRUCE experiment site at the Marcell Experimental Forest, Minnesota, USA - June2016WEW_6_10 | ecosystem: Environmental > Terrestrial > Soil >... | reverse complement strand
TGGCTGCGCATGATTCTCCTATTGTTTGTCGAACACCAGCTTCATATCGAAGTCGCCGCCGCTGGTAGATATGTGCCGTTGGAGGGCCATGGTCTTTCCGCCGTCCGAGAGCGTCCAGCGATCTTTAGCGGTGAAGTCGTTCCCGCCGGACGATCCTTTAGTGTCGGAGACCAGGTCACCGCCCTCCCACTTGAACGTACTTTTCGCCTCCTCGCCGTCCGGGTGATTCACGCACTCCTTGCCATCGGTGGTGAAGACCAGATCGTAGGTCACGTCCCCAGTCCCTCCGGTCTGGACCAGATTGACCTTCAGGCTGGGATCCTCATGGGCGATCTTCAGGACCATGCTATCGGGCGGCGGCATGGGGCCGAAATCGGTCTTGCCGGGGTTGATCTTCCAGGTACCGCTGAAGTCGGTTTTGGCCTGGGCTTGAATGAGCCCAAGAGCCAGCGTCAGCAGCGCCAAGGAAAACAGTCCGAAAGTGAATTTGCGCACGGAAACGCTCCTACTGCTTGTCGAATACTTCCTTCACGTCGCCCTCGCCCATGGCGCTCGAGAAGTGCGTCGTGACGGTCAGAGTTTTTCCATCGCCGGAAAGGGTCCAACGGGCCTTGGCCGTAAAATCGTTCCCGCCGAAGGATCCCTTGGTGTCCACCGTCAAATCGTCGCCGTCCCATTTCAGCGTGCTCTTGAACTCGTTGTCGCCCATCTTATTCACGCATTCCTTGCCATCCGTGGTGTAGCTGACGTCGTAAGTCATGTCGCCACCCATCCCTCCGGTGGAGGCTACGGTGGCCTTCAGGCTGGGATCCTGATGCGTGATCTTGTCGGTACGGGTGTCGGGCGGCGGCATGGGGCCGAAATCGCTCTTGCTCGCGTTGAGCTTCCAAGTACCACTGAAGTCGGTCTTGGCCTGGGCCTGGACCAGTCCGAATGCCAAAGTCAAAAGTGCCAGAGAAAACAGTCTCGTAGTTTGCCTAGTCGTAAAGCTGCGCATGAAGCCTCCTTTTGGAGATGGTAGCAAGGAAATGGCCGGGAGTGCATCGGGACCTACTCATCGCGCAAAGCCACCATGGGATCGACGCCCGTGGCGCGCCGCGCTGGAATCATCGTGGCGGCGCAGACCACCGCCGCCAGGATCGCCGCCACCGAACCGAACGTGAGGGCGTCGGTGGCGCTCACTCCGAACAGCAGGCTGGCCATCAAGCGAGTGAGCGCGGCCGAGCCGATCAAGCCCGCCGCGATGCCCACTGCGGCGAGCAGCAGGCCCTGCCGCACCACCAGGCCGAGGATGTCGGCGGGCTGCGCCCCCAACGCCACGCGCACGCCGATATCGTGGGTGCTTTGCGTGACCAGGTAAGACATCACGCCGTATACGCCCACTGCCGCCAGCAACAAGGCGAAGGCCGCGAATGCGCCCAGCATGGCGCTGGCGAAGCGCTGGCGGGCCAACGAATCGTACAGCCGATCGTCCATCGTGCGGACGTCATAGACCGGCACGCCGGCATCCACGGCATGAATCTCACGGACGATGGCGTTGGCCAGATCGGCCGGATTCGAGGAGGTGCGCGCCACGAGATACATCCCGTTGCCCGGCTGCTGCTCTTGCGGGAAGTAGGTCACGATTTTGCTCCCGCTATCGAGACCATACTGCTTGACCATCCCCACCACGCCGGCGATCGTCATGGGTTTCTTTGGATCGAACCAGAGATGCTTGCCGATCGGATTGTCCCGCGGCCAGAAGCGCTGCGCGAACTGCTCGTCGATAATCACCACCTGCTGGCCGTCGATGGTATCGTGGTCGTCGAAATACCGGCCCTTCAGCAGGGGAATCTTCATGGCGCGAAAGTAATCCGTACTGGCCCCCCGCAGGTCCACCTGCAATTCTTGGCCTGGCGGCGGGAGATAGCCCTCCACGTTGATGCCGCCCCATCCAACCGCGCCAGTGAGAGGCAACACCGAGACCTGGCCCTGTGCGGTCACGCCGGGCAGGCGGCTGATGCGGCCGCCAACTTCCCGGTAGAACTGCGCGACCGCTTTGTCCTGGCGATATTTCGGGCCGGTGGCCGCCACTTGCATGGAAAGCACGTGATCGGCCGCGAATCCGGGCGGTACATTCTGGAGGCGCACAAAGCTGCGGATCAGCAATCCCGCGCCGATCAACAGCATCAGGGAAAACGCCAGTTCCGAAACCACCAACAGTCCGCGCAGCCCATGCCGCGCGACCAATAGCCCGCTATCGGTCTGGCCGCTGCGTCCGCCCGACTTCAGGGAGGTGTTCAGGTCCAGCTTGATAGCGCGCCAGACCGGGGCCAGCCCGAACAGAAGCCCAGCCACCGCGGAGACCCCGAAGGTGAATAGCAGCACGGTGCCGTTAATAGAGATCTCCTCCAGACGGGGAACGTTGCCGGGATTGATGGCGCGCATCGCGTAAAGGCTTGCTTGCGCGATCGCCAAGCCGGCCGCGCCACCCAGCAGCGCCAGCAGCAGGCTTTCGGTCAACAACTGTCGCGCGAGGCGCTGCCATCCTGCGCCCAAAGCCGTGCGGATGGCTACTTCCTTTTCGCGGCCCGCCGCGCGCGTCAACAGCAGATTGGCGACGTTCGCGCAGGCGCTCAGCAGCACCAACGCCACCGATCCGAGCAAGACCAACATGGCGCGCCGCACGTCGCCCACCACCTGGTCGAGCAGCCCGACTACCGTCATGCCGAAGGTGCGGTCGCGCTTGTCCTTCTGACGGATGCGGCTGGCAATGATATCGATGTCGGCTTGCGCCTGGGGCACCGTCACGCCGGGCTTCAGCTTCACGATCAGGTTGTAATTCTCATCGCCGCGCCGCTGGACCGCGTCCGCGCCCAATGGGAAGGGAAGGAAGATGTCCATTTTGTCCATGGGACCTTCGGCCGGCATCACTTCGGAGTTGAGCCGGAAGTCGCGCCGCAGCACTCCGGCCACGGTGAATTGGTTTCCGCTGAGCGTGATGCTGCGGCCGACCACGTTCGTGTCGGAGTTGAACAGCCTTTTCCAGAGGTTGTAACTGAGGATGGCGACCTGCAGCTTGCCTGGTTTGTCTTCTTCGGGCAGCAGCAGGCGGCCGAGCAGCGGCCGTGCACCCAGCATGTGCAAGAGCCCGGACGAGGTGCGCATGCCCTCGACCCGCTCGGGTTGATCGAGGCCGGTGAGGGTGAAGCTGGTGAGCCGCGAAATGGACATCTCCTCAAAGGAATGATTTTCGTTCTGGATGTCGATGTACTGGCCGGGCGACGGCCAGTCGCGATAGATGCCGATGCCAGGTGAATGCAGCCATATGGCGGCCAGCCGCTCCGGCTGCGGATAGGGCAGGGGACGCAGCATGAGGGCATCCACCACGCTGAAGACCGCCGAATTCGCGCCGATCCCGATGGCCAGGGACAGCACGATGACGAGGGTCATGCCGAAGTTTTTGCGCAGCATGCGCAATGCGTAACGGAAATCCTGTAACAATGGGTGCATGATTCAATACTATGACGCGCCAGCGCGATTATTGGTGGGGGCCGAAGACAATGCATGCAAGCGGAACGTTTGAAGTCAAGCTGACTCCGCAGCCGGGGGACGAGCAAGCTCCAGGCGTCGGCAGGATGGCCATCGAAAAACAGTTCCATGGCGATCTGGAGGCCGTGAGCCGTGGGCAGATGCTGACCGCCGGAACCAGCGTCAAGGGTTCTGCCGGGTACGTCGCGATCGAGCAGGCCACCGGAAGTTTGCACGGCCGCAGCGGCGCATTCGTGCTGCAGCACAACGGCACGATGACGCGCGGAGCGCCCCAGGTGATCGTCAGCGTAGTGCCGGACTCCGCTACCGGGCAGTTGGCGGGCCTGGCCGGCACGATGGCGATCAGCATTGCCGAGGGAAGGCATTCATACGATTTCGAGTACACGCTGGCCGAGACGCCCTGACGCATCGCCGGCACAACGATGCAGGAGTCTACCGAAATCGCCGATCGTTGTCTCCACTAACGCGGGCTAACTCTGGCCGGCAGGGATGAACGCCCCATTGGGCCGGATACCGACGCGATAGGCTTTCGCCGTATCAGGGAGCTGGTAATACCGGTTCTCCGGCGCCGCATCCGGGTCGAGTATGCCGAAGCAGTATTTGTGGCCATCCATGATCGGGTCTACGGTGATCTCGGTGTAAGCGAACACTGTTAGGTTGATGAATTGGTAAATATTCTTCATCGTGTACCAAAACTCCCAGCCAAAACCCTGCCCCTGCTGCATTCCCACACCGCCATAGCACACCCACAGCTTGATGCACCGATGGGTTCTGCGAAGACCCGCCTCGACCAGCGCGTCGCACAGTTCGTATACATTCAGCTTGTGGCCGTTGCTGTCCCCGATATACGGCAGGAACCTATCGTGGTGGGCGAAGACATAAAGAACGTCCAGGTGCCCCAGTTGGCTTAAGTCCTCGATTTCCTGGATCTTATTTCTCGCAAGTTCTAATCCCGATACATTCACACCGGAAAAAGGCGTCCAAACGTAATTCGCCATAATCATCCTCCAGGACTGTAATTACTGATGCTCGCATAATAAAGTGACAGATTAAGCGAACCTCAATCGTTACCGGCAGCCTACTGAGAAAGGCCGAAACATGGCTGGCCGCCGATGAAGGGAGCGCGACGCTCATTGAAAATAGCCGGGTAGTCGCATCCCTCATCGTTGACCCGCAGAAAGGGCCTTCCATTTTGACTCCCAGTTTCCCGGAATTGTAGCATAAGCAGCCGATTTCTTTGATCCGCCGAAGTGCAGTTTCATACAGTTCTTTGCAGCTCCGCAGTGGCCAATACCGCATGGCGCGCAACGACGATCAGGAGTTAGAGGTTCGTTACCGGCAAATCGCGCGAGCCGATCCAGGCGGCGGCCTCAGCGAACGTGGCGAATCGCGGCCACGAGCCATGGGGATCTCCCGCGCCCACCAGCACCGCAGAGCAGCCGGCGCTTCGACCGGCTATCACATCGACATCGCGATCTCCCACCATGAAGCACCGCTGGGCTTCCATGCCAAACTCGCGCAGCGCCCGCAGCAGCAACCCCGGCGCAGGCTTGCGGCAGTCGCAGGCATCCGCCGCCGAGTGCGGGCAATAGTAGATGCGCGAGATGGTGACGCCATAGGGCGTCAGCAGGCGAAACAACGCGGCATTCACCGCGATGAATTCGCGCACGGAGAAATAGCCGAGCCCGATGCCTTGCTGGTTGGTGACTATGACCAGCCGGTAGCCGGCCCGCTGCAATTCCGCGAGTCCTTCTCCCACGCCGGGCAACAACTCGGCCTCCCGCGGATCGCTCAGGTAGGGGCTTTCTTTGAGTAGCGTGCCGTCGCGGTCGAGAAATACCAGCCCCTTGGGTGGCGCGGTGCTTAGCGCTGAAGGCGGCGCGAGCCTTTCCGCGGCGATCACGCGTTCGATGATCTGGCTGGTGCTGACATGGTGGCTGACCGAGATGGTGAGGACCTCACCTCCGTATGCCATCACGGTTTCCGCCGAGCGGAGTTGGCGCGCGCTATAATCCCCACCCTTGATATAGAAATCGGGCTTCCATCGTTGAATGTGCGCCAGGGGACGCACATCGTTCAAGATCGTCACCGCATCGACCGACTCCAGCGCCGCGACCACGGTCATCCTCTCCAACTCGGAGCAGATGGGCCGGTGGGGGTCTTTGTATTGGCGAATCGACCAATCGGAATTGACCGCGACCAGCAGCGCATCGCACTGGGCGCGGCTGCGCGCCAGGTAATCCACGTGGCCGGCATGCAGCAGATCGAAAGCGCCGCAGGTGTATCCGAATTTCCGGTTGGCGCTTCGTAGCTCAGCTACCCAGCCATCCACCTGGTCGTTGGTGAGGATTTTTGTCATGCGGAGACGCCGCGCTTGCTCCGGCGCAGGCCAGCCATGGCCTTGGCGAGTTTCTCGCGGGAGATGGCCACGGTGCCGGATTCGCCAACCGCGAGGCCCGCGGCCAGGTTCGCCAGCCAGACGGCGTCGCCCAGGGGCGCACCCGCCGCGAGCGCTACCGCCAGCGTGGCCAGGGCGGTATCGCCGGCGCCGGTGACATCGTAGACTTCGCGGGCGAAGCTGGGAAAGTGCTCCTCCGGCATCTCCTCCGTTTGGGGCCGCAGCAGCGTCATCCCGTCTTTGCCCTCGGTAACTACAATGGACGTCGACTCCGCGAGGCGCAGCAGGTGCCGGGCGGCGTGCATGGTTTCTTCATGATGGCGGGCGGGTAGCCCGGTGAGCAGGGCCAGTTCGCTCCGATTCGGCTTGAGCACGGTAGCCCCCCGATAGCGCTCGAAATCGGAACCCTTCGGATCCACCACCACCGGCTTACCGTGGCGCACGGCCGCGGCGATGATGCCCTTCACCACCGGGGCTGTCGCGAAGCCCTTGGCGTAGTCCGACACCAGGACGGCATCCACGCGCGGCATCAAGCGCGCGGCGCGCTTCACCACCGCATCGGCCAGGCTGGCGCCAATCGGCGCCGTATCTTCCTCGTCGATGCGCACGATTTGTTGGTCGTGCGCCACGATGCGCAATTTCACCGTGGTGGGGCGCCCGGCGGCGACGGAGAGGTGCGCGCAATCGATGCCCCGCTGGGACAGCATGGCGCGCAGCTCCGCGCCCGCTTCGTCCTGGCCGGTAACGCCGAAGAGAGTCACGCGCGCGCCCAGCGCGGCCACATTGCATGCGGTATTCGCCGCGCCGCCTGGAACGCCGAATGCGCCGACCTTGCGCACGATAGGCACCGGCGCCTCCGGCGAAATGCGATCCACATCGCCCGACCAATAGCGGTCCAGCATCAGATCGCCGGCGACCAGCACATGCCGCCCGGCAAATGCGGCGATGGCCTTGGCGACGGCGGCGTTTGGCCTCATGCAGGCGATGGTAGCAGAAAGACAGAAGGCAGAAGACAGAAGGCAGAAGACAGAAGACAGAAGTCAGAAGTCAGAAGTCAGAAGACAGAAGGCGGAATTCTGACTTCTGACTTCTGCATTCTCATTCCGGCATCTGCGCTACGCTCAGTACATTGCCGTCCGGATCTTTGAACCAGGCTACTCGCGCGCCTGCGTGTACGGCGGCCACGCCGGGACCGCTGGGCGAAGTCCAGATACCCATCTCGTCCTGGTCCTTCATCCAAGGGTAGCGCTGGAACTCGACGCCGGCGCTCCGGAGATCCTTCACGGCGGCCACAATGTCCTTTACTTCCCAGCCCAGCACGGTGAATTGGGGCGGCGTCCAATCCGGCACGGGCGAGATTCGCAATGTAGTTCCATTGGCGTCAAACACCATTGCGAATTGATCCTCGCCCATCAACTGCAAGCCTAGCGTATCGCGATAGAAATTCCTGGCGGCGTCGCGGTCGCGGACCGCCGCAAAAGCTACGAGTTTCTGTTTGCCCAGCATCGTTCCCTCCCTATCTTGTGGTATCCATCCGAATGTAAGTGGCTTCGTAGGCAGTCGTCCAAGTCTTACCGGAATCCGCGGACTTTCGCCACCAAACCTTGACCCGATTGGCGCCTTCTTTGGCGATGTCCATGCGGTTCAAGACGTCGCCTCCGGCCTCGTTCTTGCTCACGCCGGAATACTCTAAACCACGGTCGTTGGCCGTGCCCTCGAACGCATGCACGTGACCGTGGTTATCTACGTTGAGCTGAAGCCAGTGTTTGCCTTCGGCACTATACGCATGCACATTGCTGCCGCTGAATTTGCCGCCGGACGCCCATGTTTCAGTCAACTCGCAACCGTCCAACCCCAGCTCGATATTGCTCTTGCCGATCTCATTGCCGCCCGGGTCCGACACTCTCCAGTTACCCACCCAGAAGCTCAAGGCGCCGTATCCCGCCCCCACACAGGTCCCTGGCGCTTGTGCTCCCCAGAGCGCGCCCATGACAAGCATCGCGACAACCCACCGCAACCCGCTCACAGTGCCCATCACCACAGTGTGGACTACCCGAGGCCCTGTCGTAAGGCCCGCTGTGCGTCATAATATATCTCTCATGCGACAAGGCCTCAGCGACTATTACGATCCCAAGCCGGGCACGTCCATTTCCACCCTGGCCTACGAGTATCCGCCCGCTTTCCTCGTGCCGCAGCACGCCCACGGCGCGGACCAGGTAATCTACGCCACGCGCGGCGTGATGGAAGTCTCCGTGGGCCAAAGTTTCTGGCTGATCCCGCCGCAATTCGCCGTCTGGATTCCCGCACCGACCATGCACTCGATTCGCATGCCCGGCGCGGTATCGATGCGCACGCTCTATCTGCGGCGTGGCCTCGCGCCCCGCCTGCCCGCGACGTGCAGGGTGCTGCACGTGACCCCGCTGCTGCGGGAACTGATCGTGGAAGCCGTCCGGATCGGTCAGCTTCGCACGCGCAACCGCCTGCACGGCGCGCTGCGGGATTTGGTAGTCTTCCATCTCGAGCGCGCCTCTCCGGTTCCCACATTCCTCACTCTGCCCAAAGACCCGCGCGCGCTGGCGGTAGCCCACGCTCTGATCGCTAATCAGGGGGACAATCCGTCACTCGACTCGCTCTGCACCGCCGCGGGCGCCAGCGTGCGGACCATCGAACGGGCGTTTCGCAGCGAGGTCGGCACCGACTTTGCGACGTGGCGCAGGCAAGCCCGCCTGATGAAAGCCGTGGAACTGCTGGCTGCGGGCAGCCTGGTGAAGCAAGCGGCCTTCGCGACAGGCTACCGCCAACCCAGCGCGTTCGTGGAGATGTTTCGCCGGACCTTCGGGGCCACGCCCAAAGCCTGGGCAGCGGCGCTCGGGGGCGGCCGTGCCGGCATGAAAATCGCAAATTCGATCAAGACGCGTGCGGCGCGGGGAATTATGCTGTGAGCATGAAGACCATTGCAGCGCGCGCTCCGATCGCGAAGCTCGATCTTTACCAAATCAACAAGGCAGAATACGCGACACCCCGTAAGCCCGTGCTCCTGCGCATTGCCAAAGCAGCTTATCTAGGAATCGCAGGGCGTGGCAAGCCTGGCGGAGAGGCTTTCGAGCAGGCCATAGGGGCTCTTTACAGCGTTTCCTTCACCATCAAAATGGCCAGTAAGTTTGCGGGCCGGGATTACGGTGTCTGCAAGTTGGAAGGGCTGTGGTGGGTGGACTCGGGTCATACGTTCATGACCGAACCGAAGGACCAATGGTCGTGGCGGCTGTTGATCCGGACTCCCGATTTTATTGGCAAGCGCGAGATGGAAGCCGCGCGGAAGAAGCTCGCGGAAAAGGGCAAAGGGCCGCTCTTCAAAGAGGTGGAGATGACCACCCTCAACGAGAACCAGTGCGTGCAGATGCTGCATATCGGGCCCTACGACCGGGAACCGGAGAGCATCGCGCAGATGGAAGCCCTCGCCGCCGGGCAAGGCTACCGGTTTGACGGACTGCACCATGAGATTTACCTGTCCGATCCGCGCCGTGTGGCGCCTGAAAAGCTGCGGACCATTCTGCGGATTCCGGTCGCCCGCACAAAATAGGGGCGGGTCTGGAGACCCGCCGCAGGCGTGGACGCCCGCCCCACGATGCTGGGCTGGACTAAACTGGTCTCGTGGCGCGGCAGGCGACCTGGGACGATTATCAACTAAGGGTTGGACGGGCGATCCAACATCTTGAGCAACACCTGGACGACGATTTGTCGCTGCTGGAACTGGCGGGCATCGCCAGTTTTTCTCCATTTCACTTCCATCGCATCTTTCGGGCGCTCACCGGCGAAGGCGTGGCGGAGCGCGTGCGGAGGCTGCGTCTGGAACGCGCGGCGGCGCGCCTGCGCAACACCAGCCGGTCCATCCTGGAGATTGCGCTCGAAGCCGGATACCAGGCGCACGAATCTTTCACGCGCGCGTTCGAGGCCGCGTTTCAAACATCGCCAAGCCACTATCGCACGGAACGGAGCTTCCTGGGGCCATCGATCGCTTCCGGCGATCCGGCCGAGACGTCGGCCCGCATGGAGCGCATCGGGCCGCTGAGCCTGATCCGGCTCAGGCACGCCGGTCCTTATGGCGATGTAGGACAGACCTTCGAGCGGCTGGCCGCTTGGGTGGGA
>Ga0187851_10005513_pt1 | contig 10077 bp, 9 predicted proteins | sample June2016WEW_6_10_FD_132997 | JGI IMG/M metagenome (GOLD analysis project Ga0187851, IMG submission 132997) | Peatland microbial communities from SPRUCE experiment site at the Marcell Experimental Forest, Minnesota, USA - June2016WEW_6_10 | ecosystem: Environmental > Terrestrial > Soil > Wetlands... | reverse complement strand
ATTCTGAGACGTGGACGGTCCCCCTGATCGGTCTCGTCCGGCGTCCAGGAAAGCCAACTTTCGTCCACCGCGAAGTTCTCGGTTTCGCAGACGATGATGGACCGTTCAATCACATTCTGAAGCTCACGAATGTTACCCGGCCACGCGTACGATTTTAGCCGGTCCAGCGTCGCGCGGTTAATGCCGTGCATCTTCTTTCCAGCCTTGGTGGCAAAGCGATGGATGAAGTACTCCACCAGTAGCGGAATGTCTTCTTTTCTTTCCCGCAGCGGCGGCATCTCGATGGGAAAGACATTAAGCCGGTAGTAGAGATCGCGGCGAAATGTGCCTGCCTCAATGGATACCTGCAAATCGCGATTGGTGGCCGTAATCACTCGCACATCCGCACGAATTGATTTGCTTCCACCCACGCGCTCGAATTCGCGCTCTTGCAGAACGCGCAGCAGAGCGATCTGAGTCTCCGCGGGGAGTTCACCAATCTCATCCAGAAAAATAGTCCCCCCTTCGGCCAGTTCGAAGCGGCCGAGGCGGCGTTGCATCGCGCCGGTGAAGGCCCCTTTCTCATGGCCGAACAGTTCCGAAGCGATTAAAGAAGGCGGGATGGCGGCACAATTCACGCTCACAAAGGCTCGCGCGGCGCGCCGGGACCGTTTGTGAATAGCGCGCGCGATCAGTTCCTTCCCAGTGCCTGTCTCGCCGGTAACCAGGACAGTAGAATCCGTCGGCCCGACTTTGGCGACGCGCGTAAGAACGGCTTGCAAAGCGGGTGACTCGCCTACAATTTCCTCGAACATCGAGGAGCGGTCGATCTCTTCGCGTAGCGCGATGTTCTCGTTGTATAGCTGGTCCTTGAGCGCTTGTATTTGTTCGAACGCAGTCTCCAGGGCAGCGCTCGCCTGGCGCTGCTCGGTAACATCCATGGTGGTGCCCACCACTTCCACCACTTCACCCGACTCATTCATCACAGGGTGCGAGACAGAGTGGATGTGCTTTACCGTTCCGTCCGCCAGCACGATGCGATAGTCAACTCCGGCGTCGACGCCCTGGGACGGTGTCGCCTCCATTTTCGCCCGTTCCTCAATCCGAAGACGATCATCGGGATGAACCATTTCAATAAAACTCGACAGAGTGGGCTTCATTTTCTCGGGATCACAACCCAGAATCCGGAACATCTCTTGCGACCAGAAGGTTTCGCGAGTTGCCACTTTCCACGCCCAACTTCCGCTGCGAGTCAACCTCTGCGCTTCCGTTAAGTACCCCTCGCTCCGCCGCAAGGCCTCATCTGCCCGCTTGCGCTCGGTGATGTCCGTAACCGCTCCCACGTACTCCAAGCCGCCCCGCTCGTTTATCGAGGGACGGCCCACCACGCGCAGGTATTTGATGGATCCGTCGGGCATTAGCAACCGATGTTCAAAATCAAACTCCTTCCGGTCGCGGGTAACGCGATCCAGCAGTTCCTGCACCGCGGCTCTGTCTTCCGGATGAATCCGTTGCATCACCAGTTCGATGGAACCTTGCGCCGCCGGGTCGTAATCAAATATCCGAAAAGTTTCCCGCGACCAGTAGGCCTGGCCCGTCGCAACATCCCAGCCGAAACTCCCGGTGTGACTCAATCTCTGGGCTTCCGCCAAGTAAGCCTCACTCCGCCGCAGCTTCTCATCCGCCTGCTTGCGTTCCGCTCTTTCCCCGGCTTCCCGCAGCGCCCGGTGCACCGCCGGCACTAGCCGGGATAGCCGCGTCTTCAAAACATAATCGGTAGCGCCAACGGTGAGGGCGTCAATCGCTACTTCCTCCCCAAGCGTTCCCGAGACAAAAATGAACGGGACGTCCGGACAGGTGATGCTGGCCAGCCTCAGTGCGGAAACACCGTCGAACTGTGGAAGCGTATAATCGCCCAGGATCAGATCAATTCCGCCTTGCTGGAGCGAAGCCACAAACGCAGCTTCGGTATCGACCCGCGAGATTTCGCAGGCGATGTCTTCGGCTTCCAGTAGCTCCCGAATCAACTCCGCGTCGCGGGGATCGTCTTCGAGCGAGAGAATCCGCAGAGGACTGCGCATACTTACTTCCGGGAGCTTCCCGGCGGCGGCACGTTGATGACTGCCCAAAAGACACCCAATTCGCGGATGGCATTGACGAACTCATGGAAATCGACTGGCTTTACTACATACGCATTCACCCCAAGCTGGTAGCTGGCCACCATGTCTTTCTCCTCGCGCGACGACGTGAGCACCACCACCGGAATCATTCTCAGCTTTGGATCGGATTTGATCTGCTGTAAAACCTCCAAGCCATCCACCTTGGGGAGTTTCAGATCCAACAAGATCACAGCCGGGTTCTCGCTGGAGCGCGTGCTGAATTCGGCCCGGCAATTAAGGTAATCCAGCGCTTCTGCGCCATCGTGTGTGACGACCACCTCGTTGGCGAGGTTGTATTCCTCCAGCGCCGTTAGCGTAAGCTCGACGTCTCTGGGGTCGTCCTCAACCATCAATATTCTTCCAAGCCTGGCGTCCATAGTCCTCGTTTCTGTTTACAGTTTAGGCACTGAGAAATAGAAGGTCGCGCCTTGATCCACCGCGCCGTCGGCCCTCACCGTGCCCCCGTGACGATGGATGATGCGCTGCACGGTAGCGAGACCGATGCCGGTACCTTCAAACGCGTCCGGCTGATGGAGGCGTTGAAACACGCCGAACAGTTTATTTACATATTTCATATCAAACCCCGCTCCGTTGTCCCTGACAAACACCGTTACCTCGCCCTTTTCTCCGGCGGTGCATCCGACCTGAATTTCAGCCCGCGGGCGCGCACGCGTGAACTTCACCGCATTCGAAAGAAGATTGCTAAAGACCAGCCGAAGCATGGAGCGGTCTCCGTGGCACACTGGAAGCGTGTCGATTTTCCAGACAATATCTCGGCCGTCAGTCTCCTGCCGCAATTCGTTGAGAACTTCCTTTACGAGCTGATCTAGATTCACCGGCGTCTTTTGGGTCTCCACGCGGCCGATCCTCGAAAACGCCAGAAGGTCGTCAATCAGGTTGCCCATCCGGGATGCCGACTCCAGAATTATCGTCATGTATCGCTGGCTCTTATCATCCAGCACCGAAGATGCTCTTTTCCGAAGCAGCTCCGCATAACCCACCATGTGCCGAAGCGGCGCGCGCAGGTCGTGCGAAACGGAGTAGGCAAAAGCTTCCAATTCCTTGTTGGTGGCTTCGAGCTCGGTGGAGCGTTTCGCAAGTTCATGGTTGAGCGCACGAATTTCCTCCTCCCGGTGCTTGCGCGACGTGATGTCGTTGTTCGTTTCCATGATTGCCGCAGGCCGTTCCTGCTGGTCGCGCCGCAAAGACCATCGGCTGGCCACCACCACTCCGCTACCGTCGGCTTTGGTGTGCGTAAGCTCGCCCTCCCAACGCCCCGTCTGCACCAACTCCGCGTTAATCTCGTCGAGAGGCGCCGGAAAAACGGTCCGCAGCAACTCATGAGAGCGCTTTCCGACCGCTTGTTCCGGCGTCCATCCGTATAGCTCCTGAGCGCCCCGATTCCAGTACGTAATGACGTCGCTAGGATCGCGGACGAAGATCGTGTCATGCGTGAGATTGAGTAAGCTGGCCTGCTGGGTTCGTTCCTGCACTTCCAACTGGAGTTGATCGCGAGCTTGACGAAGCTGCCGTTCGATGCGGCGTCGAATGGAGCTGAACCATACGATCAGAGCCGCGAAGGCTATGAGAACGATAATGGACGGTATGTCGGCAACCGTGAAATCAAAGCTGTAAAGTGGCTCCAGGAAGAAATAGTCCAGGCAAAGGCTGGAGAGCAAAATACTCAGGACGGCGGGCCCTGCTCCGGCCTGCCAGGCAGTGATGGCCACCGCAAACAGGAACAGCGGGAGCTCCACGCTGTGAAATTTATAGTGCTGAAGAACCAGCCCTGGCGCTAGCGCCAGCGCGACGGAAACAACTGCAAGACCGTAGCGCAGGCTGATTGACCGGGCGCTTTGCAACTGGGGGATCGACCACGCCATGACTCGTCTGGCTTCTTGCCTTCGCAGCTCATCGGCTGCCAAGAGGTGATGCAGCTAATAATAGCAGGGCCCGAATTGTTACCGGGCCCCGCAGTCTCTAGTAGAGGTTCAGAAGCGGTAACCAAAACCAATAGACGGCTCCGCGCGATGCGTGACGCGATCAGTCCCAGCCAGGGCCTCCAGGCCGTAAGTTGGCGAATCGTAAACCAGGCCGCGATATTCCGCGCGAACATAAACGCGGGCCGATAGTTTGAAATCCGCGCCGGCCCCATAGACGAATGCAGCCCGTGCCTGTGTTGAGATCCCGGAGATATCCCTGGGATCAAACAGCAGACCACCCGCTCCCGCCAGCAGAAAAGGAGTCCAGCGCTGGAACGGATGCCGGAACACGTAAGCGGCGGACACCTCATGCGAGTAGCTGTTGACGCCCACGGAACCACTCGAGAATTCGTATTTTTGCGTGTTGAGCGAGTAGCCGTAGTCCACTTCAACGCCGTTGTACTGATTGAAAAAGAAGCGGTAGCTACCCAGCACGCCGCCGCTATTGGTGGCGCTTTGCTCCACTCCATTGCTTGTAGTTGATTTCAAGAAGCTGCCGAAGGCCTGAACTGTGACCTCATTCCTGAGAGGTGCTTCTTCCTGTGAAAACGCTGGAGTGGAAATTACACAAAGTGCACCCACCAGCGCGAAAAGCGATTTCTTGCGAGACATACATACTCCTTGGTCAAATAGCGCCGAATATTTTCGGCTCGTTAGGAATACTATGCGGCATCGCACGAAGGATCACATCACGAAATGGAATGCTTTTTTTGTACCTCTTAGATGCTAGGGCGCCAATACCACTAGTTGGGTAGACGAGGGGTGTAACCGAACCGCGACCGGAAGAGAGCGCTACCACCAGTGCCGCGTCGTTGTGCGTTCGTGGTAGCGCTTCTAAGGAACTTCGCGCAAAACGGAGTGCGGCGCGGGCCGGTTCCTGGTCCGTTTGGCGGTGCGCGCCGCACCCTTTGCGCTTCCTGCCGGTCGCGGCTCAGTTTTTCCAAATAGCGCTAGCGGCGCTTGTGCAGCTTGCGGCCTTTGGGACCACCGCTAGTGTCGGGAACTTCTACGCCGAGGGCAGTGGCCAAATCGATTTGATGATCCTGCTCTTGCATCAGGATCTGGCGAATTTGTTCCGCCATCGCGAATTCTCCCAGCGTTTCACATTGCCGGATGCGGTCGCGGTAATTGCGAATCGTCTCGTTCTCGTTATCGAGGTCGTACCGGAGCATGTCTTTCGCGTTCTTCGATGTGCGGACCGGCTTGGGAGTCACCACCGGCATCTTGCCGAGGTAGTCGATCTGCCGTGAAAGGATCAGGGCGTGATCCAACTCCTGCTTGGCGTGGATTTCGAGCTGAGCGGCGATGTCCATATATTCGGCGCCACTGAGCACTTGGGAATAAACGACGTAGGCGATGATGGCTTGGTATTCCCGTGAAAGGTCTTCGTTCAATAGCTCCGCGAGATGGTCGCGAGAAATTTCTTTGGCGGCGGATTTCGATTTGTGCTTGGCCATGGGACTCCTCCTTGGGGTGCGCATCCGCACCTAAACATCATGCTATCAGTCATGCAAGTTGTTTGTCTCACTCAGCCGCAGCATGCGCCAGCGCCTCCACCACTGCAATATTCTGAAGCAGCTCCGGCGTCAGACCATGCCGCTTCTCCAGGTAGGCAGGGGCATTGTACGAAATCCAAGTTTTCCGATCGGCATCCTCCCAAACCAGGATCTTCAGAGGAAGGTCGATCGCGATGCTGGGCGACGCGATCATGAGCGGAGTTCCTGCTTTGGGATTGCCAAAGATCGCGAGCTTGGTGGGACGCATTTGCATTCCCGCTCTTTCAGCCTCGCCGCTGTGATCCACCAACGCAAATAACTTGACGCCCTTCGCCTTCAGGATGCCTTCCAGTTTTTGAACGGTCTGGTCCACCGATTGGTTGCAACTTATGGTTATGATCCCGCTTTCGGTATTCGAGGTCATCAAGTTTCTCCTGAACGCAGAACGTCACGGCAGCATTTGGAACACCATTCCCGGAGCCGTGCATGTCGCACTAATTGAAGGGCTGAGATTGCTCAGCGTGACGGCGTGACATCTCAGTGGCGAACCGGTTTGACACTCGTACCTTATCATTAGGAGAGGGGATGGAATGAGCCAGGACGAGAATCAATTAAAAATTGCCGCAGCTGAATCCGCGGTCACACGAGTTACTGATGGCCTGATCGTTGGCCTCGGTTCCGGATCCACGGCGGCGTTCGCCGTGGCTGCCATTGGGAGGCGGGTGCGCGAAGGCCTGCGCATCGTTGGCATCCCAACATCGGAGCGTACTGCTGCTCAAGCCCGCGAGTTGGGAATTCCGCTCTCGAGCTTAGCCGAGCAACCTCAAGTGGACATCACCATTGACGGCGCGGATGAGGTGGAAGAGGGGAATTTGAATCTGATCAAGGGCCACGGCGGAGCGCTGCTGCGGGAAAAGATCGTAGCGAGCGCTAGTAAAAAACTGGTGATCATAGTCCATGGCAGCAAGTTGGTGAACCATCTTGGCGCGCACGACCCAGTGCCGGCGGAAGTAATACCGTTTGGTTGGCAAGTGACGGCGCGCCATCTGGCGGACTTGGGAGCAAAGCCGTCCCTCCGCCGAAATCGGGACGGTGAGCCATACCATAGCGACGGCGGCAACTTTATCCTGGACTGCACGTTCGAATCGATCGCATCCGCGGACACGCTAGCGCGCGAACTTGATCATGTGGTCGGCTTGGTGGAACACGGCCTCTTCATCGGACTAACTTCCGAGGTTCACGTAGCGGAATCTAGTGGTGTGCGAATCCTAAATCGACCCTGAAGCGCTAGCGGCCATGGCTCTCTGTTCGACGATTCCGAGCTTGCGCATCCGATAGAGTAACGTGGTTCGGGCTAAGCCCAACCGGGCCGCCGCGCCATGGCGCCCACCCACCACCCAGCCGACCTGCCGAAGCGTCTCGGTGATATGGTGGCGCTCAGCATCGGCCAGTGTCCGATTAGCCGACGGCGCGTCGCGCCTGGTCATCTGCTTAAGTTCGCCGAACGGAAGGCGTAGCTCCGGCCCCGAAGACAGGATCACGGCGCGCTCAATTACGTTCTGCAACTCCCGAATATTTCCCGGCCAATCGTGATCGAGTAGGGTTTCCATGACCTCTGGAGAAATGTACGGAACGTCGCGGTTCATCCGGTGCGCGAACTTGCGGACGAAGTGCTGTACCAAAAGCGGAACATCTACCTTACGCTCCCGGAGCGCCGGAAGCGCGATGGGGAACACATTCAGCCGGTAATATAAATCCGCCCGGAAGCGGCGCTCCTGTACCATCTGCCACAAGTCCTGATTCGTGGCGGCCACTATTCGAACGTCCACCCGAATGGTACGCGTGCTGCCGAGTCTTTCAAACTCCTGTTCCTGAAGAACTCGCAAGAGCTTGGGCTGCAATTCAAGTGGCAGATCGCCTATTTCATCCAGAAACAGCGTCCCCCCGTGAGCGAGTTGAAAGCGGCCGGTGGTTTGGGTCAGCGCTCCGGTGAAGGCTCCGCGCTCGTGACCGAACAGCTCGCTTTCCAGCAGCCCTCCCGGCATCGCCGCGCAGTTTACCTTTATGTAGGCACCGTGCTTTCGCAGACTCTCCTGGTGAACGGCTTTGGCGACCAGTTCCTTACCAGTGCCCGTCTCGCCCTGGATTAGAACAGCCGAATCGGTTCGCGCCACCATTTGTATCGAATTCCAAACTTGCCGAAGTCCATTGCTTGAGCCGATCAGCTCATTAGGGGACTCAAAAGGGATAGTGGTTATCGCGTGGGCGGCCATAGTCGTATTCTCCTTGGACTAATACTATGGCCAGTGAGACGTCGAAACCATCCCCACATCGGTGGATCTTTTAGTACTCTTCTCAGAGTTGGCTCCGGATACCTAGATAGGGTTATAGACGGCGCGCCATGCAGCCCGAATGAGACCGACTCAAAGCGTCGCCATCGGTATCTACCTTTGTGAAGATGGCACGCGAGGCGGAATAATGATTTCGCGGCGGCCGAACAGCCGCGCATCTATCGATAGCGATCCTGGGCCGAGCGCAATGATGGCTGCAAGCATCGCCGACCCAAATGCCAATGCTAATCTTGAATCAAATAAGTTCTGCGTACAGCCAGGCAGCCACGAAACTGCCACGCCAATGGCGCCCATGGCAGCCATCACTCCGGCAATAGGAGTGAGAAACCCGATGAACAGCAGACCGCCGGCGGCCAGCGTCACGGCGCCCAAGATCCCCGCGGCCGGGCTTGCGTTGGTTTCAGTGGCATAGCATGCGCCCTGCATAAGCAAAGCTACACCAAATACCGCTCGAAGCAGCAGCAAAGCCATTCCTGGCACCCCACCAGGAAACGCGAAGAATAGGCGTCCCACTTATCCCCAGATTTCTTTGGCGCTCGTAAAGCTCGCCTAAATTTAGAGTAGTGAATCCGATTCCTGGGCGAATCCCCGTGTTTCGGGATGTTTGCCTACCACCTTCGAGGGACGGCGTTCTTAAAATTGAATAATCCCCCGCCGCACGCCAATTCCGACCGCCTGGGTGCGGTCTTTAGCTCCCAGCTTGTCCATGATGTGCTTGATGTGAACTTTGACGGTTTCCTCTGAGATGTTCAACATCTCTGCGATATCGCGATTCCGGTTTCCTCCGGCGATCTGCTGCAGAACCTCCACTTCGCGGGCGGTCAAACTATCGTCGCTCATGTGCTCGGCGAGTTGAGCCGCAATCTCCGTTGGAATGCTCTTCTTTCCTGCGTGTACTTGGCGGACTATTTGTACCAGCTCGCTCGGGAGCATGTTCTTGGACAAATATCCGCGCGCTCCAGCTTCGAGGGCTCGCTGGATCTCCACGTCGCCCTCAAATGTAGTCAGCATTATGATTCGTGCTTCCGGAAACTCCGCCCGTATCGCGATCATCGCATCAATGCCGCTGACATCCGGCAGCCGGAGATCCATGAGCGTAACGTCCGGCTGATTGGCCCGGAACTGTTGAATGGCCTCAGCGCCGGTGGACGCTTCCCAAACCAGCGCCATGTCTTCCTGACTATTGATGATCGCGGCAATTCCCTCCCTGAGCAACGGGTGGTCGTCCACGCTGAGAATTCGAATGCGGGCCTGATCCGTCATTTTCTGGTCCTTGGCAGTCGATGATTGCGAAACCACTTCAACCCAGGGGCGGCCTGGTCCTGGAACGCGATTTGCCCGGGAACCGATAGCTCAATTTCGGTACCTGCCGAGGCGCTGGTCATAACCTGCAGCCGGGCCCCAATTGCCTCCGCCCTCTCACGCATTCCCGACAGCCCCCAATGTCCATCGCGCCCGGTTTCCAATACATGGGGATCAATCCCGCAGCCATCATCCCGCACCAGCATGCATAAGCGCTGGGACGAGTACTTGAGCTCTATCTCGATCTTATTCGCGCGCGCGTGGCGGAACGCATTGATGAGAGCTTCTCTGCCGATTCTGTAGACTTCATCCCGAAGCACCGGATGCAAAGGCCTGCGTTCACCATCGACAATCACGCGAAAGTCCACCTTCTCACCCAAGTGCTGCCCGCTTACCAACTCCTGCTGGATGCGAGAGAACGCGTTCTCAACGTCGAGCGACGTGCTTTGCGTCGCGCGCAGACCTCGCACCGCGTTCCTGCCCTCGTCGATGACTTGCCGCATCAGCTCGAGCGCCCGGCTCAGTTTCGGCTTCGCGCTGGAATCCTCCGGCAAGGCATCGGCCGCGACGTGAATCTGCATGGAAGCGCTCAAGAAACCTTGCAGCAGAGTATCGTGCAATTCCTGGGCGATGCGCGTGCGCTCCGCGAGCCGCTCCTGGGATCGCAAATTGATCCGGCCGGTTAGCTGGCGCAACCGAATCCGGTAGATGGCTAGAACGCACGCCATGAATGCAACAACAGCCGCCGATCGGAACCACCAGGTTTGCCAGAACAAAGGATCCACTTCAAATGCGAGGGCTGCTTCCT
>Ga0187851_10005512_pt1 | contig 10077 bp, 7 predicted proteins | sample June2016WEW_6_10_FD_132997 | JGI IMG/M metagenome (GOLD analysis project Ga0187851, IMG submission 132997) | Peatland microbial communities from SPRUCE experiment site at the Marcell Experimental Forest, Minnesota, USA - June2016WEW_6_10 | ecosystem: Environmental > Terrestrial > Soil > Wetlands... | reverse complement strand
GGTGGGGATTTTGGGCGGATTGTTGCAAGCCGGAATTGACGGCCGTTGATTGTCTCGCGTCGCCCCTACGGGGCTCAAGGCAAATTTTGCAGCTAACCCAGGACTGCGTTCGCTGGTGCGCACTTGTCCTCCACCCCAGCGACGAAGACCTGTCGCTGGGGACCCCGGCCCTGGGCTAAATTCCTATGGCCCCTACGGGGCCGATGATGCGGCTCTTCGCTCATGTCTGGAGTCTGGATCGTGGGTGTATTGCCGCCAACTCGGAAGTTACCAACTGGCCAGTGCTGAGACATCGTTCGTGTCCGAAGGGCGCCTCGGTCTCTCGCACTTGGAAGCGCGGTGAGTTTATTTTTTTTACCCCAGCGTCGGCACATCGGTGTCCACTTAACTAAGCAGCACAGCCCCCTTAGCTTTCCCCGCAAGCGCGCGGTCAAACGTCACCAGCGGAAGCTCTGAGACCAAACTGAAAGCAGCAAGATAGGCGTCCGCCCATTCTTTAGGAGATGCCCGCTCCGCCACGGTGAAGGACCTCAATACCGCCTCTAAACCGACAGGTTCGTAGGTGAACTCGGCGCCGCCCGCCACCCTCCATTGGTCGTACGCCTTCCAGGCGTGGGCTTGCGTCAAGGTGCCTTGCCCCATGAGGCTTTGCGTCGTCAAGAGACGCAGAAAGCTCAGTTGGGTGAGCCGGCAGAACACGAGCACTGTCTGGGCCGGCAACGCCTTGTACCAGTTCCATGCCGTCGTGAAGTGCTGGTGGTCGCGGGAACTAAGGGCCAGCCACACGTTGACATCAAGGAAAACCGATGAGGTCATAGATTTGCTCATTGTCGATCCGGATGGAACCTGGTGCATAGGACTCAAGAATAGGCTCCGTGAGACGCGGAACCGGCTTTGGCTCAGGCTCCTCAATCTCCCGCAGCATCGCGCGAAGAGCGATCTCACGGAAGGTCTCGCCTTCGCGAGCCGCTTTCACCTTCAGGCGGCGGTAGACTTCATCCGGGATATCAACCGTGGTTCGCATAAAAGCATATTAGCATATATATGCTTTTATGCATCCCTTTCCACGTCAAACCAACTTTTCAAATGATTTGTGCAGCTTGCCATTGACAATAGATTTTCCATCGGCCTATGGTTGCCTCGCTTTTTGGCAAGGAGGATTCGACATCATGGCCCATTTTGAACTTCAGGCAAATGAAACGGAAATGCAGCAATTGGCAGACCAGTACTGGGAAAAGGCCGGCGCACGCGAACAGCAACTTGAACGGGAAGCCTTCGAGGCTGGCGAGGCCATTCGCGAGGGCGACTACTCGCTCGTCAATCTCGAAGTCATTGTCCGCTGGAAATCCGAGCGAATGGTTCACTACCTCGTCGGCAACAGTGAAGCCAAGATCAAGCGAGTGCTTGCCGTCGCTGCCTCGCCCAGTTCCTCGCTCAGCGACGCGGTCGAAGCGCTTACATCGCTGCGCGGCATCGACCTTTCCATCGCTTCGGCAATCCTCGCCGCCATTCTTCCGGAGAAATACAACGTGCTCGATGTGCGCGCCCTTGAAGCCCTCGGGCACCAGCGCCACGGTGTGGAGTTCTATGCGGAATACGTGGCGTTTTGCAAACGCCTCGCCGACCGCGGCATCGTGAAGCCGCAGCCCAATCTGCCCGGTCCCACGTGTCTGCACGCGCTCGACCGCGCGCTCTGGGAGTGGTCCAGCAGCCACGTCGAACATCCGGCTCCCGTGTAGGAAATTGGCAGGGTAAAATCGGCTCGTGAGTCAATCCTTTGAAATTGGGCCGGTGCAGGTTGGAGCGGGCAAGCTCTTCCTCATCGCCGGCCCGTGCGTCATCGAGTCTGAGGTGCATGTGCGCCGCATGGCCGCAGCCATTCAGCGCATTGCCTCGGATTTGGGCGTGCCCTATATTTTCAAAGCCAGCTACGACAAGGCCAACCGCACCAGTGTGAAGAGCTTTCGCGGCCCCGGCCTCATCGAGGGTACAAAGATCCTCGGCCGCCTCGCCAAAGACACGGGCCTGCCCGTGCTCACCGACGTCCACGAGCCGGCCCACTGCGAAGTCGCCGCCGAAGCTGTCGATGTCCTGCAGATCCCCGCCTTCCTCTGCCGCCAGACCGACCTGCTGGTGGCCGCGGGCAAAACCGGCCGTGCCGTCAATATCAAGAAGGGCCAGTTCGTCGCGCCCTGGGACATGAACCATCCCGTCGAGAAGGTCCGCTCCACCGGCAATGAGCGCGTCTTCTTAACCGAGCGCGGCGCCAGCTTCGGCTACAACACACTGGTCGTCGACTTTCGCTCGCTCCCGGTGATGCGCAAGCTGGCGCCGGTGGTCTTCGACGGAACTCATTCCGTACAGCAACCGTCAGCTGCGAACGGAGTCAGCGGCGGCCAGCCGGAGTTTATTCCGCTGCTTGCACGCGCAGCCGTCGCCGCCGGAGTTGATGGACTGTTCCTCGAAGTCCACGACAACCCGTCTCACGCCAAGTCCGACGGCGCCAACGCTCTTAACCTCAAGCTGCTGCGCCCGCTGCTCGAAACGCTGCTCGCCATTCACGCCGCGGCAGCCCCCAAAGAATGAACTCCGCAGCAGGTCCCCGGCCTTCTTTTCGGAATACGTCAAGGATCCAGTCTCTGACGGCCAATCGCTGGCTCCGCGTCACCCTGTGGTCCATCGTCGTCGCGCTCAGCGTACTCAAATTCTGCTACCTCGCCGCCGACTTTCCCAACGAGTCCCCGTGGCTCATCGACCAAGCGAAGTTCACCGACGAAGGCTGGTGGAGCAACGCCGCCGTAGCGCATGCCCTTACCGGACATTGGTTCGTCCCCGGCGACTACAACCCTGCGGTCGCTCTTCCCGTTTGGCCATTTCTAATCTCACTTCTCTTCCGCTTCACAGGCGTCAGCTTCGTCGCCGCGCGTGCGCTCAACGTCGCAATTTCCGTCGCGACACTCGGCGTCGTCTTCCTCCTCCTTCGTCGCTTCGCCCGCCCCAACTCCGGTTTTCCTGCGCTGCTGGGCGTCGTGCTTCTCTCCGCCAGCCCTTTTGCTTTCGCCTTCAACCGCCTCGCCATTCTCGATACGCTGGTTGTCTTTGAATTCCTTCTCCTGCTGCTGCTCGCGTCGTACGCCTCCCAAAAACGCATCGGCCTTTGGATAGTGATTTTCCTTCTGGCTGTGCTCATGGTCCTCACCAAAACAACCGCGCTGCTCCTGCTTCCCGCCGTCCTCTGGATGGCCTGGTCCGCGGCCCGGCGCACCTGGCGCTCCCTTCTGCGCGCTTTCGTCTTCATCGCCGTTCTGCCCGCCGCGCTCCTCAAGAGCTACTCTGAGCTCGTTTCCCTGTTGGGCTACGGCTCCGACTACCGCTACTTCTTCAGCGTCAACGCTATGCCCGGCCTCGATTGGGGTCAGACTTTTTCCACCCTTACAGATCTCTTCCAAAACTGCTTTTGGATCGACCGCGTCTTGTATCCGGTCGGCCTCGCCGTCCTTATCCTTGCGCTCGCCTGGAGGCGCAAACTCTGGGCCAATCCGCTCTTCACGGCCGCGTGGATCGCCATTGCGATCCAGGCCGCCTTCATCTTCCGCCGCCAGCAGGACTATGCTCCACGCTACTTCCTCGTCATGCTCGCCCCGCTGGTTTGCATCGTTGCAATCGCCTTCGCCGATCTCCGTCTCCCTTCTCCAAAGTCAGCCTTGTTTATGCTGCTCGCGCCGCTTGGCGCTTTCCTGCTCAACCTTGCCATGATCGGCCACTTCCTCACCCATCGCGACTACGATCTTCGCGACGCGGCCCGGTCCATCGCGCAACTCGTTCGCTCGCATCCAGAACAGAAGCCGCTGCTCATGGGCGTGAGTGGAAATCAGCTATCGCTCATGACCGGCATCCCGTCCATCAACGACGGATTCGGCACAGAGCGTTCGTCTCAGGAAATGGCCAGCTACAAGCCCGGCTGGTACGCAGAGTGGAACGACACGCCACGCGATCCATCCGCCTTCGCCGGCTACACGCTCGAGAAGATGGCAAGCTACCCGATCTTCGACGACGAAGACCGGACCACGCTCATCCTCTATAAGATCGTGCCCGATGCAGTGAATCCCTCCGAACCTTCGCTCTCGGCAACGCCAACGCCTTCTGCAAAATAGAGCGCCAGCCGGGGCTGCCTGCTTTAACAACGACGGCGCTTCGCCTCACTGATAGCATTTCCGTATGCTTTTGCAATCGCTTCGTCTCGTTCTCCCCTCCGCGCTCCCCGGCATCGTGTTTTTTGGTCTCGCGTTCAACCTGCCGCAGGTCGCCGCGCAAGATGGGTCCGCCGCCAATCACACGCGCGTTGACGAGGTATTGAAGAATCTGAATCGCGGCCGCTCTGTGGGCCAGGTCGCCATCTCTCCAGACGGCAAGCGACTTGCGTGGATTCAAATGGGCAAAGACGGCGCCGAAATTCGCGTGGCTCCGCTGGACAAGCTCGACAAGAGCGACCGCCTCACCGAGGGCAAGCTCGAACAGCACTGCCGCGAAGGTCAGATCACCTGGGCGCCCGACAGCCGCTCCATCGCGTTTTTCTCTGATTGCGCCAGTTCCAGCGAACAGACCGACCTCTACATCCAGCCCGTCGAAGGCGGCACGGCGCGACGTATCACCGAGCTCAAAGGCTATGTCGGAGCGCCGGCATTCTCGCCCGACGGCCAATCGATCGCTTTTCTCTACGTCGAAGGCGCAACCCGCCCAGCAGGCGCGCTTGCCGCCATGAAGCCCTGGTCCGGCGTCATCGGCGAAGACGGAGTCGAAATCCAGCGCGTCGCCATCGCCCGCGCCGATGCGCCCAAGCCGACCGCCCCCACACTTGCCACGCCCGCGAATCTGCATGTCTACGAGTTCGACTGGCGTCCCGATTCCAAGGGACTCGCCTACATCGCTGCCAATCCGCCCGGCGAAAACACCTGGTGGATTGCCAGGCTCTACACGCAGACGCTCGATTCCGCACCCAAGCCGATTTTGTCGCCCGCCGAAGTAACCGGTCCACTCCATGGCTTGCAGCTTGCCGTCCCACGCTGGTCCCCCGATGGCAAAGCGATCGCCTTCATCGGAGGCCTCATGAGCGATCAGGGCTCCACGGGCGGAGACGTCTATATCGTCTCCGCCGACGGCGGCCAGCCCGTCGACCTCACCGCTAACCGCCCCACCTCACCCGCCTGGATCGAGTGGGGCGACGACGAGCACATCTTCGTGAGTGAACTGGCGGGTGGAAACTGCCAGCTCGTCCGTTTCCGGCTTCAGGGCGACCGCACCGCTCCCACCGTCGCCACCAGTTTTGGCGCGCCCATCTTCAGCATTCCCGGCAGCGTCGGCGACGGCCGCATGGAACTGAGCTTGTCCTCGACCGCCGACCGCTCGCTCTTCGTCTTCCACGCCAGCACCTTCGACCATCCTACGGAAATCTACGAAGCCAAGACTGCCACGGTCATGAGCTCAGGCCTCGAAGGCGTCATTCCGCTAACGCACATGAACGATGGCGTTGAGCCGGCGTGGGGCCACTCAGTCTCCCTCTCGTGGAAGAGCGACAACTTCCACGTCCAGGGCTGGCTCATGCTGCCCAAAGACTACGACCCCGGCAAGAAATACCCTCTGCTTGTCCTGGTTCACGGTGGCCCCGCGGCTGCTGCAATTTCTCATTGGGGTGGTGGCGGCGGCTTAAGCGCAACGGCCTTCTCGGCGCTCGGATACTTCGTCCTTCAGCCCAATCCGCGCGGCAGTTACGGCCAGGGCGAGGCCTTCACGCAGGCCAATCGCAAGGACTTTGGCTACGGCGACCTGCGCGACATTCTGGCCGGCGTCGATGCTGTCGTGGCCAAGTACCCCGTCGACGCCAACCGTGTCGGCCTCACCGGGTGGAGCTACGGCGGCTTCATGACCATGTTTGCCGTCACCCAGACGCAGCGCTTCAAGGCTGCAGTCTCCGGAGCCGGCATCTCCGATTGGGAAAGCTACTACGGCGAAAACTCCATCGACCAGTGGATGATTCCGTACTTCGGCGCTTCGGTCTACGACGATCCAGCCGTCTACGCGAAAAGCTCGGCCATCGACTACATCAAGCAGGCCAGGACGCCGACCCTGGTAGTCGTGGGCGACCGCGACGGCGAGTGTCCAGCTCCGCAGTCGTTCGAATTCTGGCACGCGCTGCGCGATGAGCATGTGCCCACCCAGCTCGTCATTTACCCCAACGAAGGCCACGGCTTTGTGGATCCCGTGCATCGACGCGACGTCATGGAGCGGGCCGTGGCATGGTTCGACAAATATCTGAGCAATGGCGATTGAAACGCCCGGATTGCTCCCCAACTCGCTTCGGCTGAGTCTATGGGAGCAGGGCCAATTCATGATGGCGGAAGGGTCGGAAACGCTTGGGCGAGGCACCGCCTGCAAGGGCGGCCCTCCCTGATACACTTTTCTATGAATATTCGCGAGCGGCGTTTGAAGAACGGGTTGGATGCGAAAGCTGCCTCCGGCTTCAGTTTTTATGAGCGAATGGGTCCGGCGGCGAGCGACGGGACAGGTTTTTGCGCGCCGCATCATTAAGTATTTTCGGAAATTGAGGTTCGCGATAATCCAATTTCTTAAACGTCATTCGGAGAGACCGTTCCGCGGTTTTACGAAGCGGGGCGGGGAGGATTCATGCGGCGGTTTTTGACGCTTGTTTGTCTGCTGTGCGTGGCCATTCCGGCCGGAGTATCCATTACCGGCTGCTTCCGCAATCCGGCGGGAAATTTTTGCAACGGCCTTGGCTACGGGTTGAGAGACACCGACGTCGCCTCCATCTTTCTTTCCCCCCAGACCACCGGCATTTCCCTGGCCTTCGGCCAGACGCAGCAGCTTGCTGCCCCATTGGCGAAAACCTGCAAAGGCACCGCGGCCAGCGTGCCCTCCTACACCTACGGCACCACGAATAACCAGTTGATCGACATTTCGCCCACGGGCAACCTCTGCGCAGGCAACTGGAACCGCAATACCGGCGGCGGCATCCCCAATTACACCATCTGCAATTTCCCCAGCCCGCTGCCTTCCACAAGCAATCTGCCGTATGCGACCGCGTACGTTACGGCTTCAGCAAGTTCGGTGACCTCGAATCCGGTGGAGATCTACATACACCAGCAGGTCACATCTCTAAGCTTAGTGGGCCCACAAAGTTGTCTTTCGCAAACCCAGACCGCGACCCTCGATGCCCAGGCCTGCTTTGCCAGCAACGGAACCCAATATGAGTTCTGCGCGCCTGCCGGCGTTACTGCCACCAGCACCCCGGCCTTCGCCTGCCCCGGCGGATTGGCTCCCGGCGTCACGTCAGTGCCCGACTGCTCTGTTCCCCTCGGCACCCTGAACTACACCGTTGGAAACGCCGCCATCGCCTCAATCAACCAGGACACCAACGTGATCACCGCGGCTCAACCCGGCACTACAGTCGTTACCGCTGCGATTGCCGCCGGTGCGTCCTCTGCCGGCTACTTCTCCACTTGCCCGCCCGCATCCATCAGCGTGCGCCTGGCCAATGGAAGCACCTCGGGCACGGTCACGCAAGGCGTCCAGGAAAACCTGACGACCACCGTGATTGACACCAAGGGAAACACCATCACCGGACTCGCCCTCGACTATCAATCGACCGATCCGATCGACATTCAGACCAGCACCGCGGGCGGCATCACCACCAGCTTCCCCGGCGTCGCATCTATCACGGCAGTCTGCCAGCCCAACACGTGCAATCCGGCGCCCATTAACGTCACCGGCGTGAATGGCACAGGCCTTTCCGTATCGTCGAATCCCGTCACCATCACCACGCCCGGCACCGCCAGCGATTTCGTCTGGTTCGGCGCTCCCGGTCAATCTCAGTACTTTGCGCCGGTGGAATTGTTGACCGGAACCGTCGGTGCAACCGTGCGCCTGCCGTATGTTCCAAACTCCATGGTCATGGACCGCAACGGGCTGAACATTTACTTCGGTTCCTCGCACGAATTGATGTACTACGCAACCTCGACCAACACCCTCACCAAGCAGGACACGACCGTTCCCGGCGTGGTGCTCGCGGTTTCGCCCAATAACACGCAGATCCTCATCAACGATCAGGTGCGCCAGGTCTTCTACATCTACACAGGATCGAGCTCTACCTCACTCACCTTTGGCGGAATGGGCACCGCGGCAGAATGGACGCCCGACAACAAGACGCTGTACATCGCAGACAGCGCGGCCGCCGGCGCCGGCCATACCGATACGCTCTACGTCTACAACGTCAACACGGGCTTCTCCAGTTATCCGCTCACGGCCTCGGGTGGAGCCAACCCCGGCGCCCAAAGCGTTGCGATCACCATTCCCAGCGTCGGCGCCTATCTCAGCGGCAACCCCACCGTGGCGCATACCTGGTGCCCGTCAGGCACTGTGGGCAACGCCGCCAGCATCGCGTTTTATCCGCAGGGCGACTCCGTCGCCGCCCTCACTGACGTTCTTGCTGCAACCACCGACGGCCAGCACATTCTCGGCGCAGCCTTGAGCGGGGGAGCGGTCACTCTTTCTGACATTGGCATCACGCTTCCGACGACGACCGATGCGGCCGGCGCTGTTACCCCTGCCACTTGCCCCGACGCAGCCGGTGTGCTCTCGCCGTTGCCCATCACGCACACGATTACGCAGGCTCCCGTTACCGCTGCCGGCGTAACCTCTGTCAATCAGATTGTGCCCGCCCCCAACTCCGGCCTGGCCTTCCTCACCTACGACGGAACCACTGCCGGCGCTTCGCTTCCGTATTACATCCCGGGCACGGGCGGCGCCGCTGGAACCGTCGGCTACGTTGCGCTGAACAATGCTTCCGCGATCACGGCCCCGCTGGCCGGTGCATTCACGCCCGATGGCACGCTGTTCTTCGTCTCCACCGCGGGCGACAACCTGGTGCACTACATCACCATTCCTGCGGTCGTCACCGCCGCGACTCCGCTCATTGACAAGCAGCAGATCGCTCCCAACCTTCCTCCCTGCACTCCAGTCTCGGCAGGCGGCAACGATCTCGGCTGCACCTACACTGGCAGTGGCACAGTCGTCCCGGCAACGGTCATCACCGTCAAGCCGCGCTCGACAACCTAAATAGAGTTCGTACCCATGTGGCTGACCCACCCAACCTAGGGCTTAGGAAACTTCGGGTGGGAAAGCACAAACCTCCTGCGAGCGAGAAGCGAGCGTCTGCCGCACCGCAGGTGCCTGACCCACCGCAGGTGGCACGGTAAAATCAGGCAATGAGAGTACGACCATGATCAAGGCAATATCCTTCCTGCGTCCCGCCGCCGATGCCGAGGCTTATGAGCGCGTCTCGCGCTTTCTTGACGCCCTCGGTTTCGCCCGTGGCCCAGGATGGCGTGAAGAGGAAAGCCGCGGCGCATCGTTCCTCGCTCCGCTGGGCAATCTCGAAATCGTCGCAGGCAAATTCCCCTCGACTGCCGACATCCTCGTCGAAGTCACGGCTCTGGACGCTGTGCACCAGGCTGTGTCGGCCTGGTTGCGCGTCGAAAGTGGTGACCAAGCCCTGTCCCATGTCTCGCCCATCACTGAAACTCATTGGAAGTCGAGTATCTTTACGGTCGAACCCGAGCCGGGTTTTCGCTTCAGCTTCTGGGCCTGGTCCGATCCGCTGAAAGGCAAGCCTGTTGCCGTTGAAGGCGATCTCTCCGCCGCGGACATGCGCTTCGCCATCGTCGTCGCGCGGTGGAATGCCGTGATCACCGAGCGCCTGCTTGAAGGCGCCCTCGATGCTCTTCTTCGCAGTGGAGCGCAGCGGTCTGCCATTGAAGTCGTTCGCGTACCCGGCGCGTGGGAGGTTCCTGCCGCTGCCCGCACCATCGCAAACCGCGGAGGCGCAGGCAAAGTCGACGCCATTGTCACCCTCGGCTGCTTATTACGCGGCGAGACCGCTCATTACGAAGCCATCTACAACGAGGTCGCGCGCGGCATCGGCCAGTCGCAACAGGAAACCGGCATTCCGCACAGTTTCGGCGTTCTCACCTGCGAGACTCTCGAACAGGCCCTCAATCGGGCCGG
>Ga0187851_10005508_pt1 | contig 10081 bp, 4 predicted proteins | sample June2016WEW_6_10_FD_132997 | JGI IMG/M metagenome (GOLD analysis project Ga0187851, IMG submission 132997) | Peatland microbial communities from SPRUCE experiment site at the Marcell Experimental Forest, Minnesota, USA - June2016WEW_6_10 | ecosystem: Environmental > Terrestrial > Soil > Wetlands... | reverse complement strand
TGAGGCCGATGCCGCGGCCCTCCTTGTTCTCGTAGATGAGGATGCCCCGGCCGGCGGCGGCGATGGCTGCGAGGGCGAGTTCGAGCTGCTGGCGGCAGTCGCAGCGCAGGGAGTGGAAGACGTCTCCGGTGAGGCACTGGGAGTGGATGCGGACGATGGGGGGCTCGCCGGTGGTGATGTCGCCCATGACGAGGGCGATGGCGGACTCGACGCGGCTGGGGGGAGGTGGGTCGATGGCGTTGCAGGGCCCGGGATTGGCGAGGGTGCCCTCGAAGCCGAGGATGCGGAAGTGTCCCCAGCGAGTGGGGAAGTCGGCATCGGCGAGCTTGCGCACGGATTCAAAGGGCATACTTCGATTATACGGTTCGAGATGCAGGGGAGTTAGAGTAGGAGAATGGTGCTGGGGATGGGACATGCGGGCGTGGGGCAGGTGAAGGACAGCCTGATCCTGATTACGCTGCTGGTGGAGCTGGGGGTGGCGGCTGCGGTGTCGGCGTCGCTGGCGCGGTCGAACACGTTCAAGGACCTGCTGCTGATGTCGCGGCGGAGCTGGCGGCAGACGCTGGCTGTGGTGGCGATGATCTGCATCCCGCTGACGCTGGGAGTGTGGGTGCGGGTGCGGGTTCCGAACTTCCTGGCGGCGGACCTGTCGTACGAGGCGACGGTGCTGATGGGGCTGCTGCTGGGGCCGTGGGCTGCGATGGCGGGCGGCGCGGCGCTGGCGCTGCCGGCGGTGTGGCACGGCGAGCACTGGACGCTGGTGGTGAACCTGGCGGTGGCGGCGATTTCGGGGACGGTGGGTCGGTTCATCGAGCGCGAGGAGGTGTGGTCGTTCTCGCCGATGATCGACCTGAGCCTGTACCGCTGGGTGACGCGGAACCTGCGGAAGCCGCAGTTCGACCGGCAGATCATGCTTCTGGGGCTGATTGCGACGATGCAGTTTGCGACCAGCATGCTGTCGCGGGCTTATCCTTCGCGGTTCTTCGAGCTGCACTCGGCGAACTGGTGGGTGGAGCTGGCGATCTGCGCGTGCGCGCCGGTGGTGGTGGGGATTCCGCTGAAGATATGGAACGCGGTGCGCATCGAACGCAAGCTGGAGGAGCAGAGCCGGCTGCTGATGGAGGCAAGGCTGGACGCGCTGCAACGGCAGATCAATCCGCATTTCTTGTTCAACACGCTGAACTCGATCACGTCGCTGGTGCGGTCGAAGCCGGAACTGGCGCGGGAGATGATCGTGAAGCTGGCCAACATTCTGCGCGCGCTGCTGAAGGACCGCGAGGCGTTTGTGCCGTTCGCGGAAGAGCTGGCGTTCACGGACGACTACCTGGACATCGAGGTGGTGCGCTTCGGGGAGAAGCTGCGAGTGGTGAAGGATATCGCCGAAGAGACGCTGGAGGTGCTGGTGCCCAGCATGTTGCTGCAACCGCTGATCGAGAACTCGATCAAGCATGGGCTGGAGCCGCGCATCAGCGGCGGGACGGTGACGCTGCGGAGCCGGATGCTGAGCGACGGGCGGCTGATGCTGGAGGTGGAAGACGACGGGATCGGGATGGATGTGGAGCGCGAGGGCGGGCTGAGCCTGGCGGCGAGCGGAACGGAGCGGGGCGGGAGTGGAGGCGGCGGGATTGGAATGCGCAACGTGCGGGAGCGCATGGAGGTGATGTACGGAAGCCGCGCCGAGGTGGAGATCGTGAGCCGGCCGGGGCGGGGGACCAAGGTGACGCTGGTGCTGCCAGTGCTGGAGCCGGGTGAGGCCCCGTGGGGACCGCTGGGCGAGGCGCTGCAGGCGCGGTGGGCGGACGTGTCGCGGGCGATGACGCGGGAGTGAGATGATACACTCGTAGAGTTGAAACGGCGAAGCAGCGTGCGCCGGGTGGGGGCTGTAGCTCAGCTGGGAGAGCGCCTCGTTCGCAACGAGGAGGTCAGCGGTTCGATCCCGCTCAGCTCCACCAAAACGATTTGCATGAATTTTGTGTGAAGTTGTGGAGCCCGCTTGATGGCGGGCTTTTTTGCGGATTCCGTTGCGGTTCGCGGGGATGCGCGCGATGCGGCGCGGCGAGGATTGGGCAGCCGTAAACCGACTCATCCACTCCACCAGCGAAGCTGGCGGGGACCCCAATGCGCCAAGAACGCGCATGAATGGGGCACCCTGCGCTGCGCTACAATCGAGGGGAAGCGTATTACTGTTTTGGGTTGGCGGAAGACGGCGCAACAAATTGCGGGCCTGGCACGTCAACCTTCAGAGCGCCACAGGTTGTGTAGAGGCGGAGTGTGCCCCGCGCGCCTGGTCTGGAGAACGAATTGGAACCTGGTCCAAATCAACAGCCTCATATCGGCCTCGAACACCAACTGCCTGAAAGCACACCCACGCGGACACCGCGGCAGAGGCGAATCCGCGCGGCGGTGTGGATTGCCATTCTGGTGATCTTTGCGGCGGGATTTTTTCTTGTGTTGCGCCAGCACGAGGCGAGCCAGAGTGCGGCGACGGGGCGGCGGGGCGCGATGGGCGGAGCGGTGCCGATCACCACGGTGACCGCGCAGAAGGGCAACATCGGCGTCTATGTGGACGCGATCGGGACGGTGACCCCGGTGAATACGGCGTCGATTGTGAGCCAGGTGAGCGGGATTGTGACGGCGGTGCACTACACCGAGGGACAGATGGTGCAGAAGGGCGATCCGCTGATCGAGATCGATGCGCGGCCGTACGCGGCGACGCTGCAACAATCGCAGGGGATTCTGGAGCGCGACAAGGGGGTATTGGCGCAGGCGCAGATGGACCTGGACCGGTACAAGGCGGCGTGGGCGCGCAACGCGATCCCCAAGCAGACGCTGGACGACCAGGAGAAGCTGGTGGCCGAGGACCAGGGGACGGTGCATAACGACGAGGGGACGGTGCAGTACGACCAGATCCAGGTGGAGTATTGCCACATTGTTTCGCCGATCGCGGGACGAGTGGGGCTGCGGCTGGTGGACCCGGGCAATGTGGTGCAGGCCAACGCGGGCACGGTGCTGGCGGTGGTGACCGAGATCCAGCCGATCACGGCGGTGTTCAGCGTGGCGGAGGACGACCTGGGGAAGATCCAGCCGCAGTTGCGCAAGCGGGCACGGCTGGAGGTGGATGCGTTCGACCGCGGCGGGCAGAAACAGATTGCGACGGGGACGCTGCTGACGCTGGACAACCAGATCGACACGACGACGGGCACGGTGAAGGCGCGGGCGGAGTTCGCGAATAAGGACTCGTCGCTGTTTCCCAACCAATTTGTGAATGTGCGGCTGCTGGTGAATACGCTGGAAGGGGCGACGCTGATCCCCAGCGCGGCGGTGCAGCACAACGGGCAGGCGGCGTTTGTGTATGTGATTGCGGAGAACAAGGCGCACCTGACTCCGATTACGGTGGGCGTGACGAATGCAACCACGGCGCAGGTGACGGGGATCGAGCCGGGCGCGGTGCTGGCGACCAGCAGCTTCGACAAGCTGCAGGACAATGCTGCGATCTCCATTTCCACGAAGCCGATTGCGGCCAACCCCAGCGGGAGTAGCGCCCCTTGAGTCCGTCGCGTCCTTTCATTCTGCGTCCGGTTGCGACGTCGCTGCTGATGGCGGCCATCCTGCTGGTGGGCATTGTGGCATACACGCAACTGCCGGTGTCGGCGCTGCCGGAGGTGGACTATCCGACGATCCAGATCCTGACGTTCTATCCGGGGGCGAGCCCGGAGGTGATGGCGACGACGGTGACTGCGCCGCTGGAGCGGCAGTGCGGCCAGTTGCAGGGGCTGAGCCAGATGACGTCGACCAGCTCGGCGGGCAATTCGGTGCTGGTGTTGCAGTTCACGCTGAGCCTGAACATCGATATTGCGGAGGAGGAGGTGCAGTCGGCGATCAACGCGGCGCAGAGCTTCCTACCGGCGAACCTGCCGTCGCCTCCGATCTACAGCAAGACCAACCCGGCGGACGCGCCGGTGCTGACGCTGGCGATCACTTCGGACTCGTTTCCGCTGTCGCAGGTGGAAGATTTGGTGGACACGCGGCTGGCGCCGAAGATCTCGCAGTTGAGCGGGGTGGGGCTGGTGAGCATCAGCGGCGGGCAGAAGCCGGCGGTGCGGATCCAGGCGAACCCGGCGGCGCTGGAGTCGTACGGGATCGACCTGGAAAACCTGCGCACGGCGGTGAGCAACGCAAGCGTGAACGCGGCCAAGGGAAACTTCGATGGGCCGCACCAGGACTACCAGATCGACTCCAACGACCAGTTGGTGACGAGCCAGGACTACCGGAAGGTGGTGGTGGCGTTCCGCGACGGCGCTCCGGTGATGCTGACCGATGTGGCCAACATTGTTGACGGAGTGGAGAACACGACGCAGGCGGCGTGGAGCAACAAGCAGCCGGCGATCATCGTGAACGTGCAGCGGCAGCCGGGGGGCAACACCATCAAGGTGGTGGAAAGCATCAAGCGATTGCTGCCGCAGCTTGAGGTGAACCTGCCCAAGGGCGTGACGGTGACTCCGCTGACCGACCTGACGACGGCGATCCAGGCGTCGGTGCAGGACGTGGAGTTCGAGCTGCTGCTGACGGTTGCGCTGGTGGTGATGGTGATCTTCCTGTTCCTGCGGAGCCTGTGGGCGACGATCATTCCCAGCGTGGCCGTGCCGCTGTCGCTGGTGGGGACGTTGGGCGTGATGTACCTGCTGGGATACAGCCTGGACAACCTGTCGCTGATGGCGCTGACGATTTCGACGGGGTTCGTGGTAGACGACGCGATCGTGATGCTGGAGAACATCTCTCGCTACATCGAGGCGGGCGACCCACCGATGGAGGCGGCGCTGAAGGGCGCGGAACAGATCGGGTTCACGATCATGTCGTTGACCGTGTCGCTGATCGCGGTGCTGATCCCGCTGCTGTTCATGGGGGACGTGGTGGGGCGGCTGTTCCGCGAGTTCGCGGTGACGCTGGCGGTGACGATTATCTTGTCGGCGGTGGTTTCGTTGACGCTGACGCCGATGATGTCGGCGCGGATCCTGAAGCGGCATGGGGGCGAGCAGAAGGGGCGCGTGTACAGGGCTTCGGAGCGCGGGTTCAACGCGATGATCGGGTTCTACGCAAGGACGCTGAAGGCGGTGCTGCGCTACCAGACGGCGACGATGTGCGTGGCGCTGGGCACGCTGCTGCTGACGGTCTTCCTGTACATCATGATCCCCAAGGGGTTCTTCCCGGTGCAGGACACGGGGGTGATCCAGGGGATATCGCAGGCGCCGCAGACGATTGGGTCGAAGGCGATGGCGGAGAAACAGCAGGAGCTGGCGGGCGTGATCCTGGCCGACCCGGCGGTGGAGAGCCTGTCGTCGTTCATCGGGGCGGACGGGACGAACACGACCACCAACAGCGGGCGAATGTCCATCAATCTGAAGCCGCTGAACCAGCGGGACCTGAGCGCGGCGGACGTGATCCGGCGGCTGGAGCCGAAGATCGACAAGGTGGAGGGGATCCAACTGTACATGCAGCCGGTGCAGAACATCACGGTGGACGACCGGGTGAGCCGGACACAGTACCAGTACACGCTGGAGGACCCGGACCAGAACGAGTTGAACCTGTGGACCAACCGGTTTGTGAAGAAGTTGAACGGCCTGCCGGAGCTGGAGGACGTGGCGACGGACCAGCAGACGGGTGGGCTTGCGGTGTCGCTGGTGATCGACCGAGTGACGGCGTCGCGGCTGGGGATCGCGCCGACGACGGTGGACAATATGCTGTACGACGCGTTCGGGCAGCGGCAGATCAACACGATGTACACGCAACTGAACCAGTATCACGTGATCCTGGAGGCGCAGCCGCAGTTCCAACTGGACCCGGACAAGCTGAACCACATGTACATCCAGGCCAACGCGGCGTCGGGGACAAGCGGAGCGGGGGCGTCGAGTTCGTCGGGGCGCGGATCGACGTCGGCGGGGTCGAATGCGCTGACCGGATCGACGATGTATACGCCTTCGTCGGGAACGCTGACTCCGCCGGTGCGGGTGCTGACGGCGGGAACAACCAGCGGCGTCAACTCTGCCGGGGCTTCTTCCGCGGTGCCGAGCAATGCGATTCCGCTGAGCGCGTTCTCGCACTTCGAGACGGCGACCGAGCCGCTGTCGATCACGCACCAGGGACAGTTCCCGTCGATTACGGTTTCGTTCAACCTGGCCCCCAACGCTTCGCTGGGCGACGCGATCGACAAGATCACCAAGCTGCAGAAGGGGATGAATATGCCGGCCAGCCTGCAGGCGGACTTCCAGGGCACGGCGGCTTCGTTCCGCAATTCGCTGTCCAATGAGCCGCTGCTGATCCTGGCCGCGCTGGTGACGGTGTACATCGTTCTGGGGGTGCTGTACGAGAGCTTCATCCACCCGATCACGATCCTTTCGACGCTGTTCTCGGCGGGGGTGGGGGCGTTTCTGGCGTTGATCCTGTTCCACCAGGACCTGAGCGTGGTGGCGATTATCGGGCTGGTGCTGCTGATCGGGATCGTGGAGAAGAACGGGATCATGATGGTGGACTTCGCGCTGGAGCTGCAGCGAAAACACGGGAAGGACTGCACGGAGGCGATCTATGAGGCGTGCCAGCTCCGCTTCCGGCCGATCATGATGACGACAATGGCGGCGCTGCTGGCGGGGATACCGCTGGCGTTCGGCAGCGGGATGGGGTCGGAGCTGCGGCGGCCGCTGGGCATCACCATGGTGGGTGGACTGCTGGTGAGCCAGGTGCTGACGCTGTACACCACGCCGGTGATCTATATCTTCTTCGACAAGCTGGGGCAGCGCTTCTCGCGTAAGCACGCTGCGCCGGTGACGGGCGATGGGGCGCACGCGGCGGGGCAGCCGTGAACGTCTCCGCGCCGTTCGTTCATCGGCCGGTGGCCACGACGCTGCTGACGGTGGCGGTGGCGATTGCGGGCGCGATCGCGTTCACGGTGCTTCCGGTGTCTCCGCTGCCGCAGGTGGATTTTCCGACGATCAACGTGGGCGCGGGGCTTCCGGGGGCGAGCGCGGAGATCATGGCGTCGAGCGTGGCGACGCCGCTGGAGCGGCAGTTCGGGCACATCGCGGGGGTGACGGAGATGACCTCGTCGAGCGGGCTGGGCTCGACCGGGATCACGATCCAGTTCGACCTGAGCCGGAACATCGACGGGGCGGCGCGCGACGTGCAGGCGGCGATCAACGCGGCGCGGACGTATCTGCCGGCGAACCTGCCGGGGAACCCGACGTATCGCAAGGTGAACCCGGCGGACTCGCCGATCATGATTCTGGGGCTGACCAGCGACGTGTACGGGCCGGACAAGCTGTACGACATCGCGTCGACGATCATGCAACAGAAGCTGTCGCAGATCCAGGGGGTGGGACAGGTGGGCGCGGGGGGCGGGGCGCTGCCGTCGGTGCGGGTGGAGGTGAACCCCAACAAGCTGGCGAGCTACGGGATGACGATGGCGAGCTTGCAGTCGATGCTGCGGCTGGAGAACTCGAACCTGGCGCGGGGGCAGATCACGAATGGCGAGGTGAGCGCGGACATCGTGATGAACGGGCAGATCTCGCACGCCGCGGACTACCAGCCGCTGATCGTGGGCTACCACAACGGGCAGGCGGTGCGGCTGTCGGATGTGGCCGATGTGATCGACTCGGTGCAGAACGTGCGCGCGGGGGGCTACCTGAACGGCAAGCGGGCGGTGGTGCTGCAGGTGTTCCGCCAGCCCAACGCCAACATCATCGACACGGTGGACCGGATCAAAGCCGCGCTTCCATCGCTGGAGGCGTCGATTCCCACGGGCATCAACACCACGGTGGTGATGGACCGGACGACGACGATCCGGGCGTCGGTCTTCAATGTGGAGCGGACGCTGCTGATCTCGATTGGACTGGTGATTCTGGTTGTGTTCGTGTTCCTGCGCAGCCCGCGGGCGACACTGATCCCGGCGGTGGCGGTGCCGACGTCGCTGGTGGGGACGTTCGCGGTGATGTACCTGTGCGGGTTCAGTCTGGACAACCTGTCGCTGATGGCGCTGACGATCTCCACGGGGTTTGTGGTGGACGACGCGATCGTGGTGATGGAGAACATCACGCGGCACATCGAGGACGGGATGGAGCCGTTCGCGGCGACGCTGCGCGGGGCCAAGGAGATTGGATTTACGGTGATGACGATCAGCATGTCTCTGATCGCGGTGTTCATCCCGCTGCTGTTGATGGGCGGGATCGTGGGGCGGCTGTTCCGCGAGTTCGCGGTGACGCTGTCGACGGCGATTGTGGTGTCGATGGCGATCAGCCTGACCACGACTCCGATGATGTGCGCGCACCTGCTGAAGAGCGAGAAGGAGCAGAAGCACGGGCGGATGTACAAGGCGTCGGAAAGTGCCTTTCAGTGGAGCCTGGGGCTTTACCGGAAGAGCCTGCGCTTGGTGCTGGAGAACCCGGGGCTGATCCTGACGGTGCTGGCGCTGATCATTGCGCTGAACGTGGTGATTGCGTACAAGATACCCAAGGGGTTCTTCCCGCAGCAGGACACCGGCTCGCTGGGGGGCCAGATGCGGGGGCCGCAGGACGCCTCGTACCCGGCGATGAACGCGGCGCTACAGAAGATCCAGAGCACGATCAAGAACGACCCGGCGGTGCAGAACGTGGTTGGGTTCACGGGCGGGGGAACGACCAACACGGGCGGCTTTTTTGTGATCCTGAAGCCGCTGGAGCAGCGGAAGATCAGCGCGGCGGATGTGATCAACCGGTTGCGGCGACCGTTGAACCAGATCACGGGCGCGTCGACATTTCTGCAGGCGTCGCAGGACATCCGCGTGGGCGGACGCGGGGCGAACGCGATGTACCAGTACACGATCCAGTCGGACAACATAGACGATTTGCAGGTGTGGGGGCCGAAGCTGCTGGACGCGATCACGCGGCTGCCCGGTTTCCTGGACGTGAGCAGCGACCAGCAGAACGGGGGGCTGGACCAGCGGCTGACCTACGACCGCGTGTCGGCGGCGCGGCTGGGGCAGACGGCGAGTTCGCTGGACTCGGCGCTGTACTCGGAGTTTGGCCAGTCGGAGGTGTCTCTGATCTATACGCAACTGAACCAGTACTACGTTGTGCTGGAGGTTGCGCCGCAGTACTGGGCGACGCCGGACGGGCTGAAGAGCGTGTATCTGCATCCGTCGGCGGGGAACCCGACGGTGAGCGGGAACACGCCGCTGTTCAGCGTGGCCAAGGCGCAGGCCAATACGACGCCGCTGTCGCTGAGCCACACGGGACTGTTTCCGTCGGTGACGGTGTCGTTCAACCTGGCGCCGAACATGTCGCTGAGCGACGCGACGCTGGCCATCGACCAGATGCAGCAGAAGCTGAACATCCCGTCGACGGTGCGCTGCTTCTTCGCGGGGACGGTGCAGGCGTACCAACAGTCGCTGAGCAGCGAGCCGATGCTGATTGTGACGGCGCTGGGGGCGGTGTTCATCGTGCTGGGGATTCTGTACGAGAGCCTGGTGCATCCGCTGACGATCATCTCGACGCTGCCCTCGGCGAGTGTGGGCGCGATGCTGGCGCTGATGATCTTCCACCAGGACCTGAATGTGATCTCGATCATCGGCATCATACTGCTGATCGGGATTGTGAAGAAGAACGCGATCATGATGATTGACTTTGCGCTGCAGGCGGAGCGGGAGCGGGGGATGGACCCGGAGGCGGCGATCTTCGAGGCGTGCATGCTGCGCTTCCGGCCGATCATGATGACGACCATGGCGGCGCTGTTTGGCGCGCTTCCGCTGGCCTTCGGGACGGGGACGGGATCGGAGCTGCGGCGTCCGCTGGGAATCACGATCGTGGGCGGGCTGGTGATGAGCCAGATGCTGACGCTGTATACCACCCCGGTGGTGTACCTGACGTTCGACCGGATCCGGTTGTGGGTTGCGGCGCGGCGACACCCGGGGCTGGTTTCCGCGGGAGGGCCGATTGGTGCAACTTCGGATTAGACTGAACGTATTAATGGAAGAAGCTGGATGGCTTGGTGGAAGTACAACTATGAGCAGAATGATTCTTGGCGCAGCAATGCTATTTACGATTATCGTATCGTGCCC
>Ga0187851_10005507_pt1 | contig 10081 bp, 10 predicted proteins | sample June2016WEW_6_10_FD_132997 | JGI IMG/M metagenome (GOLD analysis project Ga0187851, IMG submission 132997) | Peatland microbial communities from SPRUCE experiment site at the Marcell Experimental Forest, Minnesota, USA - June2016WEW_6_10 | ecosystem: Environmental > Terrestrial > Soil >... | reverse complement strand
TACTAAAGAGGAACTTCATGAATTCTAACATTCCAATGACCCCAAATGATCCCCTGCGTTCCCAGGATGTAGATTTCCACGAATATCTGTCCATCATCCTGCGGCGCAGAAAAACTTTTATCCTGATCTTCCTGGCCGTCTTCATCAGCGTTGCTCTATACACCTTTATTATGAAGCCGGTTTACGAGGCCTCTGCCCTCCTCCACGTGAAGGAAGAGAAAGAGGAGAAAGTCGGGGAACTGAAAGAGATGTTATCGCTCAACACATCCAACCCCGTCAATGCCGAACTGGAAATACTTAAATCTCGGACCAACGCGGAACAGGTGGTGAAACGTCTCCACCTCGACTGGGAAGTAGCCAAAAAGTCCGAAGGGCTCAACTTCAAGCTCATAAAATTCTCTTCTACCGCAAAAGAACCGGCCTATCGAATCGAACTGACCGGCGCCGATACTTTTATTGTTAAGGATGATGATGGAAAACTGGTCGGTGAGGGTAAATCCGGCCACCTCATGCAGATAAAAGATTTTGCCCTTCTTCTGAACGACCTGAAAGGAGAAAAAGGCGACAGCTTCCGTCTGAGCCTCCTGCCGTTCGATGATGTGGTTATAGCGTTGCGCAAAAAGATCAAAGCGGTCGAGGTGGGAAAGGAGACAAGCATCATCGAAGCCTCTTACACGAACACGGATCCCATTCTGGCGCGGGATATTGTCAACACCCTCATCATGTCATACTTGGAACAGAATGTTTTCTTCAAGGCGGAAGAAGCACACCGGACAGTTGACTTCATCGAAGACCAGATTCAGGGACTGAGCAAAGAGTTGGACAGTTCGGAAAAAGATCTGCAGGCATACAAGAGCTCGTCCGGCGTGATCAGTCTCGATAACGAGGCTGAGGCGCTAATTGAAAAGATTTCGGAGATGGAAAAGGCTCAAGCTGATGTTTCTCTCCAGAAAAAGCAGGTGGAGTTTGCCCTTGATTCTCTGAAGAGTGCGATGCGGAAGGGGACCGTCTATTCTCCGGCGATAATACGCGACGACCCGCTCATGGTCGGAATGGCGGCGAAGCTCTCCGATCTGGAGGTGCAGAAACGGGCTTTGCTCACCGACTACACCGAAAAACATACGGCTGTGAAGGCTATCCAGGAGCAGATCGAAGAGACTCAGAAAAAAATCCGTTCCACCTACGAGACTAGCCTGACCAACCTGACCAAACAACAGAACGATATTGCCAATCAACTATCCCTTTATGAGAAAAAAATGCGGACTCTTCCCGAAGAAGAGCGCAATCTTGCGCGTCTTACCCGTGTCTCCACTGTCAATGCCGCCATCTATACCTTACTCCTCCAGAAAGAAGAAGAGGCACGTGTCGCCAAGGCATCCACAATCAGCAACATCGATATTGTCGATCCGGCCATAGCCCCCGGCAAACCGATCAAGCCCATAACGGCACTTTATCTTATTCTCGGCTTACTTTTAGGTTGCATGTTGGGCATCGGTCTCGTCTTCTTTCAGGAATACCTTGACGATACCATCAAAGATGCCGATGAAGCGAAGAGGGTCATGGGTCTACCTCTGCTCGGAGTTATTCCACACGTTCCCGGCGGTGAACCCAGGTTCAATGGAAGCGTGCTTAATGAATTACCGCTGATAACACATACCGAGCCGAAATCGGCGGTTGCTGAGGCGTTTCGCTCGTTGCGCACCAACCTGCATTTTACCGCCATAAACAAAGAAAAGAAGACAATGCTCTTCACGAGCACATTCCCGCGTGAGGGAAAGAGCCTCATCACTTCCAACGAAGCGGTTATCATCTCCCAGACCGGAGCGAAAGTGCTCATTATTGATTGCGATCTGCGCCGTTCATCCCTGCATGAAAAATTCGGCCACAGTAAAACACCGGGTCTGAGCGAAATTTTAACCGGAGACATCACCTTTGCGGAAGCCAAACATAACACCGGAATTCAAGGTCTCGACTTGATCACCGCCGGAACGACACCGCCCAACCCTTCGGAGCTTCTTGGTTCAGAGGCGATGAGTCAATTACTGCGGACCCAGCGGGGAAACTATGACTATATATTAATAGATGCTCCGCCGGTTCTGGCCGTCACCGATGCTCCTGTTTTGGCCATGATTTCGGACATAGTCATTTTGATTATGGAGGCAGGTCGCGTTCCCGTCAAAGCGGCACAGCATATGCGCGAGACCCTTGCCACCCTGCCGGCCTCTTTTGCCGGTCTGATAATGAACGACAAGACCGGCAAAGGCGAAAGCTATGGCTATTATGGTGGTCGTTACTATGGCTACGGCAGAGGCAAACGTTATGGATATGGATATTATTCCGATGAAGAATCAAAATCCCATGGGAAAGTATATTGGTGGGAAAAATTCATTACTGATAAATGGCGAAGTAAAATTAAAAAAGTTTTAAGGGTTAAGTAGTTAAGTATTAAGATTGAAGGTTGGAGATGGGGTATAATTCTTTTGAAGAGTTGGATGTTTGGAAGCGGGCGTGTAGTTTAGCCGTAGGAATATATGAAAATTTGCGGAATTGTCGTGACTATGGATTGAAGGATCAGATGACCCGGTCGGTTGTCTCCATAGCTTCCAATATTGCTGAGGGGGCAGAAAGAAATAGCAGGACAGAATATATTCGTTTTTTGCACATTGCGAAGGGGTCAGCCGCTGAATTGCGCACGCAAGTTTACATTGCCCAACAAATCGGCATTTACCACAACACCCAAGCCACAGAACTGGTTAACGAACTAAAAGAAATATCGTCCATGCTTCAGACTTTAATAAAATCCCTAATTCCAAGATCTCAATTACTTAAAACTTAATTTTATATGATCGATTTTCACTGCCATCTCCTTCCTGGTCTTGACGACGGACCTGCCACCATTAATGAGGCGGTAGAAATGGCCGCAGCCCTGCGAAAAGCCGGATACACCACTATTTACTGTACGCCGCACCTGATCAAAAGCATCTACGAGGCAAACAATGAAGAAGTTAAAATATCACTTGATGTCTTACAGACAAGATTGAATAATGAAAATATCGACCTCCAACTTATTTGTGGCCGGGAGTATTACCTCGATGAGTTTCTTTTTGATTATCTAATAAATCCGTTACCGCTGGGCGAAACAAACTTTATCCTGCTGGAGATTCCCGGAAACATACAGCTCAAATTAATCAAAGAAACCTGTTTCAGAATCAAGCGCAGCGGCTTCACGCCCATGATTGCCCATCCTGAACGTGGAAATATTTTTGTCGTTACCGGCAACCACACAAAGGACAGGTTTAATTTTTTAAACTCAGATAGGAAAACTGAAAGTATGAAATTATTAGATTACCTGATTAGTCTTGACTGTTCCTTTCAGGGGAACCTTGGCAGTTTCCTCGGCATCTACGGCCCTCAGGCGCAAATGACAGCCAACAGTCTGCAAAAAATGGAAGTTTATACGCATTTCGGCACCGACCTCCATTCTCGCGACGGGATTAAATATCTCGATAAAAGATTAGAAGATTTAGGGCTAAGCATTAAATCTTAGAGCTTAAATCTTGATCTTAATCGTATTGACAATTAACCAGTTTATCGACTATAATTATTTTTTATATGCGAGAAGAGGTGATTTATGAAATTATCAAGTCAGATCAAACCGATCAGCTACCTGGAGGCTCACGTTGTCCGGCACGATGCGCCAGGAAAAGCGGAATACGCACTTACGCGCATATCGCGAGGTCTTTTTCAAACCCTACCGATTGATTTACCGGATTATAGGCGACAAAGTTTACATCTTGCTGATTGTTGATGGACGTCGTGATACGCAATCGCTATTACAGCGAAGACTTTTGGAAAATTAAATAGATGGTTTTTCAAAACCTGATGCTAAGTGAAAGGATAATACCAAAATGGATTTCATTGATCTCATAACTCATCAGAAACGTATCAAAAAAAATTGCATAAAAACATCTGTATTAATTATGTGCATACTTGTTGTCAGTTTAACAATTCCACATGATACTTATGCCGGAAACAAAATTCATACCGGTATATTCGGCCTTTGGGCTTACTCTCCCTGGGATGAAGGCCTAAAACTTATTAAAGACAATGGATTCGACATCGTTATTATTGATGGGAATAAGAATAGAATAGAAAAAGTACGGACCCAAGGATTGAAGTGCATTATCGATTTCAAGTTCACAAAAAAAACAATACAGGATGACGTGCAATGGAAGGAATATTTGAGAAAGCTTGAAAAAATAGTGCTTCAATTTAAAGATAATCCCGCAGTTTTTGCCTGGTATCCGGTGGACGAACCCGATGGTCAGGGAATTCCGATTGCTAAAATTCAGGAAGTAATAAAACTGATCAAATCACTTGACCCGAGCAGGCCGATCTTTACTGTTTTTGATGCTCCCGAAAAGTGGGAAAGTTATCTGCCGTATTTCGATATCATTAGCGTTGATCCTTATTTACTGAAAAGAAACCCTGCCACAGGCAAGTCTGACACTATTGACAAGGTCAGAGATTGGTTGCGAAAGATCAGAGGCGATCTGAGAAAAATGAAAGAAGAAAAGCCGGTATGGGTTGTTCTGCATGGCTTTGAATTAATACCGCGAATCCCCAAGGTCAAAGATTGGTACCAGATAGTCACACCGACACAGTTTAATGATATGGTCAATATTGCGTTGGATGAAAATGTAGACGGCATACTGGTCTATACACTTGCGGGTGTAGGCGGTTCTGACTACTATGATTGGATTCTTCCAGTTAATGATCCAAAACTCTGGAATACTGTAAGAATGCTTCCTCGAAAGACAGCGGAAGGGGGTAAAATCCGGTAAGATGTCCATCCATTCTGTTTTGAGTAGAATTTTGCCGTCCTTCATTCAGACCAAACTTGAAGGCAGTGCAAGCTTACGAAAAATTATTGAAAATATCAGTTGGCTTTTCGCCGACAAAATATTCCGCATGGGGGGCGCGCTTTTTGTAGGCGTTTGGATAGCCCGCTACCTTGGGCCGGAACAATTCGGATTGTTCAATTATGCCGGCGCCTTTGTGGCGCTTTTTTCCATTTTGTCGACTCTTGGACTCGACGGAATCGTAGTTCGAGATATAGTCAATAAACCTGCCAATAAGAATGCTGTTCTTGGATCTGCCTTTCTTATTAAATTAATCGGTTCCTTTGTAATGTTCTTCATGGTGATGGCCGCAGTCTTTCTTTTAAGACCCGGCGATAAAACTATGGCATCGTTGGTTGCAGTATTTGCCGTGGCGAACATCTTCTCGTCCTTTTATGTTATCGACTTCTGGTTCCAATCCCAGGTTAAGTCGAAATATACCGTTTATGCCCGTAATATTCCGTTTATTTTAGTTTCCCTGGGTAAAATCGGTCTTATTTTATACCGTGCTCCGCTGATTGCGTTTGTGTGGGCAATAGTCGTTGAAATCGCTCTTCATGCCGTAGGGTTTGCCTATTTCTATCACAAAACCGGTGAACGATTCAGGGCCTGGCAATTCGATTATCGGCATGCAGTCCGGTTACTTCGGGTCAGCTGGCCGCTCATTCTTTCGCAAATGGCTATAATGATCTATATGAAGATAGACCAGGTCATGCTGGGAGACATGTCGGGTGCTGCTTCAGTTGGAATTTATTCGGCTGCCGTGCGGATTTCTGAAATCTGGTATTTTATTCCCGTTGTAATCGTTTCATCGTTAACGCCTTCGATCATTGCGGTTAAGCACAATGAAACCCTTTATTACGAACGGATGCAGAAGCTTTTTAATTTTATGGCAGGCCTTTTCTATGTTATTGCACTGCCGATAACGTTGTTGTCCGGCTGGATTACAGTTACTTTATACGGAGTAAAGTATGCGGCAGCCGGGCCCGTCTTAGCTATTCATATTTGGGCAGGGCTTTTTGTTTTTCTCGGAGTTGCGCGGCAGGTGTGGATTATAAACGAAGGTTTCACGAAGTCGGCACTCTTAACGACCTCCTGTGGAGCGATTATTAATGTTCTGTTGAATCTCGTCCTCATCCCCCGTTACGCTGAGATTGGCGCAGCTATTGCGACGGTTGTTGCATACGCCTTTGCAGATTATTTTTTCTCTCTCTTATATCGTCCATTTCGCAAGATTGGTATAGCGATGACAAAAGCTGTTTTCATGCAAGGCCTTTTTAATTACATGAAATTGACGGTCAGGAGAATTCATGAATCGTAAAATAAAAATATTGTTTATAACTGAAACAAAGCCGTTTTCAAAAAATAACGGCGTAAACATCAAGATCAATAATGTCCTGAGATGTCTATCGGAATTATTCTCTGTAACGTGCGTTTGTATTATTCGTAATGAAACAGAAGGGTCTGACAGGAAAATATCCCGGGAGACCGATTATGATCTCCGGTTCATAAAAGCTACTGATGATAATAATAAATATATCAGAATGATCAATAGTTATCGCTGGGCTACTTGTGGAAGAATATTTTTATTCAAGAAAATCAGACGCGGATTAAATTCTATTATTAATGAAATACAGCCGGATGTTGTATGGCTGGAATATGGATTTATCGGGCAGCATATCCCTTTTATTAAGAAATACAATCTACCCGTAATATTTGTAACACATAATGCCCAGGCAAAATTATATCTAGATAAATGGATGGATATGCGGCTCAGTTCCAGAAAGTTATTTGAATTGCCCTTTGTTATCGCGAATTTTATGCAAGAGCGTCTTTTTTTGAATACCGCGGACAGGTTGATTGCTATTACGGAAAATGATAAATGCTATTACATGAAGTTCATCTCAAAAGAAAAAATTGACGTTTTGCCGAACTTTCAAATGGAACAAGACATCGAACGAGCACCCAGAAAGAATATCAATAGCAACTATATTTGCATGATCGGCGGCTTAAACGGTTTCCAGAATTATAATGGAGCAATATTTTTCATCAAAAATATTTGGCCGATCGTGAAAGGCGTTCATAACGACCTATTGCTTTATCTGATCGGTGCGTTGCCCGAAGACTCATTAAAAATGAAAGAATTGGAAAATACGATCCGAGAATCAGCACCCGGTATTGTCCTTGAAGGGCAGGTTGACGATGGCGTCCCTTATGTCAAGGCCGCCTTGCTGTCAGTTGTTCCGATTTTTAGCGGTAGCGGAATCAGAACAAAAATAATTGAGAGCGCTGCCTGCAGAACCCCTGTCGTAAGTACATCGATCGGGGTAAAAGGCCTACCATTTGTCGATGGAGAAAGTATCTTGATTGCGGATTCTATCCCTGACTTTGCTGATCGAATTAATCTGATAATAGAGGACAGTAATCTCAGGGATACGTTGGTCGAAAATGCCTATAAAATTTTCGATAAAAACTATTCGTTCAAGATAAATAAACAAAAAATAAAGCGGCTTGTTGAAAACGTATTTTATCAGGGTATAGAAAAAACAACGATGTCATGAAAAATCATGCAGGTTTAAGATATGAAAGAAAGACTTAAAATAATTTACAAGGCGATCAATCAAAAACATCCCGCACTCAGGTCTTTATTATGGCGTTTGTATTATTGGAAGCCTTTTAATAATGTCCAGAAAAAAATTAAAGGAAAGAACACTGTCATTAATTATGATGGTTCAATACTTTCTTCTGTTGTCTTCGACATTGTTGGAAATAATAATAAAATTGAAATAAAGAACTCTTGTTTTCTTAAGTCTGTAACATTCTATATAAGGGGGAATAACCATTCAGTTTCTATTGGAGAGGGATGCAGGTTTAATAGAGGGGGAAACATTTGGTTTGAAGATTCCTTTGGCATTTTAGAGATTGGTGACAGGAGCACTTTTGAAGATGTTCATATAGCGGTGACTGAACAGGGCTCAGTAATAAAAATCGGCCGCGACTGTATGTTTGCATATGATATTGATATTCGTACTGGAGATTCGCATTCGATTATTGACACAAATAAGAATGAGCGAATCAATTATGCGAAAGATGTATCTATCGGAAATCATGTTTGGATAGCTGCGCATTGCATCATTTTAAAGGGCACTTGCATTGCAGATGAATCAGTTCTTGCCACCGGCTCAGTTGTTACCAAGAAATTCTTACAAACGGGTACTATTATCGCGGGCAATCCGGCACGTGTGGTTAAAGAAGGAATATCCTGGTCAAAAGAAAGAATTTAATGGAATCTATACTTATTGTAAAGTTCGGAGCACTCGGCGATGTCGTAAGAACAGCTTACATTCTCCCGGGACTTCTTGAGAAATATCAGGACGCCAAAATATATTGGTTGACATCGAATGTCTCGGCTAATTTGCTCAGATATAATCCCTTTATTCACGAAATAGTGACCCCTGGTTTCAATTTTGAAAGTTTGCTTTCGAAAGAATTTGATTTGACGTTATCATTTGACGACGAGATACAAACATTGGAACTGTTGAAAAATATTAGAACAAATAAAATTATCGGGGCTTTTCTTGATGGCGGCAAGCCGGCGTATGACGGGCAGTCTGCCCCATGGTTCGATATGGGTTTGATATCACGATTCGGTAAAAATAGAGCGGATGAACTGAAGAAGCTCAATACATATCAGCATAATGATATATTTGCCTCATTACTTGGAATCACGATTAAGGAGCCTAGTTTTTTTAATTCTTACATAATTGAAAGAAAAACAACGAAGCTCTTTGATAATGAATATTTTAATATCGGTATAAACAGCGGGGCGGATTCAAGATGGTTCTCCAAGCAGCTTCTTTTGGAAGAAACGATCTCCCTGATGATGTCCCTGTTATCATCAAAAATAAAAAATAAACAAACCCGTATCTATGTATTAGGCGGCAAAAATGAAGTTGAAAGGCATGCCTTGCTGAAAAAGGAAATAAATTCCAACAGGGTCATCGATCCGGGAAATGATAATTCTCTTCTGGAATTTGCTGCGATAATAAAACATTGCGATTATCTGATAACCAGCGATAGTCTGGCGTTGCACCTTGCCATATCGCAGAGAGTTAAAAATTTGAGCTTTTTTACGTCAACATCGGCAGCAGAAATCGGCACATTCGGAACGGGAGTTAAATTGATCTCATTATCGGAAGATTATTGCAGTTATAAAAAAGATGCGGATAATAAAACTATTACCGCCGAGAGAATTTTAAAGGAAATGTACGAGCATATTAGGAAGTGCGGCATATCTCTAGGGTATGACTAATAAAGCAATTGTCAAGATATATCACGTTGTATTTCTACCGAAGTATAGGATAAGCGCTTCGGAATACTGTAGGAAGTTTCATCTCAGCGCTCGGCACCTGTGTTCAGGAGAGATGTATTTACAATGAGTGAAATGACCTTGAAAAGCGAATATGACATTAGAATTGACTGGATAGATAAGCTTAGAGGAATTGGAATTATCCTCGTGTTCCTTGGGCATGAAAAAATAGATGCTGGCTTAAAAATTTATATATATTCTTTTCACATGCCACTATTCTTTTTCTTATCAGGACTTGTCGCCTCGGCGACTCGGGAGAACATGAATTTCCGGCATTTCTTTCTTAAGAAGGTAAGAACAAGACTTGTACCATACATTTCATTTGGATTAATTACTTATTTGCTCTGGATAGCGCCTCGGATAATAAAATGGTTAATTGGCTACACGAGCAATATATCGCTTCCGGAAGGTTTCATCAGCCCTATTGATATGATAATAGGGCTGCTTTACGGTAGTGGAACAGATCAGTGGCTTATATATAATATTCTTCTCTGGTTTTTGCCATGTTTGTTTGTAACTGAGTTGCTTGCATTTGTCCTTACCAGGATTTCGAAAAAGACGTCCTTACTGCTTCTCTGTATCATATCGTTAGCAATCGCAGGTTATGTCGATTCTCAATATATGCCCTTTCGCATGCCGTTTGGTGGGGATGTTGCATTAATAGCTGCTGTATTTTATTTGACTGCTGTTGGACTGCACCCCCGAAGTTGGACAAAATATGTTAGAGTAGTTGGCAGGAACCAAAGTCCCTTAAAATGGGAGAAAGGAACTTGCCATGAAGCACCGAAGGAGTTTTGCTGCTGAACTCAAG
>Ga0187851_10005505_pt1 | contig 10085 bp, 11 predicted proteins | sample June2016WEW_6_10_FD_132997 | JGI IMG/M metagenome (GOLD analysis project Ga0187851, IMG submission 132997) | Peatland microbial communities from SPRUCE experiment site at the Marcell Experimental Forest, Minnesota, USA - June2016WEW_6_10 | ecosystem: Environmental > Terrestrial > Soil >... | reverse complement strand
TCCGGCCAACGTGGTGATCCTCGGCGGCGGCGTGGTGGGACACAACGCCGCCAAGATCGCCCACGGCCTGGGCGCGAACGTGACCATCATCGACCGCAACCTGAACCGACTGCGCGAGCTGGACGACATTTACTTGGGCGCGCTGATCACGCTGGCCTCCAACTCCTGGACCATCAAGGAGAGCGTGCGCCAGGCCGACCTGGTGATCGGCGCGGTGCTGATTCCGGGCGCTTCCGCGCCGCGGCTGGTGCGGCGCGACATGATCGCCCAGATGAAGCGCGGCTCGGTGGTGGTGGACGTCGCCATCGACCAGGGCGGGTGCTTCGAAACCTCTCACGCCACCACGCACACCGATCCGGTCTACTTCGTCGACAACGTGCTGCACTACTGCGTTTCCAACATGCCCGCCGCCGTGCCGCACACGTCGACCTACGCGCTTACAAACGCCACTTTCCCCTACCTGATGCAGCTCGCGTCTAAGGGCGTCGAAGCGGCCATCCGTTCGAATCCCGCCATGGCGCGGGGCGTGAATACCTGCAAAGGGAAATGCGTCTACAAGGCTGTGGCCGACTCGCAGGGCATCGAGTACACCGATCTCGCCGCGCTGCTGTAGAAGCCCGCGGCAGAGCTGAAAACCGCGCCTGTGTTGGATTGACTCGCCGCCTCCTAGCTGGACGGCCGGGAGTGCCGCCTTGTGTCCATTGCACCGGATATAGCGGCGTTTTCCCGCGGACACTGGAGCCTCGTCTTAACGCTGCCGAACCCGGCGACGCGGGAAGGGCAAAGCAGTAAGGGGTTACTGATTCTCGTCTGTGAGCTAATGATTCTAAAGACCCATCGCAGTAAGGCCTTACCGTTTTTCCAAGTCTGGCCGGCACAAGTGAGGCCACGACGGTACATGAATACCCCGAGAATCTAGTCGAGGCTACGGCGCACAGGGGTTGGGTGCAACAAAAGGCGGGACAGCGCACTCAGGGCGAGTGCTGCTGCGGATTTACAGGCTATGAGGGTAGGGGTGCAGACTCGAATCGCCCAGCAGGCCCTACTTGGGACGCGGATAGGTGGAAACCTGTTCTGTCTCTATTTCTTCCGGCTCTGTATCGAGGGAACTCAGATCGAGCACGTCGAGTGAACTGTCGTTGAGGTCGCTATCTGAATCAATGATCACGGAGCTTTCGCCAGGCAGCGTGCTCTTCTCGACCTTCCGCAGCTGGCGCTTTTCCAATTTTTCGCGAGCTTTCTCCGTCCGGGCCTGTTCCTTCTGCCGCTTCTTGAATGTCGTATGAGATCGTGAACCCAAGTTTGTCTCCCATCACCCAACAAGCCATTCGATCGAAACCGGCCCGGTTCGAAGTCAAATGCTGTTACCAGCGAGGCTCGCGACGCTGACGGGGGCCGCCGCGGTCACCGGCGCCGCGTTCGACCTTCGGGCGCGCTTCGTTCACGTTGAGTGCACGACCGCCCTGGAAAAAGCCGTTCAAGGCATTGATGGCCTTATCGGCCTCACTGGCTTCCGGCATTTCGACGAATGCAAAGCCGCGCGAGCGGCCGGTGTCACGGTCTGTTACGATGCTGACGCGATCGACGGTCCCGTATTCTGCAAAGAGTTGACGCAACGATTCTTCGGTAGTACCGAAATCCAAATTGCCAACGAAAATGTTCTTCATGGATTCTCCTGACTCAATTGACGGCGGGCTAGACTAGGCAGAAAAGGATCTCGGCCGGGTTTCGCGGAGCGATCAAATGGCATTTTTAGTATCCCATAATTCGGCCCGGAGTGAAAGCCGGGCGCAACCGGGCCCGGGCGACCGGCGAAGGTAAATCTGGACAGTTTTTGAAAGTCGCCGTCCCAGCGGCTCGCCGGCGCGGGCGGTGGGACCTCAATTCCTAGCATTCGCCCCTTGGCACCTCATGAAAGTGGTGCTAGGCTTTAACTGCACTCGATGGAGCCGCGGCCGACTGCGGCTTCGATGATTGGATTGGGCCAGGCGAGCGCGCCGTTTTTCCCGCAGAGCGGCGCCCCGTCGCCGGGCCTCGTGTGTGGCCGGACGCCGGACCATGAATGTCAGGCGCAGCGCTCGCTACGGCGAGCCATCAGATTGTTTCGTCTCAAAGGAGTCTGTTGCCATGCTCGCAGCAGTTGCAGAGAGAAACCCATACACCCTGGCGCTCGAGAACTTCGACTCAGCCGCCGACGTTCTCGAACTCTCCCAGGATATTCGTCAAATGATCAAGTACCCGGAGCGGATCCTGACCGTGACGCTGCCGGTTCGAATGGATAACGGCCACATCCGCCGCTTCGAAGGCTACCGCGTGCAGCACAGCACCGCGCGCGGTCCGGCCAAGGGCGGAATCCGCTATCACCCCGGCGTGACGCTGGACGAGGTGAAAGCGCTGGCGACCTGGATGACCTGGAAGTGCAGCGTCGTGAACATCCCGTTCGGCGGCGGCAAGGGCGGCGTCACGTGCAACCCGAAGGAGATGTCGCAAACCGAGTTGGAACACATGACCCGGCGCTACACCAGCGCCATCCTGCCGCTGATCGGGCCGTCGCAGGACATCCCCGCGCCGGATGTCTACACCAATTCGCAGACCATGGCCTGGATCATGGACACGTACAGCATGACCAAGGGCTACACGGTGCAAGGGGTGGTCACGGGCAAGCCGTTGTGCCTGGGCGGGTCGCTGGGCCGCAATGAGGCCACGGGCCGCGGAGTGTTTTACACCATCCTGTCGGCCTGCGAGCACCTGCGGCTGCCGATTGAGGGCGCCAAAGTGGTGGTGCAAGGCTTCGGCAACGCGGGCTCGATCGCCGCGCAGTTGCTCGACGGCCACGGGTGCATGGTCGTCGGCGTGAGCGATTCGACCGGCTGCATCTTCAACAAAGAAGGTCTCGACATCCCTAAGCTGATCCTATACAAGGAGCAGACCGGCCGCGTGGCGGGCTTCGCCGGCTCCGAGTCGATCACAGCCGATGAACTCCTGCGGCTGGATTGCGACATCCTCATCCCGGCCGCTCTGGAAAACGTCCTGCATGAGGAAAACGCCACCTACGTGAAGGCCAAGATCGTCGCCGAAGCGGCCAACGGCCCGCTGACGCCGGATGCCGACCGGATCATCGAATCGCGGGGCGGATTCGTCATCCCCGATATTCTGTGCAACGCCGGCGGTGTCACGGTCTCCTACTTCGAATGGGTGCAGGACGAGCAGCACCTGTTCTGGGACGCCCAGGACATCTACAACCGGTTGGAGAAGGTCATGAAGACCGCCTTCAACGACGTACTGAAGAATCACGTCGACCGGAAGGTGGGCATGCGCGTAGCGGCCAACATGGTCGGCATCGGCCGCGTCGCCGAAGCGATCAAGATCCGCGGGCTGTATCCGTAATTGGGCAACCAGTGCCCCGGCCGCTCAGGTGGGAGTGGCCGGGGTGTGCCAGGCTGAGCCCGGCGGCGTAGCTTGGCCAGCCTGCCAAAGCGTGCACACTTCGGAAGTCCAAATGGGTGGCGGCGACAGGTTCGCGCGGCGCGCATCGAGGGATGCGCGGGTCTTCACTTAGGTAGAGGCAGGTCTGCCGCGGATTCACCGGGCGGAAGGCTCCGGCCGCGAGGCCGGGGTATGCTGGTCCGTCAGTGCACGCGCCGTCGCGTTCATCAGGCCGCGCAGCGATTCACGCGGCACGCTGGTCACCATCGGCTTGATAATCCATTCGAAGACCAACGGAATGTCGCGGGACAGCGAGATCGAGCGGCACTCCAGATATACGCCCTCGCCGCGCGGCTCAATCAGCCAATAGGAATTCAAGCGCCACAGAAACCCATGGCCCGTTCCGGGCGGCAGTTCCTGGCCATTGCTCACTTCGGCAAACCTGGTCGAGCGGGACAAGATGGCCCAGCGGTTGGGCGACTCCCGGCCGTTTCCGAGCGGGCGGTATTCCACTTCGTATTCGCTGTCGAGGACTACGGTCAGGACCTTCTTCTTGATCAGCCGCAGATAGACGCGATATGTGTTGCCCTCGTGGCTTAGCAGCTTCGAGTCCGCGATCTCCGGAGCATAGATGTCCTTGTAGTTCGCGTAATCCTGCAGCACCGCCAGCGCCTGCGGAACGCTGGCTCCCGGCACCAGCGTAGCCGCCCGCCAATCGTGGATCATCCCGCCTGGAACGCCGGTCACCGCGGCTTCGGCTCCGGCGGCGATCAACACCTCGCCGGGCGCGGGCGACAGGTGTGCCTGCCAGTCCATTCTTGCCTCGGCAGCTTGCTGGTATGCGGTGAATTGCCGGTCGGTTTGCGGCGCGAGTTGAACCGTGAATTGGGCCCCCAGCGTTGCGGGAAAGGCCAGCGGCAGGCAGATCCATAACAATCTCGCGGGAGACTGGGCCATCTTATTTCGAGTGTAGACGCTCGGGCTCGCTCCCCCCGGCCCCGGTCAGTAGGGAATGCGTCCCGGGTGCCGCAGCCAGGCCTCGAAAGGGGCCGCGCCATCGGAGTCCAGCAGCCGGACGGTGCGCAATCGCCGCTCGAACATCGGCAAGGCGATTTGTTCGTACAACAGGGAATCGTCGAAGCCGGCGCGCGCGGCATCCTGGCGCGTTCCGGCGAAGTACAACGTTCCCAGCCGCGCCCAATAGATGGCGCCCAGGCACATTGGGCAGGGCTCGCAACTCGAATACAGCGTGCAATCTTGCAGCGTGAATGTGCCTAGCTTGTGGCAAGCCTCGCGGATCGCATTGACTTCGGCGTGCGCCGTCGGATCGAGGCTCGCGGTGACCAGGTTCACGCCCGCGGCGACGATCTCTTCGCCGCGCGCGATGACGGCTCCAAATGGGCCGCCGCGCCCGGAAGCGGCGTTGTCGTTCGCCAGTTCCAGGGCGCGGCGTAGAAATCGTTCGTGAACGGCTTGGGACACCAACCGGTATTGTCCCGCACTCGGTGCGCCGGCGCGCTCACTTGGCGGCGTTGAAGCGGTCTTCCACGTGGCCCCAGTTGACAACGTTCCACCATGCGGTGATATAGTCCGCGCGGCGGTTCTGGTAGTGCAGGTAGTAGGCGTGCTCCCAGACGTCGAGTCCGAACACCGGCGCTTTGCCTTCCGACAGCGGATTGTCCTGATTGGCCGTGCTGACGATGTCCACTCCACCATCGGACGTCTTGATGAGCCACGCCCATCCGGAACCGAACCGGCCCATGCCGGCCGCGGCGAACTTCGTCTTGAACTCGTCGAAACTGCCGTATTTGGCGCCAATCGCTTTGGCCACATTGCCCACCGGCGCGCCGCCGGCCTTGGGGTCCATGATCTCCCAGAACATGGTGTGGTTCCAATCCCCGCCGCCGTTGTTACGGACCGCCGTTCGGATGGACTCGGGCACAGCCTTCAGGCCGTTGGCCAGCAGAGTATCGAGGCTCTTTCCAGCTAGTTCCGGCGCGGACTCCAGGGCCTTGTTCAGGTTGGTCACATACGCGGCGTGATGCTTGTCGTGGTGAATCTCCATCGTCCGCGCGTCGATATGCGGCTCCAGCGCATCGAACGCGTACGGGAGTGGGGGAACAGTAAATGGCATGCTAAATCCTCTGCGTATGCAGATGTGACGCTCACCGTGAAGGATTCAGCACAACGGCCGTAGGCGGTTAGAGTAAGAATCCGCCGGCGCGCTCAAAGGCTGCCGCCAGCCGGAACATGCCCGGTTCGTCGAAATGCGGCGTGAGGATCTGCATGCCCACCGGCAGCGGCTCCGCGCCGGCGCCGCGCGTCCTGCCGCAGGGCACGCTCATGCACGGGATGCCGGCCAGCGAACCGGTGATCGTGTAGATGTCGCTGAGGTACATCTGCAGCGGGTCGTCCAGCTTCTCTCCCAGCCGGAATGCCGGGAACGGCGACACCGGCGTGATGATCGCATCCACGCTCTCGAAGGCCTGCGCGAAATCGCGCGCAATCAGCGCCCGCACCTTCTGCGCCTTCAGATAATAGGCGTCATAGTAGCCCGCGCTCAGCACGTACGTGCCCAGCATGATGCGGCGCTTCACCTCGGTCCCGAAGCCCTCGCCGCGGCTGAGCCTGTACATCTCCGCCAGCGTTTTCGCGGCAGCCGAGCGGGTGGTGTAGCGCACGCCGTCATAGCGCGCCAGGTTGGAGCTCGCCTCGGCCGTGCAGATGATGTAGTAGGAGGCGATGGCGTACGCTGTGTGCGCCAGGCTGATCTCGACCGTCTCGCAACCCAGTTGGCGCAGCAGGCCGATGCCCTTCTCCACCTGCTCCCGAGTTTCGTTTTCCAGGCCGGCGAAGTACTCTCTCGGCAGCCCGATCCTGATCCCTTTGACATCCTGGCGCATCGCCGCGCCGTAGTCCGGCACTGGGGCGAACGCGCTGGTGGCGTCTTTGGGATCGCGGCCGGCGATGGTCTGAAGCAGCACCGCCGCATCCTCCACCGTGCGCGCCAACGGTCCGATGTGGTCGAGCGAACTGGCGAAGGCTACCAGTCCGTAGCGCGAGACTCGCCCGTAGGTCGGCGTCACGCCTATCACGCCGCAGAAACTGGCCGGCTGGCGAATCGATCCACCGGTGTCCGAACCCAGCGCGACCACCGCCGTCCCCTGTGCTACAACCGCCGCCGAGCCGCCGCTGGAGCCTCCCGGAACGCGGTCCAGCGCCACCGGGTTGCGCACCGGTCCGTAGGCCGAGTTCTCGGTGGACGAGCCCATCGCGAACTCGTCGCAATTCGTCTTTCCGATCACCACCCCGCCCGCCGCCTCGAGCCGTTCCACGGCAGTGGCATCGTAGGGCGGGATGAATTTATCGAGCAGCTTGGAGCCGCACGTCGTGCGCAGGCCCTGGGTGACGATGACATCCTTCACCGCCACCGGCACGCCGGCCAGCGCCCCCGGCTCTTCGCCGCGGGCCAGCCGCCGGTCCACGCTCCGCGCGGCTTCGAGGGCCCGTTCGGAGCTGAAGGTCAGGTAAGCGTTCGTCTTGGGATTCTCGGTCTGGGCGAACCGCAAGGCCTCCTCGGCCAACTCGCTCGCGCTGAACTCGCGTGCGGCCAGCCCGGCGCGGATCTGAGGAATGGTGAGTGTGCGAATGTCCATCTGCGTTCTTGAACGCCTGTCAGCGCTCAATCACCTTCGGCACCTTGAAGAACCCCGCGCCCGCGAGCGGCGCGTTGCCCAGCGCGGCGGTGTTGTCGAGCGGCGTCACCTCGACGTCCTCCCTGAGCGATGCGGTTGCACCGGCTTCGAACAGCACCTGGGCCATGGGTTCGACGTCGCCCGTCTCCAATTCGTTGAGCTTGTCGACATGCGTCAGAATCTCGTCCAGATCGCGGGCCATGCGCGCAATCTCTTCCTCGCTCAGGTGCAGGTTGGCTAAGTCCGCGATGCCGCGAACCTGACTTACGGTGAGTTTCAAGCGCCGGCCTTTCTGCGGGATTGCGTGTAAAGATAATCGAGCTCCGGGTCGGCGATGCCCGAAGACTCGCGGCCAAACAGGCCCGGAGCCCGCACGGACTCCGCCCGATGTGGCGGCCGCCGCCGCGGGCCGATCCTGAATTCGATCTCGCGCGGGGTCTGCGACTGCAGCAGTTTCCTCAAATTTGCCAGGATCTGCGCGCTCAGGCTCGTCAGGTTCTGTTGCCAGATGGCGTCTTCGGCTTCAGCGATCAGACGCCCGTTGTACAACCCCACCACACGCGTATGCGCGGCCAGCCTGAGGCCCACCGCGGCGGGCCACGCGGCGGCCACCAGTTCGCTGGCGGGGAGCGCTCCTCGCGCCGCCTTCAGACGGCTCAAAATACGCCCGGCTCTTTCCATTCGGTCCTGTCCTGGAACCGCCATTCTAGCATGCGCGGGATCTACCGCCCGCGCCGGGCCGGCATGTTAAGCTGATGACTCGTTATGCTGGTGCTCGCCTCCCAATCGCCGCGCCGCAGCGAGCTCCTCCGTCAGGCCGGCCTGCCGTTCATCGTCCGAATCCCCGGCATCGTCGAGAGCCGCCTGAGCGCGGAGTCGCCGTCGGACTATGTGCGCCGTCTGGCCATCGAGAAGGCCCGTGCCGCCGCGGCCGATCCCGCCGAATTCGTCCTGGCCGCCGACACGGTCGTGGTCGCTGATGGCGAGGTGCTCGAGAAGCCACGCTCGGCCGAAGATGCCGCGCGCATGCTCCGCCTCTTGAGCGGCCGGGCGCACACCGTGCTGACGGGCGTCTGCGTGCTTCACGCCGGCGTCGAGCGCGCCGCGGTCGAAGCGACCCGCGTCGTCTTCGCGCCCATGACGGACCAGGAAGTGCTCGACTACACCGCCAGCGGAGAGCCCATGGACAAGGCCGGCGCCTACGCCATTCAGGGCCGGGCTTCGAAGTTCGTCGAACGCATCGAGGGCTGCTACTTCAACGTCGTCGGATTGCCCGTGTCGCTGGTCTACCGGCTGCTCAAAGCCGCGGGATACGAGCGCTGCCAAAGCTGAGACGTCTTCTTCCCAACGACCGGCAAAACCGCGGACTCGAGAGATCGTCATGCCGTTCCGGGGAGCCCTATTCACTCGACGAAACCGTCCGATAGAGTGTGTATGCGGATCTGTGTGGACTAAAGGAAACTTCGGCGGAATTGGCTGTTTGCTGGATCCGGCCGCGCCGCGGCTCGCCCGGCGGATGCTAAAATACCATACCAGGAACACTTGCGTCGAATCGGGGTGTTGACTCATCTCTATGAAAAGACATGCAGTCCGCTTTTCACCTCCTTCCGCCGCGAGCGGAGGAGTCACTATGGAGCGTTTGATTTGGAATACCTGGCGGCTTTCGGGTTGTGTGCTGGCGATCGCTTTGTTTGCCGGGCCCGTGAGCGCGCAGGCCCCCGCCGCGAAGCCCGAGGGCGCGCCGGCACAATCTCAGCAGCCGGAGGAAGCCAAACCCCTGCCGGTCCCAAAGGTCGCCGCGGCGGTGGATCCGAACACGTATAAGATCGGCGCCGGTGACGTGCTGGACGTGCGTGTCTGGAAGGAGCCGGAACTCAGCCGTGCCGTCCGCGTGCGCCCCGATGGAAAGATCACCCTCATGCTGGTCGGCGATGTCCAGGCCTCCGGGTTGACACCGCTGGAACTGCAGAAGAAATGCGTCGAGGCCCTCGGCCAGGTACTCAACTCACCGCAGGTTGACGTTTCAGTCGCCTCGGTCGAGAGCAAGAAGTACTTCGTCAGCGGGAGCGTCGGCCATTCCGGGCCCTTCCCTTTGGTCACTCCCACTACGATCCTCGAGGCCATCAGCCTATGCGGCCTGGGCGAGTGGTCCAAAAAGAGCGGCATCATTATCATGCGCGGCACCGAGCGCATAAAGTTCAACTACAACGAGGTCATCAAGGGCAAGCGCCTCGAGCAGAACATTCTGCTCCAGGACGGTGACCACATTTATGTTCCGTAGGCGGCAGACCGAGGAGAGCTAAGCATGCAAGGGGCGATTCCGGATCAACCGATTTCCGTGCAGCGGCGCGAGCTCGACATGGAAGACTATCTCGACATCGTGCGGCGTCACCGCGCGTGGATTATCGGCCCCGCCTTTCTGGGCTTTGTCCTGGGCGTGATGATCGCCTACCTCTGGCCGGATACTTACACCTCCACGGGCCAGATCCGCGTGGTGCCGCCCCAAGTCTCCTCGCGCCTGGTGGCCTCGAATCTGAATGAAGAGATGTCCCAGCGGGTGAATGCCATTTACCAGGACATCATCAGCCACGACTCGCTGACCAACATGATTCAAACCCATAACCTCTACCCGGACAAGCGCAGGCGGCTTCCGATGGAGGACGTTCTGGAGATCATGAAGAAGGACATCGTACCCAGCTCGTTGCGCGGGTTAAACACGGTCGTGGGCGGTGGCCGCGTGTTTGCCTTTTCGGTTTCCTATTCCTACTCGGATCGCCGGACTGCGCGGCTGGTCTGCCAGGATCTGCTTACGAAGTTCCTCACCGAGACCAGCATGACGCGCACTTCGCAGTCCAATTCGACGACCGACTTCTTTACCCAGGAACGCCAGACCGCCAAGCAGGAATTGGAGGACATCGATCGCAAAATCGCCGACTTCAAGGCGGCCAACACCGGCGCTCTTCC
>Ga0187851_10005501_pt1 | contig 10088 bp, 5 predicted proteins | sample June2016WEW_6_10_FD_132997 | JGI IMG/M metagenome (GOLD analysis project Ga0187851, IMG submission 132997) | Peatland microbial communities from SPRUCE experiment site at the Marcell Experimental Forest, Minnesota, USA - June2016WEW_6_10 | ecosystem: Environmental > Terrestrial > Soil > Wetlands... | reverse complement strand
GCATCAGTCTGGCGGGCATCGGCGCAATCACGCGAACGGCTGTTCCTTCGCCGGGTACGCTGTGAATCTTCAACTCCGCGGAGATGGTGTCGGCGCGCTTTCTCATGCCCCGAATGCCGAAACCCGCAGAATCGGCATCCGCGATAAAGCCTTTGCCGTTGTCTTCCACCAGCAATTGCAGCGCAGACTCGCCGTACACCAGAGATATCAGCAGCGTGGTCGGGTTGGCGTGGCGCACCGCATTCGCCAGACACTCCTGGCCTATGCGGAACAACGTATCCGAGATTCGCACCGGTATGCTGTGTGCCTGGCCAGACGCGAAGGCGCTAACCCGGATCCCTCCGCCCGCCACCATGCTTCTTGCACTCTGTTCCAGGGCTTGAAGCAGCCCCACAGACTCCAGCAGTTCGGGTCTCAGCGCCGCGATGCTGCGCTTGGCCTCCTCATGGCTGCGGCGCACCAGACTGGACGCCAACTGGAGTTCACGGTCAATCGCACCTTTGTCGTCAATTTCATCGCGAATCGCCTGCAACTGGTATCCGATGCCGGCAAAACTCTGGGCCAAGGTGTCATGCATCTCGTGAGCCAGTCTTTGACGCTCCTCGAGCACCGCCATGAGTCTCCATCGTTCGATGTAACTGTGAAGAAACTGGGCGGCTAGAATTAGAAGCAAGAACGCAATAATAGCGACGACGATATGCCTGGTGCTCCACCAAGGAGGACCTTGGAGTACTTCGACATCGTTAAGCGAGGGCAGCAAAATGGCGAAGGGCGTAAGGTCGCGAGTGTAAGCGGAGTCGACCACGCAGATTCCCCGAAGACGGAGACGGCTCTTGTCCTTGAGCTGACTGAAGAGTCCGGCCCCACTGGTGCCGCTGGCGATTGCCCGAAATGACTGATTGTCCTCGTCCAGATTCAAAACCATGGTATGGTCGGGACCTTCCCCTTTGCTTTCCAGATGTCCCTCAACTTCGATGTATTGGGCGTCGAAAAAGCCGGTGGCGGCCTGCGAAGCGGTGACACCCATGGAATGAATGGGAGCATGAGACCAAAGAATGTGAACCTCGGCGTCCTTTAAAACAGAGCTGAAGTCATGCAGCTCCGCTTCGCCTTTGGCCTCCACTTGATCGCCGATCTGGGGAGGAGTCTTGGCATGAAAAGTCCGGATCGCCACTCCCCCAGTGGAATCTTGCACGAACAGTGTTGGAAAAGTAAGGGTCACAACGCCGTGAATCGTAACATGGGCTGGCTTGCCGGGCGCGAGCGCTCGCAGGTTGGATATGGGTTGGCCATCGGGATCCACATGGTGATCGCGCATATCAAGATAAAGGGGCTCAAGGTACTGGTCTTCGGCATCGGCCGCCGAACGTAGCGGATCCCAATCGGTGCGCGGCTTGCCGGTCGGCCCAACCACAGGGTCGGGGTCCGCGAGAGGTATCTTCAGGTCTCCGATCATGTTCGACAGATCTTGTGGGCCGGCGGCACGAACTTGCACATTTCGCCAAAGGCCTCCGGTCTGATAAGACTTCAGACCAAAACGGCCAGACGATACACAGTGCGGCTCCTCAATGGCGTCAATCGTCACCGACCCGGAAGGTGCGGTCGCGGAAGCCACGATTGTGCAACCGTAGGCCAAGAGCTCGAGGTGGTACCACTGCTGCGCAAAAACCCGCGGCATGACATGCCTCGCCTGATATTCGACCCAACCGTAACCAGCTCTTCCGAGGATAAGTGTGTTATCGAGGTCGCGTAATCCGGCATAGTAACCGTCGTAGGCATCGACACCCTCTTCTTCGTTACTGCCGCGAATGATGAGGCCCCCGTCCCCATACTGGCCCAGAAGTTGAACATCCGCCTCGATCAAATAATCTTTCCAATGCACATTTCCGCTCATCAACTTGGCGCCACGTTCGTCGGAATTGTTGCGCATGGCGCCGTCGACGACTTCCCAAGCGCCCCCAAAGGGCTGCCACTCATCTTGCTTTTCGAGGCGAAATGAATCGTGATACAGGGGCTGGCGCGCCGCACGGGAGGAATAGGAACGGAACGAGAACCAGGCTGCGCCAAATGCACCACCCACAATGAGTGCTCCAACCAGGACTGTCGTCAGTCGGGACCGGGATTGGCGCCAGAAGGTCATTGCGTGGCCCACCACCTCGCTGTCAATTGCTGGCGGATCTCGGGAGTGTCCATATTCTCTCGCGTCATAAGTATGGGGGGCACCACACTCATGCCCGGAACAGCTCGATCGTGGATTTGTCCGTCCATCACCTCCATCGCAATGCGCCCCATGTCATAGGTACGCTCCATCACCACGGAATCGATACCTCCGCTTCGGATCGGCACCATTAGATCTTGATCAAAACCAATCAGCTTAATGGATCGGGTCTTGTCGAACTCCACCAGGGCATAAAAAGCTCCGCGTGTGGAGATGTGGGAGAGTGCCACGATGGCGTCTACGGCCACGCCCCGATTGAGAATATCCTCCGCCACCTGCTGCTCCTGGGGCACGCTGTAGTATCCGAGCCTTCGCGCGACGACTCGAACATTCGGATATTCCTGTTCCAGGGTGTTCTCGAAGCTTCGTTCTCTGGTGGTAATGCCGGTCAGTTGGGGATTGACGCCGACAATCGCGATGGAACCTCGTCCACCCAGGATTTTCCCGACACGTTGTGCAGCCATTTGTCCGCCAGCCACGTCGTCATTTAGAACATAGGAGAGCTTGGGCGAGGGAGCGATACCCAGGTTCGTTCCCACTACAACCATGGGAAGCCCTCCGGAAACGATTCGGCGGATAGGAGTTCGCAAGGGTAAAGTCTGGTCAGGAGTGAAGATAATCCCGGCATATCCTCTGGCCACAACCTTCTCGAGAAAGTCGATCTGTCCTTCCACATCATCCTCGCGCGGAGAGGCATTCCAATATACGTTTAAGCCTTTGCGTCGAGCCACATGCGTGGCCCCGGCGTGCTCGGGCTCCCAGAGCGCAGTTCCGCAGGCACGCGGGATAACCGCAATCGTGTTCGATCGGCGGCCGCAGTCGGGCAACAGAAGCACGGCGGACAACAGAAGCAACAGAGAACGGGTGTTGATCGGAGTCTGCCTGCGGCTTGACATCCAGCGAGACGAGGAGGACATAACCGTGATTGACTTGCGCCCGTATAGTTACAGGTACTCAGCGCAGCCGCGAGCGGCTGTCGTCTTGGACAAAATTCCCCAATGCTTCCGGCAGGTTGATCTAGTACATATATAGTACATCTGTACCATGCGCACAAATCGAGAGTCCGTTACCCTCACCGTGCTTCGAAGCAGCAATCCGTTTCGAGACGTGGGGGAAAGAGCGACTCCATTCCCCTTGCTTCTCAAAACGGGTTGTGTATGCAAGCGGCTCTCTGTCGAGCCAGAACTGGGCTTGAACAGGGTAGTCGAGTAAACGTTTGCCGACAAGCACATCCTTTCGCACCGAAAAAGGTGACTCGATATGCGTTCAAGCCTCTCCCGTTCCGTGCGCGGCTTTCTCGCGCTCATCTTTGCGATTTTTTGCGCAAGTCTCTGCTCGGCACAGTTCAGCGGCAGCGTGCAAGGCTTCGTGCAGGATCCGTCTGGCGCCGGCGTTGGCAAGGCTACCGTACGGATCGTGAACAAAGATACGCAGGTCACCGAAGTTGTCCACTCTGATGACTCCGGCAACTTCCGTTTTATCAGTCTTCCGCCAGGTTCCTACAAAGTTGTGGTCGAAGCGACGGGATTCGTCAAGGCGGAAGCCGACGTGACGCTGCTTACCGAGCAGAATCTGAACGTGCCGATCGCGCTCAGGATCGGATCGGTTTCCGAGTCGGTTACCGTTAGCACCGAAGCTCCGGTGGTTGACACGGCGGACAGCCGCACTCAGTTGACGCTGGAGAATCAGGCAGTCGCCGAGCTGCCGATCGTCGGACGAAACCTCGTCACCCTGGTGACGATGGCCCCCGGGGCCAGCGGGTTAGGAACGAGCGCCGCTGGTAGCCCTGCATCGGGCGTGGATAACTTTTCTACCGAGGAGCAGGTTGACGCCAGCGCCAACGGGCAAGGCCAGAATAACAATCAATATGTGGTCGACGGACTCGACGTAACCAGTGGAATTCGGCAGGGGGTGTTGAATCTCACTCCCCAGCCGGAAGCCATTCGCGAAACCACGATTCAGGTCAACACTTTCACCAGCGAGTACAGCCGCGCCGGCGGCCTTCAGACCATGTTTACCACTAAGTCCGGCACCGACCAGTTCCATGGTTCGGCCTCAGACTATTTCAATTATCAGGGGATGTTCGCCAATCAGCACTTCGTAACCTCACCCACGTCCCCCTACAAACCGTTTCACTCCAATAACCTGGATTTTGCCATCGGCGGTCCGATCGTCCCCCACCACAACTTATTCTTCTTCTTTTCGGTCGAGCCTCTCCGCTCATCGTCGAGTGCCGGGGGATCGGTGACCTTCGCGGATCCGGCCTTCATAAGCTTCGCCCAAGCGAACAATCCCGGAACGGTCGGAACCCAGGTTCTGGCCAAGTACCAGCCGGTCGGCGTGGGCGGCGTCAACGTGCTGTCAACCGCGAGCGATGTGCTCGGGTCGACGGTTTGCGGAACGTCAGCCGCCGAAAACATTCCTTGCGCAACCCCCATGATCGATCAAGGCTCGTTTGGTGCGACGTCGATACGCAACGGCACACAATATTTCGGCCGCATCGACAAGGTCTTCAAGAACGACCGAGTCTATGCCAGCATTTTTCGGACGCTTCTCCTGACGGGCGCGCCTTCCGCAATGCCTCAATTCTCCGCTTTAAACAATACCTGGCAAGTGGCAGGTCAGGCATCCTGGACCCACACCTTCTCTCCCACCACGCTCAATGACTTCACCATCGGCCAAAGCCGGGTAGAGGGCGTGCTCGGCAGCGGCGCCAAGGACTACACGGTACCCTCGATCACGGTAAACGGCATTAACGTCGACTCCGGCCAGGCCTACGGTGTAGGGTTCGCGCAAGGTGATTTTATTCAGCACAACTATCACTGGCGCGACGTGCTTACCCACGTACATGGCGCTCACACCGTGGAGGTTGGTTATGAGGGATGGTGGGGCGATGATGTGGAACCCTTCCAGGGGCCTTGGTCCCAGCCAAAATTCTCATTCAGTAATCTGTTGACGCTGGCGCAGGATGCTCCAACCAATGAAACGGGGGTTTATTTCAACCCTATCACCGGTCAGGAGCAACTCTGGAGTTGGGACGCAGCGTCCAGCACTTTTGGACTTTTTGTGCAAGACAGCTGGAAGGCTAGAAAAAATCTGACCCTTACCCTGGGTTTGCGTTACGACGATAGCGGCAACCCATACTCCAAGAGCCCTTCGACGGTCTTCGGGAATTTCTACCTTGGTACCGGGACAACCGAGCAGCAGCAAGTTGCGAACGGCTATGCCAAGGCTACCCATAATGCTCTGCTGCACTCGGTTGACAATCTCTTCAGTCCTCGCATCGGCGTTGCTTGGGATCCGACAGGAAAAGGCGATTGGGTGGTGCGTGCCGGATTTGGCATCTATAACAACTGGTTGACCCAGGCGAACGTGCAGGAAGAATTCCGAGGCAGCCCTCCCGGAGAGGTATCGCCAACGTTCGTGGCGGGGGGAACAGCAAATGCCGGGGCTCCCGTTTTCGTTCTCGGTAACAGCAGCAAACCCCCGTTTGGCTTTACTTACCCAACGATCACGCCTGGTCTTAACGCGCAGGGAGGACAAATCGGTGTCAGTGATGCGATCGGAGCCATTAATCCGCTGCTGAAGTCGCCCAAATCGGATATATGGTCGCTCACCGTGGAGCGGAAACTGGGAAGCCACTTCGCGGCCAGCGTCGGCTACAACGGGTCTCACTCGTACGATATCGTCGGCAATGGCAACTCGATTGGGAATGTCTCGTATGGTGTGGATATCAATTCCTTTCCTGGCGACCTCATTACCCAGATGAATACCAGTCCGACGCCGGTTGTTCCCAGTGCGACCCGCCTCAATCATAGTTTCGGCTCCATTACCTACGCCGACAACGACCGCTATGGCAATTACGACGCGGTGATCTTTGATGCTCGAGGACGTTTTTCGCGTGGTTTCATTGAGGCTTCCTACACCCGTTCCCGCTCCCAGGATGACTCTTTGACCTACCCCAATTCCGAGGCACTGAATCCTCAGCAGTACTACGGACCATCGATCTTCGATGCGCCCAACCGCTTCTCTCTCAGCTTCAACTATCAGCTGAAGGGCTTCAATGGTGGCAGCGGAGTCGTGGGTCGTGCGACTGGCGGATGGGGAATCAGCGGTACGAGCATCGTCCAGTCCGGGTATCCGTTGACCGCCTCCAATGTCAACGGCTTTTTGGCGGTGTGTGCGTCGGGCGCTCTGAGCAACGTCACTGGGTGTTCAGCGTCGGATCCGGCCGTTGCCTATCAGGCCGGCAGCGGAGATTACAACGGCGATGGAGACAATATCGATTTCCCGAATGCAGCCAATTACCATCAGTCGACGAAAAACAGTTCCTGGCTCACAGGGGCAATTCCTTCAAGCGACTTCGTCGTCCCCGCTTTCGGAACCGAGGGCAATGAAAGATCGAATGCGTTCCGCGGGCCGAATTTCATCGAGACCAACATCAACGTCTACAAGGACACGCGGATTACGGAGAGAGTCAACTTCCAATTCCGATTTGAGGTTTTCAATCTTTTCAACCGGGCAAACTACGTCGACTTCACCAGCTATGCGACCATCGACTCCGGAGGCATCGATATGAACCTGCCGGATGGGAACTTCGGCCAAGCGACGGCGTCGCATGAACCCCGATTCTGGCAACTGGGAGGGAAACTTTCGTTCTAGGCCACAGCGCAACGACGCAACCCAAGCCGGGGATCGAGATAACGTATAACTACAGAAATGGAGAGACACCGGCCGAGCGACGACAGAAATACGCGATTCCACAAAGGGCGGGTGCGGTTCGCCACGGCCTGTTGCGTGATCTTCCTGGTTGCGGGAGCTTCGGCTCAGGGGCTGGGGGACCGGGTAGACGCGATTGACACAGCACTTCATAACCGGGAATACGAAACGGCACTTGAGCTACTCCGACCGGCACTGCGCCTGGAGCCCCGGAATGAGCAGTTGTGGGCGATGCAGGGCAAAGCATATGCGGGGGAAGGCCAGAACAAAGAGGCGCTGGCTTCGTTTGCCAACGCACTAAGAACCGCTCCCGACTATATTCCTGCCCTGCAGGGAGAAGCGCAAATCGACTTCGACGCGGGCAGCGCAGAAGCGATTCCGATCCTGCAACATTTGCTGCGCCTGCGGCGCGACGACAGAACGAGCCATGGAATGCTGGCGGTGCTCGAATACCGACAGGGGAACTGCGCAGCTGCGGCCCCTCAGTTTGAAAAGGCCGGCGCATTGTTTGATGCTCAGGTCGATGCTCTTCATGCCTACGCCATCTGCTTGGTAAGGCTCAAACAGATCGGTCGAGCCGCAGAAGTATTCGAACGCGCATTGACTCTTGAGCCGCAAAACAGTCAGGAGCGCAAGTTGGTGGCTTCGGTCCAACTCATGGCTCGCCAACCTAAAGCGGCTATCGGTACCCTCGAGCCAATGCTCGGATCCAACCAGACTGATGTCGAGACCCTAGAGCTCGCATCTGCGGCTTACGAAGCGAGCAACCAGACCGACCAAGCGGTCGACCTTCTCAAACAGGCCATTACTCTTGATCCGTCCAACGTCCGTCTCTATCTGCATTTCGCGGATATTTCATCGGTGCATCAGTCGTTCCAGGTAGGGATCAATGTGGTGAATGACGGGATCAGCCAGCGACCGAAAGCGGCCCCGCTCTATTTCGCTCGAGGGGTGCTTTACGTGCAGACCGGGCAATTCGATCAAGCGCAGGCCGACTTCGAGAAAGCATACGAACTGGATCCCCGGCAGTCACTCAGTGCCGCGGCCCAGGGACTGGCGGCGGTGGAGGCGAATGATCTGGATAAAGCGCTGACCACGGTTCAGAGAAAGCTGCAAGCCAGACCGAATGACCCCACCCTGCTCTACCTTGAAGCGGATGTGCTGGTGAAAAAAGAAGCGGAACCGGGCACCCCGGAATTTCAGCTGGCTATGCGCTCGGCCAGGAAGGCGATCGCGTTGCGTCCCACGCTGGGCCCGGCTCACGCAGTCCTGGCAAAATTGTACCTGCAGGCAGCGCAGTATCCGGAAGCAATTGAGCAGTGCAAGAAGGCGCTCGAGATCGACCCTAAAGACCAAACCTCGATGTATCGGCTGATCCAGGCGCTGCGAAAGACCGGGAACACCAACGACGTGCCGGCCTTGCTCAAACGGCTTGCTTCAATTCGCCAACAAGCCACGAAAGAAGAGATGGAACATTACCGTTACAAACTTGTCGAAGGGAGCACTGAAGAACAACCGGCACAACCTTAAATTGCGATCGAGGTCGATCGACAAGCGGGTAGTAGCGTGATTCCGGAAGTACATTTCATACATTTTTCCTAATACTTGCTAACGCGCTCGAGGCGGCAAATGATTGATCTCGCCAACCTGGAAGTTTGGTTCGTCACTGGAAGCCAGCATCTGTACGGGCCGGAAACCTTAAGGCAAGTTGAGGATCACGCAACCGCCATCGTGCGTGGCCTGGGAGCATCTTCGCAGATGCCCGTGAAGATCGTTTCGAAACCTCTGATGACCGGCCGCGACTCGATTCACCAGATGTGTTTGGACGTGAATAGTACGAACAATTGCATTGGACTCATTGCCTGGATGCACACCTTCTCACCGGCGCGAATGTGGATCGCCGGACTTCAATCACTGGAGAAACCCCTCCTGCACCTGCATACGCAGTTCAATGAGCAGTTGCCGTGGTCTACGATCGACATGGACTTCATGAATCTGAACCAGTCCGCCCATGGCGACCGCGAATTCGGATTCCTCGGGGCCAAGATGCGCCTCCGGCGGAAAGTCGTCGTCGGTTTTTGGCAGGATACGGCCGTCCATGGGGAAGTAGGGATGTGGATGCGTGCTGCGTGTGCCTGGCACGACTCCCAGCGACTGAGGGTCGCCCGCATCGGCGACAACATGCGCAACGTGGCAGTCACCGACGGAAATAAAGTCAATGCGGGAATCATGCTCGGCTATACCGTAAATGGCTACGGAGTCGGAGATGTCGTAAAACTCGTTCAGCAAGCCAGCGACGTGGAGGTCGACAAACTCACAACTGAATACGATGACACCTACACGGTTGTCGAATCGCTGCGCCCTGGCGGAGCCCGCCGGCAGTCGATGCGCGACGCGGCTCGAATCGAGTTGGGACTGCGCGCGTTTCTGGAAGAGACTGGCGCGCACTCTTTCACCGATACCTTCGAAGACTTGCATGGGCTCAAACAGCTTCCGGGCATAGCGGTGCAACGATTGATGAGCGAAGGCTATGGGTTCGGCGCCGAAGGCGACTGGAAAACCTCGGCCCTGGTCCGAGCAGTAAAAGTGATGAGCCATGGCCTCAAGGGTGGGGCGTCATTCATGGAGGACTACACCTATCACCTGCCGAATGGAGGGCAGGTTCTCGGCGCGCATATGCTGGAGGTTTGCCCGTCGATCTCGGACGACAAGCCTTCGGTTGAGATTCATCCGCTCAGCATCGGAGGGAAAGAAGATCCGGTCCGGCTGGTGTTTACGGCGACCCCAGGGAATGCCGTGAATGCCTCGATTGTTGATATGGGAAATCGTTTCCGCTTGATCGTCAATGAAGTGAACTTAGTACGCCCCGAACATACTCTGCCTAAGCTTCCGGTGGCTCGGGCGTTGTGGACACCCGAGCCAGACCTGAAAATCTCCGCGACCACCTGGATATTAGCGGGCGGCGCGCATCACACGGCTCTCAGCCGCGCACTCACCGCCGGCCACTTGGAGGATTTTGCAGAAATGGCGGGTATGGAATTCCTCTTGATCGGTCCAAATACGACGATTGGAGGTTTCAAGAAAGAATCGCGGTGGAATGACCTGTACTACCACCTGGCTCAAGGTCTTTGAGGCTCATCATGGAAGTTCG
>Ga0187851_10005500_pt1 | contig 10088 bp, 11 predicted proteins | sample June2016WEW_6_10_FD_132997 | JGI IMG/M metagenome (GOLD analysis project Ga0187851, IMG submission 132997) | Peatland microbial communities from SPRUCE experiment site at the Marcell Experimental Forest, Minnesota, USA - June2016WEW_6_10 | ecosystem: Environmental > Terrestrial > Soil >... | reverse complement strand
TCCGGCCCCGGGTCGGGGTCGGTGTCGTCGGCGACGCCGAGCTGCGCCGCGGAGTTCAGCGTCGGGCTGAGGCCGCTGATTGCCGGCAACCCGTAGGCGATCCGGTCGACGTTGGAGAGGATGAACAGCTGCTCCGGCGGCGGGAGCGTGTCGAAATCCGCGGGCAGCGTGTAGGGCGCGAGCCCCAGCGCCGCGTGCGCGCTGTCGAGGCCGGCGACGACCGCGTTCTCGCAGCTCGCGGAGGTCGGGGCGCTGCAGCTGTGCGGCGTCGCGAGGGGCATGTTCGCGGCCGGGTTCGGCGCCGCCGCCAGCGCGCTCGTCGCGCTGCAAGCGCAGACGACTGCGGCCGCCAGCAGTGCATGGTGCATCCGTGCACGCATCCCGGCCACCGTAGCAACGCCGATGCGCTCCGGGCGAGCGTTCTAAACGAGCGGACGATGCCGCCGCACGTTTCTCGCGCATTTTGCGTAGAAACCCGCAGCGATCACGTCTCGGGCGCGTTCGCGGCCCGGGCCGGTCCTCGTGGCTCAGGCGTTCCAGGTCTCGGTGAGCACCAGGTCCTCGTCGAGCGAGCGGCGCGGGTTCAGCCCGAGCGCGTCGAGCTCCGAGTGGTAGGAGCGGCACGCCTCGCGCGCCTGCATCTCGCCGTCGGCGATCGCGCGCAGGTGGCGGACGAACGTGAGCGGGTGGTCGCTGTCCATGATCTTGCGCCCGAACAGCGCCGCCCGCGCGCCATGCCGGCGCGCGTCCTCGAGCAGCAGGAAGGCGTCGTAGGTCGTGCCCGAGGAGCCGCCGAGGACCCCGGGGATCAGGTGGGGGTCGTACGCGGCGAGCTCCTCCATCGCGTGCGGGCCGCCGTAGGGCATCTTCAGAAACAGCGGCCGGCCGTCCCGCGGAACGCCGGCGAGCGTCCGCGCGACGAAGTCGTTGAGGAAGCGGGCCGGGTCTGGCGGCGCGAGCTCGACGACGTTGGGGACGAACGCCTCGAGGAAGTGGCGCAACCCGGCGCGCTCGGCTTCCAGCCGGAATGCGCGGTAGGCCTCGAGCGCGGCGACGTCCAGCGCGGCGTCGTTGCACGGCGTGATCGAGTACAGGGCGAGGTCGACGCCGGCCGCGCCGGTGATCTGTTCGACGGTCGCGGTGCGAAACGGGCGCGAGGCCTGCTGGGGGTAGTTGGCGCCCGCGAGCTCGTGGACGTCGGTCGTGTCGTTGCCGCGTGCCGCCGGCGTGATCGCCGAGCCCTCGAACAGCCGCTGCTCGACGGTCAGCTGCTCGCTCGTGCTGACGCTCATCAGCACGATGTCGACGAGACCCTGGGAGACGATTTCGGCGACCTGGTCACGGAAATCCGCGAGCGAGCGCCGTTGCCCGCTGACCGGGTCGATCCCCGGTGCGGCCAGCCCGCGGGCCATGTCGGGGTCCGTGGCGGCGGCGAGGATGAAGTCGCTCGCGCCGCCGGGATCGGCGTGGATGTTCGCGAGCTTGGTGTCCAGTGACTTCATCAGCGCAGTGTCAGCGTGCCCGTGGAGCTACGCTCGACGATCACATTGTCCCCCAGTTCGACTTCGACTGCGGTGCGGGGCCAGCCGCGCGCGAGTCGCGCCGCCACGTCCGCCCACGGCGGCACCGAGCTCGTGGGGTCGACGGCCTCGACGCTGCACGCCCCGACAGCGGTTGCACCGGTTGCGGCGTCGACCGGGTCCGCACCCCGCAGCAGCGCGGCGAGCAGGCCGGCGATCGTGCAATCCCCTGAGCCGGTGGTTCCCACCACCTCGCGCGCGGCGAAGCACGGCGCGAGCACCTCGCGATCGCGCCAGGCCTCCGCCGAGAGCCCGATGCGCTCGCAGAACGCGCCGATTCTCGCCTCGTCTCGCGAGCTTCGCATGTACAGCCCCTGATCCCCGAGCTTGATCGCCACGACCGCGACGCCCATCCCGAGCAGGCGATCGCCCAGCGCGGCGAGCCGCATGCGGTCGACGAACGAGCTGATGCGGGGGCTCGCCTGCAGCTGCGCGTGCGCGTCGCGGTCGAGCATGAACAGCAGCTCCTCGATGCTCGGCGCGAAAACGTCCACGAACGGAAGCGCGTTTGCGAGCACCGCCTGCCAGTCCACGCCGCCTGCCTCGCTCCCGGGGTCGACCGCGCAGAGGTCGAGCGATGTCGCCGGCCCCGCCGCGTGCACCCGCTCGAACAGCCGGCGCAGCTGCGCCCCCCGGTCGGCGTACATCTCGCGCATCAGCGGCGGGTAGCCGAAGTGGAAGACCCGGGCGCCGGCGAGCACCTCGTCGCGGACGTCGTCCGCGCGGAAGGTCTGGTTGGCGCCCGGGCAGTGCAGGAAGGTTCGATCGACGCCGGGCGGGCTGATCGCAATCGTGTAGCTCGTCACGTCGCGCGCCGATACGACGATCTCGCTGCTGAGGTCGCCGCCGATCTGCGCGAGCGCGTCGAGCACGGCCCGGCCGAACAGATCGTCGCCGACCTTCGCCACCAGTCGCACGGGGACGCCGAGGCGGTGCAGGGTCAGCCCGGTGTTCGAGACCGAGCCGCCGGTCGAGATCAGGGCCGGCCCGACGACCGTCAGGCGGCCCGGCTCGTAGGCGACGGGGCCGGGCAGCTCGGGAAACAGATCGAGGGCGATGTGCCCGGCGACGACGGCGTCGGGCGCGGCGGCTGAGGCGTTGTGCATGTGCGCCTCCCACGCTAGCGCGATCGGCAGGCCCCCAAGCGAACCCCCATGGCGTTAGCGCCCCTGCGGCCGGGGAAGGCCGGCGAGCATCAGCGCCTGGCGAACCATCGAGCCGAGCGCCGCGGGCGGCGCGGCGGGATCCCACCAGCGGGCTTCATCGATCTCGACGGGGTCCGGGCGCACGCTCCGCGACTCGACATCCACGCGGTAGAGGTGCGTGGAGTGGCGGGCGAACCTCCCCGGTCCTGGGTGGACGCCCAGCGGCACCGGATCGACCACGCTGAGGCCCAGCTCCTCGGCCAGCTCGCGGCGCAGCGCCACGAGCGGATCCTCGCGCCGCCTCACGCCGCCGCCCGGCAGCTCCCAGCGACGCGGTCCGTAGCTGTGACGGACGAGCAGGACCTCGCCGTTGCAGACAACCGCTGCCTTCGCCCCCCGGCCGCGCGGCGGCCGCACGAATGCGGCCAGCCACAGCAGGCGATACGCGACACGGTAGGCGGCGCGACGGAGCTGGAGCACCAGCGGAGCTTGACGGCGCAGCCGGTGGTTGCGCAAGCGTGACGCCAACCTCGCGATTCGCCCCGGCCGCGCGTTCGTGCTCTGGCGAAACACAGCGGGCCGCGCTCCGCGGCCTGAAAGGTCGGCCGCGGCGCCGTGGGATGATCCCGCGCGTGCGAAGCGACGTCACGATTCCGCTCGCCGGCGGCCGCAGCCTCGGCGGCGTACTGGCGCTCCCGGCCGCGGCGTGCGACCCGCCGGTGCCGGGGGTGATCGTGCTGCACGAGGTGTTCGGGCCGGCGCCCGACATCCTCGACGCGGCCGATCGCTTCGCCGAGCACGGCTACGGGGCGCTGACGCCGGATCTGTTCAGCTCCGGGACGCGGCTTGGCTGTCTCGCGCGCGCGATGGTCGAGAGCAGCCGCGGGCGCCCCGGCAGGTTCACCGCCGCCGTCGAGGCGAGCCGCGTGTGGCTGGCGGCGCGAGCGGAGATCGACGCCGAACGCCTCGCAATCATCGGCTTCTGCATGGGCGGCGGCTTCGCGCTCACCTACGCGGCCGGCTCGCCGCCGGGTCTGCGGGCCGCGGCTGTCAACTACGGCCAGGTCCCGGCCGACGCGGAGAGCCTGCGCGGCGTGTGCCCCGTCGTCGGCTCCTACGGCGGGCGCGACCGTGCGATGGGCGCTCAGGGCGAGCGGCTGCGCGAGCATCTCACCCGGCTGGGAATCGAACACGACGTCAAGACCTACCCCCAGGCCGGGCACTCGTTCATGACCGACGGTCACCATCCGATCGGGCGGCTGGTCTATCTGCCGCTGCACCTCGGCTATGAGCCGCGCGCCGCGCAGGACGCCTGGGCCCGGGTGTTCGAATTCTTCGCTCGCCGGCTCGAGCCCGTGCCCGACCGCTGAACGGTCCTGGCGGGGGATCACCAACGGGTCCGATCGCCCGCCACGTCGGCGCGGCACCGTGCCCGCCGGCTCGGGGGGCCGGGCGCTTCAGGCGAGGGGCAGATCCTCCGGCGTCGAGACCTCCTGCGGCGGCAGGCCCGCTCCGCCGTCCTCCCATGCGCTCCAGGCGCGGGCGTCACGCGCCACGTGCTCGCCGGCGCCGCCCAGCGCGAGCAGCACGAGGCGGTCGGCGCCGGTGTTGACGAGCTGGCGGCGCACCGCCGGCCCGACCCGCGCCACCTGGTCCGCGCCGAGCCGGTGCTCGACGCCCTCGACCACCAGCGTCAGCTCGCCCTCCAGCACGAGGTAGACCTCCTCCTGGTGCTCGTGGGCGTGGATGCGGCCGCGCTGGCGGGGCTGGAGCACGATCAGGTTCATCCCGAACGAGCGGATCTCGAGTGGGGTGCGCAGCGACTGGAAGCGCTCGCCGCTCTCGCGGTCGAGCGCGGCCAGCGCGATGTCGGCTTCGCCCGTCACGGCAGCGGATGCGCGGCGAAGAAAGCCCACATCACGTTGTCGGCGTCGATCGCGTTCGACTGGGCCCCGAGCAGGCTCGTCAACGCCGCCGGCAGCGGCGGCCCGCCGGGCCATTCGTGCCCTTCGCCGCTGATCGTGTACAGCTCGACGCTCGCCCCACCGCCGCAGTGGCCGTAGGCGCTGAGCGTCACCGTCGCCTGCGGTTTGGAGGTCGCCGGGTGCGTCGAGCAACCGTCCTGCTGCGCCCAGTCCGCCGCGGCCTGCGCGACGGAGTAGGTCCAGTAGGCCTGCCCGTGGCCGTTGTAGGGGTCCACCGGGTCCGCCGTGCCGTGGAACGAGATGATCGGCACCGGCCGCCCGGTCGGGCACGGGGTCGGACGCCGCAGGCCGCTGACCGGCGCCACCGCGGCGAACACCTTCGAGGCGTCGCAGGCGAGCTGGCTGGCGGTGCGCGCGCCACCGGAGAAGCCGGTCGCGTAGACGCGTGAAGGATCGATGCAGTAGCGCTGTTCGAGGACGCCGACCAGCTGCGTGAGGAAGGCGACGTCGTTGGCGGCGTGCGCGGGAACGGGCCGGCCCCCAACCAACGGCACGCCGGGGACGTTCCAGTCGAAACCCGTACCGTCGGGGATCAGGCCCTGCGGATACGCGACGATGAAGCCGTTGGCATCGGCGGTCGCGTCCATGCCGGTGAAGAGCTCCTGATCCCGCGCGGTGCTGCCGCTGCCATGCATGTTGAGGACGAGCGGGACCTTCGTGGACCCCTTGTAGTTGCTCGGTACGTGCACGATCACGATTCGGCTGTGCCCGCCGATCGACAGCGTGAGCGTCGTCGAGCCGGTGCCCGCGCCGCCGCATCCGCCGGCGGCGCTGTGGGCCGTCGCAGCCGGCGAAGAGCCGCCCCACGCCGCGAACGCAAGCACCGCCGCCATGACCGTCAGCAGCCATGCCGGGGTACGCGCCGTGCGACCACGCAGACGACGTGCGGGCGGCTCTGTCATGTCCTCTCCTCAGCGATCCGTTTGCCCCCGGTCAACGGAGTTACTAGCAGCACCCGGACGTGGCGTCAAACAGGGTTCACGGCGACCCCGGTGCTCAACCAGGCGTAGGGCCGGAGTCCCTCCGCGTAGCGCTGCTCCAGGCGCTCGATCGCGAACCCGGCGTCGGCGATCAGCGCCGGCCAATCACGGGTGAGGTGACAGCCGCCGGCGAGGTGGCGCTGCAGCGGCTCGAGTCGCCGCTGCCAGACGACGACCGAAGGGTCTGGCGCCAGGCCGTGCTCGAGGAAGTGGAACTCGCCGCCCGGACGCAGCACGCGCCGCAGCTCAGCCAATGCTCGCTGCACGTCGGGGATGCTGCAGAGGGTGAACGTGGAAAGGGCCGCGTCGGCGCTCGCGTCCGCCAGCGGGATCGCCTGACCGTCGAGGCCGACGTGCTCGACCGCCAGCTGGCGCGCAGCGACGCGCCGTGCGGAAAGGCGACGGGCCACCGCCGCCGGCTCCACGGCGAGCACGACCTCGACGCCAGGCGGGTAGTGCTCGACGTTGAGCCCTGACCCGAAGCCGATCTCGAGCACCCGTCCGTGCAGCCCCGCGGTCACCTCGCTGCGCCACGCGGCGAGATCAGAGCCTGAGCACGCGCGGTCGATCAGGCGAGGCAGCACGCGGTCACGGTAGAAGCCCACGGTCACGCAACGCTACCGAGAGTCGACGAATGCTCGCCGGGCACCGTAACGCGCGGCCCGCCGCGGAGACGAAGCACTGTGACGGCGGGGGCCGCAGCCGGACCGAACTGTTACCGCGTGCGGGCGATCGGCGTGCTCAAGGGCGCAACCGCAGAGGCCTCCCGCGACCGCGAACGAGGAGAAGACCAATGACCCAACTCAGTGCCGTGCAGGAGCAGCTCTGCGAGCAGTCGCGCTGGGATCTCTCCACGCTGCGCGCCGTCTACATCAACTGCACGCTGAAACGATCGCCGGAGGTTTCGAACACCCAGGGTCTCGCGGACCAGTCGATCGCGATCATGGAGCGCAACGGCGTCGACGTGCAGGTGATCCGCGCCGTCGACCGTGACATCGCGACCGGCGTGTATCCCGACATGACGGAGCACGGCTGGGATCGCGACGACTGGCCGGAGATCTACGCGCAGGTGATGGCGGCCGACATCCTCGTGCTGCTGTCGCCAATCTGGCTGGGCGAGAAGTCTTCGGTCTGCACCCGCGTGATCGAGCGGCTCTACGCCAACAGCCATCTGCTCAACGAGCACGGCCAATGGTCCTACTACGGCCGCGCCGGCGGCTGCATCATCACCGGCAACGAGGACGGCGCCAAGCACTGCGCGATGAACATCCTCTACTCGCTCCAGCACCTCGGCTTCACGATCCCGCCCCAGGCCGACGCCGCCTGGCTCGGCGAGGCGGGCCCCGGACCGAGCTACCTCGACCCGGGGTCAGGCGGCCCCGAGAACGACTTCACGAACCGCAACACCACCTTCCTCACCTGGAACCTGCTGCACCTCGCGCGGATCCTGAAGGAAGCGGGCGGGATTCCCGCGCACGGCAATCAGCGCTCGCGCTGGGATGCGGGCTGCAGGTTCGACTACCCGAACCCCGAGCACCGCTGACGGGCGGCGGCTACTTGAAGAAGTGCGTTGTCGGCCGCTCGAGGCGCACGCCGTCGAGCGTGATGTCCACCTGTTCGTTGTAGAAGGCGATCAGGCCGGCAATCGCTGAGAGCCCGGGCGTCGGGAAGTCGTAGGCCCAGGCACGGTCCGGGTACAGCGTCTTGCCGACGCGGATCGACCAGTAGTCGCTCGTTTGTCCCTTGTACGGGCAGGAGCTGACCGTGTCGCTTGCGACCAGGTGCTCGAAGTTGACCTCGGTGCGGTTGACGTAGTAGCGCGTCGGCAGCCCCGTCTCGAACACCATCACCGGCGAGCGCGACTCGGCCAGCGCCACGCCGTCCACCTCGATCCGAACGGCGCGCGTCGAGCGCAGCGCGTCGACTCGGGTATAGGGGTTTCGCGGGTGCACGAAGACCCGCTCGTCCTCTTCGAACCAGGCATCGAGCGCGTCCCATTCGAAGCGTGCCATGCCGGCCAGCCCCGCCAGCGAGTCCTCGCCGAAGACGCGCAGGCTGCCGGGGCGCTCGATCTGTCCCACGCGCAGCCCGTAGCGCCTCGCGCTGCCGCGGCTCAGGCGCTGCTCGTGCTGTTCGTCGACCAGCATCGCCGCGGTGACGTCGGCGATCGGGATGTGGAACTGGGGGTAGTTGGGCCACTCCCAGACGTAGATCGCGCGGGTGCTGTCGAGCACCAGTTCGCCGCCGAGGTACGCTCGGACGCGTCGCGGCACCGGTTCGATGTGGTTGACCGGGACGATCATCTGCGGGTAGTCGCTCACCAGGACCTCCGGGTTGGTCGCGTCAGGATGGCGGCTCGGGTGCGGTGCCGCGCGGGAACAGATCGGCGAGCGCGCCGTCGATCAACCGCCGGTGCCCGAGCGGGTGGGGTAGCGCGATCCGCACCGGCGTCTCGGGGTTGCTCGCGCCGGCCTGGTAGCCCGGCCGCGGGGTGACGAACAGCGTCAGCACGAGCCGGTCATCGTCGACATGCATGTCCGGCGCGAGCACGCGACCGTAGGCGCGCTGGCCGCCCGAGAAGGTCTGCTCTGTGACGAGCACGCGCAGGATCGTGTCGTCGGGCTGCGGATCGTGCGTGGGATCAGGGCGCCAGGACGAGGCGCGAATTCCGTCGCGCGTGGCTCGCAGCGGCCGCGCCGCGCTCGACGCCGAGACGCTCCAGCTACGCCGGCGGGCATCGTGAAGGACCGCCACGGTCACCAACTGGGGTGGCTGTCCACGCCCGAACAGGGCCTCGTCGCCGGTGCGCGCGAGCAGCCGCCAGCCGGCGAGGCTCACCGGCGGATCTGACGCCGCGGAGGTCGTTGCCGCGGTTGCTCTTCGCTTCCACGGCGCGCGAGCCCCCTGCTTCGGCGCCGAGCGCGACGCGAGATGGCGCAGCAGCGCCGCCACGGCCGGATCCTCGGGGTCGAGCCCGCCATCGGGCGTCTCGAGCGCGGTCGGGGGGAAGGGGAGCCCGCCGCCGTCGCTGACCAGTTCGGGCTGGCGCGGTGCGGAGCGCGGCTCGAGCACCGCGGAGCGCTCCCAATCACGCTCGCTCGGAAGCTTCGGCTCGCGAGCCGGGAGGCCGAAGCGGCGTGGGGTGGGCGGCGACACGCCCTCGAGGCTACCGGCGTCCGGGTGTCGACGCCAGCGTGCCGCGGCCCGGTGTCGCCGCGATGACCGGTCGCCGCGACGACCGGTCGTTTCGCGCTGCTCCCGTTTGCGGGTTAATTGCCTGATCGACCTGCGCATCACCCGAGAGCCGCCCGAGAGCACGCTCGCCGTCGCGCTGCTCGAGCGCTACTACCGTGAGCTCGACGGCCGCTTCCGGGACGGCTTCGACCGAGGCCGCGGCTCAGCGGCGCCGCCGGAAGAGCTGGCGGCCCCGTGTGGCCTGCTGCTGCTCGCCTGGCACGGGCAGCAGCCCGTGGGTTGCGGCGCGGTCCGGCGGCTTGATCCGGATACCGCCGAGATCAAGCGGATGTGGGTCGACCCTGGGGCGCGCGGGCTGGGAGTCGGACGCAGCCTGCTGGCCGCACTCGAGGCCGGTGCCGTCGAACTCGGCTGCAGCGCGGTGCGGCTCGACACCGCGGCATCGCTGACCGAGGCCCTCGCTCTCTACCAATCCTCGGGCTACGTCGAGATCCCCGCCTACAACGAGAATCCCTACGCCGCGCACTGGCTCGAGAAGCGGGTGATGACGGAGCCGGCGGATCGCTGATCACCGTCAACGGACAGGCGGACCTGGACACGCGCGCGGCAATCGGGGCGGCCGCCGAGAGCTTCTTCGAAGTCGGCCTGGTCCAGCGGCGCTCGCGCGGCAGCGCCTGCTAGCCCGCCCGAGCAGAGGGTTAGGCTGCGAAGAGCGATGAGCGAGCCGGCAACCGCAGACGCATCAGAAGCGCCGATCGGGAACCTCAGCCACCGCCGCGTGCTGATCATCATCGGCGCGCTGATGCTGGGGATGTTCCTGGCGGCGCTCGACCAGACGATCGTCTCGACCGCGCTGCCGACGATCGTCGCGGACCTACACGGCGCGTCGCACCTTGCTTGGATCGTCGTCGCCTATCTGCTCGCGGCGACCGTGTCGACTCCGCTGTGGGGGAAGCTCGGCGACCAGTACGGGCGGAAGGTCTTCTTCCAAGCGTCGATCGTCATCTTCCTGGGCGGTTCGGCGCTTTCGGGGCTCAGTCACACGATGACCGAACTGATCGCCTTCCGGGCCGTTCAGGGTCTCGGGGGCGGCGGGCTGATGGTTGGAGCCCAGGCGATTGTCGGAGACATCGTGTCGCCCCGCGAGCGTGGCCGCTACCAGGGGCTGTTCGGGGCTGTGTTCGGCGTGGCGAGCGTGATCGG
>Ga0187851_10005498_pt1 | contig 10090 bp, 6 predicted proteins | sample June2016WEW_6_10_FD_132997 | JGI IMG/M metagenome (GOLD analysis project Ga0187851, IMG submission 132997) | Peatland microbial communities from SPRUCE experiment site at the Marcell Experimental Forest, Minnesota, USA - June2016WEW_6_10 | ecosystem: Environmental > Terrestrial > Soil > Wetlands... | reverse complement strand
GAAAGGCGCAGAAGATATCGACGGAGCGGACCGCATGGTACGGCCGGTAAGCGGAGTTCCCGTCCGGGTAAGCGATGAACGGCCGCAACTCGTCGAAGGCGACGTGCTGGGTACCGCCTCGCAGCAGGTCCTGGTAGCTGGGAAGCGAATCCTGGGCTTGCCGCAGCCGCCAGCGGTACCGTTCCGCTCCGGCCTGGCCGACCGGGACCCCGGGGTCGCGATACCCGGCGAAGCGCCGGAACTCCTCCACCGAAGCCGGCGCGGGGCCGGGGATCATGGCGAGCTCGTGGAGTGGTTCGAGCACCTCGGCGCGGAATGAATCCCAGGTATGCAGGTGCAGCTGGGCGCGTCCGGACCCAGCGCTCGGCTCGTGGAAGATCCGGCTCGGCGTCGCGGTCGTCATGGTGTACCGGTTCGACGGGATGACCTCCTCGCTCAGGCCGCTCAGCCTGCGCAGCAATGTGCTCTTGCCGGCGCCGGCCGGCCCGATCACCGCGATGTTCACCGTGTCTCGGTGCACCCGCTGGCGCAGCACCCGGACATGCTCCGACGTCAGGGCGATCGGCTCCGTGACGTCCGCGGCACGTTCCCGTTGCCAGGCCCCGCCCGGTGCCAGCTCGGCCAGGTCGGCGACTAGCCCCGCCAGCGGGGCGTCGTCCGGTCGGCGGCCGCTGATCGCGGCTGCGCCGAGATCAGCGGCCGATACGATCAGAGCGCTGAAGGATTTCGTCAGGCGGTCCCAGACCTCGGACATATCCTCGACGAACGTGCGCTGGGACGCGCGGCGGTCCAGCGCAGCGGCAATCTGCTCGTCGATGGGCCTCGGGCTGGCTGGCGGCGGCTGGGATTCAGCCGGACGGCCCAGCCGGTCGAGAATCATCGTGGCTATATGGGCGAACGAAGGGCTCGACGCCGCGGCGTCGCGGATGTCCGCTACGCTCGCGCCGATGGGCACCGCGGCGAAGCTGCGGCCGTGGTTGTGCCGTTTCGTGAGGTAAGCGCTGGTCATGCGCAGCAGGTCGACCGCCTGCGCCCGGGTGATCGTCGCCATCAGGACCTCACGGGTACCGTCCGCGAAGTCGTAGCGGGCTTCGGCGTTGCCTGCCGGGTCCTCGGGCGGCGTGACCTGGCGGAGAAGACCGCTCAGGAGCACTTCGGCCAATTCGGCGGGTCCGGTGCCCGTTCCCATGACCTGCTGGACGAGACGCATCACGGGCAGGCTGAGCGGTGCCACCGCGGAAAGCAGCCCGGCCAGGCGGTAGGCGGCGGGCGAGGCGGAGGCGCGGAAGTCGCGGACTCGGCCGGACGCGTCGGCCGGTACCCGGTCGTACCCGCTGGCGACCAGGTCGGGGTGGCGCCCGGTGCCTCCGGCGGCATCCGGATGAACCAGGACCGCGGCGGCCGGAACTTCGGCCGGGCCGACGCCGACGGTCAGCTTCGCCCAGCGCCCGAAGCTGGCGGGCGTCACCTCGAGCAGTGGTATCGCGGCCGCCACGGGCGGGTCCAGTTCTTCGTCCCTAGCCGGCTGATACCGCGGATGGACCATCCGGCTCCGGTCGGCCGTGGCCGCGCTGTGGAACTCCGCGACCACCGGGCGGAGCCCGGTCCGGTCCCACAGGCGTTGCGGGAGCGGCTGAATGATCGCGATCGCACCCGCCGAAGCCCACCGGGCCAGCGCTTGCTGGAACAGGCCAGAATGCCAGCGCGGATGCACGCCGTCGGTGACCACTAGTACGAGCCGGCGTCCCGACCGGTCGAGCAGCTCGCCGGGTTCGTGTTCGGCCAGTACGGGGGACTCGCCGCGCAGCGACGGTCGCGGCGCCCCGTCGGCCGCCAGGTAGCGGACCCGTACGTCGCGGAAAACGCCGAGACGCTCGCACAAGAGCCGCAGCTCGGTGATCATCGCATCCCACAGCGCCATGGACGCGCTCGTGTCGACCACGAGAACGAGGTCGATGACGCGCTGCGGGGCTGGTAGATAGGCCGGCCACCACATGCGCAGTTCGGCGCTGCGATCCGCCGTCGCGGCCTCATCGAGGACCACGCTGTTGAAGGACGCGCGCTGGCGGCGCAGCGGACGCAGGGCCCGGGCTAGGCCCAGCGCATCCGGGAGCCCGCGACTGAGCGATACGCGTACCGGCGGGCTGAGCGGTGCCGAACCTGACGGCCGGGGCGCAGGCTCGGGCCGGTCCGAGCTGACCTCGGCTTTCCCGTTGGTGTTACCGTCGCGGCCAGGTCCGGCCGGCGGTCGCACCTGAGCCGTCGGCGCGCGCGCCTCCGCTGGGACCGCCTCCGGACCAGCTTCAGGCGACTGGGCCGGTGTCCGCTCCGACATCAGCACCGCGAGCCACAGCACGTCGGCCAGTTCGTCTGGGGCGAGTTCGGCTCCTACCCGGCGCAGCACCTGGTGCAGGTCACCGATCGTCATTCGGGCGGCCTGTCAAGGTGTTGCAGCAACGGCAGCAGCGCGGCGGCGAGCTGCTCGCGGTCCTCACCCACTGGGCGCAGGCCAGAGCAGGTCAGGAAGACGGCATTGAGCAACTGGTCGGTGGCCAGTTCTCCGTTGTCGCGATGGCTCAGGAAAACCTCGATCACTGCGGCGGAGCGATCTCGGAGCTCTGGGCCCAGGTGGGCTTCCACGATCCGGGCGAGTTTGTCCCGGTCGGGGGGATAGAGCCGAAGCGGAAGGCAGCGGCGCATGAACGGGGCCGGGAACTCCCGTTCTCCGTTGCTCGTGATGATCACCAGCGGGAATTCGTCGCAGCGAACCCGGCCCCGCTCGATCGGCGCGGTCCCGTCGTCGGCCGTGGTGACTGTTACCGGCCCCGCGGCGGCGGGCAGCCGGGCCAGCTCCGGGATGACGTATTCACCTTCCTCGAAGACGTCGAGCAGGTCGTTCGGCAGGTCGATGTCGCTCTTGTCGAGTTCGTCCACCAGGAGCACCCGGGGCCGCTTCCCGGGAAGCAGCGCCGTGCCCAGCGGTCCCAGGCGGATGTAGGCGCCGATATCAAGCGGCTCGGGGGGCTGCCGTCCGGCGCTGGCCTCGTGTTCCCGGAAGTTCGTCTCCTGCAGGCGGCCGATGGCGTCGTAATTGTACAAGCCGTCATGAAGGGCAGCCTTGCTGCTGATCGGCCAGCGCAAGACCTCACCGAGGCCGAGCTCGTCCGCGACGCTGTAGGCGAGCGAGGACTTGCCGGTGCCGGGCCCTCCGGTCACCAGCAGCGGCCTGCGCAGGTAGAGGGCGGCGTTGACCTGATCGATATCGGCTGGCTCCGCCTGGTAACGGGCCCGCTGCCGACGCTGCCGACGCCAGGGCGGTGCGGGCGGCAACGGCTTGCTGGCGTCGGTACCCGTTCCGTTCCCGGAATAGGCCAGGTAGTCGCCCATCGATAGCTCCATTCGGGGTGAGCTATGGCTCGGTCAGGGGGGTTAGTAGCCAAACCCGGTTCGGATCGTCCCACAGCAGGCTCAGTTGGCGGCCATGATGATCGTCGGTCCCCACTGCCGCGGCCTCCCGGCGCAGCGCGAGAACCCGGGCGGGCAGATCGCAGAGCTCCTGGTTGTCCAGGAGCGCCTCGAGGAGCGCGCGAGCCTGGCCTTCTCCGGGGGACGCTCGCAGCCAGATCGCTGCGGGCGCGCCGACCAATAGGCCCGTCTCGAGCAGCTTGGCCGCATCACTGCGGAAGCATGGCGCGGACACCAGAGCCAGGCATGCCATCTGGTCCTTCCACAGCAGGCTCGCGTAAAGCTTTTCGCCCGCATCGTGGACGGGATCTATCCAGCACCAGCGGGTGGCACCAGGGTCTGCGCCACGGGTAGAAAGGGCTTGCCACTTGCTCTGCCACCAGCCGTGCAGGCTGGGCTTCATCATCCGCTGTAGGTCCCGGACGACCACCTGGTACGCCACGCCAATCGGGTAGTCGCTGGCGCCTGAGGGGGCTGATGCCTGATCCGGGGGCGAATCCGGCACATCCTCCGGCACCTTCCACTGATCGAATTCTTCGTTCAGCAAGTCCCGGTCCACAATGAACTCCACGGAGAGCCTGCTGCGGTCGACCGTGTCAACCAGCCCCGGCAGGATCTTCTTCAGGTGCTCACGGTTCCGCTCGAGGGATACGTACTGCGTCTCCTCTTTCTTGTCGAGGACGGTCCGGCCACGAAACATGGCGACCGACAGCCGGTAGCGGGCGTCGCCGTTCTTCTCGCGCTCAAGCTTGATCATCAAGTACGGCTCGTTCTGTGCCGCCTCCGGCGACTGGCGCAGGTCACTGACCGTGTTGAGCTGAGTCGGGCCATCGGCGGCTTTTTGGGCCCAGCGACGGATGATGGCGGCCAGGTCGTGATGGAGCGCCGGATCCCCGGCCCTCCCGATGGCGAGCCGTGCCACCTCGAGCAGCAGCGGAAACTGATCGCGGCTGACAAAGGCATCACTTAGCCGATCCAGGAGCGTCCGCAGATCGTGATCGCCCGACTCGAACTGGATTCCCTGGCGGCTCGCCACGTCGTAAATCAAGGACCTGATGCCGGGAACCCTTTCCAGAAGCCCGGTGAGGTCGGGAATCAGCTCCGTCATATTCGGATCGTCCAGGGCACTCAGCCGCGGCCCGAGGAAATAGTAATAGCTGTTATTCTGCTGCCCGGTCCCCTGGACCGGGCCCTTGGCTGTCTTTATATCCTGTCTGACGTCAGGAACACCCGGAACGGGAACTGCTGAGGCGGCGCTTTCCGCCGAGCCTAGTGCCGGTTGCCGGGGTAGCCGGTCCCTGTGCCACCAGCCGGGCATCACCGCTTCTGTTCTCCGAAGGAGTTAATTGAACTCCGTTAGCCTGTACGGCTCCGTAGTTGTTGTCGATGTTCTGGGTTACGTTGCCCTCGGAGGGGGCCGCCTGCGCGGTCTCGCTGTCGTGCTCGCGCGCCCCGGTCTTCCGATCGAGAATAGGCGCTAGGGCTAGGGTTACCGCGAGCACGCTCAGCCCAGCCGAGATAATCCCCGCGATCGACCCCCAGCGGGCCAGTTCGGTATCGGAGTGGTGCCAGCCTAGCCAGATGGTAACGGCGGCGCCCACTCCTAGCAGGCCGAGTACCGCGAGAGCGAACAGCGCCCGACGGATCATTTCCCCTCCCCAGCCCTGTCCCCCTGAATGGTAGCCGATAGTGCGACCGTGAACCAGGTGCGTCTTTCAGTCCGATGCATCCGCAGATAGCTGGCGGTATCGGCCAGCGTGCGACCTCGTCGGTACTAGGGGCGTTGCCTGCTGAGCGGTGGGGGATGGCCGCGTCGGCCGCGAAGACTAGCCGGGACTTCGGCGCGGTTACCGGCATCGCCATCCTCGGTGCTGTCGTCAATGCCGAGCTGCGGCCCGGGATTGTCAGCCGCATGACGCATCTGGGCACCTCGCCCGCGCTTCAGCAATATGTGTTGCAGGTGATAAAAAAGTAAGCATTCACCCCGGTGAACGGTCGGTGATGATGGCGCGAGTTTGACTGCGTTGTTACGGGGAGATTGGCCGGGCTGGGGGGTAGCCACGGGTTTGCGGTCATGAGCTGGCACAGGATTTTGTCGGCATCGAGGCCGTGTTTGCGGCGGTGTCGGGGTAGCTGCGGATATCGAGGCGGTCCTGGGTGACGTCGTCGCTGGTCAGGCGGCCGGATATCTTCTGCTGGGTCTTGCGGGCGGACAGCCCGCTCGCTGAGGTTGTTCGTTGGCCAGAGGCTGGTATCGGCCGTGAATCGGAGCACGTCGGCCTGCCGGGTCTTGCAGAACTCGAGGAGCTCGCGGCCGGCCTGCTGGCTGGTCTTGTTCTTCGGGCCTGGGACGCGGGTGACGGCGGCCAGGCCGATGGCCTGGCTGTGGCAAGGCGGCGCGGGCCGCTTCGTGTTGCTCGCGCACCGGCCTCCAAGCGGCTGGTACGGCGAAGGCATGTCACGTCGCCACTGGCCAGCGCCCGCAACCCGAATTCACGTGTTAAGGGTAGAAACATCCGATATATCTAAATATGTAAGGTAATTAGTTATCCTCTGAAGGTTCCATCGCATTAACTTCTCATTTCCCTTTTGTTTGGGCAAAAGTCATCCGGCAGGGCAGGAGATAGGCGCAGGTAGAAGGACGCCCGGCGTAGCCTTAAATATGCCGCTAATCACCGTGCCGACCGGGGATTTCGCGGCCGGGCCTCTCGCCGGGCACGTTTTCAGCCTGATCGCGCACTCGCGGATCGTTTACCAGATCGAGCATTCCGGGCCGGTGCAAGCGGTCATGAGTACGCTGCTTGCCACCCTCGCGGTCTCCGCCGTCAATCTCTTGCTCAACCGCCAGCGCCTGTCCTGGCGGGTCTACTCGGACGAGCCCCTCGACCCTATCCCGGCACAGGCCCAGCGGATCAAGAGACTCGTGGCATTCGAGATCTACCTCAGGGACACGAGCGATCCGGATAACGGCGCCGGGATCGGGCGGGGCCGGCCGGTCGTGAAGCCTGGCATCGTCCTGATCCGCGTCAGGAACTCGGGCCTGGCCACGCTGAAGGGGAAGAAGCATCTCACCGTTCCGCTGACTTTCCGGTTTCCCGGCCGGCAGGTGCTCGGCGCTTTGGTGGATGACCTGGAGCGCGGCTACGCGGAGGTCCTCGAGTTGCCTGTCAGGTACGACAGGCCAGCTCTCACCTGGCCGCAGCGGCTGCGGAGCCAGCTCAGCCTCCGCCGGGAAAGCCAGGCCGGCGGGACGGCCGGGACGGGCGGCGGCGCGGCGGTCACCGCACCGGACGCGGCGGGCAGCACAGCTAACCTGCCGGTCGACTACGTGCAGCTCAGCAAGGACACCTTCCGGCTCAAGCGCAAGGGCCGGTTCACCCTCATGGTGGTCCTTTCCGGCACGCCGGCCCGGGACCAGAACGCTCCGGGCGATCCGCCGCGGCAGAAGATGCCCGTCGAGCAGAAGTCTGACCTCCTCGACGGCGAGATCGATGAGGAAAGCCCGCGCGGCGGCCCGAGGACACGGTCGCTGATCGTCGCCGGGCTGACCGGGCTGCTTCTCACCGGGCTGATCCTCGGCCTGCTGCTCAGCCCGCCGCCGCCGGCGGCGGTCACCGCCATCGCCTGCCACGGCGGCAACCTCACGCTCATCGGCTCCACCGCGTTCTCCCCGGTCGCCAGGACGATCGCCGGCGGCTACGAGAAAGGCTGCCCGGCGGTCCGCATCACCGTCCCGGCCAGCAACAGCGGCTCGGGCATCGGCCTGCGGGACCTGCTCGCGGCCGGGACCCGCGGCCAGGCAGCGGGCCTGATCGCGATGTCCGACGGTCCGGCGCCCGCCGCGGACCGCGGCCTGGCCGGGAGCCCGGTCGCGATCATCATCTACACGATCATCGTGAACAGCGCGGTCCCCTTCAACAACCTGACTGCCAGCGACATCAAGGATATCTTCAACGGCACCAGCACCAGCTGGAACCAGATCCGCGGCCCGGACCGCCTCCCTGGCCCGGATCTCCCGGTCAAGATCATCAGCCGCGAGCCCGGCTCAGGATCCCGGAACACATTCGACCAGCAGGTGCTGGCCCTGCCCGCCGCCGCGGCTGCCGCCAGCTGCACAAGCGACGCCAGCCCGCAGATCGCGAACGGAATCGACTGCGTAACGTCCACCGCCGGCATGCTCCAGGCGGTCTCCGCCGTCCAGGGCGCGATCGGCTACGCGCAGATCGGCGACGTGGCGACCTACCGGAGCGGCGGTATCCAGGCGGTCGCGATCGACGGCCTCGACGGACGCTACGGGGATATCGGGCGCACGCCGGGCACCTACGCATTCTGGACGGTCGAATACCTCTATACCTATGGCCCGGCCGCCGGCCTCGCGAAGGCATTCCTGAAATACCTGGGCACACCCACCGCCGTATCCGACCTGGAGGCTGCCCAGTACACGCCCTGCCCGGCGAACGGTACCGGGCGGCCCGGAATGCTGTGCGCGCAGGCTGGTTCCTGAGCGGAACCACCTCTGGTCATTTGCGCCGCGGATGGGTCACTAGCTACCTTGTCGTCAGCGGCGGGCGGGCGCATCCTGGATCTACCTAGCCGATGATGTCAGGGAGGTTGGCCGATGAGCCGGTCCATAGACCGCGCAGCGATTGACCGGGTGCTCAAGGACGCTGTGGACGCCGGCGCGGTACCGCACGTTGCCGCGATCGCCGCGGACGCCGATGGCGTGTTTTACGAGGCTGGCTTTGGGCCGCGCGTGGCTGGTCAGGACGGTGAGGTCACGGCCGGCACCGAGTTCGCCATCATGTCGATGACCAAGATGGTCGTCACCGTGGCCGCGCTGCAGCTGGTGGAACAGGGCCGCCTCGACCTTGACGCTCCGGTCGACACCTACTGTCCCGAGTTCGCCGAGGTCAAGGTGCTTGAGGGCTTCGGCGGGGACACACCGCGGCTGCGCGCGCCGGCCAGCCGGGCCACTGTCCGGCACCTGGTCACCCACACCTCCGGTCTGGCCTACTGGTTCTGGAACGAGGACATCGCCAAGTATGAGAGGGTCACCGGCCTGCCCAACGTCGTGCCCGGCCGGCTCGATGCCTTGAAGGCGCCGATGACCGCCGACCCCGGCACCAGGTTCGTCTACGGCATCAACGCCGACTGGCTCGGACGCGTGGTCGAGGCGGTCACCGGCAAGGGACTCGACGTTGTGGTCAAGGAAGGCGTCACCGGGCCGCTCGGCATGGACAACACGTCGTTCGTGCTGACAGCCGGGCAGACGGCCACCCGGGCCGCCGTGCACGTCAAGGACGGCAGCGGCAACTGGGCCGACGCTGGCGACATCATCAACCGCACCGACCCAGACTGGTGGGCCGGCGGCCACGGCCTGTACTCAACGCCGCGCGACTACGCCAGGTTCGAGCAGGCCCTGCTGCGCGGCGGGGAGTTGAATGGCGCCCGGATCCTCACCGACAAGACGGTCGACGAAGCGTTCCGCAACCAGATTGGCGAGCTCGACTTCCCGGCCGAAATCCCGACCGCCGACCCGGCTTCCAGCGGCCCGCTCAACTTCGGCCCCGGCTACAAATGGGGCTACGGCCTCCTGCTCAACACCGCCGACCTGCCCGGTCGCCGCCGGGCCTACACCGGCGCCTGGGCCGGGCTGTTCAACACGCACTTCTGGATTGACCGCACCAGCGGAATCTGCGCCTCGATCTACAGCAACTCGCTGCCCTTCATCACCCCGGAGGCGCTCCAGCTTTACCTGGACTACGAGACGGCGCTTTACGCAGCACTCTAGCCCGGTCTCCACCGCGCGCATACCACGCGCGCATACTGGGTGGCTCCCTCTCCCGCTCTGACCAGTCACGGAATCCGGGCGGTACCTCGGCCCGCTGGCGGGACTCGTCGTGGTACTCGGTGAACCAGCCGTGCCGCTCGGGGCAGGCGGCATCGCATGCGACGGCCCGTTCGGGATAATTAAATTCTCTTTTCCGAACGAACTGTGGTGCTTACCGGAGGTGATCAGCTACTACAGAGACTGAAAGACTAGGGTCCTGAGTTTAAAGCGGTTCCGGCTGGATGCGGCTGAACAGCGTCCGGCCGATGGCCAGACACGCTCAGCAGACGGGCCAGCCGGCACAGAACGGGCCAGCCGGCCCAGACGGCAGTCTCAGGCGGCGGTCTCGCGGACCCGTCCCTGGCCGGCCCTCTGTCTCGCGGGCCTCACCCGCCTCACCCACCCCGCCCGCCTCGCCCGTGCTGGTCTGCTTCCCGCTCGCGAGCAACGACGATGTGCCATCGTTGTGGTCCCAGCAACAACAGCGGACCATCGTTGTGGTCAGCCCGCGCCGGGTGGTCCGGGGGAATCTCACTAATGGGCTCCCCGCAGAACGGAACGTGACACTCTCGCGTCATTCCGCTTGTCCCATCTACAGGCTGTACTTGAAATCGGTCATCTATGTCCAGCGCGCAAACAGTCGCGGCTGCCTCGCGGTCAGCCCTTCCCGCCATCTGCGGACCTTCTTGAATGTCCTGAGCCGCTTGTACTTCCGCTTCGCCCAGCGCACCAGGTAGGAGTTGATGCGCTGGAGCAGGCGATCAGACAGACACAGACCTCGACAATTCAATCCCT
>Ga0187851_10005496_pt1 | contig 10093 bp, 9 predicted proteins | sample June2016WEW_6_10_FD_132997 | JGI IMG/M metagenome (GOLD analysis project Ga0187851, IMG submission 132997) | Peatland microbial communities from SPRUCE experiment site at the Marcell Experimental Forest, Minnesota, USA - June2016WEW_6_10 | ecosystem: Environmental > Terrestrial > Soil > Wetlands... | reverse complement strand
TGACGAGGTGGAAGATGCCAGCAGCGTAAGCTGAAACGCCACAGGCAAGAAACATGTAGCCGAGCTGAGAAATAGTGGAGTAGGCGAGGACGCGCTTGATGTCGTTCTGCACCAGAGCGATGGTGGCAGCGAAGATGGCGGTCACGGCGCCAACGATGCCGACGAGGGCGAGCGCTTTGGGCGCATGGTCGAAGAGCACGTGCGTGCGCGCGAGCAGGTAAACGCCGGCTGTGACCATGGTGGCCGCGTGGATGAGCGCGGAGACGGGAGTTGGACCCTCCATGGCGTCAGGGAGCCAGATGTAAAGCGGCAACTGAGCGCTTTTCCCGGCGGCGCCGAGTAACAAGCAGAGACAGATCGCGGTCAGGACACCGGCGCTGGGCAGTGGAGCTGCGTGGGCGAAGGTGAGGACACGGTTCGGCCCCATAACAAGCCGGAAGGGACTGTTGACGAATTTCGCTGCGATCTCAGCGAAGGTGAGGGTGCCGAAGTTAGCAAGAAGCAAAAAGATGCCGATCAGGAAGCCGAAGTCACCGATGCGGTTGACGATGAAGGCTTTCTTGCCGGCGTTGGCGGCAGATGTCTTATTGAAGCAAAAACCGATCAGCAGATAAGACGCGAGCCCGACACCCTCCCAACCGACAAACATGAGCAGAACATTGCCCGCAAGAACCAGGACGGTCATGAAGAAGAGGAAGAGATTGAGGAAGCTGAAGTAGCGCGCGTAGCCCTCTTCGTGGCTCATGTAACCGACAGAGTAAATGTGGATGAGAAAGCCGACGCCGGTAACAACCAAAAGCATGACCAGCGAGAGCTGATCCAGGACGAGGTTGAAATCGACGTTTAGGGCGCCGAGGCTGATCCAGTGTCCGACGGTTTCGGCATAAGGAAACACGACGGAAGTGGTGGCGGAGCCGCACTGGGCACAGGTTTGAGGCGCAGAGATCACCGATGCAGCTACAGCATTCAGCACCAGCAGAAGCGAACCGAGCGGGGCTAGCAGGCTGATCGCTGTGACGGCCCGCTTGGGCAGGCGCGAGCCGAAGATGCCGTTCAGCAGAAAGCCGACGAAAGGCAACAGCGGAATCAGCCAGAGATGGAGAGACTCGTTCATAGTTTCATCAAGTCGATACGATCGACAGACAGCGTAGCGCGGGCGCGAAAGACGGCGATGATAATGGCCAGACCGACTGCGGCTTCAGCAGCCGCCACCACCATGACAAAAAAGACGAAGATCTGCCCTTTGACAGCATGCCATTGATAGGCAAATGTGACGAAGGAGAGATTCACGGCATTGAGCATGAGCTCAATGGACATGAAGACGGTGATGAGATTGCGCTTGATGAGGAACCCAACCACGCCGAGAGAGAACAAGAGGGCGCTCAGGAGCAGATACCACGAGAGAGGGACGTCCTGATGAAAGAAATTCACTTGGCGGCTGTCCCTTCTCCGTGGCCGGGACGAGCAAGAGCGACGGCGCCGAGGATGGCGATCAGGATCAGGACCGAAGTCACTTCGAATGGCAGCAGCAACTCGTGAAAGAGCACCGTGCTGAGCAGGGTCAAATTGGAGTTGTCGACCGCCGATGTTGCCGGAACCAGACCTGTACCGAGATGTGCCGCGAGGAGTCCCCGAGTGTGAAGAATGATGGTGGCCAGCATGGCCAGCAGGGCGACGACGGAGGGAAAGCCGATACGAGTCGCAGCCTGGCTGCCCAGGGTGCGCTCCTCGCGGCCCGCGTTGAGGAGCATCACCACAAAAGTGAAGAGCACCATGACGGCGCCGGCGTATACGATGATTTGCGCGGCAGCCAGGAACTCCGCGCCGAGCAAGAGGTAAAGAACGGCCAGCGAGGTCATGACCACGATCAGAGACAAGGCGCTGTTGATGGGATGCGTCTGGAGCAGGAGATTGACCGCTCCGGCAAGGCAAAATCCGGCAAAGACGAAAAATAGGATCAGGTGCATCGATTTTCCGGAAATCCCTTCCCGATTGTAACTGAGCGAGATGCAATCAAATTGGCTGCATCGAGCCCTTCGAACTTTGCTTCCCTGGTCCCCAAATGCGGCGGACCTGGGGCGCTCGCTTATCAACGATAGGCAAGCCAGAGGCTCGTTCCGACAATGTTGAGAATAGCGAGCGGAAGCAGGAATCGCCAACCGAAGTTCATCAGCTGATCGTAACGGAAGCGGGGCAAAGTTCCCCGCACCCAGACGTAGAGACACAGAAAGGCGAAGACCTTGACGGCGAACCAAAGCATGGGAAACAGAGCATGAGCAATGACGTTGTGAGGCGGCTGGATGACGTCGCCAAGAGGGCTCGTCCATCCGCCGAAGAAAAGCAGCGTGGCGACGCAGCCCACGTTGATCATATTGCCGTACTCAGCCATGAAGAACATGGCGAACTTCATCGAACTGTATTCCGTGTGATAGCCGCCTGTGAGTTCGCTTTCTGCTTCAGGCAGATCGAAAGGGGAGCGATTGGTCTCGGCAAAGGCTGCCATCAAATAGATGAAGAAGGCGACGAACTGCAATCCGCCAAAGATGTTCCACGAGAGAATGCCGTGCCTGGCCTGCTGATCGACGATGACGCGAAGATTGAGCGAGCCGGCTCGGAGAACCACGCCCACCAGCGAAAGACCAAGCGCGAGTTCGTAGCTGATGAGCTGCGCCGAAGAGCGGAGCGAGCCAAGCAAGGAGTATTTGTTGTTCGAGGACCAGCCGGCAAGGGCGATGCCATAGACGCCCATGGAGGCGACGCCCAGGATCACCAGCAGGCCGACGTTGATATTAGAGACTTCAAAAAAGTCGAAGTGATGCGGCCCAACATCAGATTCACCGAAAGGAACCGCGGCGATGGGAATGAGCGCGCAGCCGAGAGAGATGATAGGCGCGAGAAGATAGAGGGGTCGATAGACCGCCGTAGGAATCAGGTCTTCTTTGAGGAAAGATTTTGCGCCGTCGACGAGCGGCTGCAACAGGCCGAACGGCCCCACGCGGCTGGGGCCCCAGCGATTCTGGATGCGGCCCACCAGCTTGCGCTCAAGGAGCACGGTGTAGGCAATACCCATGAGCATCACCACCGTGATCACAACTACTTTGAGCAGGCTCCAAAGAAAGAATTGAAGAATCGTCACGTGCGTTTCAAAGGCAGCAAATTAGCCCCGCTGCGCGGGATAGCAAGTTAGCAAGCCAGCGCCGCTGCGTCAGTCAGCCGCGGCCTCGGCCATTTCTTTGGCTTGGTGCTGCGTGAGCTGCTTGAGCGCTCGGCTGTATTGGCCCAGCGTTCCTGAAGTGAAGAGATTGTCGTGAGCCGGGACGATCAGCCCCGGAGCCGGTTCGATTTGCGGCTGTCCTGGAGGCGCCATCGGCTCCGTGTGCACGTCGTTACCGGCGAACAGGTTGATGCGATCGAGAGAGTAACCGGGGACGAGGCGAGCGATTTCGTCCAAGGTGGCGAGTGGATCGAATGGACTGAGCCTGGGTTCCAGGCCGTTGGCTTGGAGCCAGACGGCGTGGCGATCGGCTTCGCCGGCCTGCGCGCCGCGCGACTGGCCGAGATCGGAGGTGGTGCCTTTGCGGCCAAAAGGAACAAGGGCCTTGATATCCGCGCCCATGGCGTCGGCGAGGCGGACAAGGATTTCGAAATCGGGCTTGACGCCGGCGCGATCGGCGGCCTTGCGAACCAGTTGCACGTCGCCAAAGGTGTTGGTGACGGTGCCGGATTTCTCATAGAGGCTGGCGGCGGGAAAGACAACGTCGGCCAGGGCTGCGGTTGCCGTGAGAAAGAGATCCAGAACGACGACGAACGCCTTCTTGAACGGATTTGCGTTGATCATGTGTGGCGCAGGATTGGCGCCTACGACGAACAATGCGCCTATTCTCCCCATACCGGCCGCATCGCACATCTGGCGTGAATCCATTCCGGGCGTGGTGGAGAGGTTTGGGTACTCAGCGAACGCGCCGGGCGCGGTGATGGCGACGTAGCCGGGCAGCAGGTCAGGGAAGAGTCCCATATCGGCTGCGCCGCGTGAGTTGGAATGATCGCCGAGATAGGCAAAGCGAATGCCGTCACGCTGGAGGCCCCAGGAGACGAGCCGAACGACTTCGGCGCCGCGAAATTCCTGGCCGAAAATGACGATGAGCGACGGCTCGGCGGCGAGTGCCTTGGCGAAGTCGGATTCGCCCGATGTGAGGGCAACTGCGAGATCGTTATACCCGTTGGGAAGATCGAGCGAGGCTTTCGCCTGGCGCAGCAGCTTGATTGGCTTGCTGTTCGCGAGGTAAAGGCGGGCGCGATTGAGGCGGACGTTGGTGCGGAGAACCCAGGCGAGGAGCGGATGTTCGACGGTTGGATCGCCGCCGATAAGCAGGATGGCGCAGGCCGAGGCGATGTCGCGCAGGCCAGCGGTTTTGTCGGGGTGACCGGCAAGAGCGCGGGCAAAGGCGGGATAGTCGGTGGTGCGCTCGTGGTCGATGTTGTTGGTGTGGAGAACTGTGCGCGCGAATTTCTGCAACAGGTAGTTTTCTTCGTTGGTGGTGCGGTTGGAACCGATGACGCCTATGGCAGTGCCGCCGCGCGCGTCGCGGACTTCCTTGAGTTTTTCCGCGGCGGCGCGCAGGGCGTGCTCCCAGGTCGCGGGTTCGAGCTTGCCGGCGGCGTTGCGGACCAGAGGCGTAGTCAATCGCTCCGTGCTGTCGACAAAATCGAAGCCGAAACGGCCCTTGGCGCAGAGGAAGTCGCCGTTGATGCCGCTCTTGTCGCGATTGTCAGCGCGGACGATTTCGGAGCCATCGCTGGTGGAGCGGACGCCGAGAGTGACCTTGCATCCATCGGCGCAGTGGGTGCAGACGGTGGAAACGTGGTTCATCTCCCAGGGCCGCGTCTTGTAGCGATAGCTGCCGCTGGTGAGCGCGCCGACAGGGCAGACATCGATGCACATGCCGCACTGCTCGCAGTCGAGCTGAGTTCCGAGGTTGGGAACGATGACGGAGTCGGCGCCGCGATTCTGTGTGCCCAGCGCCCAGACGTCCATGCCTTCGCCACACATGCGCGTGCAGCGGTAGCAGAGGATGCAACGAGGGCGGTCGTAGAAGACGGCCGGCGACCACTGCTGCTCGTCGCGATGGTGCTTGGCCTCGGCATAAAGGCTTTCGCCGGCGCCGTACTTGAAGGTCATGTCCTGCAGCTCGCACTCGCCGCCGGCGTCGCAGACGGGGCAGTCGAGCGGATGATTGCCGAGCAGCAGCTCGATTGTGGCCTTGCGGGCCTGTGCGATCTCGGGCGATTCGGTGACGAAGACCTGGCCCTCGGCGACGGTGGTGGTGCAGGCGGTTTGCAGCTTGGGAACCTTTTCCTGGCGCACGACGCACATGCGGCAGGCAGCTTGCAGCGAGAGGCCGGGATAGTAGCAAAAAGCGGGGATCTCGATGCCGGCCTTGCGGCAGGCATCAATGAGCAGCGTGCCCGCGGGAGCGGTCAGCTTTTTTCCGTCGACTGTGAAGGTGACGTCGGGCATTCTTTCCTTTGCTATCTTCTACAACTCCCGCGTTGCGCTGTCATCCTGAGCGGAGTCCCGGATGGCCGGGACGGAGTCGAAGGATCTGCGGTTGCACTTCTTCGGCATCTCAACGATTGACCCGGCAGTTTGAGCTCCTTCTTACCGGCCTCTTTGCAACAACCTTCGGCACGAATTTCTTTACCATTCTGGGAGCCTCTTTGGGTCACTACACCACGGTCAACTGCGGCACGCCTTCTTTCGCAAACGGGCACGGTCTTCCGTTCAAATGTTCCTCAAACTCTTTGCGAAACTTCTTGACGAAAGCGATGGTCGGCATGGCGGCAGCGTCACCCAGCGGACAAAAGGTTCGGCCCAGCATGTTTTCGGAGAGGTATTGAATGTTGTCGATGTCGCTGGGAGCGCCGAAGCCCGCGTGGAAGCGCGTGAGCGTTTTCTTCAGCCAATCCGTACCCTCGCGGCAGGGAATGCACCAGCCGCAGCTCTCGTGTGCATAAAAGCTCATTGTGCGCAGGGCGAATTCGACAATGCAGGTCTGGTCGTCGATGACGACGACGCCGCCGGAGCCGAGCATGGAGCCGGCTTTGCCCACCTGATCGAAGTCCATGCCCAGGTTTTCGATCTCTTCAGGCAGCAGAACGGGCGTGGACGAGCCGCCCGGGACAACTGCCTTCAGTTTGCGGCCGCCGCGAATGCCCCCACCGATCTCGTAAATCATCTTCTTAAGGCTGTAACCCATCGGTAGCTCGTAAACGCCGGGGCGCTCGATGTGGCCGCTCAGGCAGAAGAGCCTCGTTCCGCCGTTGCGCGGCGTGCCGATGGCTGCATAAGCGACCGCACCCATTGCGATCACGTGCGGGACGCTGGCGATGGTCTCGGCGTTATTGATCACCGTAGGCCCGCCGTAGAGACCGACGACAGCAGGGAAGGGCGGCTTGATGCGAGGAACACCCCGTTTGCCTTCGAGCGACTCCATGAGCGCGGATTCTTCGCCGACTTCATACGCTCCCGCGCCGGTCTGGGTGACAATTTGAAATTCTTTGTCGGAGCCGAAGATGTTTTTGCCGAGAAAACCGCGCTCGTAGGCATCCGTAACGGCCCGCTCCATGATTTCGAGCAGGTAGCGATATTCGCCGCGCAAATAGATGAATCCCATCTTCGCGCCGACCGCGAGGCCGGCGATGATCGTGCCTTCGATCACCGAGTGGGGATCGTGGAGAAAGATGAGGTGATCCTTGCAGGTTCCCGGTTCGCTCTCGTCGCCGTTCACAAGAATGTACTTAGGTTTGGCAGATTGCTTCGGGACGAAGGACCACTTCATTCCGGCCGAAAAACCGGCGCCGCCACGCCCGCGAAGGCCTGAGGCCTTCATCTCTTCGACGATCCAGTCGGAGCCCTGGGCGAGGCACTTCTTCACAGCCTCGTAGCCACCGAGTTCGAGGTAGCGGTCGATATTTGTGGCTCCCATGCCGAAGCGGCGGGAGACGATCTTGACTTCATCGGGATGGGAAACGAGCCTAGGCATTTTTATCCTCGTCCTGGGCTCGATCCTCGACTCGTTGCCGGTACCCGACAATGATGCCGGGCACGAGATCGGGCTTGACCTCGTCGTGGAAGTCGTAGTTTACCTGGATCGCCGGGGCCCAGCAGCAGGCTCCAATGCACTCGACCTCTTCGAGAGAAAAAAGACCGTCGCGGGTAACGCCGTCGGGGCCGACGCCAAGTTCCTCGCAAAAGCGCTCGTAGACCTCGTAGGCTCCGCGCAGCATGCAACTGATGTTGGTGCAGACCTGAATGTTGTATTGGCCGGCTGGCTTGAAGCGGAGCATGGAGTAGTAGGTGGCGACGTTTCGCACTTCAAGGTCGGTGATGCCGATGCGGCGGGCAACCTCGGCGACGACAGCGTCGGAAAGATAGCCGACCTCGTCCTGAGCATAGAGCAGCATGGGAATCAGCGCTGAACGCCGGGCCGGGTACTTTTTGACAAGCGCATCGAAGCGTGCAGCCAGCGCGGGCGAGAAGACTGAGGGAGCCTCGGGTTTTGGGGTACTTTCGCTCATTGCATCAACTCCCGTGCCCAGTGTTCGGCGGCCAGATCCATGGGTTGCTCGACGTCTGAGGCGCGCAGATTTCCGGCCTCGGTCAACTCCACAATGCCCTTGTTTCCATTTTCTCGCGTCCAGGTAATGATTTCATGATCGCGCGCGAGGACCAGGAATTTTTCGCCGTGGCAGACGCGGATGATCTTCTCGCTGTGCTCCACTGCCGCCGCACCATTGCGATGAAGACCGTGGAGCGCTGTGTAGCTGCGAAGCAAGGAGGCGAGCGACGTCCAAAGCTCGTTGTGAAGAGATTCCGTGGTTTGGAGAGCCGAGGCCGTCAACGGTCGATCTCTCCTAAAACAATGTCGATGGATCCAACCACGGCGACAAGGTCAGCGATCAAGCCGCCCTTGCACATGACCTCGAGGGCCTGCAGCGTGGCGAATGACGGATAGCGCATATGAACCCGGTAGGGTTTGGCGGTACCGTCGGAGACGACGTAGTAGCCCATCTGCCCGTGACCGCACTCGATGCCCTGGTAGACCTCGCCCGCGGGAACGTCAAAGCCTTCGGTGACGATTTTAAAGTGATGGATGAGGGCTTCCATCTCCGTCTTCATTTTTTCGCGGTCGGGTAGGACAACTTTGGGCGCATCGGCCTTCACCGGCCCCGAGGGCATGCCGTCCAGCGCCTGCTGGATGATCTTGATGCTCTCGCGCATCTCGACCAGACGGACTTCGTACCGGGCCCAGGTATCGCCGACGGTGGAGATGGGCACGTTGAACTGGAATTTCTCGTAGCTTGAATAGGGCATGTCGCGGCGCAGGTCGATATCGACGCCGGAGGCCCGCAAGGGAGGGCCAGTCACGCCGAGTGCAACCGCGTCGGCTGCTGAGAGATAGCCAACACCCTTCAAGCGATTCATGAAGATTGGGTTGGCGGTGAGAAGATTCGAATATTCGTCGATCTTTTCTGGCAGGATGTGCATGAAAGCCCGAACGCGGTCGAAGAATCCGAGTGGCGGCTCCATCGCCAGGCCGCCAATGCGAAAGTAGCTGGTCATCATGCGCTGACCGGCAACGGCTTCGAAGAGTCTGAGAATCTCCTCACGTTCGCGAAAGGTGTAGAGGAAAACGGTCAGAGCGCCAATGTCCATCGCGTGTGTGCCGAGCCAGATCAGGTGCGAATTCAGGCGGCTGAGTTCGGTCAGCAGAACACGAATCCACTGGGCGCGCTCGGGGATTTCCAGATCGAGAAGTTTCTCGACGGCCAGGCAATAGCAGAGATTGTTGGAAAGCGGATCGAGGTAGTTGACGCGGTCGGTGAGTGGGACGACCTGCTGGTAGAACTTGGCCTCACAGGTTTTCTCGATCCCTGTGTGGAGATAGCCAATTTCAGGTCGAACGCTGGTGATCACTTCGCCATCGATTTCCACCACCAGACGCAGCACCCCGTGTGTGGCCGGATGCTGCGGACCCATGTTGAGGACCATGCGCCGAGGATCTGACGAATCTGCAACAGGGAGCTCAAGGACGGGTGCGCCGGGATTCTCGATCATCAACGGTATCCCTCCACGGGGTAGTCCTTGCGCAACGGGTAGCCCTTCCAATCGTCGGGCATCAGGATTCGGCGCAGATCGGGATGGCCGGCGAAATGGATGCCGAAGAGATCGAAGACCTCGCGTTCGTAGAAGTTGGCGCCGGGCCAGACAGGAGTGATGGAATCAACCGACGGGTCGAGATGCGGGCTGGGCTCATCGAGCAGGACGCGGAGCCGGATGCGTTCCTTATATGCGTGAGAAAGGATGTGGTAACTCAACTGGAATCGAGGCGAAGCGGGGAACCAGTCGACTGCGGTCATATCTTCAAAGAAGTTGTAACCGGCATCTTTGACGGCGACGCAGGCGGCGCGAATCTGAGTGGGATCGATGGTGAATGTCAGTTCACCGAAGTCGAATTTCGCGTGATCGAGCGCCGCGGAGTTCCAATTCAGGATGGCCTGCACCGCCGGGTGTTGAGGCATTGCGCCGAGGACGACTTCTCTGCCAGAAAGTGTGGGCGCCTGGGGCATCCTATAGGTCCGCCTTCGGTATGGGTCCGACTTGGTCGAGATCTGCCCTGTCCTGGCTCCAGTTCAGAATACCCTTGCGGGATATGTAATAGAGGCCAACGGCAAGAAAGCCAAGATAGACGACCATCTCCCAGAAGCCGAAGAGCCGGGGAACGCCCGCGAGTTCCGGAAGGCGGCGGTAGATGACCGCCCAGGGCATCATGAAGACGGCCTCAACATCGAAGAGAATGAAGATGACTGCGACCAGGTAGAAACGAACACTGAATCGGCCGCGGGCATCGCCAACGGCCTGGATGCCGCATTCATAGGTCTCGAGCTTGACACGCGTGTTGCGGTGCCGGCCGACAAACCAGGAAGCTGTGACCATGAACCCCCCAAGCAGAACGGCTACAACGATTTGCATCAGCAGCGGAACGTATTGCCAGCCGTAAGGAATGGAAGTCATCGCCGCCTTGCCTTGTCC
>Ga0187851_10005494_pt1 | contig 10095 bp, 8 predicted proteins | sample June2016WEW_6_10_FD_132997 | JGI IMG/M metagenome (GOLD analysis project Ga0187851, IMG submission 132997) | Peatland microbial communities from SPRUCE experiment site at the Marcell Experimental Forest, Minnesota, USA - June2016WEW_6_10 | ecosystem: Environmental > Terrestrial > Soil > Wetlands... | reverse complement strand
GTCATCGACGCCTCGCCCACCGATATCGTCATCGGCCCCATCGTCATCGATTCGCGCTGGGACGAAGGCCGCCCCTTGCGCGTCCACTATCGCGACCCGTCGCTGATTTTGCACGTCTCGGTGCGTGACCTGCTGCGCGACCCCTCCGCCGCGCGGCAGCTCACCGGCCGCGTGGTCTTCACCGGCGTGACGGCGCAGTCGGCCGCCGATCGTCTGTTTACGCCGCTTTCGACCGACGTCCCGCTGGCCGGCGTGGAGATTCACGCGCAGGCCTTCGAGACGATGTTCTCGGACCAGTTCCTCAATGACGCGCCCTTGCTCTGGCCCGTTCTACTGGCCCTTTTCGGCGCTGCGGCCATTTGTCTGATCTTCAGTCTTGGCTCTCCGCGCTGGGCTTATATCGGCGGCGCGGCCATAGTGCTGCAGCTCCATCTCGCGCCGTGGCTGGCCTTTCGCGAGAACATCGTGCTGCCCGCCGCCGCTCCCATCGCCGCGGGCTGGCTGGCGTTTCTGGGCGCGTTCTCCTATCGCTTCCTCGTCGTCCGGCGCCGCCTCGAATCTTCGGAACAGACCTCGCAGCGCTACCAGCAGGCCTTCCGCTTCGTCGCTCACGAGATGCGCACGCCGCTCACCGCCATTCAGGGTTCGGGCGAATTGCTGACCCGCTACAATCTGCCGGAAGAGAAACGACGCCAACTAGCCGGCATGATTCAGAGCGAGTCGCGCCGCCTGGCCGGCATGATCTCGACCTTCCTCGACGTGGAGAAACTCAGCGCCGGCCAGATGGAGCTGCGCCGCGAAGAGATCCCGCTGGACACGCTCATCTCCACCGTGGTCGAGCGCGCCCGCCCGCTCGCCGACCGCAAGCAGATCGCCCTCCGCGCCGAGTCCGCCGCCGGCTTGGCCCTGTCCGGCGATCGCGAACTGTTGGAGTACGCTCTTTACAACCTCGTCACCAATGCCATCAAGTACTCTCCGCCGGAGAAGGAAGTGCACGTCACCGCGACATTGCGCCACGACACCATGACGCTCACCGTTCGCGATCAGGGCATCGGTATGGACGAGGACGACCTCAAGCACGTCTTCACGCGCTTCTTCCGCTCCCAGCGCGCTGTCGCCACCGGCGAAACCGGCACCGGCATCGGCCTGGCCATCGTCGATCAGATCGTCACCCAGCACGGCGGCCGCATCGAAGTCGTCAGCCGTCCGGGCGAGGGTTCGGCATTTACCGTAATCCTGCCCCGGAACGGATAGACTAATAGCCGATGACCTCGATCCTCCTGGCTGAGGACGACGATTCGGTCCGCCAGACCGTTTCCATGTTTCTGGAGCTCGAAGGCTACGCCGTCGAGGCAGTGTCCTCGACCCGCGAGGCATTCGAAAAACTCGCCGAGCGGAGTTTCCCCGTCGTCGTCTCGGACATCTACATCGACGACCGCACCGGCCTCGACATCCTCGGCGCAGCCCGCGCCGCGGACCCGCACTGCGCCGTCATCCTCATGTCCGCTCGCGGCTCCATGGAGACCGTCATGGCGGCCACCCGCGGCGGCGCGTTCGATTACCTCGCCAAGCCCTTCGAGATGGACGACCTGCTCGAGATCATCCAACGCGCCGTCCCGGCTGACGCCGCCGGCCAGCCCGAGGATGATGAGGTCGATACAGAAGAGCCGCTGGACACGGGCATGATCGGCTCGTCCCCATCGATGATCGAAATTTATAAGACGATTTCGCGCGTCGCGCCCACCGACGCGCTGGTCCTGATCGAAGGTGAAACGGGGACCGGCAAGGAACTCATCGCGCTGGAGCTCCACAAGAATTCGCCGCGCGCCGCCAAGCCCTTCGTGCCCGTCGATTGCGCTTCACTCGCGCCAACGCTCATTGAGAGCGAGCTATTCGGCGCCATGAAAGGCGCTTATACCGGGGCGCACCAGGACCGCGTGGGCGTCTTCGAAGCCGCCAGCGGCGGCACGGTTTTCCTGGACGAGGTCGGCGAGGTCGACCTGAATTTCCAGCTCAAGTTGCTGCGTTTTCTTCAGGAAAAGGAAGTCCGCCCGCTCGGCTCCAGCCGGCCGCGCAAGGTCGACGTGCGGATCGTCGCCGCCACCAACAAAAACCTCCCCAAGCTGGTCGAGGAAGGCAAGTTCCGTGAGGACCTGTGGTACCGCCTCAATGTCGTCCGCATCCAGGTGCCGCCGCTGCGCGAACGTCCCGGAGATGTCACGCTGCTCGCCGCCGCTTTCCTCAAGCGCTACAACGAACACTACGCTCTGGACGCCCGGCTCACCGAGAGCGGGCTGCGCGCGCTGTGCGAAACCACCTGGCCCGGCAACGTCCGCCAACTCCAGCACCTCGTCGAGCGCCTGGTCATTCTCGCGCCCGCGGGCCGCATCACCGACGAGGCCGTCCACGACGCTTTGCGCTCCTCCCGCTCGGGCGCGGATTCCGGCGAAACCCTGGCCGTGGCCGAGGCCGACCAGATCCGCAAGGTCCTCGCCGCCACCAGCGGCAATAAAAGCCGCGCCGCCCGCATCCTGGGCATCGAGCGCAAGACCCTGTACCGCAAGCTCGATCGCATGGGCCAGGAGTAAGCCCCGGCCCGGTCTCGTCTGTCCGGCCGCCTCGCGACCTCTGCTCGCTGGCGCGCCGCCCAGCCTCAGCCTGCGCCGCGCTTATATCACAGTTCCCCGGCGCAATTCAACCAGGGCCCGGCGGCGGGCATCCCTTGCCCCCTGTAAGGCATTGATTCTACTGAGAAAGTATTTCTGTCAAAGCACGACAAACGAGCATAGAATGAAGGTGCTCGGCATCGAAGGGCTGCTGCCTTCAACCCGTTCCAAGGGAGGTACGATTCTATGTTCGAAACCCTCGACGAGCGCATGAAGCACGACGACGAGGAGACCAGCACGAAGCGCGAGCGGCTCATGAAATGGGTTCTGGTCGCCGTCGTCTCCATCGCACTGTTCGGCGGGCTGATCTGGGGCATCCACTTCTTCAGCGCCTGACCGGCATAAGGAGAACGTCATAACAGAAAGAGGGGCGTCTTCCAACGCCCCTCTTTTGCTTGTTCTCTCGGTTTCGCGCCACCTGCCGCTGCCCGCCTTCCTCGGCGTGCCCCGTAGTGCGCTCCTAATACGCCGGCACCGGCAACACCGGGCCGAGCCGGTTCATCACCGCGATCACCTGCTGCACGTATTCCCGCTTTGGATTGTAAGTCCAGAGCATTTCATTCACACTCCCTTTACCCTTGTAAAGGTAGGAATTCTTCAGGCGGGACGCCACCTGATAAATGCCCTCCCGGGTGGTCCGGAAGCGCACTTTGCAGTTGCCCCACCCGAAAATGTTGTTGTTTCGCGCACTCTTGCCGCCGCCGCTCTCTACCAGAGAAAGGCTCGGTAAAAGCCGCCAATCCAATCCGTTCTGGTCCGCCGCGATCAGGAAATCCTTGGCGTATTCATGCGCCGGGGAATTGTTCTTTTCGAAGAACTGCCTGATCAGAATCCAACGAGTGTCTGCGCGGGGGGTCAATTTGACATGTATCAGGTCGGGATCGGCCAGCGCTGGCACCGCCAGCAAACCCGCCGCTACGACCAAACCACGCGAAAAAGATCTCGTCATGCGTATAACGCATACCTCCGTCTCTATGTCGTTTAATTCTTATCGGGGAATTCTCGGTTGACGGCCTTGTTTATTTAAGGTCCGCCACGAATGATTGGGCTGTCGGGACTGGGCCGCCCGCTGCCTCGGCCAGGACGTCCCGCCCCACAACCCAAGTTGTGAAGGGTTACGGAACAAGCATGAAAGCTATAGTAGCATAAATCCTGCTTCTAAGAACGCACCTTAATCTTTTGGCGAACAAAAGGCGATTGGAACCAGTGCGGTCTCCACCCCTGCAATCGGAGCTCTCGCGCGGCGCGCTTGTGATAACGTGGGAGTTTCCGGATACGATCTGCATGCACCGACAGGAGGTCGCATGGAAGCTCTGGGTATGATTGAAACTAAAGGCCTTACAGGCGCGATTGAAGCCGCTGACGCCATGGTCAAAACGGCCAATGTCACGCTTACTGGCAAGGAATACGTGGGCGCAGCCTATGTCGTCGTCACCTGCCGTGGGGATGTCGCTGCCGTCAAGGCCGCCACAGACGCCGCCGCAGCCGCCGCCCGCCGCGTCGGCGAGCTCATTTCGGTCCATGTCATCCCTAATCCGCACGAAGAAGTCGAGAAAATCCTTCCTGGTCAAAAGAAGAACGACAAGCCGTCCCACGGTTGATCTCTCGGCCGCGGGTTGCCCGCGCCGCAATCGGCTGGCTCCGCCGTAGGATCTGAATTCGTGGAGGCGTTGAAATGGCTTACAATCTGAACCCGGAATCCCTTCCAGCGGTCCGCGGCAAACTCGATCCCCCCTCCGCCGCCGGGCCGGCTCCGAGCAACCTGGACCGGCAAGCCGCGGACTCTGTCGTCCAAACAGTCACCGCCGCTGTCGAAAGCTATCTCGCCCAGCGCGGCGCCAACCCCGGCGGTTGGCCGGCGGCCGCTCCTCCCTCCCGGCCGGCCGTGCACGACGTCGTGGCCGGCGCGGTCGAGCGGTATCTCGAACAAAGAGCGCCCCGGCCGTCCGCGCCCGTCTGCGGCTGCGGCCTCCAGCCTCCCGCCACGGCCGCGCCCCCTTCGCCCGCGGCTCCCGCCAAAGTGGAGCCCCCCGCTCCGCCCGTCGTGATTGTCGATTTCGTCTGCGAAAGCGATGTCCGCGCCGCCCTGGCGCACGGCAAGAAGATTTTCATCGGACCCCGCACCATCGTCACCCCCAGCGCGCGCGAACTCGCCGCTCCGGGCGAGATCCTGGTCCGGGCACAGCGCTAGTCCGCCGGAGATATGCCCATGCAATCCAACCTCGATCCACTGGCCCAGGAAATCCAGCAGTACCTGGCCTCCGAGCACTTCCTCGTCTTCCACAGCATGAGCCGCGCCGAGGAAGAGTCCTCGATGGTCTTCTGGGACACCGAGCGGCAACCCGACTACAAGGCCTTCCTCGACTGCGCCCTCCAGCTCGGCGTGCGCCTGGTCCACCTGCACGTGCGCGAGTTCTCGCCCCGCCACCGCGAGGAGGCCCTGCTGCACCTGGAAGACTGCGATCTGGCGCGCGACGAAAAGCGCACGCTCGAGAAGCGCATCAATGAGCTGGCGATTTATGAAGGACTGACCTGCGCCCTCGAACTCTCCTACGATTTCGACAGCCGCATCTATGTCTTCGAGCTGCGCACCGACTGGTACGACGACTGGCACGACGTGCTCGACGAGATCGAGGACGCGGTCCCCGAGGAGGAGGGAGACGAGCCGTACGGCGGCGGCTACTACTCCAACAACTGAGACGTCATGGCCAGTCTCACGCGCTGGAAGCTCAGTTCCGTTCCGGAGGACGCCGCCCGCAACCTCGCCCGTCTCTGCGGACTCTGCCTTCCCGCCGCCCGCGTCCTGTGGGCCCGCGGTTTCCACGATGAGGCCGCCGTGCGCCAATTCCTCCGCCCCGAGCTGCGCCACCTGCTCGATCCTTTTTTGATGCTCGGCATGGAACGCGCCGTCGAGCGCGTGCGCCGCGCCGTCGCCGCTCGCGAGCCCATCATGCTCTACGGCGACTACGACGTCGACGGCATCTCGAGCGTGGTCCTGGTCCTCACCATGCTGCGACTCATGGGGCACGATGCCACCTTCCACGTACCCGACCGGCTGATGGAAGGCTACGGAATGCAGGAATCGATCATCGACGAGGCCGCGCGCGATGGCGTCCGCCTCATCATCAGCCTCGACACCGGCATCCGCGCTGTCGAGCCCGCCGCCCGCGCCCGCTCGCTCGGCATCGACCTCATCGTCACCGACCACCATCTGCCCGAGGATGGCCTTCCGCCGGCCTACGCCATCCTCAACCCCAACCAGCCCGACTGCCCTTATCCCAACAAAGGCCTGTGCGGCGCCGGCGTCGCCCTCAAGCTCATTCAAGCCCTCATGGAGCGCGAAAAATGGGCGCCCCATCGCATCAGCAGCTTTGCCGACTCCTTCCTGGTCATGGCTGCCATCGCCACCGTCGCCGACGTCGTGCCCCTCACCGGCGAGAATCGCACCATTGTCAAACGCGGCCTCGAGCGCATCACCCGCACCACCAACCCCGGCCTCAAGGCGCTGCTCGCCAAAGCCGAAATCGAACCCGGCGCGTCCATCTCGGCCTCCGACATCGGCTTCCGCATCGCCCCGCGCCTCAATGCTGCCGGCCGTATGGATAATGCCAGCGACGTCGTCGAGATGTTTATGACCCAGGATCACGGCCGCGCCCTCGCCATCGCCACCCGCCTCGAAGGCCTCAATCGGGAGCGCCAGAAAGCCGGCGACGACGTCGTGAATGACATCCGCAACGCGATCGAACCTTCGCCCAGCCTGGCCGGTCTGGTCTTTTACAACCCCGACTGGCACCGCGGCGTTGTCGGGATCGTCGCCAGCCGCATGGTCGAGCTGTACCACCGTCCCACCATCGTGCTCGGCCGCGACGAGCGCACCGGCTACGTGCAAGGCTCCGGCCGCTCCATTCCCTCTTTTCACCTGCTTGACGCGCTGGCCTCCATCGCCGACGTCTTCGTGCGCTTCGGCGGCCACCGCCAGGCCGTCGGCGTTACTCTCGAAGAGTCCCGCGTCGAGGAACTCCGCCAGCGCTTCAACGCCGCCGCGCTAGAGCGCCTCTCCAGCGAGGATCTGCAACCCGAGCTCTGCATCGATGCCCAACTGAGCCTCCAGGAACTCGACGATAAGTCCGCCGCGGAGGTCCTTCAGCTCGCTCCCTTCGGCCTGGGCAATCCCGCCCCGTTGTTCGTCGTCCGCAACGCCGAGTTGCGCCAGCCACCCGAGCCGTTCGGGCGCGAAGCCGAACATCTGCGCCTGCGCCTGTACTCGGAAACCAGTTGCCAGTTCGCCAAAGCCTGGCGCTTCGCCCCCCGCCTGGCCGAACTCCAGCCCGGCCGCCGCGTCGATGTCGTCCTCTCGCTCGACGCCGACGCCTACGGCCTCAAACGCGGCTACGCCGGCTGGGGCGTCACCGTCCGCGACGTCCGCCCCGCCGAATAACTGGACTCTTTGGCCCTTGACGCCCGGTATATCATCAAGCAGGAAAAGGGGTTGCCCGAGATTGGCTTTGTTCCTCACTTTTTGTTTTCAGACCTCCCGCGAGCCCGTCGCGCCCACGCGCCGCCGCTTCGAGCACAGTCTGAAATGGATGCCCGCATCATGGCGCTGAAGCACGCACAACTCGTGGCGCGCCTGTTGCAGCAGCAGAGCACGCTGGCGCTGGCCACGACCTCGGCCGACGGCACGCCGCATATCGCCCCGCTCTTCTACCTCGCCGATGAAGCCCTGCGGCTGTACTGGTTCTCCTCCGCCGCCAGCCGCCACAGCCGCAATCTCAAGCGCGATCCCGCCGCCGCGGTGACCGTCTATCGACCCACCCAGCAGTGGCGCGAGATCCGTGGCGTGCAGATGCGCGGCACGGCCTCCGTGGTGGCCGACCCCGCGCGGCGCAACGCCATCGCCGCGGCCTACAGCGCCCGTTTCCAGTTGGGGACGGCTTTCAAAGCGGTGCAGGCGCGCAGCCGGCTGTACGAGTTCCAGCCGTCGTGGATCCGCTACCTCGACAACTCGATCCGCTTCGGCTACAAGTTCGAGTTCTCGCCTCCGCTCCCGACCGGCCTTGGCGCGGGCGCGGCTGGCGCAGGAACTGTGGCCATCCGCTCGCGGCGTGGATAGACTTCAATGAGGATGCGTTCGACGCCGCGACGAACATGGGCGGCTATGGCACTGGCGCTGGCTCTGGCGCCGGCGGGACGCGCGCTGGATCCGGCGCGGCGTATCACGCAGTACATCCACCGCGTCTGGACCCAGGAGGACGGCCTGCCGCAGGACACCGTCCGGGCCATCGCGCAGACTCCCGACGGCTACCTGTGGATCGGTACGGAAGAGGGCTTGGCGAGCTTCGACGGCTACGACTTCACGACCTTCAACCGGCGCGGCGGCATTCTGCCCAACGATTCCGTGGCGGCGCTGGCCGTGGCCCGCGACGGAACGCTGTGGGCCGGCACGCCGGGCGGCCTGGTGTCGTTCAAGGATGGAGTGTGGCGCACGCTGGGGCGCGCGGAAGGCCTGGCGGATCCTTCGATTCTTTCCATCGCTACCGCGTCCGGCGCCGCCGACGCGCGGGTCTGGGTCGTGGCCAGTGGCACGGTCTACGAGGTCTCAACGGGGCGGGCCCGCGCGGCCGAGTTCGAGCCGGCCGCGGCGCGCAGCGATGCGCGGGTGGTGCAATTCGCGCCCGACGGCGCGCTGTGGGTAGCCGGGTTCCGCGGCATCTTCCGGGTCGATGGGCAGCGCAGCCGCATGGTGGTCCCGGCGGCGGAGTTGCGCGGCGGCGTGCCGTCGAGCCTGCGGATCGATCCCGACGGGACGCTGTGGGCGGGCCTCACCGACGGATTACTGCGCGTAGGCCCGGCGCGCGGCGCGCTCCAGCGCTACTCGACGCGCGACGGCCTGCCCAACAGCTTCGTGCGCGTGCTGTGGCGCGACCGCGACGGCGTGCTGTGGGCCGGAACCAACGGCGGTCTGGCGCGTTTCGAGAACGGCCGCTTTCTGGCTGCGACGACCGAGGCGAGCGCCGAACAGGAGCTGGTCCGCAGCCTGTTCGAGGACCGCGAGGGCAACCTGTGGGTGGGTACCGGCAACGGACTGGATTGCTTCAATGACGGCCGGTTCCTCTTGTTCTCGCGACTCGAGGGGCTGCCTGGAGACAAGCCGACGGTGGTGCACCAGGACCCCGCCGGCGCTGTTTGGATCGGTTTCCACGACCGCGGCCTGTACCGTTTCCGGCCGGGCCCGAATCTGCACTACACGCTGCAAAACGGGCTGCCGAGTAATGAGGTTTTCAGCATCCGCGACGGGGCCGGCGGCGCGCTGCTGATCAGCACGCGGGAAGGGGCAGTGGAGTGGAAGGGCGGCCGCTTCCGTGCGCTGAGCGTGCCCGACCAGTTGGGCCGGCGGCTGGTGCTGGACACGCTGCAGGACCGCGGCGGCAGGTTGTGGGCCGCTTCGCCCAGTGGCCTGATTCGCGTCGAAGGCGATCGAGGCGTGCGGGTCGCCGGCGGAGGCGCCTCGCTGAACGACTACGTCGTGGCGCTCACCGAGATGCCCGACGGGACGCTGTGGGCGGCCAGCACCGGCTCCGGGCTGTGGGAGATCCGCGACGGCCAGACGCATCATTACACCTCCGCCGACGGGCTGCCGGACGAACCGGTGCGCATTATTCGCGCGGGCCGCGACGGCACGCTGTGGATCGGCACGTTCGGCGCGGGCCTGGCGTGGCGCCGCCACGGCCGGTTCTACCGCTGCAGCATCCCCGAAGGGCTGCTCAGCGACAACATCGCCGGCATTCTGGAGGACCGGGCGGGCGATTTGTGGCTCAGCACGACGCGCGGCATCTGTAAGGTGACCCGGTCCAGCCTGGACGCCTTCGCCGAGGGCCGCTCGAAGCGCGTGCAGGCGGAGTTCTTCGGCGTGTCCGACGGCCTGCGCAGCGCCCAATGCGCCATCTCCTACCCCTCCGGGGGCGGCGGCGCGGTGACCTCCGATGGCTGGTTGTGGTTCCCCACCGCGCAGGGCCTGGCGGTGTTGAATCCGGCTGCGCCCGCGCCGCCGCGGCACGCGCCCCTGCTGCAGGTTTACCCGGCGGAGTTCGACGGCCGGCCGTTGCCGCCCCAACGGGCGTCTTCCAATGACGTGCGGTTTGGGCCCGGCGACGGGCGCCTGATCTTCCGCTACGCGGCCATCTACCTGCGCGCTCCGGAGGCGGTGCGCTACCAGTTCCGGCTGGACGGCGTGGACCGCGACTGGGTCGCCGCCGGCACCCGGCGGACGGCGGGCTACAGCAACCTCGGACCAGGTCACTACCGCTTCCACCTGCGGGCCGATGTCGGAGGACCGCCGGCCGAGAAGGTTTTCGCCTTCACGATTCTGCCGCACTTCTATCAGACGGCCTGGTTCGCCGCGGCCGGCGCGCTGGCGATCCTGGGTCTC
>Ga0187851_10005493_pt1 | contig 10096 bp, 5 predicted proteins | sample June2016WEW_6_10_FD_132997 | JGI IMG/M metagenome (GOLD analysis project Ga0187851, IMG submission 132997) | Peatland microbial communities from SPRUCE experiment site at the Marcell Experimental Forest, Minnesota, USA - June2016WEW_6_10 | ecosystem: Environmental > Terrestrial > Soil > Wetlands... | reverse complement strand
GAATTCCTGGGGCTCGCCGGCATCAGCAAAGACATTACCGAGCGCAAGCAGAATGAGCAGTCCCTTCAGTTTCACCATTCGATCATTCGCGCCATACACGACGTGTCGCTCGACGGAATCCTGGTGGTGAACAAGGCAGAATGCATCGTATCGCACAACCAGAGGTTCAAGGAGGTCTGGCAGCTTCCCCAGCTCGAAATCTCCGACAACATGCCCGATTACTTCGCCGGCGATCAGTCCCCGATTGTCCTGTCATCGGTCCTCGAGCGCGTGAAAGATCCCGATGCTTTCCTGATGAGGATTCAAAAACTGAACGACGATCCGAATGCCAACGACCATTGCGAAATCGAACTGAAAGACGGCAGGACCGTTGAACGGTATACCACCGGCATACGTAGTGAAAACGGCGAGCATCTTGGGCGGGTTTGGTTTTTCCGCGACATCACCGGGCGCAAACAGGCCGAGCAAGCCCTGCGCAATAGCGAGGAGAAATTCCGGCAGCTTGCGGAGAACATCCGCGAAGTCTTCTTTATTATGAGCCCGTCGGGCACCGAGTTGCTGTATGTCAGCCCCGCGGTTGAGGAGGTTTGGGGAGTGCCCCTCGAAAGCCTTTACCGCAACCCCATGTCCTGGGCGGACGCTATCCATCCCGACGACCGGGCGCAAGCTCATTTATTGGCAGCGCGGCAGCTTCAGGGAGAACGTGTCGGCTCGGAGTTTCGCATCCAGACTCCCGATGGGAAAGAGAAATGGATCCATAGCCGCACGTCACCCATTTTCGATCAGGCCGGAGAACTGATTCGCGTGGTGGGAATCGCGGAGGAGATTACGGAGCGGAGACAGGCCGAGATTTCTCTGAAGCGGATCGCGGATCGCCTGACGTTGGCAACGCGCGCGGGCGGCGTCGGCACCTGGAGCAATGACCTGGTTCATAAAGTGGTGGAGTGGGACGAGCAGATGTTCCGCTTGTACGGCATTTCGCCAGATCGGTTTGCAGACGCGTACGAGGCCTGGCAGGCTGGAATGCACCCGGATGACCGGCAGCGAGTCAACGAAGAGAACGAAGCCGCCATTCGAGGCGAAAGAGAGTTCGACAGCGAATTTCGCGTGGTTTGGCCGGATGGGAGCATCCACCACATCCGCGCTCTCGCCCTTGTGAAGCGAGACGACAGCGGAAAGGCGACCGGTCTTGTCGGCACCAATTGGGATATCACAGCCCAGAAGCATGCGGCCGAGGCATTGCTCGAGAGCAACCGGCAACTCGAAAAGGAAACCTCGCGCGCCAACCAGCTTGCGATTGAGGCAGAACAAGCGAACGTAGCGAAGAGCGAGTTTCTGGCCAACATGAGCCATGAGATTCGAACCCCCATGAACGGAATCATGGGACTAACCAGCCTGTTGCTGGAGACGGAGCTGGACGAAACACAGCGTTCTTACGCGGATACAGTGCTGGAATGCTCTGATGGCCTGTTGACGCTTATCAATGCCATCCTCGATATCTCGAAGATCGAGGCCGGGAAGGTCGAATTGGAGGCGCTCGAATTCGATCTCGAAACCACGCTCGAGGATCTTGTCTCAGTACTGGCCGTGAAGGCCTACGGGAAGGGACTCGAACTTCTCTTCGAACTCGAACCCACGGTACCCACATTGTTGCGGGGCGACGTGGGACGCCTGCGTCAAATCGTCAACAACCTGGTGGGCAACGCCATGAAGTTCACATCGGCCGGCGACGTGGAGCTGAACGTGACACTGTCCGAGGAGACGGCAGACGAGGTCCTGCTTCATTTTTCAGTGCGCGACTCCGGCATAGGCATTCCTGCAGACAGGATCGGCAGGCTGTTCAACAAGTTCAGCCAGGTGGACTCCTCCACCACGCGGTTGTACGGAGGCACCGGGCTGGGTTTGGCCATCTCCAGGCAGCTGGCAGAGATGATGGGTGGCGCAATCGGGGTAACGAGCAAGGAAGGTGAGGGCTCCGAATTCTGGTTCACGGCGCGCTTCGGCAAACAGGCCAGGGCACGCGTGGAGAGGATTCCACCGAGTGGGCTCGAGGGCCAGCGCGCACTGATTGTCAAAGACCGTCTCTCTGGCTTTCGCCTGCTTGACAGGCAACTGCGGTCCGCCGGCCTGCGAACTTCCAGAGCAGAGAATGATCAGCAAACGCTTCAGGCACTCTACGGCGCGGTCGCCGATCAGGATCCCTTTCACATCGTCATCGTCGATCTACCTGTGCGCGGCGAGTCGCTTGCCCGCACAATCAAGAGCGATGCGACGCTTGGAGAGGTGCGTGTTGTCCTCCTGGAACCGATTGGAAGCCCCTCCACCATCCGGTCGCCTGAACTGGATAAGATCGCCACGTATGTAACCAGACCGGTTCGCAGCCGGGAGCTGTTCGATGCTCTATGCCCGCCCTCCGGCAAAACCTATTCCGGATTGCAGAGCTGCGTCGGTGTCCATGCAAAAGGCGCGACTCCAAAGCCATTCGTCCGCATGCAAGGCCGCATCCTGCTGGCCGAGGACAATGTCACCAACCAGAAGGTAGCCGTGGGCATTCTCCACAAGTTGGGATTGAGCGTCGATGTCACGTGCAACGGCGTCGAGACGCTAAAGGCCCTGGAGGCCAAATCGTACGATCTGATTCTTATGGACGTGCAGATGCCTGTGATGGATGGCATCGAGGCAACCAAAAGAATTCGCGCTTCCAAGCCGGGAACCTTTAATTCAGGAATTCCCATCATTGCGTTGACCGCTCACGCGCGACAAAGCGACCACTTAGTCTGCATCGCGGCGGGAATGAACGATTACCTTTCGAAACCGGTGTCGGTCGCGGCGCTGACGGAGACGATTCTCCGTTGGCTTCCAGCCGATGCACGTGACATTCGGAACTCCGCACAAAAGGAAACATCGCCCGCGACCTCGGAATTGCAGGTCCCGCCGGTCTTCGATCGCGACAGCATGTCGAGTCGCCTGATGGGCGATGAAGAATTGATGATCGAAGTAATCGCTGAGTTTCTGGTCGACACACCCAGGCAGATCGCAGCTCTGCGGATGCTGATCGACCTGAAGGACGCCAAGGGCGCAGGGCTCAAGGCACATCTGATGAAGGGAGCCGCATCCAACGTCGGCGGCGAGGCCATGCGTGCCGTTGCCTATGAGTTAGAGCAGGCAGGCAAGGGCGGTGACCTGGAAGTACTGGCTGCTGGCGTAGAAGATCTCGATCGTGAGTTTCTGAGACTGAGGGATGCGCTGACAACGCCTGGAGACCTGTGGAATCCAAGCACAGCGCGCGAAAAGGTGCATCATGAAGACACTAGTGGTTGAAGACGAGTTCACCAGCCGGATTGTGTTGCAGAAAATCCTCTCCGGGTATGGCGAATCTCACATAGCAGTCAATGGCGAAGAAGCTGTGACGGCATTTGTTATGTCCCAGACCATGGGCGCGCCCTATGACTTAATCTGCATGGACATCGGCTTGCCAGGGCTCGATGGCATTGAGGCCGTGAGGAGAATTCGCGCCGTCGAAGAAGATGATGGCGTTTTATCCAGCCACGGTACGAAAATTCTGATGATCACGGCCATGAACCATCCGAAAGAAGTCATGGACTCGTTTTACGCATTATGTGACGGCTACATCGTCAAGCCCGTCGATGCAGCTGACCTGCTGGAGAAACTCCGCGCGATGGCGCTGATCTCATGAATCGAACTGGCGCCGGTGTCCAGGCCCGGGGTCGCCAGGAAACCGTCTTGTTCCCTGGGGTGGAGACCCGCACCGGCCAGAAAGCGACGTGAATTCACTCGGCTAGAGCGCTATGGCTGCGATCCAGCGCCGATAATCTGGTGAAACGTGAACTGATGCACGATATCTTTCAAAGAGAGCGCGAGATTTGAGAGGTTATCGCAGGAATTAGTGGACTGCTGAGCGTCTTCAGCCGATTGACTGGTCAAAGAGGCGATCTCCTTCACGTTTGCGTCGATCTGTTGCACTGCCCCGCCCTGCTGGCTGGCCGTAGCGGAGATCCTGGAGATCATGTCGCCCACACTCTGCGCTGCGGAGATAATCTCAGAGAGAGATGCGCCGGCTTTCGAAGTAGTAGCCACTCCGGCTTCCACCTGCATTGTCCCCGCCTTCATTTGTTCCACAGCCTCTTTCGTGCCTCGCTGTATTGTCTCTACCATCTGCCCGACTTCTTTAGTCGCATTCGTGGTACGTTCAGCCAAACGGCGAACCTCGCCGGCAACGACGGCAAAGCCGCGCCCCTGTTCTCCGGCGCGTGCAGCCTCGATGGCTGCGTTCAAAGCCAGAAGATTGGTCTGCCCGGCAATTTCATCGATCACTGCGACGATCCTGCCTATCTGGTCAGAGTGCTTGCCCAACTCTGCAATCTTTTCCGCCGTCGCGTTTACTGACTCGGCAATTGTCCGCATCGTGACCAGAGCCTCGTCCACAATCAGACCTCCTTGCCTTGCAATCTCAACTGCATTGCCGGCCGAATCCGAGGCGCGGCTCGAATCGAAGGAAACGTTTTGCACGCTTCCGACCATTTCCCGCATTGAGTCGCCAATTTGCACAATGCGATCACGCTGCGTAATGGCTGCATCCGCGGCCCGCTTTGCACTCAATAGAATCTCATTGGTCGCGGACGTGATCTTGTCGCTGCAGTAATCGATGCCCGATACGGTACAAGTTAACTGCTCCAGCGCGCCATTCATAAATGCCGACATACTCCCAACGTCGTCTGCGCTGAGAACCTCCACTTTGCCGCGAAGCACGCCTTTGCCAAGGGCAAGGATGGCGGCCTCCAGAGGCTCAATGGAACGGCGGATCGTATGCGCAAACCAGAATATGCCTGTGGTTCCAACCATGATCGAGAACAGCAGAATAGCCCAAACCGCCGGAATGCCGCGAGCGATATTGTTGACTGCCGTTTGCGTAAGAGCGTCGCCGCGCACTTTATCGATCTCCGCGAGTTCTTCCTCGATCTTGCGCCGCGCCTTCGTTGCATCGGCGAGCCTGGTGTTGTAAATGGCCCACGCCTCCGGCTTCTTCCCCGCACGGCTCAAGGCTTTGATCTCGCTCCACACTTGGTAAAAACTGGCCTGGCGCACCGCGAGTTCCTCAAGCTCAGTGCGGTCCTTTGGGTCAAACTTCGGATAGTCGTCGCGAATCTTGCGCAGGTCCGCCTCTCCTTTGTCCACCAGGGCCTCGTTCCTGGCCATTTCCGCGTCGCTGGTGGCATTGATGTGAAGAATAATTGCGATCCTCTGATCCTTGGCCACGGCCTTCATTTGTCCGGCCAGGTAAAGAGTGGCATAGGTGTCATTATTCATCGCTTCCACCGCTCGCCTGGTGCGATACATCGTCATCAAGGAAAGAAATCCCTGAGTCAATGTCAACACTCCAAGCACAGCGCCGGCCAGCACAATCTTGTTACTCAGCGTCAGCTTCGAAATAGTCATGATTGCTCCCGACGGGATGTCTGCGACTCAGGCGAATTGCCTTCGAACACATCGAAGGCATGAATAGACCGGACAGCTAAGTAACACTATCGGTCGAGGGAGAGAAAAGTTGAGAGGATGTATCGGTCATGCAGAGACAAATCCCGTTGGAGGGGTGGGCTGAATGCCTCGTGCCGATTTGATTTGTATCAAGCCGAAAAGGCCCTGCCGTAAAGCAGCCGGCGCAGAGAAATCGACCGCTGCCGCTCTATCCGCAATGGTTGATGGAGGTTCATACTCCCACGTCGATAGAGCGAAATCGATGCGCTATTTGATCAGCCCCAACTCCTGCAGTTCGCTGCACAGCTTTGCGATGTCGATCGGCTTCATCAGGTAGCCATTGCATCTTCCAATCAAGGCATTGGTAATGCTGGCCATGTCGGTCTGACCGGTCGTAACAATGATTTTGGTTGGGTTCAATACCCTTGCCGCGGCATCCAGCTTGTGAATTTCGCGCAGAGCTGCCTGACCGTCCATCACAGGCATTCCCAGGTCCATGCACACCAGATCGTAGCTTTGATTCATTTGCAGCGCATCCCTGACTGCCTCGACTGCCTGTCTCCCATCGGCGGCTACGTCGCATTGACCGTACTTTGAAAGCACCTTCTGCAAGATCAGCCGGCTTGTAACATCGTCTTCCGCGACCAGGCTCTTCATTTACATTCCCTCATCTTTCTGGAATCCGGATTTGCTCGTTATCCTTACAAGTCGTTAACAAACTCGATCAGCCTTTCATCGAGAGCCCTTCTGGTTGATTATCGGACGAATTTGTTCTTTTCATTACTGAAGATTTGCTTCGTTTTGATGGAGCGAGCGGTGGGAATCGAACCCACGCAGTGCCAGGTTGGAAGCCTGGTGCCTTACCGCTTGGCGACGCCCGCCCAAGAATGGTCCAGGGAGTGGGAGTTGAACCCACGACCTCGCGATTATCGATCGCGTGCTCTGCCAATTGAGCTATCCCTGGTTACAAAATGGATACAGAACTCCAAACTGGTGCCGGGTGCAGGAGTCGAACCCGCGTAGCTTGCTTGTAAGACAAGTGTTCTACCGTTGAACTAACCCGGCTCTTGGTTACATGGCCTTAGTTACATAAATGGAGCGCGTGATGGGGCTCGAACCCATGGCCTTCGGCTTCGGACGCCGACGCTCAATCCGTTTGAGCTTCACGCGCAGACAACATTCATTGGGGCCGTCCGCGGGACTTCAACCCGCATCTTCATCGTTAGGACCGATGCGCTCTCTGCATTGAGCTAGGACGGCAAACTGGCGCTCCCGGCAGGACTCAAACCTGCGTTTGTCGATTTAGAAGATCGATGCCTCATTCTTCTCGGCCACGGGAGCCTTGCTGGTGGAGCCGGTGGGACTTGAACCCACATTGGGATTTCTCCCTCTGATTAAAAGTCAGGTCTCTGCATCCAATTCGAGTACGACTCCAATTTTGGTGGGTCACCGGGAAGTCGAATCCCGTCCGGGCGGGTAAGAACCGCCTATGCTGCCGTCAACACCTGTGACCCAATGGTGGAGGTACCGGGAGTTGAACCCGGAGACTCGCGCTTATAAGGCGCGGGCTACATACCGATAGCAGCTATACCTCCAAAGCTTGGTGGCTGCGGTCAGATTCGAACTGACTACCTTGCGCTTATGAGACGCGTGCTCATCCACATGAGCTTCGCAGCCTTGGGGGTGAAAGGAACCTAAAGTGAAGTCCTCTCTCATTGAATTGCAAGCGAGCCAGTGCGAGCGTCACGCGAGCGCCTGCTGCATGCAATGCTGGCAGGGGATGAAGGATTCGAACCCTCAAATCTCGCTCTGGAGGCGAGCGGTTTGCGCAATTAGCCTAATCCCCCGCAAAACCGAGTGGCAATTTTCAAAGACCAATAAAAAACCCCGACCTGGGTCGGGGTCTGGTGCTCATCGCACGAATGCACTCAGACCCTCAAGACACGACTCCCCAAATGACCCGCTTGCCGGTCATTCTGACTATGTCGTGTTTGACGATCCTGAGCATTGTGTCAATTCCTTACTAACTTCGAGTGATAACTATAACACAACTTATGGAGCGCCCGGCAGGATTTGAACCTGCGTACACTTCGTTCGTAGCGAAGGCCATCATTCCTCTCTGGCACGGACGCTCAATTGTTTGGTCCGGGTGGACGGATTTGAACCGCCGACCACTCGCTCCCAAGGCGAGTGCGCTTCCAGACTGCGCTACACCCGGACAATTCTGGCTTTCTCAACTGGTGGCTGCCCCCGGTATCGAACCGGACTCTCTGGCTTTTCAGACCAGCGCTTTCACCTGATTAGCTTGGCAGCCTCTCGCTTCTTTCGTGCCACCTCATAACTCATGCGAGCGAGAAGCGAGTGTCTGCTGCATGCAATGCTGGTGGACCGTGTGGGAGTCGAACCCACCTGACTATCCTGCTTGCAAAGCAGGCGACCACCCCTGGTAGTCCTACGGCCCATACTTACTCTTCATCTTTCCCTGCGTGCTTCAATGCTCCTCTGCGCCTACGTCTGTGCCCGACATACTTCAACTCATGACATCGCAAGGACCCACAGTTACCGTTCCATTTTGAATATTGCGCCCAAAGCTGCCCTGCCCTCAGGCTCCTGGTTGAGTTCATGCGCATAAAGCGACGATGCCAATGATCCGTAAACGCACACGCCTACGTTCGGCGCGGTTGGATGGATGCTTCATGTCGATGCCGCCCCCTTCGTGCGGTGTGTTATCGGATCGACATGAGGCATCCTCCTTGTTGGGGTGGCCGGTGGGAGTTGAACCCACAAGAGACATGATTCACAGACATGCCCGACTTACCCATAGTCGGCACGGCCACAGTTGGAGCACCCGGGGTTAATCGAAAACCCACGCTGCTGATTACAGATCAGCCGCTCTTCCGCTTGAGCTACAGGTGCAATCTTGTTGGAGCCGGCAGCAGGGCTTTAACCCGCATCGTTCACCATACCGAGGTGACGCTCTAACATTGAGCTATACCGGCCCGAGTTAGTAGTACAGATACTTCCTCCACTTCTCCTCGTCTACTCCCGTCTGGCGCATGAATGCCCGGGAAGTGTGAATCGTCACGCGGCGTGGTCGACGGAGCAGCTTCATCCCCGCTTCCACCGGCGTTCGATCTGCCTTTCGCGAATTGCAATCACGGCACGCGGCGACGAGGTTTTCCCAAATGCTCTCTCCACCTCGAGCGCGTGGAATCACGTGCTCCAGCTCCAATTCGCTGCTCAGGAACTTCTCGCCGCAGTACTGGCATGTGTGTCCGTCTCGGATCAGAATGTTTTTCCTCGACAGAGTCTGGATCCGGGAAGGCAAACGCCGATATTGGCGAAGGCGAATGACGCAAGGCAACTGCAGTCCGACATGCACATACCGTTCGTGCGCCTCTTCAACCACAGCAACACCCTTGATGAGCAACACGAGCGCGCGGCGAGCCCGCGTAATGTTCACGGGCTCATAGCTCGCATTGAGCACTAATACCGGCATCGTCATTGCACTCGTCATAAAGCCTCTCTTCGATCCTGGAGCTGGCGGCCGGAATCGAGCCGGCATTGTCCTCGATACGGGCGAGGCGCATTGCCTTTTCTGCCACACCAGCGGACACATCATCACGTTCAACTCATCCACTTCAACCCATCGGTGTTTTGGAGCGGCCGGCCGGAGTTGAACCGGCGCTTCCGCGCTGGCGACGCAGCGTCTTACCCTTCGACTACAGCCGCTCATCCTTTGGCTCCGGGAGGGGGATTCGAACCCGATCCGTCTGTGGTGTCAAAGACCACTGTCCTGCCGCTGGACGATCCCGGAACGCTCTCCCTCCCTGCCGTTTAGGTACACTTCACTTATCCATGTCAAACGTCCTATTGACATAGCGGCTAACTGGCTGGCGAGCAAGGCATCGAACCTTGAGTCTCCGCGTTCAGAGCGCGGCGTGTTCCCAGTTACACTACTCGCCACTGATTTTGGCTGCGCAGGAGGGATTCGAACCCACATAACCCTGATTAACAGTCAGGTTCTCTGCCGGTTGAGATACCGCGCAATGTAGCCCACAAACCAAAAACCCCCGGCCTTGTTGAAGGCCGGGGGCTTAGTCTCCTTGAATGGAGATCCTCTCGCTAGTCCGGCCAGAACACGGTGATACCCCGAAGCGTCGGTTGCGCCGCCGCTGGTGTAAATCCGTGATTGACTCGGAACATCATGACTTATGTACTTTACCCCGAGTTATTCAACAAAGTCAACTGTAGATACACTTTTATCTCTCAAAACTTTGGTCACGCCGACCAGAGTTGAACTGGCATCCGCGCCTTGAAGGGGCGCTGGCCTAACCGTTAGCCTACGACGTGCATAGTTGTTGGCGCAGCCGACCGGATTCGAACCGGCATCTGCTCGATCGACAATCGAGAGCTCTTGCCTATTAAGCTACGGCTGCACTTTACGACGCGCTGATTGAACGCGAGCGCAACGTCTGGTGGGTGTGGAAGGATTCGAACCTTCAGTGCTCCAAGAGCGCCGGTTTTACGGCCCGGTAGGGCAAGCCAGTCGCCCCAACACACCCAACACTTTGGCGGAGACGATCCGATTCGAACGGAT
>Ga0187851_10005491_pt1 | contig 10097 bp, 8 predicted proteins | sample June2016WEW_6_10_FD_132997 | JGI IMG/M metagenome (GOLD analysis project Ga0187851, IMG submission 132997) | Peatland microbial communities from SPRUCE experiment site at the Marcell Experimental Forest, Minnesota, USA - June2016WEW_6_10 | ecosystem: Environmental > Terrestrial > Soil > Wetlands... | reverse complement strand
GGCGGGGTAGCCGCGCTGCTGGGAGCAATAATGCACGAGGCCGTCTTCACAAATATAGAGATAGCGCGAGCCGGCGCGGCAGCGCCAGCGGTTGGGGCGGCCGTGGACCATCGATTCCTGGAAGACGCTGAGCTGGGCGTAGTTGCGCTTCTCCAGGGCTTTGACGGCGAGGTAGATTTCGCGCTCGCGCGGGGAGAGCGGTTTCAACTGGCCGGCGTGGTCGTGAATGATGCCGATAGTGGATGAGAAGCCCAGCTCGATGGAGCGGCGGGCGATGGCCAGGGCGTCGTCGGGATGTTTCACGCCGCCGCCGACGACGGAGTTGATATTGACGTGGAACAGGGCGTGGGCGGCGAGCAGCTTCAACTTGCGGTCCAGGACCTTGAGACTCTTCTTCGACACCTCGTCGGGGTTGACGTTGTCGATGGAGATCTGCATGTGGTCGAGACCGGCGCGGTTGAGGCGCTCGATGCGGTCGGCGGTGAGCAGGTAACCGTTGGTGATCAGACCGGCGACTGCGCCATGGCGGCGGATGCGGCGAATGAGCTGGTCGAGCTCGGGGTGCAGCAGGGGCTCGCCGCCGCTGATGGTGATGATCGAGGTGCCTAGGCGGCCGAGGTCGTCGATGCGCTCGAGCATGACTTCGGTGTCGACCGGACGGGAAACGTCGTCGTATTCGTTGCAGTAGGCGCAGGCGAGGTTGCAGCGGCGGATGGGGATGATGTGCGCCATGATGGGGTGGCCGCGATGAGCGGCGCCCCAGGCGAGCATTCCGATCTCGCGCAGCCGGCGCTGCAGCGCCGCCCAGTCGCGCCGCGCGCGGAAACCATGGTCAGACATGAAGGTTATCTCTATTGAACCATAGGGATTAGCCAATGTTCCAGAGTCGCGGCCCGGGCGGGCGAAAGCAGGCGTCGAGCGGGGCGTTTGCGCGGGCGTGCGGCGAGGGCCGCGGGGCGGATGGCCCGGCGCGAGAGGCGGCTCGAAGGGCGCATGATACACTGGCATAGGAAGCCGCAAAAACAGCTCCGCCGGACGGCGTCCGAAGGTCTGTTTTCACCCCAGGAGAGGTGGCCGAGTGGTTGAAGGCGCACGCTTGGAAAGCGTGTTTACGGGAAACTGTAACGTGGGTTCGAATCCCACCCTCTCCGCCAGAACCGAAAACCGAATCCGCTAAGAAGCCCAGCGGCAAAATCCTCATTCGAACGACCAAGGCCGGAACGCATGGATGCACATGGATCCCACAATGCCTTCTGGACCGCATACGCGCAGAGGCCGATGCGCATGGAACGTATATCTTCGGCGAACACAGAACTAAGAGCCTCGACGTGATCACTGACGTCTGGCGCAGGAAACTGAACAGGATGTGGGACCCCTGCGGCCCCTGGAAAGAGAAGCCGACGCCCCATCGCTTCCGCCACACCTTTGCGCGCATTCTCTTGCAGAAGCCGGAAGTGACGGTCAGGGACGTTGCGGAACTTCTCGGCAATACAGAGGCCATGATCCGCAAGCATTACGGCGCCTGGGTTCCGGAGCGGCAGGCGCGATTGACTAAAATCCTCAAGTATGCTTTTGACGACAAGCCGCGGCCCAAGCTGGTGACGATGCCGGGCGGGCGGGCTTAGGCCGAGTTCAACAACCGTGTGTGTATTCGCTGCGCGGCGGATGCAGGCACGCTGTAAACCGTGTGCACCTTCTGGCGGCCCATCCTGATCTTGATTACACCGGGATCGTCCTTGACGAGCTTGCGCACGGTCTCCCTGCCGAGTCCCCACATCCGCGCGAGATCGCCGATGCGGTAGTCGGGTTCGAAGGTTGAGTCGCCCACCGGCATGCGAGTGCCATCGGGTGACGCGAGACGCCGAACTGGGCAGGCCGGGCTGCTTTGCGGTGCCGCGTTGTTCTTCGGCGTCACGCCGTATATCTCCTTTCTCCGCCCCGATCGGGCGGGTTCGAACGCACCCCACGCGGGGTGCCCACTTTGATTTTCCCGGGGTGTTTCGGGAGGGTTGCAACGGGGAGAATTGGGGGAGATCATCTTGCCGAGGTAGCGCTGGATGATGCCGCCAGTGCAACGGCATTCGTGGGTCGGATCGCTGAAATATCCACAAGGACAGGCGTGCATGTAACAAACGCGACCAGTATGAACTTTGAGGGGTCGGGCAATATTACGTGGCGGCAAGAGGTCGGCGGGTCGAGCATTGAGGCGTCAAAAATCGCCGGCCACAGCACAGTCCGGATGGCCGACGAATACACAAAGATCCAACTCACCCGCCAGGAAGAACTCACGCGGCTCATCCAGGAGCGACTGGCCAGCGTCAGCGAGAAGCAGTCGGCGGCGGTGCAGTAATAAGGCTGACCGTTAGGAGGGCCTACCGGTCCGAGTCGCGTCTTGAGTGGTGCGAGTTTCGCCTTCCGCGAGGCGAAGCGACACGCCCTCAACGAAATCGCAGCACGCCAGCGCGTCGCCGACGAGAAGCGCAAAGCGGACGCCGAGCGGCGGGAGCAGGGTCTGGTGGTCTTTCAGCCAGCGGTGATTCAATAATTCTGAATCCGCGTCAGGGACCACGACGATATCAGGAAAAATCTCGACTGAGCGAGCAATTTCCCAAGAATCCCGGAGCGGTTCTCCGTCATCGACGAAGGAGTGGCGTGCCAGCGTCTGGGGCCAGTGTACGCTAACCACTTCACGGGAGTAATCGCGAACTCCATCTCGAAAGGGATTGCGGCGGACCCAGGCGGGAGGAACGGGACCAACGCGTCCCAAGTCGGTCTACAATTGATCGAACCCCGGATCGAAGCTGCTACGCCCTTCTTGCGTGAAGCGACGGCGATATGATCGGGAGCGGTCCATCCCCTTGTCACTCCGAGCTCGGCCAACCCGCTGCGCCGGGATTGACTGCGCGTATCTCGTCAAAGTACGGGGTGCGCTGCTGATGCACACACTCAGCGGCGTAGAGGTACATAGCGGCCGACCAGGTTTGCCAATCCCGCCCGCTGGGCTGACCGGTCTGCGCCTTAATCCACTCGTTGAAACCCCACTCCGCCTCGTTTTCGTGCCACGGCTTGACCAGCTCGGTCAGCGCCAACAGCTTCCGCCTCGCCAGCCCCATTCGCCCTGCCACCACGCACGCCGCTACATAGAAACCGCAGACGAATGGCCAGACGCCCCCGTTGTGATACTCACCGGGCCGGTTATACCGCTCGTATCGCGGCCGCCAATCGGCATGTTGGGGCAGGATGTACGGAAACAAACAGGGCGGCAAGTCCACGGCCAGTTCTCCGCGAATCCGCATCGCATCGCACTCGGCTTCAATCCATGCCACCAGTTTTCGGGCCCGATGAGGCGAACCAATCCCAGTCAGGATCGCCAGGCTGTTGCCCAGCAGGTCGAAACGGTCGCTATTAAAAATCTTGTAGGAGCAGAGGGCGTAATAGGGCTTGGACGGCACCACCAGGCCCTCGTGCTGATGGGCGTTCTTCGCTTCACCAAGCACCTCCAGACGGTTCATCAACTTACGCAGTTGACCGGCCGGCTCGTACTCGCCATACAGCAGAAGATACGCGTAAACCAGCGTATTCACGTACAGCCCATAGCCCAACACCCACTGCTCGTCACGCCAGTCGCTAGTCGGTAACTGAGCGACGATCACCATGTCGTCGGGGCTCTGGTACTGCATCCACTTCAGAGCCTTCCGCGCTGCTTCGTCGAGGAACTCCGGCTGGTTGGCCGATCTTCGGTACAGTGCCAGCCCGAAGAGGAACAGCGGCGTCGTATCGCTTGCGCCACGGTCAGCGGGATCGTGCGCGAGGGATGGGATGTGACCGAGCGGAGTCTGATTGGCAGCCAGCGATACCAGTGTGCGGCGCAGCGCGTCCGCAAGCTCCTCGTTGCCGGTTGCCAGAACGCCCAAGGCCGAAATCATGAGGTCTCGCGTGTAGGGCTCCGGGTACCCCCAACCGGCGGTCCGGGGCAGTCCTTCAAAAGGTCCGTGCGCATTATGCAGGAGGACGCGGAGCGCCGCGGCTTTGGCCTGATCGATTCTCTCCTGATCCACACATGCGATTGGCTTCTCATCCATTACTTGGCCCCTCAATGGCACAACTGGCTCGCTAGCGGATTCCCAAACGGTCGGACACGATCTTGACGAAACGCCTGGCTACCTGGCGATAATCGAACAACTCGGTCACGTGTTGCCTGCCCGCCTCACCCATACGCCGCCGAAGCCGACTGTCTTTCATGAGGGTAAGGAGGTAGTTGGCGATGTCGGGCACGCTCGCACGAAACTCCACGGTCCGCGGATTTGGAAACACGATGCGATGGCTATCATCGTCCCCAGGGCCATCCCCGAAGACCCCCTCGGTGATCTTCCTCTCTTCCGCGACTCCCGCCAGGAATGCCGTTTCACCGTGGATCATCGTGTCGAGAAAGGCCATGGCGTTGATTGCGATTACCGGCCTGCCGCAGGCGTTGGCCTCCACCTGGATCATTCCGAACCCCTCCAGCCGCGACGGCGCCGCGTAGATATCGCAGGCCGCCAGGAGGTAGGGCATGAAATTGTGAGAGACCACGTTGGTGGAGTAGATGACCTTCTTCTCGATGCCAAGGTCCGCCGCCAGTTGCAGGTCGACCAGGTTCTGTTCGACCGTGCGCTGCTGAGGCCAGACCTTACAGACATATCTCCAGTCGGGCGCCTCGGCATCAATCAGCGCCAGCGCCCGCATGACCTCCTGGCCGCCCTTGGACGCCGCATCTCCGCCAGCGGTCAGAATCATGATCTGGTCATCGGACACGCCCAAAGCATCTCGGATCATGCGGACCTTGAAGTCATTTTGGCTGCGCGGTGCGAACGAGTCCGTGTCGCAACCCACCGGCAGGACCTCGATATTGTCCCCTCTGATCCCATCCCTGATGTATATCCCCTTCACCCAGTTGGAAGTGACCAGAATCAGCGGTAGAGCGTTCAGCACTTCTTGGTACTTCGCTATAAACCCGTCGGCCACAAGCCATGGGATCGCCGTTATCCCGAACTGCTGGGGGTGCAGCACCAGTTGTGGAACATGGCCCCAGAACCCTATCCCCAGCACCACGTCCGGCTGAAACCAGCGGTAGTACCATTCCTTTTCCAGCGGCGATTCGAGATGTACCGGGTGGACATCCACGCCGATCTCGCGCAGACCCCTGTAGAACATCTGACCCTGCGTGGACAGGCCGCCAGCCGATGGCGGGTATTCTGTCAAGACAAGAACTTTCACGATTGTTGCTCCTGTGGCGCCACACGCTCGACCGCTGCGTGTGGCGAGTCAAAGCACCAGAACCCTTCTTCTCGCGGAGTGGACCGGGCTTCCCAACTGTCGAGCCCAAACCCATAAGTTTCGGTAATCATACGGCGCTTATCCAGCCAGATCTCCTTTGTCAACACGTCCCGCCAATCGGCATCCTTGCGCACACGAGGCAGGTACGCATGGTCCCCGTCTTCGTACGCGAACAGCCACAAGCGCTGCGTGTCGATGCCGCCCGATCGCCACAACTCGACGACAGACCGGCAGCACTCTTCATGCCGGCGGTGCTGTGTGTACTCGCCCTTCGGACCGTGGGTCAGAATCAGGTTGTAGCTGTTTCCAGCTAGCAGTTGGGCGATGGTTTCCTGAACCCGCTCGACCGGCAGCGGCGCCTGGTCCGGTCCGTCATCGAGATCCGCCATCTCGCCCTCCGCCCCCAAGCGTTGCAAGACCCGTCGGAACCTTGGCGCGCGATCCGAATCCAGCGCTCTGCATAAGGTCACGATGCGCCAGCGAAACTCCGGATGGGTCAGTATGTAGCCACCGCACCAGAGCGTCTCGTCGTCCGGATGGGCGACGACAACCGCCGCCCGGAGCCGAGGGACTGACGTTACCTCATGGAACGGGATGGGTGTCATTCTTTTCTTCGGGCGGAGTCAGGGCACCGGCTCAGCGCACTTCCGGTGGACGCTCTCGATCGGACAGCCGCAACGGATGGAAGCTATTGGCAAATAGTTGCACGCGTATGGCCAACGTGCCGGTGCGACTGGGGAGAGACTGAGGCGGCAGAAGGAGCGGAAGCCAAGTGCAAAGACTGCCTCCGACAGTGCAGTTTTCGCCGCCTCAGCAAGTCGTAGCCCGGTGACGGTGGCCGTTCATTTGGCTACCCATCCTTTAACATCGATTTCCTTCGGGTCGAAACCCGACGCCGTCGATGCACATGAGCGCGGGTCACAGAATCCCTGCTGGCGAACGAGGTTACGTCCCAGCCACGGGCGACGAGTCCTTCGGTGATGTTGCTAGACACCGTCTCCCAGGCGCCGTATTGCCGAGGAGCCGTTCGCCAGGGGGATCAGGTTTGACTCCCCATATGGTCAACAGCGACTCGCGCCGGAGTTAGCCACCCTGCCTGCTTCCCGGCGTCGCAGCGTTGCTGTGTTGTATCTCCGCGCAGAATACTTCCATCCGTACTCCACGCCACGGTTTTTTGTATTGGGGGATGACGATGCAGGTTTTGAGACGGCTGGCTCAGGCAGCAGTTAGATATGGCGTGAAGCCGGAGGATGTCGGTCCAATCTCGACCTTTACCGATGACGCCTACATGGCTAAGTATCTCGACAACATGCGCCGGGAGAAGACGCCCGCCTTCAACGGCAGCACGGCCAAGCACCGAGAGCGCGCGCGACGCGAATGGGACAAGGTCATTGCTCGAGTGGGTTAACTCGGGATCCGTTCGATTGCTAGATGAATGGGATGTTCCCGCCAGGAATCGTCCCAAGCGCCCCGATCTTCGCCACGGTCAACTTCCGGATAGCGCGTTATTCAGCCGCTTGCACTACCTTGATCTTATGCGCCTCTCGATGCTCCTTCTCTTACTCGGGATAGCCTGTCCGGCCCAGACCTGGCGGCTCGAATCGGGCAGCGTCGAGTATCGTCTGCGGCAGGACAACGGCAGCATCCTGATCGACTACTTCGGTCCGGTAGGCGGTGCACCGTGGAAGGACGTCCGGCGGCTGGACATCGCTGGAACGCTTGAAGGGCGCGCGTTGCGGCCCGGCGACCTTATACTGGCCTCGGCCAGCGCACCAGACGCGCGGTCGCTTCAATTGGTCTACCGCGTCACCCGCGCGAGCCTCGAAATCGAAGCGCGGTACGCAGCGATGGGAGATACCGGCGTCATCACGCGCCGCCTGACGCTGGCCAACACTGGTACCGCGCCGATCCGCGTTCGTATGGACTCCCTGGCCCTCGAACTCCCACCCGGCGAATACGACTTGAGCTACCTGTGGGGCGGGTGGGGACGCGAGCGCCAACTCGCCACCGAGCCGCTCGGCCCTGGACGCCGCGACTTCATCTCCCGCCGTGGCCGCTCCACCAACGGCTACGCTTCCTGGTTCTCCCTCCACAACAAGACGCTCGGTGTGCGCTACGCCGCCGAGTTGGCATACTCCGGCAATTGGGAGATGAGCTTCGAGCGCTACCCCGGCAGCGCACCGTTGGCGGCCGATAATCTCGACGCGCGAATGGGCATGCGCTTCGATTCCGGCGGCGTATTGACGCTCGCGCCCGGCCGGCGGTTCGAACTGCCGGCCGTTGCGATGACCGCTTCCGCCGGCAGCCTCGACGATGCTGCCAACCATCTGCATCGCTACCAACGTGAGTTCGTGATGGCACGCAATCCCGCCAACCAGCCGCCGCTGGTGCAGTTCAACTCCTGGTATCCATTTCAGGGCAAACTGACTATCGCCGACACAAAGCGGCTCGCCGATGCGGCCGCCGGGATCGGCGCCGAGGTTTTCGTCCTTGACGCCGGCTGGTACAACCAGAAGGATTGGAGCCGCGAACTCGGCGATTACGAAGCCGATCCCGTGGGCTTCCCTGGCGGCCTCGCCGAACTGGGCGCGTACGTGAGATCGAAGGGCATGAAGTTCGGTATCTGGACCGAGATTGAAAACCTCGGCACAGGCTCCGAGACCTTCCGCCAGCATCCGGATTGGTGCCTGGCCGGTGACGGACATCCGCTGCTCTCGGGGGATCGATGCCAGATGGACTTCGCCAAACCCGAAGTGCGAGCCTGGGCGCGCGCCGTGCTGGACCGCCTGGTGCGCGAAGCGGGCATCGGGTGGGTCAAGATCGACTTCAACATTGACATCGGCGACGAAGTTGACTCAGCCGCCGGGGACCGTCTCTACAACCACGTCATGGCCTACTACGCCTGGCTCGATGAGCTGCGCGCGGCCTACCCGAACCTCATCGTCGAGAACTGCTCGAGCGGCGGCCTGCGCTTCGATCTCGGCATCATCGCTCACACCAACACCACCTGGCTGTCCGACCAGGTGCTGCCGAAGCCGAGCGTGCAGCTGGCCTACGGATGCACGATCGAGTTTGCGCCTCAGGTCTGTAATCACTGGATGGTGGGCGACAAAGACAACGGCGAAGTCGTCCTGTCGAATCCGCCCGGCTGGTGGGACTTCCTGTTCCGCGTGCCGATGAACGGTCAGTTCGGCATCTCGAGCCGCGTCTTCGACTGGAGTCCGCCGCTCCGACTCCGGGCGGCCGAGAACGTCGCGCTGTACAAGCGGCTGCGGACCGAGATGATGCGCGCCGATGTGTACCACCTGACGCCATCGCCCGATCACGACGAGCCCGAAGGCTGGATGGCGCTCGAGTACGCCGCACCCGAACGGGACCGAGCCATCGTCATGGCGTACCGTCTGGGACAGAGCGCGGAGACCAAAATATTGAAGCTCTTCGGCCTCGATCCGCAACGCGAGTACGCGATTCAGGCGGACGGCCACAGCCTCGGCACCCGGTCGGGCCGGGAACTCAGCGGCGGATTCACAGTCCAGGCGGACGCCGAATGGCGCGCCGTCGTGTATGAATTTCAAGCGGTACGATAACTGGCGCACAGCAGAGGCGCATCGGAAGCGTCTCCGGAAATGCTCCTCAGGGACCTGCGGCAAGGAGTTCCCGGAATGCGGGATCCTCATTCATCTCTTACGCCGCAAATCCAGCGTGAACGGAAATTCGGGATTGCGTTCCTCCGGTGGCACAACCATCCTGCCCGGGGTATGGCCGGTATCCTGAAACCGGGCGAGACGGCGGCTTTCTGCCTCCTGGGCATTGACGGGGAACTGCTCATTGACCCGTCCGCCCGGATGCGTCACGTGATACGTGCAGCCCCCGATCGCGCGTCCGGACCACGTGTCCACGATATCGAACACCAAAGGCGTGTGCACCGGAATGTTCGGGTGCAGGCACGACGGCGGCTGCCAGGCGCGATAACGCACCCCTGCCACAAATTCGCCGCTTTCGCCCGTGGCGTGCAGCGGCACCCGGCGGCCGTTGCATGCGACCTCGAAGCGCTCGCCGGTCATTCCGGTCACTTTCACCTGTAGCCGTTCGACCGATGAGTCTACGTTGCGGACGGTCCCGTTGGCGGAGGCCTCTTCTCCTAGCACGTGCCACGGCTCCAGAGCGTGCCGCAGTTCCAGCCGCATGCCCCACATGGTGACCGCCCCTATCTGCGGAAAGCGAAACTCGAAGTGCGGGGCAAACCATTCCGTCTGAAACTTGAACCCGGCTTCGCGCAGGTCCGCCATGACGTCCTCCCAGTCGAGTTGAACGAAGTGAGGCAGCATAAAGCGGTCATGCAGCATGGTGCCCCACCACACGAGCTTTCTACGGTACGGATTCTCCCAGAAATGCGCCGTCAAAGCCCGCACCAGCAATTGCTGCGTGAGACTCATTCGAGCGTGGGGAGGCATCTCGAACGCGCGCAGTTCGACCAGGCCGAGCCGCGATCCAGAGGAGTCGGGCGAGTAGAGCTTGTCGATGCAGAACTCGGCGCGATGTGTGTTACCTGTCAGATCGGTCAGAAGGTGCCGGAGGACGCGATCAGCCAGCCAAAGCGGGCTCGCGGGAGAATCTTTGTCCGGGATCTGGTCGAAAGCTATCTCCAACTCGTAGATGGAATCCGTGCGCGCCTCGTCCACACGGGGATGTTGGCTCGTCGGACCGATAAACAATCCAGAGAGGAGATACGACAGAGATGGGTGATTGTGCCAGTAACCGATCAGGCTTCGCAATAGATC
>Ga0187851_10005490_pt1 | contig 10098 bp, 10 predicted proteins | sample June2016WEW_6_10_FD_132997 | JGI IMG/M metagenome (GOLD analysis project Ga0187851, IMG submission 132997) | Peatland microbial communities from SPRUCE experiment site at the Marcell Experimental Forest, Minnesota, USA - June2016WEW_6_10 | ecosystem: Environmental > Terrestrial > Soil >... | reverse complement strand
GGCTTTCTATTTCGTCCATCGCGAAACTCCTTTTCGTGTGCTTGGCGGCTCACGTTCTGGAGTTTCTGCGATGGACTCCTGTATCTGTCAAACTTTTGCTGCCTCCCCGGCAGAGCCGGGGGGGTCTCCCTTCGTACTAGCCGTTGTCTACGCGTAGGCGTCATACTCTGCTGCGAGTGCCTCGTTCTTCCGGGTCTCCCATAATGATCCAGCGCGGCACTCCGCCCACGATGGCGCCGATCAGCAGCGCTGCCAGGAACGTGTAGGCTGCTTCAATCCAGAGCAGCTCAGGCGACAGCCGCGACCAGGTCGCGGCCAGAAGTGCTGCGAACGTTGCCAGCCAAAGCGCGGCCGAGACTTCGAGGCCATGCGTCAGCGTGCGCGAACCCAGCCAGCGCAACAATCCCGCGACGCCGTAGGCGAACAGTATGCATGCACCGACACTCAGCAGATGTGGAGCCATCGTTCGTGCCAACCCGAGCGCCTGCGGGCTGCTCAATCCGATCGCCATCGCCCATCGTGGACGGAACAGGTATTGCGAGTGCCAGGCCACGCCCAGGACCCACGCGACAGCTCCGGCCAGCAGCACGGGCAGATGCACGACCCTTCGAGTCCGCCACGCAGCGTGGTCCACCCCGGCCGCGGGCCTGGCCGCGACCGCATCGGGAATGCACTCCTGCCCGCAATCGGCGCGCTCAGGCCAGCGCGTGCAATCGGCCAACCGCAGTTTCGGAGGGCTGCTCAGACCACTCCACGCGGCTCGCAACGCGTGAAATCGCACCGACACCGGCGCATGCGTCTCCGGACAATTCACCGTCCGTCCGTCGCGATAGGAGCGGTAAGTCTGTCCCGCCCAAAGTGCCGGCAACATAAGAATGAGGGCGATCCCAACCAGAAAAAGGAAACAAGCAAAGAGCAGCAACATAACGTGCCTCCTTTCCGGGCACGAAGGATTCGTACCCGGCGGAAGGCGCTACCAGAGGATGGTAGCGATTTCAAAGCTAGCTTAGCCGCTGCGCTACCGGAGCGCAGTGAGCACGATCACCGTAGCGCGTGAGGTGGCCGCCGTGAGCTCGCACCCGTAAGGTAGATTCCATCGACAAGAAGTCGCGCGTTTCGACTCTATGTCTTGCGAAAGCGGACACTAATCGTGTCCGCGCCCGCGTGACGGTAAAGATACGACCTCCGAGGTCTGGGATTTTCTTTCTTGCCGCGGAGCGGTCGCGTACACCCTTCGCCACGCGCGCCGCAGTTGCCGCGAAGAGGAAAAACCGACTTGCTCTGCTACGCCTTCCATGTCAAGACGGGTCTGACCAAGCAGTTCCTTCGCGAGCGCCACGCGCAGGCGGTTATTGTAGTCTTTGATACTCATGCCCACGTGTTCGTGAAACAACCGAGAAAGGTGACGGTTGCCGGCGCCGGCAATTTTGGCGAGCCTGCTCAAGGTCCAGGATTTCGTAAGGTCGCCGGCGATTGCATCTTGCACGCGGTGGACCGCGGGGTGAATGTGGTTGCGGCCCTCCAGCCATGGCGACAGCTGAGGATCCGCGCCGCTGCGGCGTAGATAAACGACCAGATAGCGCGCAATGGCCACGGCGCACGATTGATCGGTGAACTGGCTGACAATGTGTAGCATCAAGTCGATGCCAGCGGTGATTCCGGCGCTCGAGTAACACTCGCCATCCTCGACATAGAGGCGATTTTCCAGAACCTTCGCCTTCGGGGCGAGCGTCGCGAGTTCTGCGCAGCAGGAATAGTGAGTTGTGCAGGTATGTCCATCCAGAAGACCGGCGCGCCCCGCCAACAGCGCACCGGAGCAAATCGAAATCAGTTTGTGCCCAGACCGCATCGCCCTTTGAAGCCATGCGACAATTGCACTCTCATCGGCGGCATCGGCTTTTGATCTTCCGGGGCTGGCCTGACCGCAGCACATCATCACGTCGTCAACGTCTCCGGCGACCACGACCCATGCATCCAGGGGCAGATTGTCTGGCAGCGGCTCAATCGCGGTAAGCGTAATGCCGATCGATGTTTGTAACGAGGAAGCGGGTCCGACGTAATGTACTTCGAAACGCACCGCAGCCTGCACGTGGTTGGCCCGGCGCAACACCTCAAGCGGACCGGCGACATCGAGCAGCAACAGGCGTGGCGGAACGATCACGTAGACTTGGATTCGGCGCATTTGCCGGTCACTCCTGTCCCCGTTCGTCCGAGAATACTCAGAAACGCAGCCCGTTCTCAAGTCACCTCGATCCTCAGGTTCGCAAGGAACCGAGAAATGCAACAGCTCTTGGGCGAGCCTCCGTGACCATGACTCGATGAGTCCAGGAGACGGAACCACTCCCTTTCGAGCGAACCCCCTCATCACGCATCCGTCGTATGAGATTTGGAATGTTTAATTCCTCCGAAGTCGTGATCTTCAACTGCTCCATCACCAGCAAGAACCCTGAATCACTTCTGTCACGAGCTCATAGGCCGGAACATGCGGATGGCCGCCGATTAAAGCGTCCACCCGCATCGAAGGTCCTGGCCACTCCACAGCGAGAAACACGGAATACAGTTTGCGCGCTGTGGCACTGAGCGTTAGCAAGAACGTCAGACAGCAAGCTCGGCGACGCTGCCTGCAAGAGCTTCTTCGACACTGACGATGCGTGCGAAGCGACCATCCAGGACGAGGTCGGTTCGCGCTTTGATTTCCTCGGGGCTCCACTGGTTTCCGCGGCGATCCGTCATCGCAAAGGTGAGTGTGGCATCAATAACATAGTCGACTTGGTAGCCAGAATCTGCGGCATGACGGGCGGTCGTCTCACAGCACTGTTCGGTGCGGATGCCAGAAACGATCAGCCGACCGATGCCCTGTTGGACGAGCCAAACGTCGAGGCCGCTGCCGATGAGCGCACTGTGGCTTCGTTTGTAGAAAACCGCGTCACGGGAGAAGGAAATCCCCGCGAGAGAGACCACGTGCCCGGAGGCGAGCGAAAAAGAGCCCGAGTCTTCGACGTGGAATATCTGCACGACGGGTATCTTGCAACTCTTCGCACCGTCGATCAGTGCCTGCAGACGCTCAATAAAGAAGGGCACGCCGGAATCGCTCCAATAGGGGCGATGACGGAACGATTCCTGGGCGTCAATTACGAGAAGTGCTGTTTTCGAAGTGCACACGATGTTCCTCCTTATGTCGGTCTATCTCACCGGTACAATCTCCTTCGGTGAGCCGTAACCGCGGTGGTGCGCTTGCGTTGGAACCGAATACTGCTTCAGATCGCTCCAACTCCATCGACTGGAAATGGCGGGCCGGCCGCAAGAACAGTACAGCGTCCATTCCTCCGCGCGTCCTTCCGCCAGCGGTATCAGATAGGAGCCGTTGCGGTACGGGCTGGAGCCAAGCAGATAGCGAGTAAGGCATTTCGGGCATTCAACGCAGTGTCGTACACGGGGAGCCATAACGCGCGCAAGTCAGAATAGATTCATTAATCAACCGGCAAAACGAGCGGGAGGATTACCCCACGCACACATTTTGCAAACCGAAGACGACTCACTTTGTCGTTGGCGACTGCTGATGGAAAACGGTGAGACGCCACCCTCGACCTTTCCGCATACCTTAGTCAAGGAAGATGTTCCAGTTTTGCCAAATTTCGTGATTCTTGGTCCATTTGACCGTGTAGCAAGGGCTGGCAACCGCTCTGGCGGTGCACGCCGTCCCCGTCACTTTCGTGTATGCGGGGGTGGCGAGTACAGTCGTCGTAGTGAACGTGGTCAGTCCAGAGACTGGTTCCCGGCAGGTCTTGCCACTTTCTACTACGTACACTTTTCCCGGGTTTGCCGGCGATGCAAGAGGGTAATCGGAACTGCCACTACAGTTTCCGTTGTTCGGGCCAGTGCTGGCGCCGGGCCAGAAACCGAAGTTCGTGTCGTAGTTAAGGAAAACAACGACAGGGTAGTTCACGGAGGGCCCGGCGGGACCATAGTCCACGGTGCCAGAATCGTAAATGACGCTCGCTCCTTGTCTAACCACGATCCGCTGCAGGAGATCGTCGGCGAAGTCGCCTGTGTCGTCTTCGAAGGAAGTAAAAATCTGACCGCAAGGATTGTATTGGACCGCCAACGGGCCGGTGGTTCCGTTGACGAGCGCATCACATCCAAAGCCGTTACCTGCCCCTGCGGCGTTCTTCAGCGGCCAGGTGTACGCGGAGTATCCGCTGACCAGCGCCCCCAGGGGGAACGGAATCGATGGATCGCCTAACGTGGGGCAATCGGGGCTGGAGCCCGGACCTCCTTGATATAAGTCCAGGCAAGGCCACAGATCGGTTCCGTCCGCATTCGCGCCAATGACCGGGTAGTCCGCAATAAACGATGCCTGGAGCGAGTACAGGTTTGGGGCGGCTGCCGTCTGCGCTTGATGCGTATTACCGGCAGATTTCTGCCGTGGTACCGTGATCCTGTTGAAGCGCGGGCGGCCGTTGTCCTGCGCAAGCGCTTGTTGCCCGCAGATGAGAAAGGCGACAATCGCAAGCGAAGCGAACCTTTGCGACAGGCGGGAAGTCTTCATTTGTCGTCCTCCTAGAAATTCGAAGCTGGTGGACCGGCTTGATGGTCGCAGCTGTCGCTGACGATTAAAAGACCTGGGATGGACCAAGATCGGACAAAAAAGGACATCCGAAACTTTCTCAGGACGCCGCTCGAAACTGAACGCAGTTATTGGCTGCGCAGCGACGCCATGTTTTCACGGCCAGCAACAAGCCGAGGATCCGCCGAAGCAGCAACGATTCTGATTGACGCACTCTTCGGCGCAAGGCCGTTTGTTCAAAGAATTTGCTTTTGAACGCTACGCGTCGCTGCGATGCGGATTTCATACCCTCATCGAACTCAGGGTGACCGCGAAAACTGCCCAACGGTGGACCGGTTGTGAAATAGGGACAGGAAAAGACCCCGCTCTCCCATAAACCTACGCGGTTCTGGCTGAAAAGACCTCGGTCCTTCGCGCATTCCGTCACAGCGGTGTGAGGATTCCGCTTATTCTTCAACCGGCATTCATCGGCGCATGTCGGCACCATTACCGGCTTGCCGCTTTACACCGCGGCTGCGTGAATGTCATGTGCGACGGACCGAAGCCGTCCGTCGGGGTGGCACGGCACTGGCCCAGGGACTGCTGAGCCCGAAAATAACGAATGGGCGATCTATGCAGAAACGATGATGCCTCGAACTCTCCGAGATCATCGCAGCACCTACCGCTCCAATCCTGACTAAAACCGCTCGGGCGGGCGATGCGCTCATCCCTCTACGGCAGTCCCAAACTCCCGTAGGACCGAGGGTACGTCACGATTCCCCACGGCAGCTTGAATCCCTCGATGGTCGCGACCGGTTTGTAGGAATTGGCGTCGATCACGACCACATTGTTCGACCGCCCGCAGGCCAATAGGATCCTGCTGTCGTCCGGCGTAAAAGTGAAGTGCCAGCACCTCTTACCCGTAGGAACTTCCGCTAGCAGCTGGAGCGAATCGGCCGAAAACACCTGGAGCTTGCCCGCCAGAGCGGCGGAGACAAAAATCCGCTTGCCCGACCGGTCGAACGCCAGTCCGTAGGGCTTGGCTGCCGTCGGCACGGCTTTAATTACGTTGAAATTCTGATCCATCGTCAGCAACGTGCCGGAGCTTTCCATGGACACGGCGTAGCTGTTACCTTGCGGAGAAACTCTCACTCCGCGCGGACGGATTCCGTAAGACTTCAGGTCGACGTCGCGCAAATGCGCACCGGTGTCTTCGGCGAACACCCCAATCGTCTCCTGCGATTCATTTGCCACCAGCATTAATTTTCCATCACGGGAGAATTCAATGCCCTCGGTTTCCTGGCCTGCGGTGGAAACCGGGCCCGAGACCCAATCTCCGACGTGGAATGAGGCGATCTGAGCGGGTGGCTCATTTTCGTCGTCGGCGCTGCCGCCGCCGCTCGCAGCCGGAGCTCCGTGCTGCGAACCGGGTTCGAAAGTCGCAAAAAGCCTGTCACCGGCAGGATTGATCTTGATAAATTCAGGGCTGTCTCCGATATGGATTCGTTTGACCAAGTTCAGGTGGGATGTACCGAGGACCGCCAGATCGCTGGTGTTCTTGTTTGATGTAATGATGGATTTCCCGTCAAACGTCACCGCCAGTCCTCTCGGCGCCACATCGCTCGGCTGAACCCGGCGAATTACCTTCAGCGTGCTCAGATCGATCACGCTGATCCCGCCCTCCTCCTCGCTAACATAGGCGACGTTGGTCGGAACTCCCCAGTGGTGGGCCCAGAGGAGTATCGCCAGCGCGAGGATGACCAGAATCACCACCGACAACCCAATCCCGACTTTTCTTGAACCCATTACGCACTCCAAAACACAGCCAGGGGCCGTAAATCGAACCTCGGTCACACTAACAGGAGACCATTCGGGCCGGTTACGGCGTCAACCCGCAAGCAACCAAACTTATTTGAGATCTGGCCATGCGCCCTGGCCACGGGCACGGTGGGAGAACCGAATTTCGAGCCCTTGCCCACCCGCATCTTGGCTCGGATTCATTTTACTGTCCCAAGGAGTTAAAAGGGAGTCCGCGTCCAGCGAGTGCTGTTTCTTCACCCGCTCGTTAGCCCCGGTTTGCAGTTCCGCAAAATAGACATAGAGGGTGCCCTAGGAGCCGGCTTCTACGTCTAGCCAGATTTCTAGACGTATCAAATCGGGGTAGGGAGCCGGGGGGCCACTTGGAATCCTCTCTCTCTCTCTTAAATTCTGTAGGATCAATCAATTTACCGACAAGTAAAGAGGCACCCCTTCTGCCGGCCTTCGAAGCCGTCTTTTAAGACAACCTCTTTTCATGAGCACCGGTTCACGAAGATAAAAAAATGAACCCCTAGGCTAGGAAGCTGGGGTTCAAGGTATTCACTCTGCGTTATCCCGGAAGCTCTAATCATTTCCAACATCGCGGCTCCGGATGATCACGATCGCAGCCGTCGCAGAGGTCTCGTTGGTTTGTATCGTCTCCTCAGTTCCGCAAGGCCGCCGCGCCCCCCCAAAAGGGTCATGCCTTGCCCCTCGACCGTCCCCGCGGTTCGAGCGGTATGACAGGGGCGCGACCGGACTCGCTTGTACCGTTCGCACATCTTGCCGCCTTTGCCGCATAAAGGCCAGTGACGGATTCTGACAGCTTCTGACAAGCTCTGAATCTTCAATAAGTCAATGAAACCAAAAGAGATATTCCAGTTCCACGGAGTTTCAGGTCGACGTCCCGCCGCGGCACAAAGACATCGTGGCACTCGCCCGTCGCGCTCTAGCGGGAGTTTGCTGACTGCGATCAAGCAAGGGTAGCAGCAGTTCTGCGAACTCATTGCGTCGTTTAGAGTTGTGCGATCCCGGTCGCGACCGATTGTGTATTACCCTTTCTCAACCAGGTTCCGGGTTCGTTTTATTGCTATCCCCGCTCCTCACGCTGTGGCAAGCTCGGATAGAAGCCCTGTCGCTTGCAAGGGTTACGTCGTAACAGCAGACGTGGGTAATGCAAGGTCGTACCCGTAACGCTGTGCGAAATGATGAGCTTACGATTCATTTTGCGCAACTCCCAGTAAACTCCCGCTAGATCTGCTGTTATATCTGGGACAGAACCCGGGAACAGTCCTCAACCGGGTTACTCGATCCCTGACAGTACGTGCCGGAGACCAAAGCCGATTGTGGTGGTCGCGTCGCCCAAGCTCAGCGAAAGTTCCTGGTGGGGCATCGGGTTTCTAGCAGTGCGACGCCCCGGTGGACTCCTCTCCACGGTGTATGCCCGCCAGATCAGCAACCATCACCCGAGAGACTGAGGTAAGGAGGCCGACCGATTGACGCCGAGATGCTTAGTCAGGAGTCATTGGATTGCGATTTCGATGAGGAAGCGCCTGGCCAAGGTGGTCGCGCGGGCCGGGGACCGACCATCCGAAGGGAGTCTACCTTGCGCTCATCTGCCCGCTCCAGCCGGTTTCAGAACCGCCGTGTTCCGTTCGTCGGTGGCAATCATCCGATAAAATGCCTTTAACTTGTTGATCTTGCTGACGGGCACACTTAACTCCCTGATTTCCACGCTGCGCGTGTAGTGTAGCGTCTGGCCGCTGGCCTCGGTCTTGCTGTGATAGCGGCCAAAGCTGTACTCGGCATCCATTGGCGGGGGCAACTCATCCACTTCATAGCCGGGCGGCAAGGCGATGTCGAATGTGTCGGTATCGCGCGACGGTCCCCTAAATTCGAGCGGAAATTCTCTTGCTTCCTTTGTTTCGAGTACACCCGACGACTTGCTTCCGAGGACGCGCGGTCGCACCAAAAGCAAATTGCCGGCTGTCCTGGCATAGTTGTCAGACTGGAAAGTGTACTTGAAGCCCAAAGCTTAAGGAGACGAGATTTGCTGACGGGCTACAACTCATACTTCTTCATGAGGTGGCGAAACGAGCGGTAGGAAATACCAAGCACGTCGGCGGCCCTCACTTGCACTCCGTTGGTTTGCGACAGGGCGGACTGCAAGAGCGAGCGCTCAACCTGCTCGACGTAGTTTTCCATGTTGACGCCTTCGGGCAGAACCATGCCAGAAGGCGGGTTGCCGACCATCGAGGCCGCGGCGTCCGCTCCGGCGGCTACCGCACGAGCCTTGGGACGCTCCGCCGGCAGTTCGACGTGCAACTCGCAGCCTGACTCGAGCGCCACCGCACGTTCGATCGTGTTTTCCAGCTGGCGGACGTTGCCGGGCCAGTCATAGCCGGACAGGGTTTCGAGCGAGGATGCGGCCACACCGTGAATGCTTTTTCCGGCCGCCGGCGCGTATTTTTTCAGGAAGTGATTGGCCAGGAGCGCGACATCTTCTCGGCGCTCGCGCAGCCCGGGCACCCGAATAGGAATGACATTGAGGCGATAGTAGAGATCCTCGCGGAAGGTGCCTTCGCTGACCTGCCGGTCGAGGTCGCGGTTGGTGGCCGCGATCACGCGCACATCGACCGGAATTTCGCTGGTGCCCCCCACCGGACGCACGGTACGTTCCTGCAGGACGCGCAGCAGTTTGACTTGCATGGGCATGGTCATCTCGCCAATTTCGTCGAGAAAAATCGTGCCCTGGTCGGAAACTTCGAACAGACCCCGGCGGTTCTGGTTGGCTCCGGTGAAAGCGCCCTTGACATAACCGAAAAGCTCACTTTCGAGCAGGGTCTCGGGGAAGGCGCCACAGTTGACCGAAACAAAAGCCTCGCCCGCTCGCGGCGAGCAGGTGTGAACGGCGCGGGCCACGAGTTCCTTGCCCGTCCCGCTTTCGCCGTAGATCAGAATGGTGCTGCTGGTGGTGGCGACGGTGCGGATGGTCTGCTTCAGTTTTTCAAGCGCCGCGCTGACCCCGACAATGTTGTCGAGCGAGTTGCGGGTTGCGGCGTCGCGGCGCAGGGCGAAATTCTGCCGGCTGAGAGAAACCTTGGTGAGCGCGCGGGCGATGGCGAGTTTGACCTCGTCGACCAGACCTGGACTCTTGCGGATGTAATCGGTCGCGCCGCCGGCCTTGACCGCCTGCACGGCGGCTTCGTAATCGTCGACAGCGGTCATCAGAATCACAGCCGACTCCGGCGAAACCTGGTGCGCATGGCGCAGCACTTCAACGCCATCGACCCCCGGCATTTTGATATCGGTGACGATCACATCGAACAGCGCGCTGTCGATTTTGCGGCGAGCCAGGTCGCCCCCGGTGACGGTTTCGACCTTGTGGCCATCGCGGCGCAGGGCGATATCGAGCAGTTCGCAGATCGAGCGCTCGTCGTCACAGACGAGAATGTTACCCACGAGTGCCTCCGTTTCCTTCCGTTGCCGCGGCCGCCAGTGCGGCGCCCGGGATCGCAGATGCAAAAGAACTCGCGACCGCCGCCGCCGGCTCCTGGGCTTCTTCCATGCGGCGCAGGCGCAAAACGAAGCTCGTACCCTTGCCGACTTCCGAACGCGCCCAAACCTTGCCGTCATGGGCCTGCACGATCTGGTACACGATCGCGAGGCCGAGGCCCGTGCCCCCTTCGAAATTCGATTGGAAGGGCTCGAAGATCTTTTCCGTCTGTTGCGGAGTCATTCCGGTTCCGGTATCC
>Ga0187851_10005488_pt1 | contig 10102 bp, 4 predicted proteins | sample June2016WEW_6_10_FD_132997 | JGI IMG/M metagenome (GOLD analysis project Ga0187851, IMG submission 132997) | Peatland microbial communities from SPRUCE experiment site at the Marcell Experimental Forest, Minnesota, USA - June2016WEW_6_10 | ecosystem: Environmental > Terrestrial > Soil > Wetlands... | reverse complement strand
GGATTCTCGAGCAGCTTTTACAGCAGCTTCCATGACTGTTATCAGGTCCTTACCATTGCTTGCAGATTTCTCCGTTGCCGCAGAAGATGCATCTTTAACAACAGTGAGGATCGTACCTTCAACCGGATCACTGAGCGCCTTATAGGCGGTTTCTGATCCTTCGCTGAGAGCTTTGGCCATATCGTCGCCATTAATTACTTCTTTATCCTCTAGGTCTTCTGCCATGCCGCGAAAAATCTGCGAAAGGATGACGCCGCTGTTGCCCCTGGCGCCCAGAAGAGCTCCTTTAGCCAGGGCCTTTGCCACTGTTGAGGCACTATTGTCAGGAGCCCGGTAAGCTTCCTCGACACTGGAACGCATTGTCAATAACATATTAGTGCCAGTGTCCCCATCGGGAACAGGGAAAACATTTAGTTCGTCAATATCATGAGCATTTTTCTCCAGCCATGCCGCGGCTCCGGCAAACATCTCTCTTAGCTCTTGTCCTGAAAGTAAACTCGCTTGTTTTACCATCTGATTTCATTTTCCCATTTTCAATTCGTAATCAAAAGATGCGATATTTCTCTAGTCATGGTATACCCACGATAAATGATTGTCAAAAATGTTAGAACCGCTAAAATCAAACTGATCGGTCTTTGCGGCTCTATGGTCATCGATTAATTTAAGTAGTGGTCTAGTCAACTCCGTTTGAGTGGCTCACCTTGGCTCCGGAACAGCGGCATAGTAAATCAACCGCCTGCAATACTGTCCATCAAAAGGGGTATCGACAATTGTCTATTGAAAATGCTAAAAATTAGCACCGTCTACCAATCGGCATTTGAAGGACAATAACATTCAGAATAAACGAAAAATCGTCTTTTTCATAGCGGAATTTAAAAGGGAAGCTATGGATTTACTCTTTCATCCATCCCCAAAAAGGCAATAGTAAAAAACACTCGGTTTAATTACACGAATCTAATAATAGTGTCATTTTCTCGCCCCAATAAGCTTAAAAATTCTAATTGTCTGACAGATAAGGTCGGTATATAATTAGGCTAAACAAAAGGATCTTTTTTGGGAAAGCAGGCGTGAAGATGACAGAAGATAACAACATGCCGGATGCGAAGAATGGTTATGTGCCCAATGTCAGTGATGACTCAGCTACAGTAACGCTAGTCAAGAATTCAGGAGAATCGGAGGGTTCCTTTCCGATAGAGGTTGGTTCCCGTTTTATCGAGCTGTTTTCGGAGAACCTTTATACATCACCAAATAAAGCCTTTGAAGAACTGGTCGCAAATTCTTGGGATGCCGGCGCCACCAGCGTTTACGTCCATATCCCAGAGGTTGGGACTCAAAACGAAGATGCTGTCTGGGTTTTAGACAATGGCTTTTCGATGGACTATGAGGGCCTTAAAGTGCTCTGGACCATTACCTCCGGTCATAAACGTCAAGACAGTAAAGTAGGAAGACCGCAGATCGGAAAGTTCGGTATCGGAAAACTCGCAACTTACATATTGGCTAGGGAAATCACCTACATTTGCAAGGCTGCAGATGGTATGATTCGAACAGTGTCACTCAATTACGCGGAGGTCGAAAGCCAGAAGGGTGTATGGAAACCGGCTAGTACCCCATTAGAAGTGCACCGTATCGATAGCAATGCTTTGCAGGCCATTTTGAAAACCATTGAATCAGGCGTAGAATTAACCAACCTAATAGAAGCAGGAGTGGCAACTCTGAGAAAGCCTTATTACGTTAATGAGTTTGTCGCACCAGAGCCTGCTTCGATGGAATGTACAGGTACCTGGACATTAGTATTGCTAACGTCTTTGAAAGACACAGGTCTTTCTGTTCAGCCTGGAGTAATGAAGCAAATCTTAAGGGCAGCACTTCCGCTTTCGAGCCAGTTATCCATTGTATTGAATGGTGAACTTCTAGAGTCATCAAAAATTACTACTCAGATTGAGAAGCAATGGTATATAGGCAAAGAAACGGGCTTGGAAAATATAGTGGTTGATGAAGATAAACTTGTGCCTGTAACTGAATACCCCGAAGCTAATCCGCCATATTTAACAGTTGCAGGTGTAGACGGACGGATATTCGGCAAGATGACTCTGTACAAGGAGCGAATTTCTGGGGGCAAGAGCGACGTTGTTGGGTCATCGAATGGCTTTTTTGTGAATGTTCTTGGTAGAGTTGTAAACTTAAACTCTCCCGATTTCGGATTGAAGAACCTCAGTCACGGTGCTTGGTCCCAATTTCGCGCGACAGTTAGAGCTGATGGCCTTGATAAATATCTGGGTGTGGAGCGAGAGGGCCTACGAGAATGCGAAGAGGTAAGGATTTTCAAGGCTCTTCTCATGTCACTCTTCAACAAAGCCCGAACGGCTTGGATTGCCTCGGAAACTGCAGCTTGGCCTACTGCTGGTGATGTTCTGCAAGGATCATGGCAAGCAATTCCGCTTCGTCCTTTAGGAAGCGTCGTATCGGAGCGGTGGGAGGCTGGCTTGGGTCTTCCCAAGTCCATAGATACTTCCGGCATAAAAGACCTCGACGTTACGAAAAAGGAATGGTCACAAAGTGTAGAGAATAACCCTGGCGCTTTGATAAAGACAGTAGAATCAAAGGATTTGGGAACACCTATGCCATTCTCAAAGTACGATCTAGCAACCCGCACCATGATTATAAACGAGAGTCATCCATACTTCAAAGAACACAACAGCACACTCGAAGAACGTCGTGTGCTCCAAGATATGGCTCTGACAGAATTTCTAACCGAACTGCATATGGTCAACGATGGTGCCGACTTGATCCGAGTGGATGATGCTCGGGCGTTCCGCCAAGAATTTCTTCGCCTTCTCGCTCAATTGCGACGAAAAACTGGCTCACAGATTGCGGAACTCTTGTTAGCTTCAACTAAGAATGCCGATGGGTTCGAAGTAATTGTTGGCGATGCTATTGAATATATGGGGTTTAACGTCGTGCGGTTTGGCGGTAGCGGCGAACCGGAAGGCGTTGCTATGGCTCCTCTGACACCAACGGAGAAAGAGTCGGATCAATCTTATAGCTTTTCATACGATGCGAAATCAACAAATAGGCTCGATGGAAAAGTGAGCAATAAAGAAGTAGGTGCGGGAAGGCTCAAACGACATCGAACCAAACATTCCGCGAACTTCTCGATGGTAATTGCGCCGGATTACGAACTTGGTGCTCTCCAAATAGAATGTCAACAATCAAAAGTCACTCCAATGAGGGCGGCCGATTTGGCGAAATTACTAATGGTTTCAGCAGCTGCAGGTACGATGGACTTTCCTGGCTTCCGGATGTTATTCGAACTTTACGATCCTGACGCCATTAGCGAATGGGTGGCGGAATACGTGACCAGGGCTCAGAAAAAACGACACATATCAGTGGGTGACTTGCTTGAGGCATTCGATGACATCGGTTTTAATGGACCTGATACCATAGATACGAATGTTGTTGCCGACCGCATAAGGAAAAAACGGAAAGACAAACTATATCCCAACGAACTGGCGGTGAGGAGCGTTGTGAATGGGCTGGAGATACTTCTACCAAGTATTGTTCGAACAAGTGGTAAGGATATCTATTTGAGCGCTGCACCGAGCTCAATTCGAACGGCACTAATAGAACAGCTGCAACGATTACCAACCTCAATGCGAATGGGCATTGACAAAGGTTTTTCAACAAAATCCCTATGAAAAGAAATAATCTGTCCGTCCACCCTTTCCCAGCGCGGATGGCCCCCGAAATTGCGCTTACTGCATTGGGAACTGTGCCCGCGGGTTCGACTATCCTAGATCCGATGTGCGGTGGAGGCACGGTTGTCCTCGCGGCCGTTCTGAAGGGCCATCGGGTTATTGCAGGGGATATAGATCCCCTCGCGATTCTTATTTCGAAGACTTCCGTAATGCCGGCCACTGTTGCAGAGACATTCGATGCCGAACGAATAGTTGCCCTCGCCAGAGACAGGGTGGGCCAAGGTGTCGTTCTGCCTTGGATAGACAATGACGAATCAACGCTCAACTTCATTAATTTTTGGTTCGCCAATCGGCAAGTAAGGGAATTGCGTGCGTTGGCCCATGTTATACGAGGTCTCAGTGGTGCACGACGAATCTATGCCAGTGTCTCGTTGAGTCGTACTATAATCACCAAGTCTGGAGGAGCATCCCTAGCAGCTGATACCTCACACAGCCGTCCACATAAAGTCCGAACGGAAAATGACTTCGATGTGTTTGAAGGATTTATTAAGGCCGCTGGAAGAATCGGTCGGGTTATTGAAAGCAATCCTTATTCTTTGACTAATGTCATTAGACGCGATGCAAGGAGACTTTCAGGCGTTCCAAGCGAATCGATTGATCTAATTGTCACATCTCCTCCATACGTGAATGCTATCGATTATCTCCGTGGTCACAGGCTGTCGCTTGTTTGGTTGGGTTATCCAATCAGCAGACTTAAGGATATGAGCAAGCGCTACATGGGTTCAGAGAAGAAACGAAGCGAGGCAGAACAGCAATTTGTCGAAGGCTGTGCTTATCGAGAACTTCCCAAGGTCCTCCAGCGAACACTCGCACGATATATAAGTGATATGGCGGCTGTGACCCATGAGATGTATCGAGTGCTTAAGCCCACCCGACACGCGGTACTTGTTGTTGGGAATTCGACATTATCGAGTGTATATATTGATAGTGCGCAAATAATTAGGAATTGTGCGGAGTCTGTTGGACTTCGATTGAATGACCAATATGTGAGAGAGATCCCTGAGGATAGCCGCTATCTTCCTCCACCTTCCCGTGCTACCGATGACAAACTATCGCGACGCATGGAGGTCGAAACGGTAATGTCATTTGCGAAGCCGGGATGATTACGATATAGCTATTCAAATTGGGGGAAATTTTGTTGCCGGTTAACTATTTTCGTTCTAGAATTATGTCTTGCGATATTGGGGATAGAATGATAGAATTGGCATAATTCTTATGAAAGAAGGTTGATTATGCCGCAAGTAGTAATTGAAAATCCTATACTCAACTCACCATATAAAGAACCCAATCGACATTTTAAGTTTTCCGAAGAGGGCATCACCAACGAAATTACCGAATCGAGACGTGTAAGTTCCTATTTTGTTCCAATCGCACAGCCCAAGAAAAAAATTGGCGTGAAACAGCTAACACTTGAAAGCGAATGGACTCAGGATAGGGTAAAAGAAAATGATTTTATCAACCGCATTCGTACACGGGTATCAAAGTGGCGTAAAGGTAATTACGTCGGAATAACCAATGTTACCCGCCAGATACTCGAATACTGGCAAAATCCGGACCGGGAACGCAAACTGTTTTTTTGTCAGATTGAAGCGATGGAAACCGCTATCTATCTGGCCGAAGTTGCCAACAAATATGGTGACAACTGGATCGAAAATGAGATTAGAAATCACAATGAAGACAATAATCCAGGATTATACCGTGTCGCTTTCAAAATGGCAACCGGCAGCGGTAAAACCGTCGTCATGGCCATGCTTATCGCTTGGCAGGTTCTCAATAAAATTGCGAATCCGCAGGATGCCCGATTTGCAGATGCTTTCCTGATTGTTACTCCCGGCATTACCATCCGTGACCGTTTAAGAGTGCTTTATCCCAATGACCCGCAAAATTACTACCAGCAGCGCGATGTTGTTTCTTTGTCTCAAATGGCTGATTTAGGCAAAGCTAAAATTATAATCACCAATTTCCACACTTTTAAACAGCGGGAACTTGAAAAAGCCGGTAAACTCACCAAAGCAATTCTTGCCAATGGAGGGGCCAGCGCCCTTACCGAATCTCCCGACCAGATGGTGCGCCGGGTTTGCCGCGAATTTGGCAATAAAAAAAACATCATTGTTATAAATGATGAAGCACACCATTGCTACCGTCATAAGGTCGAAACCGATGAAACAAAATTAACCGGTGATGACCGGCGTGAAGCCGAAAAACGGGAAGAGGAAGCCCGTGTGTGGATTACCGGTTTAGAAGCGGTTAAAAACAAAATCGGGGTGAAAGTAGTTTATGATTTATCGGCCACCCCTTTCTTTTTACGTGGTTCCGGACATCCCGAAGGAGCGTTATTCCCCTGGGTTGTATCTGATTTTTCATTGATTGATGCTATTGAATGCGGCATCGTCAAAGTGCCGCGTGTGCCTGTCTCCGATGACGCCATGCAAACCGGCATGCCCACTTATCGCGATATTTGGTTCCGGATTAAAGACCATTTGCCGAAGAAGGGCCGCGGCAGTAAAGATGAAAATGCCGTGGTCGACCCCAAGCTGCCTCAGGAATTGGAAGGCGCGCTTATCAGTCTATATGGTAATTATGAAAAATACTATAAACAATGGGAACAGAATACTGCTGCCAAAACCAGGGGCGCGACTCCGCCGGTTTTTATTGTGGTCTGCAATAATACCAGTGTTTCCAAGTTGGTTTATGATTGGGTTTCCGGATATGAGAAACCTCTAACAGACAACCAAACCGTGATTGTGCCCGGTAATCTTAACATTTTTAATAATGCCAATGATTATGGTCAGTGGCGCTCCATTCCAAATACCATCCTGATTGATAGCGAACAACTGGAATCCGGTGAAGCCATGAGTAAAGAATTCAAACAAATGGCCCAGGTTGCTATTGAAGATTTTAAAAATGACTATCATAAGCGTTTCCCTGACCGTAGCACGGATGAACTTACGGATGAAGACCTCTTGCGGGAGGTCATGAACACTGTCGGTAAATCCGGCAAGCTCGGCGAAAATGTCCGCTGTGTAATTTCCGTTTCCATGCTCACCGAAGGCTGGGATGCCAATACTGTCACGCATATCATGGGGGTTCGTGCTTTCACCACTCAATTGCTTTGTGAACAGGTTGTTGGACGTGCTTTACGCCGCCGCAGCTATGAAACCAAAGAAGACGGCATGTTTGAAGCGGAATACGCCGAGGTCTACGGCGTGCCATTCTCGTTTATTCCGTGTTCCGGACAGAGTACTGATCCCAAACCGCCTAAACCGATTACTCGCGTTCGCGCTTTAGATGAGCGGCTTGCCTGTGAAATTACATTCCCTCGCGTCATCGGCTATAAAAAAGACGTGCCCCCTGATAAATTAGTTGCAGTTTTTACCGAAGACTCGAAGATGGTGCTCTCTACGGAGAATACACCCAGTAGTACCACCATTGCCCCGATTGTCGGTGAAACTGCAGTTCACAAGTTATATGCCACGCTGGGGGAAAAACGTGAGCAGGAAGTCGTCTTTCATGTGGCCAAGACGGTATTGGACAAGTATTTTAGTGATGCCGATGGCAATAAACGTCCTTGGCTTTTTCCGCAGTTAGTCAACATTACCCGCCGTTGGATGTCGTCTTGCGTCACCATCAAAGATAACGCTTTTATCCAAATGTTGATGATGACCGAGAGAAGCCACTTCGCTGCCGAGCGTATTTACAATTCCTTGGTTGGCAGCCAGGCCGGCCAGGTAAAATTAAAGCCAATTTTGCGCCCTTATGATACCGTAGGTTCTACACGATATGTAGATTTTGATACAACCCGTCCCGTATATCCAACAGATCCCAATAAATGTCATGTCTCTTATGTGGTTGCTGATACTCAATCCTGGGAACAGAAAATGGCCCAGGCGTTGGAAGAAATGAATGAGGTTGTCTGTTATGTTAAAAATCAGGGATTGGAATTTGTTATCCCCTACATAATTGATGGCGACGAAAAGAAATATTATCCTGATTTCATTGTCCGTTTGAAGGGAACAAACAGGGAATTATTAAATCTGATTGTCGAAGTTAGCGGCGAGAAAAAGCGTGAAAAAGCCGCCAAGACCGCCGCCGCCCGTAATCTCTGGATTCCGGCCATCAATAACCAGGGTGAATTCGGTAAATGGGCATTCATTGAAATCAGCGACCCGTGGGATGCCAAGAATACGATTCGGGCGGAACTAATACGATTATCCCAAAAGCTAGAGGAGCAAATTTTATGAGCGCAGCGAAGAACAAATCCACCACTCCGATTGAGGCCAACGTTCACAAAGACCGCCGCACGAATATCCCAACTGAGGAATTACGCGGCTTTGTGACTGATGACGAAAATAAACCCAAGAAAATTATTTACCCGCGCGACCAGTCATTAGACCCGCAACTGGTCTGGAAAGGCAAAGACGAGCAGGATTCCCAGGACCTTGAGGTTCCGGCCGTGCCGATTTATATTCAGGAGAAAATTCACCCCAAATATCTGATTGAAGAATTGCGTTCCCAATCGCAAAAAGATAAACCAGAAAGTCAGTTTAATTTCTTTTCCGATTTTAACGGTATTGATTTTGAACAAATGGTGGAATTCTACCGGCACGACCAGAAATGGTCTAATCGTATGATTTTGGGTGATTCATTACTGGTAATGACCAGTCTGGCCGAAAAAGAAGGGTTAAAAGCCAAGGTTCAGATGATATATATTGACCCTCCTTATGGAATTAACTTCGGCTCTAATTGGCAAGCAAGCACACGGAAACGTGATGTCAAAGACGGCAATAAAGATGATGCTACCCGCCAACCGGAGCAAATCAAGGCATTCCGCGATACTTGGAAGTTAGGTATTAATTCTTATCTAGCCTATTTAAGAGACCGTTTGACAGTTTCAAGAGAATTGCTAACTGATACAGGAAGCGTTTTCGTACAGATAGGTGATGCAAATGTACATCTTGTGCGGTCATTGTTGGATGAAGTGTTTGGTAGTGATAATTTTGTAGCAACGATCATTTTTAGGACGAGAAGTACGTCAACTAGTCAATATATTTCAGTACTTAATGATTATTTACTTTGGTATGCGAAAGACTCGAAATTGTTAAAATATAAAAATCTATTTGAGAAAAAAGATTTAGATGAACGCTTTTCTATGGCTGAGCTACCGAATGGGAAATCAGTTCCTACATTTATAAATGGAAAGTTATCGCCAGATTTTCCAGAAGGCACGCAATACTATTCAAGCAGCAGTTTGAGTTCAACATCTGGAGGAGAAGGAAGCACCCAATCATTTTTGTTCAAAGGGAAACTTTATACTCCGGCAGTGAGTAGGGGTTGGAGATGCAGCATTAAAGGGTTGGGCAATTTAGCGCTTTCAGACAGGATTTTAGAATATGAAAACTCAATACGATATAAATATCGATATTCAGATTTTGCTTACATTGAACTTGGAAACATGTGGACTGAGCAAATGTCGGAACAAAATAAAAATTACGTTGTACAGACTGCAACCGATGTAATTAAACGTTGTATCCTGATGACTACAGACCCGGGAGATCTCGTTTTAGATCCTACTTGTGGAAGCGGCACAACCGCTTGTGTCGCTGAGGAATGGGGGCGACGCTGGATAACTATAGACACCAGTCGTGTCGCAGTGACATTGGCTAGAACACGCATGATGTCGGCTAAATATCCTTATTATTTACTGGCTGATACCCCCGAAGGTGTCAAAAAGGACGCGGAGGTAACCGGCCGATTATCGGCTACTTATAAAACCGAAGGGGATATCCGTAAAGGTTTTGTCTATAAACATGTTCCTCATATAACTCTTAAATCCATCGCGAATAACCCGGATATCAAAGAGGGTATGACCCGCCAGGAGATTGATGCCGCCATTGCCCGTCATGCGGAAAGCGAAACTCTCTATGACCAGCCTTATGAAGATAATAAGCGAGTACGCGTTACCGGTCCTTTCACCGTGGAAAGTCTTTCCCCACATCGCTTCATGGCCTTGGAAGATGAGCATCCGGCCGCGGAAAAATCAGCCCAACAGGGTTCTGATGCTATCCCATTCGAAACCATGATTTTGGAAAATCTCAAGAAATCCGGCGTTCAGAATACCATTAAAAACGAGAGAATTACTAATGGTCTCATAATAATATGGTCTCTTTAAATTGCAGCATAAACAGTTTCTGGTGTTCCAAAGAAAGAGCGTACAAGGCCGGGTGATTTCTGTAGTTTTCTGAGATGGGAAATAATCATACGTTTCAATTGGTCCGGGCCGGTTGCAGGCTGTTTCCCCACACCATGATTTTTCAGATGATTCCAGACCTGTTCGTCAGGATTGAGTT
>Ga0187851_10005487_pt1 | contig 10102 bp, 9 predicted proteins | sample June2016WEW_6_10_FD_132997 | JGI IMG/M metagenome (GOLD analysis project Ga0187851, IMG submission 132997) | Peatland microbial communities from SPRUCE experiment site at the Marcell Experimental Forest, Minnesota, USA - June2016WEW_6_10 | ecosystem: Environmental > Terrestrial > Soil > Wetlands... | reverse complement strand
GCCGGCGAGCCGGCCGGGACCCGGGCGCTGTTCATCCTCGGCGGACTGGCCTCGGTCGCATTCGGCGTGGTGTTGTTCGCCCGCCCCGGCATCGGCGCGATCACCCTCGCCCTGCTATTCGGCCTGTTCAACCTGATCTACGGGACCTCGGTGCTCGCGCAGGGCATCGAGCTGCGCCAGACCCGCAAGACCCTGCACTCCGTGCTGCGGGAAAAGACCGCGGCGTGATCCCGGCCCGCGGCGATGATGACGGCACGGCGGCGGCTGCACGCTGCCGCCGTGTTCGGCTGGCCGCTAATGTGCTAGGTGCAACGGCAGGAGGAGCAGTGATGACAGAGGCGGCACCGGCAGCCGGATCGCCGAGGGTGTCACGGCTGGACCGGCGAAAGGCCCGAACCAGGCAGGCCCTCATCGACGCCGCGGTGCGGCTGATCGCCGAAGGCCGCGGGGACCGGGCCAGTATCGCCGAGATCACCGAGGAAGCCGACATCGGCTTCGGCTCGTTCTACAACCACTTCGACAGCAAGGAGCAGCTGTTCCAGACCGCCTCCGAAGAGGTGCTTGAACGCTGGGGGCAGATGATCGACAGGGCCAGCGCTGGCATCACCGACCCGGCGGAGCTGTTCGCCGTCGGAATGCGGATCTCCGGGCGGCTCGGCTGGACCCACCCCGACATCGCCGGATTCCTCACCGGCGCCGGCCTGGACGCCCTGGACATCCCCCGCGGCCTGGCGCCGCGCGCCCTGCGCGACATCCAGGCCGGGCAGGCCACAGGCCGGTTCACCGTGCCCGATGCCGAAATCGCGCTCAGCGCCGTGGCCGGCGGCCTGCTCGGGCTCTTGCGGCTGCACCAACGGCACCGGGACCGCATCGATGAGACCACCGTCGACCAGCTCGCCGAGACCGTGCTGCGCATGCTGGGCGTTCCCGCCCCCGAAGCCGCCCGCCTCGCCGCCCTCCCGCTCCCTCCCACTGACACCTGGTGACGGCCGCGACGACGCCGCCGACCGCATCCGGTCAGCAACCCCGGATGGCCACGGGTCGGCCGATGAGCTGGGCCGCGCTCACCGACCACGTCGCCACACTGATGCGGCAGGGCTTCGACAGCCCCGCCACCGTAGGCCCGGACCGCCCCCGATGACGCGGAACGCGCGTCGGCTGCCGGGACTGCCGGCAAAATCAAGAGCACAGAACGGCCGATATGTGAGCTTGCGCCCGCGCAGTCGGCAGAGGCTGGCCGCCGGCAGCGGAGAGGGTAAGAGGCGACGGCTGGCACGGATGACGCCGCCGCGTCAGCAGTTCAGAAGAATTCGAGGTCAGGGAGGAGCCGGGCAGCTGCGTCGATGATCTCGCTGGCGGTTGTCAGTGTTTCAGCGGCCTCGGCAGCGCTGGCTTTCTCGGTGGGGTAGAGCGGGTACTCCAGCTCGTTGCGCCTGCGACGCAGCCCGCCGAAGGCTCGCAAGCCAGCGCCGAACTGGGCGCGGATCGCTTCTTCAACGGCATAATGGCCGCCGGCGGTGGTTGGGCGCAGGCCCTGCTGGGCGAGCAAGGCGACGCAAGCCTGCCGGGCGGCGTCGTAAGCGAGGATGATGCTGCTATCAGGTGCCGCCGCCGCGACCAGGCGTGCAGCGTCCAGGGCCTGCCGCGCCCGGTCCAGCCACGACCAGCCGTCCGCCTGTGCGCCCTGCACACGTTCGAGGTGCCCCTTGGCTAGTAGCTGCTCGACGATAGCCTCTCCGTTGGCCCACCGCATCAGTCCTCCTCGCGTGGTTCTTCCCCGGTGACCCAGACAAGTGGCGACGAGCGGATCTGCTGGATCAGCGCATCAGATGCCGCGATCCAGCGGGACCGGGAGCACAAGACAGGGTTGACCTGCAATCCGAGCCGCTGCTCGGCGCGTTCGGCCGCCTCATATAGGTCGCGGCGCGCCACCTCTCCGATGACCAGGACGTCGATATCGTGCGGCGCATGGCCGGGGATGCCCTCATACCGTGCCGCCCATGAGCCATAGATCGCCACGGCGATCGCGTCCAGCGAGCCGAACTCCTCGCCGATCACCAGATGCGGACCGAACGCCAGGGTGAGCAGTTCCGTCAGCGGCCGCGTGTAACGGCCTGCAGGGTCCGCGAACACCAGCCTCGCCCGTCCCACGCGGCGTTCCCCGATCAGCCCGGCGGCGCTCAGCCTGGCTGCCTCGCGCTGCACCGTGGTCAGCGGCAGGCCCAGCGTGGCGGCAAGCTCGCTGAGGCTGTACTCGGTGTCGGGGTGCAGCAGGAGAAGGGTCAAGATCTCCGCGAGGTGGCGGGAGCGCAGAATCGGCAGCAGCGCCGGAGCATCACTACGCATGGATGAAATATACCATCCATTTATGGGAAGCCAGGCGACAGGCTCGACGACAGGCGAAAATGGCGCGTGGCCCTAGACGGGACTCTACCGGGTGTCGCCCACCCGCCATGGCGGGTGGGCGACACCCGGTACGTCATCACGCCAGGTGGCCACCCTTCAGGCGCTGTACGGAGGATCATGGGCAAGGCGAGCAACCAGAAGAAGAAGCGGCGGCAAGGTACCGGGGCGTCGCGGGCGGACCTCGAAGGCCAGCGAGCCCTGGAGCAGCTGGCCCGGGCCGCAAAGAAACTCAACAGTATGTTCGAGGCGAGGAAAGAGCACCTGGCGGCCGTCAACCGCTCTTGGTGGCGTGGGGCCGAGCCGGAAGCCGCGGAGGTGCCAAGCTGGGCGGAGGGTTCGGCTGGCGACCGCTTCTTCGAAGACTCGCGAATGAAGGAGTATGCCGTGGCTCCGCGGCTAGCGACGGCGGAGATACCATCGGCGGAGGCATTCGCCGCTGACTCCGGACACTGGGATATCGCCGTCTCGGCCCTGATCCGTGCCGTGGTCCTGGATCGGGTGCCGGTTACCGATCCCTTGGTGACGAAGGTCATCCGGCTGCTCGGGCCGGCCGTCGATGCCGAAGTCCGGTACGCCGCATCGGGCGGTCGCGGAAGCCAGCCCATCGGCGGCGTCGAGGGAGGCTTTCCCGAGGACGACGCGCCCGTCTTCCTGCTTGGTGCCTGCTGCCTCGTGGATGCGACGTGGGCGGTCGTGGGCCTCGACCCGCTCCGGGACGTCCTGGATTATCTCGGGCCGCGCCTCGACGCCGCCATCTCGGAGCTGAACTGCACGCTGAAACCCAGCGGCAAGGTGCTGGCCGAGACACTCCTCCGGGCGGCGGCCGACTTCTACCGCCTCGACGAAGAACCCGCCGACGCCGAGACAATGCGGCAGCTCGGCGGCAAGTCCGAGGGCAACCCGCTCGACTGCCTGATCAGCGAAAAGGCGATAGAACCCGCGGACGTGCTGACCATCGGGCTCGCCGTACTCGCGACGCTCTCGGACCTGTGCCGTACTGCGGAGGCGTCGGTCCGGGTGCCCTGCTAACCCACTGCCCGGCCGATCCGGCGTTCCCGCGGAAACCGTCTGACTCTGGCAAACTCTCCGATGACTTTGATCAAGCGTGCGCCAGCCCCGGTCTTCTGGATAGCGAGAACCCGTCGCTCGGTGATGACCGTGTCGACTGCCCGTTCGCGCCATGGGTTCGGAGGCCGCGGTCGCCAGTGAGGGCGTGTGTGATCCATGGCAGGGGCGAAGTCGGGGATCTGAGTTAATGAATGTCGCAATTCCGTTACGGGCTTGCCGACGCCGCTGCGCGTCCTATGCCGCCTGACCAGGGAAAACCGGCAACCATGCCACAGCGACTGCCATCGTGACCGCTGGCAATGGTGGGGATGAGGGATGACGCTGCGCGGGTTGCCGGGTCCCTGAGGGCTGTCCGGCCAATGCGGACGTTTGGCAATATGTTTTATTCGTGGCTGCCTCGGACGCGTCGCCGGTGGCGGCAGGTCCGCGGATTGAAGCCCTCATCTCGGCCTCATATGACACGCCCGTCCGGGTAAGTGCCGTTGATCGGCTGGAGCCGCGGTTCGTCTTGCGCTGCCATCTGTTCTCGCAGGCGCCCGACGTGCCGACCAGTGTCATGGTGAAGGGGTTGCGCGATAACACGGACGACATACAGCCTCCCGAATCCAGACAAACCGCTACAACCGGGCGCCCAGATAGATGATCGGATACTGCTACCCGCCTCCCGTTTTGGGGTGATATGCCGATATCTGAAGTCACATGCCGCCTGGCTCTGCGCACACGAGCTATGCGGCATTGGGCGCTCGCCTACCACGTCAAGCAGCTATGGTGCGCTCTCGCGGGGGAGCCGTAACTGGTCTGCCACCCCAGACGGTGGCCGAAGGGCCGGACGGATCCGCGCCGAGGTAAATCCCGGTCAGATAATCCTGGCAAGAGTGGCCCTGGTATGCGTGCTCGTAAAGCACTCGACGAGGCGCGCGGCGGAGGAGATGTCACTGATGGCGCAGGGGTGTTCCGCTGGGCGGCGCGCGAGTCACGGCGGGCAGGCAGGATGTAAATAGAGCCAACCCGGCTTATGGGGTGGTTCCGTTATGCAATGCAGCGATTGCGGGCGTGATTTCCCCGATGAGTATGACGGCTGCGCGATGCCTGCCGGATTTTGCGCTCCCTTCGGATCCGGTATTCTTGCCGCTGCGCGGGCTGGGCCTTGTGCTGACCGTGCTGCTTGCCGTGATCACAGTGGCGGCCGTGGTCCAGCTCAAGTCGAGGACCTGGCCATCATGAAAGGGACTGGCGGACCTGGCCGACGGGGATAACTTCTCCGACATCCTGGCCGAGGACGTGGTCTTCGAACATAGCGCACGTGACGCACATCCTGACCAAAGCGCGCCTCGCCACCTCGCCAACCGCACCCAGATCGCCCATTACACCGGCCTCGCCTGAGCCAGCGCTAAGGCGATAGAATGTCGGGAACATTATCAACCGGGCGCCATCCTGGAGTGGTCGCGTGGAGACTTGGCAAGTCATCATCGAACCTGGCTCGCGTGCTTCGGCCGAGGTGCTGCGGCAGCTAAGCGACCAGAGCCTGGTGGCCCATGGGATCAGCGTCGAGTTGCGTGAGCCGCCGCTGACGTTCCGCGGGGCGGACCCCGCGGTCATCGGCGCGGTCAGCGCGAACCTGACCGCGCTCATCGCGGGGCTACTGCAGTTCAAGGCGAACGGGAAGGCGCAGCGGATCTCCATCGTGCTCGCTTCCGGAGAGAAGCTCGACGTACCGGCCGACTGGTCACCAGAGCAGATTGACCGCCTAGTCAAGTCGCTTGGCAGCGACCCGCCCCGTCGGCTGATCCTCCCTTAGGACGCCCATGTTCAGGTTATTCCGGCGCGGAAACCACGCGCCAGCAGGCAGCCCACTCCCGAGGTGCCGCCGGTCCCCTGGCTCGGTCGCGACGCAAGGCTGGCCGCCCTGGAAGAGGCGCAGGCGCAGCTAACGCGCGAGATGTTTGCTCTGCTCCCGCCGGACGATCCCGCGCGCGAACTCATGGCGCAATTCGGTCTCCCTGGCCAGGCGGGCCCCGTGCTGCACATCGACATCAGCGACCTCCTGGACGGCGAAGACCCGGACGGCGGTCCTGTGACGCCGGTTACGGCGGCCGAGAACCTGCTGAACGGCTACGAGCAGACCGGGGAATTGTCCCTGCTGAACAGGGCTATCGGCATGCTCCGGGCAACGCTCGACGCCGGTCAGCCGCTGGACCTGGCCGATCGGCACCAGGCGACACACGTGCTCGGCACGGCGCTGTGGTCCCTGTTCGAGCGGAGCGGTGACCGGGCGACGTTCGACGAGGGGATCAGCCTGCTCGACGCGGCAGCGAGTATGCCGGGCGTGCCCGAGGCCCAGCGCCTCAAGTCGCAGGCGAACCTGGCCGGCGCGCTGGGTCTGCGCGCGGAGCGCACCGGATCGCGGGCCGACCTGGAACGCTCCGTCGAACTGACCCGCGACCTGGTCGAGCGGACGGCACCAGCCGATCCCAATCGCCCGGGGCGCCTGTGCGGCCTCGCCTCAGCGCTGTGGTCGCTCGCGCTTATGACCGGCGAGTCAGAGCTTGCCCGCGGGGCGGTCGAGCAGCAGCGAGCGGCCATCGCCGCCTTTGAAGAGCAAACCCGGGCGGCCATCCGCGCCGAGACTACCGGCGCCTACGGCCCGGACGGCGTCCCCGTGCACGTCTTCTCCGACCTTGGCCTGTTCCTGGCGGTCGTGCACCAGATGACTGGAGAGGCCGCCGTGCTCGATGAGGCGGTGGAGCAGTGCCAGCGCGCGGTGCGGCAAGCCGATCCCTGGAACCCGCTCTACCCGAGGTTCCAGGCCAACCTCGCGCTCGTGCTTGGCCTGCGTCAGCCTGACCGAAGCACCAGCGATGACCGCACCGTGGCGGCGAACGCCGCCCGGGCGGCGTTCGCCGCCACGCCGACCGGCCACCCCAACCGCGCCAATCGCGCGCGGCTGCATGCCGAGGCGCTCTGGCAGCGCTTCCGTCAAGACCCTGATCCGGTCTTGCTCGATGAGATCGTTCAGGTCGCCTCGCTCGCGGCAGACCTGGAGGCGCCCGGCCACCGGAATTGGCCGGTGACCCGGGCCGTGCTCGCCAGAGCCCTCGGCGCGCGCGGTCTCCGTGACGACAACGCGGCGGATCTGGCGTGGGCCGCGGCACTGCTCGGCGAGGTCGCGGCGAACCCTGCCGTTCCCGCCCGCCAGCGGGTCGCGGCGGCCCATCAGCAGACCGGGCCGCTGCTGATGCTGGGCGACACGGCCGACACGCTGCGCGCGGCGTCCCTCGCCGTGGAACTGCTGCCGCGGGTGGCCCCGCGGAACCTGCCGCGCACCGACCAGGAGCGCCCGCTTGGCGAATTCCACGGGCTGGCGTCGCACGCCGCCGCGCTGGCGATCGGCGCGGACAAGCCGGAGCTGGCGCTCACGCTGCTCGAGCACGGGCGCGGCATACTGCTCCAGCGGGCGCTCGACGGCCGGGCCGACCTGACGGCACTGAGAGAGCAGGCCCCCGGCCTGGCCGAGCGGTTCGAGCAGCTGCGTGACCTGCTCGACCCCGCCCAGCCCGAGGCAGGAGAAGCGGACCTCACCGCTGCATCCCTGTCCCAGGCCGGCCGGGACGCCCAACACCGGCACGACCTCGCCGCTGAGCTGGACGAGCTGCTCGACACGATCAGGCGCATGCCCGGTCTGGCGGGCTTCCTGAAGCCGCCAGCGCTGGCTGAGCTCACCGCCCGGTGCACGGGCGGTCACGTCGCCGTCATCAACCTGAGCGACAACCTGCGCTGTGATGCCCTGATCCTCAACGCCAGCGGCCTGCGGGTCGTCCCGCTGCCCGAGCTGGACTTCACCGAGGCGGAAGCCCGCGCCGATGCCTTCCGGGCCAACGTGCTGGATTCCCTGGTATCTGCTCCCGCCGCCGACCAAGTCGTCGACACGCTCGGCTGGCTGTGGAACACGATCACCGCGCCGGTGCTCGACGCGATCGGCGCGACCGCCGAGCCCCAGGCCGGCGCCCCCTGGCCGCGCCTGTGGTGGGTACCCACCGGCCCGCTCGCGTTTCTCCCGCTGCACGCGGCCGGCCGCTACACCTCTGGCGCGCTCACCGGCTTCACCGTGCTCGACCGCGTCGTGTCGTCGTACCTGCCGACCGTGCGCAGCCTACCCGTGGCCGTCTCCGCCGCGGTCCGGGAACCAAGCGCCCTCGCGGTGGCCATGCCCGAGACGCCAGGCAACGAGGTCAGGCTGCCCTTCGCGTCGGCCGAGGCTGACGACCTGGCTGGGCGCCTGCCCGGCACGGAGGTACTCAAAGGCGGCGAGGCGACCGGCGCGGCCGTCCGGGCCGCGCTCTCCCGGCACGCGTGGGTGCATTTCGCCTGCCATGCCGAGAGCTCGGCGACGGATGCCGCGGCGTCCCGGTTGCTCCTGCACGACCACCGGGAGCACCCGCTGACCGTCCGGGACATAGCCGCGCTCCGGATCGGCCAGACAGAACTCGCCTACCTCTCGGCGTGCGGCACCGCGCATGGCCCGGTTCGCCTTGCCGACGAGGCGGTTCACCTCACCGGGACGTTCCACCTGGCCGGCTACACCCACGTCATCGGCACCCTCTGGAGCATCATCGACAGCTACGCAGCCGAGATCGCGGCAGCCGTCTATGCGGACATCACCACGCCGGTCCCGGACGCCAGCCGGACCGCGGCCGCCCTGCACCGCGCCGTCCGCCAGGTCCGGGCAGATCGCCCGGACACCCCCCCGGCCCTTTGGGCTGCCCACATCCATGTAGGCCCGTAGCGGCCGCGCGGCCACGCGGCCACGCGGCCACGCGGCCACGCGGCACAGCCAGAGGAAGACACGACATGTCGCCCTTCACCAGGAAGATGAATCTGTTCCTCGGCGATGAGGGACTCGTTGAGGTATGCCAGGCCGTCGGGTTCCCGGTCACGCTGCTCAGCAACGAGACGATCGTCAAGTACATCGTGCCCGCGTGCGCGGCCGTCTTCACCGAAGGTGACATCGTGATCAGGCACAACAACGCGCCGCCGCCCGGCTTGCGCGAATGGTTCGGCGAAGATAGCTTTATCGAAAGCCGATTCGCTGCGGGCCTCGCTGAGTTGTACTGGAGCCTGGGCGCCGCCGTCCACGGGCCGCTTGACACCCTCCAGCGCGCACTGTCGGCCCTCGTCGCGCGCGGCATCGTCCATGATGAGGGGCCATTGCCATTCGACGGCTTCAAGGCGTCCCTGCCACTGTTGGCCAGGGTCGATGGCAAGGACTTGGTGTTCGGCGGCATTGACGGCCAGCCCACGTACCGTGAGCACCTCACCGGGCACGTGAAGAACATGCTGGCGATCGACCCGGGCATCCGCCTCATGCATGTCATTGACAAGCAAGTGGGGCTGCTGGCCCGCCCGGCTTTCTGCTTCAACTTCATATGCGTGTGCAGCCGGCCGTTCGCCAGCCAGTTCCTCGCCCAGTACCTGCTCCTGCGCGCCCAGCAGGTATCAGGCATCAGGAAGCGGGGCGCGGAGATGGTGGACCGGGGCTTCGTCGTCCCGGCGGAGGGCGACATCGCCGAGTGCCTGCGCCACTTCATCCGGCACGATGAGGGAAACGGCGAGACACATGGCCGGGTCGACGTTGCGTTCCAGCTAGGTTCCCGACTGCCGCGCCTCACCCCGGCCCAGGCCCAGGAGATCCTGCGGAACGCCCACTTCCTGCTGCATCCTGGCGGGTCGCTGCTCATCGGCTTCCCAGCGACGCCGCAACCGCCGGGCCATATCTCGCGAGCCGAGCTCGACCGGTGCGCGCTCCAGGCTGGCTTCACCGGCAGCCCCCGCCTTTCCGTCGGTGCGTCCCTGACCAGCCCCAGGCTTCCGGTGTACTCCTTCTTCCGCAAGGCCTGACCAATTCTTGTTCTCGTCCGTCCGGGGCTTTCCCTGTTTCTGCTACGCCGTGATGCGCCCGCCAGAGGCGATCATGCTCCGCGAGAACGACCGGCACCTGCCGAAGAAGGGACGATGAAGGATCGACCTGGCCAGCCCCGGGCCGCGAGCCGACGTGGAACGTCCCGCCGACAGGCAGACCAAGGCCAGTCTCCGGGGAGCGGCACATCCGGCTTGCCGACGCCGTAGACATCCTTTTCAGGGGTGCTAGTCCGACCCGGCTATTCAGGTGCGGTAGGCGTCTGCGCGGTGCCGGACCCCCGGCGACGTGATCATCTGCACCAAGAACGACCGCACCATCCAGGCCGTCGAGCCCGGCCGCACCCTGGCCAACGGCGACCTCCTCCCTATCGACGCTGTCACCGACCACCCCCCCGGCCCGCCCCCGGACTGGCCCGCTATGACCATCTTCATTCCGAACGAACCGGCCTTCCCGCCCCCAGCCGCGCCCTTCGCCCGGGGCCTGGTCCGGCAAGCGAGGTCACTGGCCATACGATCGCGTTGATGAGGGCTTGACGAAAACCGCCGGGCAGTGCCGCAGAGGTGGGAGGACCTAGTGGGGGCAGAGCCGGAGCATCAGCTGACTGACCCGCCGGCCACCTGGCAGGAGCACTGGTTCGACCACCGTCAGCTGCTCAGGCTCTACCACAGCGACGGGCACTGCGCGATCTACACCGACTCCGGCGTGCCGGGC
>Ga0187851_10005483_pt1 | contig 10106 bp, 20 predicted proteins | sample June2016WEW_6_10_FD_132997 | JGI IMG/M metagenome (GOLD analysis project Ga0187851, IMG submission 132997) | Peatland microbial communities from SPRUCE experiment site at the Marcell Experimental Forest, Minnesota, USA - June2016WEW_6_10 | ecosystem: Environmental > Terrestrial > Soil >... | reverse complement strand
TTTACAAAAGGATTATGATAATAATAGGACATCAATCTTTTAACTATATTATTAGAATATCCAACTTTAGTTAAAGGCTCACCTTTCTCATTATAACACCTAATAATATAAATATTATTATTTTTATATTCCTCAAATTTAGTCATTATAATTTAAATTTAATTCTTTTACTTCTTTTCCATCTTTCTCTACTATCTTTAATATTCCTTTAGCTATTAAAGACTTATTATATTTTTTTACTGTCTGAACACTTAATCCAAGTTCTTTAGCTAAGTCTTCATCTGATAAATCTAAATACCATTTATTATCATCCATATTATATTATAACTTCATTGTTAAGTCTTCTCTGACATTCATTATCTATTTCAGATATATCTATTTTATTTTTCAATAATAAATCAATTATTACTTTATTTTCAATCTCTGATTTAGTTAATCTCTTTTCTAATTCATCATATCCTTTTGTCATGATCTTTATATCTTTTGCAGTATTAGAAGTTTGTTCTTTTAACTCATTAATATCTTCTTCATGTTTTTGAAGTGTCCAAATAATTGCTTGTCCTAATTCATCTAAATGAAATATTTTTTCATCAATTCTTAATCCAGTAATATTATCCTTTTTATTAGTTTTAATAATAGATAAATATCCTTTCTCTTCTAATGTTTTATTGTATTTTGCAATTGTTCGTTTATCCATATTAATTAATTCAGATAGTTCGGAATCTGTATATGATATTTTACCAAATCCCTCAACATCTTTAAACATTAATTGTTGTGATGCAATAATGTAAGCTTTTAAATTTGGCTCAATAGTAGTATCCTTTACAAAATCATAACTGAAAGGTTCAAAAGTTTTATAAGAATTAAATCTATATACATTTTTCCTACCTTCAATTCTTACCGATAAATAATTTTCTTTTTTCAAAACATTAATTGCCTTTCTTACAGTTGGTTTAGATATTCCAGATCTTTCAACAATAGTATCAAGTGAAGGATAACACTCTTTTGAATCTTTATTCATATAACTTTTTATTGTTACATAAACTAATAAGTCCTTAGGAGTCAATTCCCCAGACTTTGTCATGTTATTTGGAAGTTGTACATGATGTTTACTTTTTTGTTCAGTCATATTTCTTAATCTTTTAATATACAAAGATACAAAATACTTTTCATAAAAATTCCATCTATGTGAAAGTTTTTAATTTAGGAGTCTGTGAATATTCTAAATACATTTAAATCAATAATTGTAAAAACATTTTTATATTCTATTCAATACAATTATATATCTAGGTTATTTATAATCCAAAAATACAAAAATGTACCTATCGAAATACAAAAGTTTACCTATAAAAATACAAAACTATACCTCTAACTATACTTAATAATATACTTATAATAACTATAAGTAATGGCTCCGCCCTTGAAAATTATTTTTAAATAACTATATCTTTAAAAATAATAATTTAAATACAAATAGAATCCAAAAAAAAATTTATTTTTTATATTTTTTTGAGATTCCAAAAAATAATTTCTAAGAAAGTAGTCGCCTTTGAATTATTATAGTGAGAGATACTTTAGATGAATTAGATTAATTTACTCACGAAAAAATTTTTTATTTTTATATTCTGAGTTTCCAGAATGTATCTTTCTTTACCCCCATCCTAATAGGGCAGGAAAAGCAATTTTGCAAACTAAATGTTCCAAACAAAAAACAAACAAAAAACAAAAAAATTATGGAAGAAATTATTTTTACAGTCGACACGTTCGACAAAGAAGCATTCTTAAAAGCTTCTAAAGAGGGGTTATCAGAAAAGAGCTACAAAAACAAAATGGAGTCAGTAATACGTGCGACTTATTTACCTGAAAAAGGGAAATTTGTAGATGCAGAATTAGTAAAAGTTATTAACCCAAATCCAAAAGGCGACCCAAAAGGTTTAAACCACTGGAGGTTAATTACTGATACGGGCGACTCTATTAGTGTTTCGAGTCTACAAGCGCTAGCTCACATTGGATTACCAGAGACCGCACACTTCAAACAAGTTGAAAGGGTTGACAGTGTACTAAAAGGAAAGTACGTTGTTAGTTCACAAGCTGTTAATCCTCAGTTAATTGGTCGGCAGGTGGATATAGTTGGTCGACTTTTGGGTAAAAACTTTGAAGCTAAAGCATTGGATAACGCATGGATATTACCAGCCACATTCGATGAAAATGGGGTTCCAAAAGGTTTTTCAACCGTTGAAGAGTGCAGAGAAGCACTAACAACAAAAGTACTTTACAAAGTAACTTTGAAGTAAAAAATCAAAACATTTATAGTGAGGTAGTGCAGAAATGTACTACTTCACTATTTTTAATAATTAACATATTTTAACTTTTTAATAATTAACATAAATTAATAATTCTTCTAAAGTATATTCTTTTGTATTTAATATTAGAAAAGTATCGGAAAAAATTAGTGAAGTATGAATAAAAACAATAAAACCTTAAAAGGTGAATTCCGAGGAAATAAAGTTTTTTGTGATGATGGGAGTATAGAGAATTGTTATACATATGGTATTAATTACTCCCAAATAAATAATATGAAAGGCTACTTCAATATCAGAAAAAATAGTAGTGGTACGTGGATTATCTATCAATTTATTTTAGATGAAAATTAAATAATTGGTATTATTGGATTATTTTGTTTCCGGAAATTACTGCATGTTATTGTTGTATGGAGATGTGATGTGCTGTTTGTGACTCACCAGACCATTCCCAAAATAATTCCCAAAATAAATAATAATTTCAAAATCCAAGAAATTAATTATTTACAACTAATAATTTCTATATTTCCACAAAATAATCCAACTGCTTAAACGTTTGGCAGTATAATCTAAAAAGAATCAGAGTGCTAGTATCATTTTTGAAATAAAATGATAGCTCAAACTCAAAAAACAAATATTATGCAAACATCTTATCACACAAATGTAGAATTACCTCTAAAGGCAATTTTAATCACCAGAAATGTATTATCACAAGAAATTAATGATATTATAACTGAAAAGTTAATTGCATATGGTTCACCACTATATTCAATTTATATCTTTAGTAATAATTATTATATATTTCTGTATTTAGAAATACATAATCAGCTTAATTTTACACATTTTGATAGAATTGATATAACATTGTAAACATTATTTGAGTTTCCGAAAGCTACTTGTTAGTTAGTAGGAAATTCTTTAATTCAAAGAACATTATGAACTTAACATTATTCTTTCGACTCATTTTAATGAGTATTTTTCAAAGACAAATTACATATGATAAAATATCTTCTTATGTAATAGGAAATATGTCATATGATAATCAGTTATTCTATTGTCCTCGTATTTATGCAATGGATGGATTTAATGTATCATTACAAATCAATAATGGTAATTATTGTGAATCAAATAATGGTTATCGTGAATTAGGTGATACAATGGTTTCAGTTGAATTTGGATTTCCATCAGAGAATGAACCTTTAATGTTTGAATATTCTGAAATGTGGGATGCAGATAAAAACTCTGAATTTAATGTAACTCACACAGTTGGTAGAATTCCAATTTCAGTAATGGAAGAAGTATTCACTAAACATGGTGGAATTGATTGGGAGAAAACTATCTCAATAGAAGCTTTTAATAAATAAATTAAATCATAACAAATAAAATTCAACAAAGTATATAACTAATCGCATGGGATTTATCACTACGAGGTTTTTACTTTGTTGAATTTTTAATTCACTTAAATAATCATACTAAAACATATTAAACAAATAACCCAACCGAATGAAGAATATCTATTTTTTATTAATCATCCTCGTACTAAGTATGGGGATGATTTCATGTAGCTCACCGAATGATAAAGCTGAGTTAAAAATTCATATTGGATCTAATCCAATAATTGAAGATCCAACTGATACCTTTTACATTATTAATACTATAACTTCTGAGAGAATTAGAATCATAGTTAAAAATGATAAAGGAACTCAAATTAATTATCCAAGTACTTATATGGTAATAGAACAATAATTAAATTATAAACAAAATGAAACAATCAACTTATGAAGGAACCTTTCTATTGTTAGATAGAGTAACTTACACTGAAACAGTAAAGGCAAATAATAAGTTGTTTGCTTTTATTTTATTGAAATTAAATAACAGTTCTAAGCTTTTAAAAATTAAGAAAGTAGTATGAAAAAGTTACTTTACACATTCTTTAATCTTTTTTTAATTATGTGCATCGTTGTATCTTGTATTAAATTTGGGAATCCATTTACTGCTCCTCAAACAAAAGATACAACAATGATTGCTACAGCATTCGCTATTATATTTGAATGCATTCTTTTATTACGATTAATGACTAAACAAATACTTAAGAAATTATAAATTAAACAACTAAAAAAGAAAATGAAAACATTTGGTTATGTTATGGGAGGTCTACTCCTAATTATCATTCTTGTAGTGATAAGTTTCACTGTGAAAACTTGTAGTATTGCTGAAAAACATGTAACAAACAGTATGGAAAATGCAGTTATTAGTTATGATGAATATCAGGATATTTATGCAACTTGTACAAAGTTGAATATTGATTTAGGTATTTATCAAACAACACCTGATACTGATCCTCAATTTGAACAGTTTAGTAAAGCTCAAAGGATTAATACTATTAAAGTAAATCTTAATCGTTGGTGTGAGGAATATAATGCTAAAAGCAAACATATTGATAAGAAATGGTGGAAATCAAAGGATCTTCCATATACTTTAAGTGTAGAACAATTCTCTAATTATAATAAATAAATTCAAAAACAAATGAAAAACTTTAGATTTCGATTTTCTTTAATGATGTTAATAGTAATATTAACTTTCTCTTTTACAAGTTGTAAACTGGATTCACGTCCTAAAAATACAACTGCTTTGGATGAACAGGCTCATACTGAAAACAATCAACGTACCTTATTAGAGAATCAACCACTTCCAACAATTACCTGGAGTATGGAACGTGATAATTTAATTAAATTGAAGAAACTTCAGAATGATCGTACTGTTAATTTCTTTATGTATGTATTTATTGAAGGTATTCAACAACCAATAGGTTATTATCAGGTTAATAAAGTAAGTTCTGTTAATAGTCAATTAAGTAATCCTCAACAAATCATTAACTCAAAGTTATATCGTGGGACAAATGTAATTGAAAGTCCCTCAGAAGATGGTTCATATGGTACTAATGGTGATGCTGTCTTTGGATTTACACCAGAAGATATATGTATTGAAACAAATATGAAATTCATTTGTGCTACTGTGCCACTTCATTTTGCAAATCCTGTTAATCGTTTAGCTATTATTACAACTGATGAAGCTAAACAAATGTTGGAGAATACTAAAAGTGTAATGAATAAAAAATAATTAAAATTATAAGACATTGGATTAGACTGGTTGTAAGAACTCCGTATTCTAAGTTCTACTCTAATGTATACATGGGGTGTCTTATATTAATAAATGATAGTGCAATAACGGTGGAATAGGAGTAATCTTAAGATATCACTAGTTCGTAAATTCAGAGCATATTATTTTAAAAGAAATTGCTAAATAATTTGATTGTGAAATATTAAATATTAGGTGGTTGTAATACCTTGAAGTGTAGCAGTCCACAGCTATTTCTTGGGGCTATATTGGTAATGGTGACATTATTTTAATGCTGGAATATCTTTTTGACAGTTTTTGGTAGAGTAAAAACTGTTACTTTTAAAATTACTCAAAAAAATAAACACAATGAAAAAGTTATTTACTAAACAAGAATTACTATCCAGAAAAGGATGTTATTCTATAGAAAGAATCAAAGGAATTTTTCCTAATCAGGATCAAATTTCTATTAAAGAAATCCTATCGGTTAAATCAGTAAACATTAAAGATAAACGATGGTTTGTTTATAATTCCTGTGAATTATCTTTAGACGAAAAGAAAGATTTATGCGTAATCTTAGCTTATGTCGTTCTTCCTATTTATGAATCTAAATATCCTAATAATTTAAGAATTCGTGAATGTTTAGAGGCTATTCAATTATTCAAAGATGGAAAAATAACTATTGATGAATTAAAAGAAAAACGTGCTGCTGCTGCTGCTGATGATTATGCTGCTGCTTATGCTGCTGATGCTGCTGATGATTCTAATGCTGCTTATGCTGCTGCTTATGCTGCTGCTTATGCTGCTGCTGATGCTGCTGCTGCTGCTGCTGCTGCTGCTGATGCTGCTGCTGATTCTAATGCTGTTGATGCTTATGCTGCTTATGCTGCTGCTTATGCTGCTGATGCTACTGATGCTTATGCTGCTTATGCTGATGCCAAAACAACCACTTATTCTCAAGGAATCTTAAATGCCTTATTAACTTTCTTTGAATAGGTTACAAAATTAGATGTTGATAGAGTTTCTCTATTGGATTCTTACTATTATTTAACTTGATGGCAGTATAGTAAAGTATAAATTTTCTGCTAACTAATGTTAAGTTAGTTAATAAACAGCAACCTAGGTGTGATTCCTAGACACAAAAAACTTAAATAACATTTCAAGATCTTGATAACAGCTAGTTTTCCTATATTAATAAATTAAGAGTTTAAAATAACGACATACTGTTATACTACTTAAGTTCATTAGGTTTAACTGTAAAAGACAAACTCAAAAACAGATAAATATGAAAAGTAATGAAAACAGATTTTTAATCCAAAAAGTGAAAACTGTGTATGATAAAAATCAAATCGCACAAGTATCTTATATCAACATGATTAGCTGTTCTTCACCTCATGAAGCAAATAGAATAGCTAATAATCTTCCTTATGAATCAATTGTTACAGATCGTAAATATTTAAAAAGTAAATAATATGAAAAAGACAACTATTTTATTATCAATTATTTTAATGAGTAGTTGTGCTTCAATAGCAGAAACTACTGGTGATTTTGTATCATTCTTTGTATATACACTTCTATGGTTATTTGGAATAGGAGTATGTTTATATGCTGCATGGTTTCTCTTAATTGTTATTATCAACTATTTTAAAAAATAAAACTCAAGAAACATTATGAAAAAATTAATCGTAATTGCATTAATACTTTTAGGTGTTAGTTGCTCAGTAGATCATGGATTATATTCCAATAAAGGATTACATCCTACTCATATGAAATCTGTTAAATATAACAGTAGTGGTTTAATTGCTAAATACTAATGTCATGAAAGTCAAGACTCGATGTGATGAGGATCTTACAATTGTTACAATTTATTGTATAGAATGTGAGGAATCATTTGAATTAGTAGTTAAGACTACTGATTGGCATAGGTTTGAAATAGGGAAAGAATTTATACAAGATTGTTTTCCTTATCTAACTTTAGACCAGAGAGAATTACTTTTATCTGGGATATGTGGTGAATGTTTTGACAAACTTTTTAATCAAGCAGAAGAATAACAAAATAAATATCTTTAATAAACAATTAAAAATATATTAATAAACTAAATCAATTATACATATAATTGTTTTGATGATTTAACTATTTGGATTTAATTGGAACTGTTTATTATTAATAATAAAGTAGTTGAATGAAGCGTCATTACTACTTTGTTAAGATATTTATTTATTTTATTATTAACAATTTAAATTAAATATTATGCTACTACCTACATTAATTCTTATATTTGCTATTTTTTGTTCTATCTTTATATTCTTTAAATATATTAGTGTAATTGTAGAATTTGTTATTACAAAGAAAGATAAAAGTTTTCCTATTATTCCTACTATTGTGGCTTCATTTCTTTGGGGTTATTTTTACTTTTTAATACATTAAAATTATGTGGAAAGAATGTAACGTTGGATAGAAAATAATCTATAACAAATAATTTATAAAAAACAAAAGAAAACATTATGTTAGTATTTAAAAAACAATCACAAAATTTGGATTTGGTTGTAACTAAACACAATCATTCAGTTTCTCATGAAAAGAATAGTTCTGTAATAATATCTAATCATATTACTGAAAAAGTAATTGATGGACAGAAGAAAGTATTTGTAAAACAGAATTGTTTTAAATTACGAATTAATGATGCTTCTAATCAAGAATTGATTAAAGCATTTATGAATTAAATTTAAGTTTCCGAAAAGTTAATCACTGAGTAGGAAATATAATTAAAAAATATGAAAACAGAAGAAGAAAAATTAGATTATGATAAAGAAGAAGAATTTATTCTTCCAGAAGTTTGGTATGTAAAAGTTACTGAAGAGAATAAGAAAGTATTAGCTAATTGGAGAAAAATTAATGAATCTTATATAGATACTACAAAAATTGTAGGAATGTGTAAATGGCTTAACTCTAATAAAATAGAGAAATCTTATAATCCTGCAACTACTATATCTGAGGATAATTATACTTTTGGTGAAGAAATTACTTATGAACAATTCCTAAAATATGTTTTAAAACAAGAAGAGACAAAAACAAATATGAAATCATTTAACATTACAAGAGAACAATTTAAACAATTGTATTATGTAGCTTGTCTTACATGGAAACATAAAGTTGAATTACTTATAGGAGAAACATTAGGATTATTTCAACAAGCAGGTACTCTTTCTTATGAAAAAGTAGAAGAAATGTTTAAAGCTATTTCTAATGATAGTCAAAGTAAAGTATTTACCGAAATATTCCCTGATTTTTCTAATGATAAATCTATTGATCTTAGTGTAGCAACTAATGAAGGATTGTTTGGTAGAACAGATTCTATGATTCAAATACGTTGTAATGGTAAGTTTAAAAATAAAGCCTTTTATTTATCAAATGACTATAATTGGGAATTAAATGATGAAGACTATTGTAAAGGCCCAATTCTCATTCCAACTCGTAAATAAAATATAAAAGACCAACAAAATAATATTTAAACTGAATATTATATTTCTGATCCACAATCTAGAAGTCTATTGTGGCTGTGGAATAGATAAGACTGAATTAAGTTCTTAAGAGTAGGAGTAACTCTTTGTTTTATACTTTGACACTTGTATTGGAAGACTCTACATGGATTTATATTATATTAGAACAAGATAGACTTATTATAGCAGACTCTTTTTAAGAAAGGCGAGTTTTAAGTAGACTGGTGCCAAAGGCATATCCAATTAAAGCAATTTTACCGAGCGTAAATCTTTAAGTCTAATATAATATAAATTTAAAACAAGGATAAAGTACGTAATGTATGGGAGTATGCATACTGATTAGATCACGTGAGAATCTATTGGAATAAGTGAAGTCATTATTTTATCAATTCACTAATGTGACTGACTAACAAATTGATGTAGTTCTTGAATACTATTAAGTTGTAGGATAGAGGATGAAACTATAAATAATCTAATTACTAGAAATTAAATACAATACCTGAAAATTAGACAGGATAACTTTGTTGTATTTTTAATCTGGCAGAGTAATACGTAATGGCAAAATTGATTATGTCATCCTAATTAAAAAGAGGTTGTATCGTTGTAGGTTCGATTCCTATCTCTGTCACTAATATTAACTAAATAAATTAAACAACTATGTATCATCTTGAAGAAATTATAAATGGAGTTTTATGTTATAAAACAACTCCACATGGTGAATTTATAGCACTAACATCTGAACAGCTAACTATAAAGTTACAATTAGTAAAATATGAAAAGATTAAACTTATTGAAGCTTTGGAAAGTATTGAAAAGGTTTATGATTGGCAAGAAGATTTAGCTGGTAAAATAGCTCATGAAACTTTACAATCTATTGATTAAAACAAATTAAAACAAAATAAAACAATGCTAAAATTTAATAAACAACTTTCTGAGCAATTTTATAAAATGTGCCAAACTGGTAAGTTATTTAGATCTAATTTATTGGGTCAACAAATCTGGGAATTATATCTTGCTTCTTTTGATCAAGATCCTATCTTTAGAGATCCTGAATCTTCAGTTCATAATTGTAATTTATGTAAGAACTTTATTCGTCGTTATGGCAATATTGTTGCAATAGATGCAAATTACAATATTATGACATTATTTGATTTTATTGGAGTAGATGAATTTGTACCAGTAGTAACT
>Ga0187851_10005480_pt1 | contig 10109 bp, 7 predicted proteins | sample June2016WEW_6_10_FD_132997 | JGI IMG/M metagenome (GOLD analysis project Ga0187851, IMG submission 132997) | Peatland microbial communities from SPRUCE experiment site at the Marcell Experimental Forest, Minnesota, USA - June2016WEW_6_10 | ecosystem: Environmental > Terrestrial > Soil > Wetlands... | reverse complement strand
TGCAATGCTCGCTTCCCCTTTCAGACCTTCCAGTACGATTCTAATCTTATCTTCTGCGGAAAACTTACGGCGGGTCCTACGGCGGATTTCTCTGACGACTGCCTCTGGGTTTGATTCAGCTTTAGATACCATTTTAACCTCCTGCATTAGGGCTAAAAATATCCAAAACCATCTCTTATTTCACGCTGCTAATCTGTCCACTTTCAGCTGACGTCACACAGTTTGTTAAGATCACCTCCGCCGGATGGTATTATATAAAATATCTTGTGCGTTCATTTGCGTATTTAGACCTTGTTTTTCAAGATACGCCATTTAGTGATGAGACTTTAGCAAAGAAGATGAAGGATTATATTGTTGCACTTGATAGTTTGCCTGATACTTATGAGGCTACAATGGACAAAATGGTTATTCGGTTTGAACGTGTTGATTTATATTTGCAATATCTGAATGATCAAGAACAAACTGAATTTAATATTTATAACCTTTCTCAATTATCCAATATATTCGGGAAAGCTATAATGCCGGCAATAATTGAACAGTATCAAAAAGAAAAGGCTTTTATAACGGGCCGCATAGCTAAAAGATATGATATAGGGGGCGAGGGGGACTTAACTTCAGAGGAATCAATAGATATGGTACCTGAAGAAATCGCATCTAAACTTGAGGATATTGAAATGGAAGATGATCCCAAGCTTGCATTATAGGTTGTTTATAAAAACAGCTATCAGTTTTTATTTGTAAAACGGTTGCCCTTATAAACGTCGAAAGTTTTTATTAATAAGCAAAAGTTGGAAGTTTCAATTAATCTGCAACTTAAATACTGCTTTCGTGTCCACTATTCCTTATTGCGGATTCAGCCCTAAGCGCCCTGTCTCCAAGCTGCCGTGCCCATAGAGTCCCTTACGCGCCGCATACCTGCACGCCGATCTGCATTCCTGGCCTTCTTTCTCAAGCTATTCTCGGCTCTGTCTTTCGTTCCCAGCCGCTGAAATTCGGGCCGGTTACCTTGCATTGTGGGAAAATCGAAAAATACGAGGAATACAAAAAATTCTGCGCAGGTCGTGCACAGTGTGTTTTGTAACGCCGTGGGTGGTTTTTTGGGCAATTACGGCAACAATGCGGGGAACAAATAAAAAACCCTTAAAAGTGGCGAATTTCAAAATATTTTTGGCATTTTCAGGGGTTATTAATGGCGCTCTCAGCACCCCCTGCTTTGGGAAGTGCCTAATTCCGTATTTTTTTGCACAAGGTTCTTATGAGTAGTGAAGCAGGAAAGACTGCCATGAGCCAGGGATATGGCGGAGCTACACCTTCTTCTTCCCGCTTATTTCGTCCGCTTCAAGCCTGAGCACCTCGGTCACGGTCAGCACCTTCTCATTAAACTCCGGCGATCCGGGAAACCGGTAGTGCCGCATGACCAGTTCGAGCCCCCGAATCCGCTCGGCCGGGGTCGCCCGAGAACCTCGAGGTCCAGGTCGTGCCATTTGTGGAAGTAACGAGTGCACCGGATAAACCAACGGCGACATATCTGCCGTTTGCTTACGTAATGGAAAGCAGTGTATCAGAAAGGCCCAAATCAATGACCGCCCAACTGGCGCCGTCAACCGAGGCAAGGATGGCTGTGCTGTCCGATTTTGTTGCCCCAATAGCAAGGAATTGGTTGCAGAGGTGAGTATAAAAGAATGGATATGGCGTGCTATTATGAATAAGATAAGCCGCCTTTGTCCTACGCCTTCTGGATAACAGGAGAGGAATACTTGACAATAACCGAAACATTGAGGGGAGAGGTGTCGACAAAAACGGGTAAACTTTGCAATTCATGCATCAAGAGAATATGTTATGACCTCAGAAGCAAATATGACGGCAATTTTTATTTGACAGCAAGATGATAATGACCTATATTCACGAGGGAAAGCAAGACAACCTGAGCAGGATTTCTATTTTTCAGGTTTAAATGGAGGATCCCAGTTTAACAAGGAGCGGGAGATGAATTTGATGAATAAGGCGGCACTCTATGCCGGAATGTTCGTGGTTGCTTTCAGCACCATTGTAAAAGCTGATTTTGTCACAGCTACTGATAATGTGGGGGTTGCGCCCGGGCCGATAGCGGTGAACCCGGTGACTAATAAGATTTACGTAGTGAATTATGGCTTCTCCTTCATGGGTAGTGGAAATACCGGAAATGTCACGGTCATCGACGGATCGAGCAACTCGACGACTACCGTAAGCACGGGCGGTGGCGCGTTGTCATATCCCGAGGCGATAGCGGTGAACCCGGTGACCAATAAGATTTATGTGGCGAATTACGGTAGCAACAACGTCACGATAATTAAGGGGGCGACCAACGATACCGCCATCGTGCCGGTAGGGATTACTCCCGATGCGATAGCAGTGAACCCGGTGACAAACAAAATTTATGTGGCGAATATAGGCGATAGCACTGTCACGGTAATCAATGGGACAAACGATTCCGCTACGAGAATCGTTCATGTGGGAGCGACTCCCTATGCGATAGCGGTGAACCCGGTGACAAACAAAATTTATGTGACGAATTCCGGCAGCAACACCGTCACGGTGATCGACGGTGCGAACAACGACACTACTACCGTGAGCGCCGGAGCAGGGCCTACTGCGATAGCGGTGAATCCGGTGACAAACAAAATTTATGTGGCGAATGAGGGCGGCATACGAGTTACAGTGATCGATGGAACGAACAACGATACGGTCATGGTCGCCGTGGGGAACCATCCCAATGCGATAGCGGTGAACCCGGTAACGAATAAAATTTATGTGGCGGATTCAATCAACACGGTCACGGTAATCGACGGAGCGACCAATACGCCGATCGGAGTGACCGTCGGATCAAGTCCCCGTGCGATAGCGGTGGACCCGGTGACAAACAAAATTTATGTGGCAAATGAGGGCGACAGCGCAGTTACGGTAATCGACGGGGCGACCAATAAAACTGCCATCGTGAGCGTTGGGGTGGGGCCCGATGGCGTCGCGGTGAACCCGGTGACGAACAAGATTTATGTGGCGAATATTGGCGACGTTCCCAGCGTCAGCACCGTAACGGTGATCGATGGGTCGAGTGATGTGACGGCAAAAGTACCCGCAGTGGCATTTCCCGATGGCATGGCGGTGAACCCGGTGACCAACAAAGTCTACGTGGCCAGCTGGGGAGGGGGCGGCAGCGACGTCATTGTTATCGACGGAACGTCCAACGCGGATACCGCTGTTGCGACAGATTTGTGGCCCGATGCCGTGGCGGTGAACCCGGTAACCAACAAGATCTACGTGGCCGACGGCGGCAGCAACACCGTAACGGTTATCAACGGGGCGACCAATGATACTACCATGGTAGCGGTAGGCAATACTCCTTATGCCTTAGCGGTGAACCCGGTGACCAACAAAATCTATGTAGTCAACAACTCCGGCTCCAACAACGTGACGGTAATCGACGGGGCGACCAACAGTACCGCCATCGTGAAGGCAGGGAATCATCCCGATGCCGTAGCGGTGAACTCCGTGACCAACAAGATCTACGTGGCCAACCAATACAGCGGTACCGTGACGGTAATCGACGGGGCGACCAACGATACCGCCACCGTGGCGGCAGGTACCTATCCCGAAGCCATAGCGGTGAACCCCGTGACGAACAAAATCTATGTTGTCAACTACACCAGCAACAACGTGACGGTAATCGACGGGGCGACCAACGATACCGCCATTGTCCGTGTAGGATCAACACCCTATGGCATAGCGGTGAACCCGGTGACCAACAAAATCTATGTAGCAAACAACTACAGCAGCAACGTGACGGTAATCGACGGGGCGACCCGCGCGACTACTACCGTGGCGGCAGGGGCATATCCCAATACCATAGCGGTGAACCCGGTGACCAACACGATCTATGTGGCCAATTATGAAAGCAGCAACGTAACGGTAATCGACGGGGCAACCAATGCGACCACCACCGTGGCAACAGGCGGGGAACCCTTACCCATAGCGGTGAACCCGGTGACCAACAAGATCTACGTAGGCAGCCAGGACAGCAACAACGTCACGGTTATAACGGACGCTCCTGTAAACGATACCAAGGTCTTAGCGCTGGATGACCTGGCGGGGGGGAATACCTGCACTGCTGCAAAACCGACGATTACCGGCAAAGCGGTCAACCGGGCCTTTACCGGCAAATGCGGCATCGAGGGCGTGTTCGACAGGGCGAATACCACGCAAAGCACTTGGAACTGGGCCACGATCAGCGCCAATGCCGGGACGGATTCGACGAGTTGGAGCTGGAACTGGGGAACCGATTCACTGGTACCCGGCGAGAATTTCCTCTGCCTGTTTGCGGCCGATTCTCAATGCGCGACGGAAAATAATCTGGGCATGGGGACGCCATTTACGGGCAATGTGACGGTGTATCCTATTTATTACCTGCCTGCCGTCAAGACAGGCGTTATTTCGGCGGCGATTAAAAGCGGGATCGGCCCGTCGCTCCGTATGAAAAATGGGATGATTACCTATTCCCTGGCTCAGCAATGCCCGGTTGAAATTCGCCTGTACGACATGCTCGGGAAAAAGGTTTTTGAATTCAATCGACGGCAGTCGGCGGGAAGCTACTCCCTTTCGATCAGGAGCCTGAATCTCTCGTCCGGAGAATATATTCTTCATTTCAAGGCGGGAAATGTGCAGAAAGATATGGCCGTCATGGGGAGATGACCGGACGATAAATCTGACCGTCCGCGCTGACTGACGCGAAATCAAACAAAAAGGGCGGGGCTGAGTCTTAAAGAAGCCCCGCCCTTTGTTATTTCTTCTTTAATTGTCCCTGGAGTAACCCGCTTAATACCGACGATATGGTCTTTATGTGTTTAGGGAATTTTTTCGGTTAAATGCCGTTCTTTCTTCTCTTTCTCTCTTGTTCCTATTCCATGTTTCTTCATGAAAAAGGATAATGGTCCGAATTCCTTTTTTCTTTTTGCCGCTGTTTTTCCCGAATGATATTTCGAGGTCAATAATCGCCATGCCGCCGCCAAATGCATATCCTATATCGTCGAAGGTAGGAAAGACATTTTTCCACGTTTTTACATGCTGAAGGGATTTATCCGGCAGTCTTCGCCGAACATAAACATTAAATTTGTCAGGATGATTAAAGAAGCCGGCTGCTTCCAGTCGCTTGCAAAAATCTTCATCCTAGCCCAACATGAATATGCTTCTGGGCCAATCGTGCAGGTTGATGCTCAATTCACTCATAAGTTCAATCCTCCATCAAAGGGGTTATAGTTGCACCGCCTCAGTTGTTTAAGAGAAAGTGTGGTAAGCATCCGGCATTCGGTTTACTATGCTTCGCCGTCTTCACGTCAATTACGAAAACGAAAAAAAGCGGCTTATTTGTTACGTGATCGTCTTCACGCCGTCTTCACACCATGAGGAAAACAGGGGTAATTTCAGGGTATTTCAGGACTTTTAGCAGGAATGAAGGAGGGAAATACAAAACCCCTCATAAATGCCTATTTCTTTGAAAATCGACAGCTTTTGAGGAGAATTTTAACGCGCCCTGGAGGAATCGAACCCCCAACCCTCTGGTCCGAAGCCAGATGCTCTATCCAGTTGAGCTAAGGGCGCTAATTTATTGATAATAATATAGTTAAATATAACTTGCATTTCTCCTACAGCAAGAATTATATTGAAATTGTAGCCAAAATAAGACCTTTTTTGTGTCCAAATATTTGAGAAAGTGTATCCAAATTAAATACCTTTTATTTTCGTTCGAGTTTTGGATATAATAATAGTATGGAAGCAATAAATGGTTTAGAGGCAACAAAAATAACTAATGGAGGCAGGTACTATGGTTAAACGACCAGTTGGAAAACCGAAAAGGGAGCTGTTCCCACGCAATGGCATTTTTTATGCGCGTTTCCGCCGACCAGGCGGGAAAAAGGACATTTGGAGCACGGGGACATCTGACCCTACAGAGGCTGCCCGCCGTCTTGAATTTATGAGAGTGAAAAATCAGCCTTGGAAGGCTATAGCCGACCAAGTAGACCACCTGGCGGATATCTACATCACCCCTGACGGAAGCGCCCGCGCAACCCTGACACGGCGTGAGGTAGTAGGCACTGAAATACTACAGACCACGGAAACTTTAGAACCCATCGATGCCGTCAAAAAATTGCAGAACTTAAAAAACCCGCCAAAACCAGAAGATGAGCCTATAGATTTATGCCGACTGCTCAACGAAGAATTTGAACTCAAAAAACGGGAAGAAAAGCCAGAAGGGACTTTGAAATACTTTGAAACCCGTTTTAAATTCCTGAAAGAGTACGTGACCCAAAACGACCTGACCTTGGCAACCTTCGACCAGAAAGCAGCCCTTGATTTTATTCAATGGAGGCTTAGGCATATTCCGCACGCTGAAACCCAGAATGGGAAAGGAAAGCATAAAAATGGATACAATGCCCGACCAGCTAAAGCGCCAACAGTTAATCAGGAAATTATGATGTTCCGTAATGCCTGGCGGCAATGGCAAGGAGAGGGGAAGATCGGCGCTAACCCATGGACCAGGATAAAACACCTTCCCGAGACTGGGACAGCCGAAGAGATAGCGGCTAATCCTTACACCCTGGATGAAATAAAATCCATTTTTGATAAAATAACTAATGAGACGATTAGAAACATTTTGATTTTTCAGCTAGTTTTGGGAACCCGACCAGGACGGGAAACCACCGGGATTACTTCCGAAATGGTTGAAGCAGGCAAAATCTGGAGCCACAAGAAAAAACGTTGGGACAACTTCGATTACTCTGACGAAGCGAAAGAATTTTTTAAAACCAAGATTGAAGGGAAGATCAATGGCATTCAGCCGAGATACGTGCGAAGTGCTTTTCAGAAAGCCTGCAAAAAGGCGGGGGTACGTGTAGGCACCCCTTACGATTTAAGGCATGCTTACGGTACGGAAAGCCTTAAAAGATACGACATTGAAGTCGTTTCCAAATTGTTGCGACATTCCGAAATTCGGACTACGCAGATATACGCCAAAGTGCGGAGCGAGGACGCAAAAACCGCCCACGAGACGATGCAACACGAAATACTGAGCAAAGTTCAAGAGAAGCAACCGCAATATAACCGATAAAATACCGAAAATTTCCGTAGCGCCCTTTGCGCGCCCCCCCTCCCCCCCCAAAAAAAATTACGCAACTCCCGCACCAGAGACGACGGCGCGGATACCCGAGACGAGCCACGGAGAGAGCAACAACGATTTCATTTTTCGCGTAAATGGAAACGCGGCGGGCAAGGGCAAGGAAGCGCCTAAGCTTTGGAGGGTGCCTGAGACGGCAACGCGGGGAAAGAGACAGAAGATTAAATGGCTCTTTGCTTTTACCCAGATAGTTGGCTACTGGTTTGATATGAGTTTGGAAGTGGTTGAATAATCTGTTCAACCATATTCACTTTCTTTTGTTATCAAGGCTCATCAACCCACCCGCTTCGCCATCCGTTATAGGGGAAAAAAGTCATCGAATTACCTTTAGTAGTTTCGCAATAATAATGAAGTGGAACATATTTAACCATTCTAACAATATTATAACTCCTTAAATATCGAATTTCATCCCCTACAGAATAAGTTTGACCTTCTGAGTAGTCAGTGGATGGTTCTTCGTTCGGTTTTTCGTTCAGTTCTTCGTACGGTTTTCCATTCTTTTCAAATTCCATATCATCTCCCTTGGTGACAGATGTAAATAATTTAGCTAACAGCTTATAAATACCATAGATAATAAGAAAAACGATAAACGCTATTGCACCCAAAAGATCTTCCATTGATGTTCCCCTTGAAGCACTTTCCCTATTCATTTGCGTTTTTCCAGCAATTCAAAGAAGCGAGCTGATTTATAATCCCAGAAAACGTATAGCAATAAATCAGTTAAGGGAATTTTTTTCCTTTATTTATAGTTAACGGTTTCCATTTTAGACCTTTATAAATTTCGTATTTGTCCATTTTTTTAACGCTATATTAAGATAATCTCCATCGTTGGTAAGTTTCAATAGTTGTGCTTGCACTTTATTTTGAGAAGTCCCTTGCTTATTATTATAGAAGTCCATTCGTCAAGAATTACAAACCCATTTTTTAATTTTCTTTTTAAACCTGAAGATTTTTTAAATGGCATATTATGAACCCTTTCAAGAATGAACTTAAATGATGGAGGAAAGGGCCGGAGCCATAGTCCGGGACCCTTTCCTCATTGAAATTGTTAACCCTTTTCACTAATGGTTTTGATTGAACATTCCCCTGATTTCTTATCCCCATTCCACCAAGCGCAATCTTCTTGAATACACCTCGCGCCTGTTTCAGGAAAAGACTTATGCAATGGGCACCTCTTGGATGTTACTATGTCTGGCATTTTACCCTCCTATATAAAGGTTGATTTGTGGTACTCTTCGACCCATAATTTATTTTTTGATTCTATATAGTAATTTGCTTTCACTCCACCAGCGCCAGTTTTTTCTGCACGACAAAAGCCCCTGCCTTGAATTCCACGATGTAGTACCCTGCCGTTACCCTCGCACGGTTGAAATTGACCCTGTACGGCCCTGCGTTTTGCGTGGCGTTTACAAGTTGCCTGACCTGCCTTCCTTGGATGTCATAAAGGACAATGGACACGCTTGAAGCAGTTGGGAGTTCGTAGGTAATGGCGGAATTTGAAAACGATAAACTTTTTGAAATGGTGGTAGCTTTGAGAGGAAGTACACCAGTCCCATTGGTAGTAAAGCTATACACACTACTCCATCCGCTGATTCCGTAAGAATTGCTCGCGTTTACATGCCAGTAGTAGGTTGTGCCGTCCGAAAGACCGCTAATTGAATCTGAAGTTTTGGTGAGCCCTGTCTGATTTGAAATCGTACTCGCAAAATTTGATAAAGTTGACACTTGCAAGGCATAGGTATTGGCATACAGTGAAGTATTCCAGTTTAAAGTCAGCGCTGTCGCCTGATCGATTAAGCCATTAAACGGCGTGGATAACACCGGGACACTAGGAATAACCTGTGTTTGAAAGCTCCAAACGCCCGACCAAGGAGCTGTCCCAGAGGCGTTCGTGGCGTTCACTTCCCAGTAATACAAATTGTTGGCAGGAGGGCTGTTTATCACCATTGATGTCGAAGTTAAACCATTCTGATTAGACATTATGCTAGCAAAATTTGACGTCGTTGACACTTGAATAGCATAGGATGCAGCTTCAGCAACTGAACCCCAACTAAGGGTTAAAGGGATTGTCTGAATCAGCGAGCCATTGGTTGGCGATGATAGCGTAACTATGCCTGGGATGGTAGTGCCATCAATTACGGTAACGCTGTTGCCGTCTTCATTCATCACATAAATTTTGTTAGTCACTGAATTCACCGCTATCGCTTCTGGACCGATGCCAACGTTTATGTTAGTCGTCGAATTGTTCGCTCCGTTGATTACCGTGACATAATCGCTTTCGCCGTTCGCGACATAAATTTTGTTTGTCGCCGGGTTCACCGCTATCCCCTCGAGGTCATATGGCCGATATAATGATAGTCCAGGTATGATGGTTGCCGTTCCCAAGCTTGCACCATTGATTACAGTGATGCTAGTGTCACTAACCACATAAACCAAGTTGGTTATCGGGTTTACCGCAATGGCAGTGGGTTCCCTTCCTGTACTCACAGACATCGTTGCATTGTTGACCCCATCAATTATTGTAACACTGCTATCGTTGGAACCTGAATTTGCCACATAAATCAAGTTGTTCACCGAATTTACCGCTATCGCATATGGGTATGATCCCACGCTCACGGTTGAAGTCGAATCGGTCGCCCCATTGATCACGGTGACATTGTTGCTGCTCCCATTCACTACGTAAATCATATTTGTCGCCGGGTTCACCGCTATCGCAATTGGTTGCGTTCCCACGCTTACGGTAGTGGTCGCATTGGTCGCTCCGTTGATTACCGTAACATTATTGCCGTCTTCATTCATCACATAAATTTTGTTAGTCACTGAATTCACCGCTATCGCTTCTGGACCGATGCCAACGTTTATGTTAGTCGTCGAATTGTTCGCTCCGTTGATTACCGTGACATTA
>Ga0187851_10005479_pt1 | contig 10109 bp, 10 predicted proteins | sample June2016WEW_6_10_FD_132997 | JGI IMG/M metagenome (GOLD analysis project Ga0187851, IMG submission 132997) | Peatland microbial communities from SPRUCE experiment site at the Marcell Experimental Forest, Minnesota, USA - June2016WEW_6_10 | ecosystem: Environmental > Terrestrial > Soil >... | reverse complement strand
CCTGAGCATGGCGGCGAGCGCGACCAACAGTCCCGCCGCGCCCAGAAACGAGCCAAACGGCAACTCAAATGTGGAGGCAGCCTCGCCCTTCCATTTGATCCAGAGCAGGCCGATTACGCTGCCCGCGAGTGACGCTCCGAGCAGGACCACGATGGCGCTCTCCATTCCCAGAAACGCCGCCATCATGCCCAACAGTTTGACGTCGCCGAGCCCCAGGCCTTCACGCTTCCGGACCAGCAGATACGCCCAACCCACCGCCCACAAGAGCCCGGCCAGCGCCACCGACCCGAGCGCTGCCCCGAGCAGTCCGACGAACTGCGGGCCCTTACCATCCAAAAACAGAGCGATGGTGCCCCGCGGCGGCGGCGCGAGCGGCGCCAATGCGATCGCGGCCATCCAGCCGCCCAGCGTGAATTCGTCCGGTAGGATCCGCGTTTCCAGGTCGGAGAACAGCAGTTCGATGAGGATGAACCCGAACAGGCACCATTTGGCCGCCACCCAGTCCAGGCCGTTCAGCCGCACGGCCAGCCAGAACCACGCTCCGGTGAGTGCTTCAACCGTTGGATAGCGCCACGAAATCAATGCCTTGCAGGAGCGGCAGCGTCCGCCCAGCAGCACGAAGCTGAGCAGCGGAATGTTGTCGTACCAGGCGATCATCGCGCCACAGCGGCGGCAGTGCGAGCGCGGCTGCACGACCGATTCGTTGTCCGGCAGGCGGCTGATACAGACATTCGCGAAACTGCCCAGCAGGAGCCCGAAAATGGCCGCGCAAATCTCAATGAAATCTCTATATTCCAATTGATTACCCGAGCACTTTCCGATAGCCGGCCAGCGTCCGCTCGACCATGTGCTCCACCGTATAGCATTGTTCGACCATCGCCCGCGCACTGCGGATCATGTGCTCCGCCAGCGGAAGGTCCCCGTCCAGGCGGCGGATGGCCGACTCGAATGCCTGCTGGGTGTTCTCCACGAGCAGTCCGGTCGTGCCGTTCGAGACGATCTCCGGCAGGCCGCCGACGTTGCTCGCGATCACCGGCACGCCGTGCGCCATCGCCAGCAGCACTGCCGATCCAAGCCCTTCCATTTCAGAAGCATACAGGAAGATGCGCGCCGTCCGGAAAGCCTTTTCAAGATCCCTCACGAACGCGATCCGCGGCTTGACCCCTCTGAGCAGCGACCGGCCCTTGGCCGGGTCGGGTGAATCCAGCGCCACAATTCCACCCGTCCGGTTGCCGGTATAAGGCGGCACGAGGACGCCGTCAGGCACAAGTGCAATGCGATCCTCGGGAACGCCCGCCGCCGTAAGTTGCGCGCTGACCGCCCGGGAAATGCTCAAGAACAGCGCGGCGGAACCGTACTTCTTTCTGCTGAAAATCGTGTTCTTCACGCTGAATGCCACACGGCGCGAAACCACGACCGGCGCGCGTTGCCCGGCCCCGAGTAAGACCAGCCAGGCCAAGGTATGGGCCCGCGAGTCGTGGCAATGCACCAGGTCGGCCCAGCCCGATTCACGCCACACCGAAAACAGGTTGAGCGGCTGCACCTTAAGGCCCCGGCTTTGCGCCTCGCGAAACAGGGGTGAGTCCCGAACTGACAGCAACCCGACCAGGACCCCACGCTTCGCCAGGCCGCCCATCAGGTGCAGTGTTTGCCACTGCCCGCCACGAAGCTCTTTGCCAGCGTCGATGTGCAGAACTCGCATCGTTAGCGCCGGCGCATGTAGCGCGCCTTGGCGTACTTCAGAAAGGTGTACTGCGCGGCCATATGAGCGATTACAAATCCTTCCAGACCATCAAGATACCCACGTTGCAAGAAGTACGTTTTGAAAAACGTCCAGGGCGGGTCGACGAGTAGCCGGCGAGCGCCCACGGATTTGCCGCCCGCCACCAGTTCCTCGGCGGCTAGGGTCGTGTAGCGATCCATCGATTTCAGGTGCTCGCTCAACGACCCGCAGGTGTAGTGCAGGAGGTTGCCCTCGAGCGCGCCGACGCGGCCAGTCGCGACCACCCTCTCATGGACGAACTCCCCCACCCACTTGGCCTTCCGGCGGTCAAAAAGCCGAATCTTTCGGTCGGGGTACCAACCCGAGTGGAGGATCCATCGGCCGAGATACTGGGCCATGCGCGGGACCGTGTAGGCGTCGTACTGCGGACCGCTTTTCTTGATTTGCCAGATCTCGGCCTCGAGGTCCTCGCTAAGCGCCTCGTCCGCATCGATCGAAAGCACCCAATCGTGCGCCGCCTCGCCGGAAGCGTAGTTCTTTTGCCCGGCATAGCCGCGCCAGTTCGCGTCGAGGACGCGCGCGCCGTGCTTTTCCGCGACCTCGACGGTGCCGTCGGTCGAGCCGCTATCCACGACCAGGATCTCATCGCAGCAGCGCAGGCTTTCAATGGCCCGCGGCAGGTTGCGCTCCTCATTCAGCGTGATGATCGTCGCCGAGATGTTCATGCGAATCCGGGATGCAGATCGCGGCAATTCCTGCGGGTCATTGTACTGGAGTGGTGTAGAGCAGCGGGGCGGGCATGAAGCTGAGCAGGAAGATCAGACCTATCAGCACCAGTAGGATCTTGCGCTTCCGGTCGAGGCCCTGGTCGTCATACACGGGAAAGTGGCGGCGTCCGACCAGCAGTAGGATGCCCGCCCAAAAGAACCACGGCCAAAACAGGAAGCCCATCAATCCCAGCATAACGATCACCGCGAGCGACACCCAGCGGTGGCGTTCCCCCAGCCACGAATAGACGATGTGGCCGCCGTCAAGCTGTCCCACCGGCAACAGGTTGAGCGCCGTCGCCAGCAACCCAACCCAGGCTGCGCGGGCCACCGGGTGCATGTTCAGATCGATCATCCGCGCGCCGGGAAAGATCCACGCGCCCAGCCACTGAATCAGCAGCGGCAGTCCCAACCGCGTCTCGGCGCCTCCGCCTAACCCGGGGACGATGCGCGAAAGCGCGAGCCCGATGCCCAGCGCCGGCAGCACGAATACGAAACCGGCCAGCGGGCCGGCGATGCCGACGTCGAACAACTCCCTGCGGCTCTTGAGAGCGGAGCGGAAGCGGATGAATGCGCCGAACGTGCCGATGAAGCTCGGCGCGGGCAGGAAGTAGGGCAGCGTGCAGGCGACGCGGTGATAACGGCAGGCGAAGTAGTGGCCCAGTTCATGCGCCAGCAGAATCAGCAGCAGGGTCAGCGAATAGGATAATCCGTCCAGTAACAACTCGGGCCGGCGGAGCAGTTCGGGGAACGTGTTCAGGTCTTCGAGAAAGTCCAGCCCGGGCAGGTTGCGGTCGAAGTGAAAGGCCACGCGCGAACCGAGCGCAGTGGTGCACAGCAGAGTCAGCAGGAAAAGCCCAACCGGGATCAGGACCGCCCGCTGCGGCCGCGGACGATCGTCGCTCTGCACGGGCGCGTGTTCCTCGCTTTCGCCAAGGGCTGCGTGCACACTTTAGGCCAGGGTCCGGCGGCGCTCAGTCGAGCGCCTGCAATTCCTTGCCAGGCTTGAAGCGCACGGCCTTCCCCGGCGGAATGGCCACCTCGGCGCCGGTGCGCGGGTTGCGCCCGATGCCCGTTTTGCGAGGCCGCACAGTGAAGATGCCGAATCCACGGAGCTCGATGCGATCGCCCAGAGCGAGCGCGCGCTTCATGGACTCGAACACCGTCTCAACGGCCATCTCAGCCTTCGTCTTGGTGATGCCGGTCTTGTTGACGACCTCATTGACGATGTCGAGTTTTATCAAGTTGCGCCTCCTTATGACGCCGGGACCCTGCAGGCTCTCGCGGACTCCCCGTCAAAGTGCATGATAGGATTAGGGTTACAGTCTTGTCAAGCGCTACGTTCACAGTCCCTGCATGAATAGTGAGTCAACCTACGCGGCTCCGGGCCCGGAAGAGTTCCGCCGGGCCTGTGCGCGCTACACCACCGGCGTCACGGTGGCGACGGTGGAAGGCATGGAAGGGACGCCAGAAGGGCTCACCGTGAATTCATTCACGTCAGTGAGCCTGGAGCCGCCAATGGTGCTGGTCTGCATTGATAAAGCGACCACCGCGCATCCCCATTTCATGGCCGCGCGGGGCTTTGCCGTCAACGTGTTGACCGAGGATCAGATCGATCTGTCGAGACACTTCGCGACGTTCGCCGGCGATCGCTTCGAGGGGCTTGAGTGGCGCCCGGGCTTGCATGGCGCGCCGATTTTGGACGGCGTTCTGGCGTCTCTGGAGTGCGCGACTCTCAGCCACTTCGACGCCGGCGACCACACTGTTTTCGTGGGCCAAGTGGAACGCACCGAGACGCACGCCGGCACTCCGCTGGTATACTTCGCCAGCGCCTACCGCCGTCTCGGATAGGTTGTGTCCACCGGTTTTCGAGAGACCCTTCCGCAGTTTCCAACCCTCTCCTCGTGCCAGGACCAGCCTGCGATCTGCGCCTGCCTGCTCGGCCGCTCGCGCGGCCCGCTAGAATGATCCCATGACACGCCGCAATTTTCTGAGTGTGGCCGCCGCATTGCCGGCCGCTGGGACGGCGCAAGCGCCTCCGGGTCGGGCGGAAACGGGAACCGCATCGAAGACTGCAGTGACGGAAACACGCGTTCGGCTGGGCTATGACGCGTACTCGATCCGCGATCTGAAGTGGAAGGACCGCCAGCACATCGAATATGCGGCCTCGCTAAACCTCGATGCGGTGCAGCTATCGATTCCCGACGATTTCGAGTCGGTCGAGGCTGGGCATCTGCACGAGGTGCGGGATTACGCCGCCGCGAAGAGCATTGAACTCAGCGTGGGCACGGGCTGCATCTGTCCCACCAATCCCGCCTGGAACCCGGCCCACGGCTCACCCGAACAATATCTGGTGGGCAGCGGCACCGTGGCCAATCAACTGGGCCTGAAGGCGATGCGCGTCTTCATCGGCTCGCCCACCGATCGCCACGCCAAAGTCCCGATAGAAACGCATATCCAAAGCACTTTGAAAGTCCTGCGCAGCGTGCGCGCCCGGATGCAGGATCTGGGGCTGAAGCTGGCGATCGAGAATCACGGCGATCTGACTGCGCGCGAACTGCGCGCCCTGGTGGAAACGGCCGGGCCGGACATGGTGGGCGTGAATTACGACAGCGGAAACCCGATGTGGGTGATGGAAGATCCGGCGCAGGCGTTGGAGTTGCTGGCGCCATTTGTCGTCACCAGCCATTTCCGCGATTCGGCGCTGTTCGAACACCCGCGTGGCGCGGCCTTTCAGTGGGTGGCAATGGGCGACGGCGCGGTCAATATCGGCGGCGTCGTGGATTCGTACAAGAAGCTGTGCCCGGGCGAGCCGGTGCTGCTCGAGATCATTACCGGGCGGCCGCCGCAGGTGTTGCCGTATCTCGAGGACGAGTGGTGGAAGGGCTTTCGCACGACGCCAGCAGCCGACTTTGCGCGGTTCGTGAGATTGGCGCGACAAGGCCACGCCTATCTCGGGCCGATGGTGATCGGCGGCCCGGGCCAGCACAGCGAGCCGCTCGCCGCGGCGCTGCGTGAGCAACAGCGGCTCGACCTGGAGCGGAGCCTGAAATACTGCCGGGAGACGCTGAAGCTGGGTTTGCGGGCACAGGCCTAGCGGCGCGGACTCGGGACTACGCATTGAAGGGTAGAAGAGAAGAAGAGAAAGTGAGGCGCACAATGGCGGCAAAGAAGATCCTGGTTCTGGCCGGAGACTACGTTGAAGACTACGAAATCATGGTGCCATTCCAGATGCTGGAAATGGCCGGCCACACCGTGCACGCCGTGTGTCCGGGCAAGCAAGCCGGAGACGTGGTGCGCACCGCGATCCACGACTTCGAGGGCGACCAGACCTACTCCGAGAAGCGTGGCCACAACTTCGCGCTGAACGCCGCCTTCGAGCAGGTGAAGGGAGAAGACTACGACGCGCTGGTGATCCCGGGCGGGCGCGCGCCGGAATACCTCCGGCTCAACGCGAAGGTGCTGTCGCTGGTGCGCCACTTCGCCTCGACCAACAAGCCGATTGCCAGCATCTGCCACGGCGCGCAGGTGCTCGCGGCGGCCGGCGTAGTGACTGGCAGGAAAGTGAACTGCTATCCCGCGGTCGCGCCGGAGGTGACGCTGGCCGGCGGCACCTACGTCGAATTGAAGATGAACGAAGCGCTCACCGATGGCAATCTGGTGACAGCTCCAGCGTGGCCCGCGCATGCGGCCTGGATGCGCCAGTTTCTGAATCTGCTGGGGACCAAGATCGAGGCTTAACCCGCGGGCGCGAGCGGCGGTCCGTAAGAACACGGGGACTGGCCGCAAACTCCTTGCGAGCGTGGGACATCGACGCCAACCTCGCCTCGAGCATGACCGCCAAGCCCTCTGCCGACAGCGGCACCAAGGCGTCCGCCGAGGACGACGCAGGGGCGCTCCTGCGTTATCGGTGCATGATCTAGCTCGTTTTCACCACTTCCTCATCACTTTTCGACACTCTTCGGCGAGTATGACCGCCTCCAGCCGGCGTCGGCTCGCCACACAAAACCGGCCACGCCTCGCCGGATCAAAGCGACTCGTTGATAAGAATGGCTATGTCTTGTAGCCACCCCTGCGCGACTCCCTCTCCGCTAGCCACCACCCCTCCTCCCCTTCATCACTTTTCAACACTTTTCGACAGTCGCTCGACGCCCCGGCAAAGTGTCCCTTTCCCGGCCCTCTAAATGCCCCGATCCGGCGCTTGACATCGGGTGTACTATCATGCAGGGAAAGGAGTTGCACAAATTTGGCTTTGTTCTTCCTTTTTTGTGTTTGGCACCTCCTCGGCCCGGCTCGCAGCTCGGCCGGACTCTATCCCCGGCGACTGGGGTTGGTGTAGCTTGAATCCAGACATGCCGACATCCAGAGAACGTGTGCTCGCAGCACTCAATCATCGCCAGCCAGACCGGGTGCCGGTGGACTTTTCGGGACACCGTTCGTCGGGGATCGCAGCCATCGCCTATCCCAAACTGCGCGCGGCCCTGGGCCTGGAGCCGCGCACGGTTTACGTCTACGACCCAATACAACAACTGGCGATCGTCGACGATGATCTGCTCGACCGGTTCGGCGTGGACACGATCGAACTGGGGCGCGGCTTCTGCCTCGAAGACAAATGGTGGACCGACTGGACCCTGCCGGACGGCGCGCCCTGCAAGATGCCGGCGTGGTCCTCGCCGGAGCCTCGCTCGGACGGGTGGGTGCTGCGCGCGCCGGACGGCCGCACGCTGGGGCGCATGCCCGTCAGTGCGCTGCACTTCGACCAGGTCTACTGGCCGTTTCTCGACGGCCCCGCCTTTGCCGGCGACGTCGGCGGCGCGCAGTTGGAAACGGCGCTGGACGGCAGCATGTGGTCGGTGTTCGGCTCTCCGCCGCAACCCACCGCGACGGATGAGGAATTGGCCGCGGGCGCACGCGGACTGCGCGAGAAAACCGGTCGCGCGATCATCGGGCTGTTCGGCGGCAATTTGCTAGAGACCGGTCAGATGCTGTTCCGGATGGACGAGTTTCTGGTGATGCTGGCCGGCGAACCGCGGCAGGCGCACCGTTTCCTCGATCTGCTTGTGGAACGGCATCTCCGGAAGCTGGAGCGTTTCCTGGGCGCGGTGGGACCGTACATCGACATCATTCAATTCGGCGACGACCTGGGCGCGCAGAACGGCCCGCAGATCTCGCCGCGCATGTACCGCGAGTTCTTCCAGCCGCGGCACAAGCTAATGTGGGAGCGGGCCAAGCAACTGGCGAATGTGAAGGTGATGTTGCATTGCTGCGGCGCGGTGCGGCCGCTGCTCAAGGACCTGATCGACGCCGGGCTCGACGCCATCAACCCGGTGCAGATCAGTTGCCGCGGCATGCAGGCGGTGGAGCTGAAGCGGGACTTCGGCCGCGACCTGACCTTCTGGGGCGGCGGGTGCGACACCCAACGCGTGCTCCCGCAGGGCACGCCGGACGAAGTGCGGACGCACGTGCTGCGGCAATGCGAAGAGCTGGCGCCCGGCGGCGGCTTCGTCTTCCAGCAGGTGCACAATATCCTGGCCAACGTGCCGCCACGGAATGTCATCGCCATGTTCGATGCCGTGCGGGAGTTCGGCTGATATCAGTGATCCATCGCTAAGCAGGCCCGCCGCCGCGGCGTCTCCAGCGCGGAGTTCAATCGGTTGTGCCGGCCGGTTCCTGCTTGTACACAGCTCGCATGCTAGGCCGACACGGGCTGGAGCCGACGAGGGCCCCAGCCGGTGTCGCATCGTCTATTCGGCTACTTCTTCTTTTTCTTGGCTGCCGCCTTTTTCGGCGCCGGAGCCGGCGCTTTCGCCATAGCCGGCTGCGCCGCCACAGGGCTATCCGTCTTCTTGGTTGCCAATTTCATTCGGACTCCTTTTCTGACTCTCTGCTTCTTTGAGGCTGCCTTCTTAGTGGCGACGGCTTTTTCGCGGGGGCAGCCTTTTTCCGCGATACCGCCGTCTTCCTGGCCGCAGCTCTCTTTGGAACTGCCGCCTTCTTCACAGGAGCTTTTTTCGTGACTCTCTTCTTAGTGCCGACTTTCTTGACGACTACCTTGCTCGTCGTCGTTCTTGCTTCCGCGCGCCAACCATCCGCGAGCATCCGTGGCCGACGGATGGGGTCGCCATTATCGTGGAACTTCAGGCTGAGACCCATGCAATCTGTCGCCGAGTGCACCGCCGGGGCCGTATTCCTGCCGCTTAGGTGCGGCGCACTGTGTCGCATTTTCACAGGGAATGCTCGCAGAATCAAGAGAAATGTAATGCTGCGCTGGAACTTCTGCGAAGCATGGGATGATCGTGGCCGGCAATCGAATTCCGGCGCGGGCGCCAGGCCGCCCGGAGCGGCTTCGGACCGGCCCGGTTCGGGATCAGTTGTTCGGATATACTTGCTCCAGCCGCGTATGACACATCATCCAGCCGTCGGCGTCTGTCTCGTGATCCAGTCTCAGATTTGTGCCGCGGGGCACTCCGCGCCGGCCAACTGCTACGCCCGACCGAAAAGATAATTCGAGAGCATCAGCTTCATCTCGGCGATCACCCGCCGCCGCTCCGCCGCCGTCTCTTGTGTGTAGGCGTAAGCAATCAGGCGTTCGCCGGTTTCGATCAGAACCCGCAGTTTCAGATCGAGGTCGGCGCTCTTTTTTACGCCCAGGCGCTTCATCAGAAACCAGCGCACCAGCGCCGCCGGCCCGGAGTCCGGCTCGGCCTGGCTCTTTCGCGCCTGTGCGCTGACGTGGCGGCCGAGAGCGATGCTGCGGAAATCCGGCCGTTGGTCAAGAAACGTCACATACGCGTCGATAATCCGGCTCAGGAAAGTCGGGCCGTCCGCCAGCGCCAGGCGTGCCACGCGGCCCAGCAGCGCGGCCTTGAAGTCGTTCATGTGCCGCACCGCCACCGCGTCGATGATCGACTGCTTATCCGGAAAGAAGCGGTACAATCCGCCTACCGAGATGCCCGCTTCCCGGGCGATCAGGCTGGTCGTGATCTCTTCCGTCGCCATGCCGCCGAGCAGCTTCGACGCCGCCGCCAGAATTTGCTCCACCGTGTCCGCGCTGCGTTCCTGAACGGGCCTCCGGCGCACCGCCGCCGCCGGCGCTTCGCCCGCTCCGCGCGAGTCCACGGCATTGTGATTCATCATCATGCGCTCCGCTCCTGCCGGCTTCCATTGACATTATAGCGGCCGGAATGGTAAAAGCGAAAGACAGCTCGCGTTCGCGAATTCCATCTTATGCCAGTGCCGATCTCCCAGATGTGGACGGTGGCGTCATACGTCCTCAAGCAGCGCCTGCTGGGCCGCAAGCGCTACCCGCTCGTGCTCATGCTCGAGCCGCTGTTCCGCTGCAACCTGGCCTGCGCCGGCTGCGGCAAAGTCCAATACCCCGCCCACATTCTGAAAATGAATCTCTCGCCCGAAGATTGCTTCCGGGCCGTCGACGAGTGCGGCGCGCCGATGGTCTCCATCCCCGGCGGAGAGCCCCTGCTGCACCCGCAGATCGGCGAAATCGTGGCAGGTCTGGTGGCGCGCAAGAAGTACGTCTACCTCTGCACCAACGCGCTCCTGCTCACCGAAAAAATCGACCTCTTCACGCCTTCGAAGTACCTTACTTTCTCCGTGCACAT
>Ga0187851_10005477_pt1 | contig 10113 bp, 10 predicted proteins | sample June2016WEW_6_10_FD_132997 | JGI IMG/M metagenome (GOLD analysis project Ga0187851, IMG submission 132997) | Peatland microbial communities from SPRUCE experiment site at the Marcell Experimental Forest, Minnesota, USA - June2016WEW_6_10 | ecosystem: Environmental > Terrestrial > Soil >... | reverse complement strand
TGCAATCGCAGATCGAGTCTTCCGCGGTCGAAAAGCTGCAACGCGAAACCGAAAATCAGCAGATGATCGCCCAACTGGAAGAACTCGAAGCTGAGCGCAATACCACCGAAGCTCGTGATGGGCTATTGCAATTTGAATCCGACCAGGTGCGCGCCCGGCTGGCGGAGATTGAAGATACTCTACGCGATGCGCGGCAATTGCTCGATCAAGCTCGCGACCGGCGCGGTGAGCTCTCCGCAGCCGCGGCTAAACTGCAATCAGACGCGCAATACATGGCGGAGACCTGCTTGAACGAACTGGGCATACAGCGTCACGAATTGACCGCCGACACGACGATAACGATTGCCACCGGCGAGCAGCTGGCAAACGAAGACCAGGCCTATCGCGAAATGCGCACTCGTCTCGACGCCATGGGCCCGGTCAATATGATGGCTCTCGAGGAATATAAAGAAACCGCAGAGCGCCACGCTTTCCTGGAAACGCAAAGAAAAGATCTGCTCGATTCGATTGCGAACACTCAGGCTACGATCAAAGAGATCGACACTTTCTCGCGGCAGAAGTTCGAAGAGGCCTTTTACAAAATCAATGAGAACTTTCAGACTACGTTTCGCAAATTGTTTGGGGGTGGGCATGCTCTCATGCGCCTGACCGACGAAGAAAACAGCGCTGAGAGCGGCATTGACGTGGTCGCTTCGCCTCCGGGCAAAAAGCTGCAGAACGTACTGCTGCTGTCCGGTGGAGAAAAGGCAATGACTGCTTTGGCCCTGCTGGTCGGGATCTTCCAGTATCAGCCCAGCCCATTCTGCATTCTCGATGAAGTCGACGCCCCGCTCGACGAAGCCAATATTGGCCGCTTCACCGAGCTAGTGAAGGAGATGAGCCTCCGAACCCAGTTCGTCCTGATCACTCACAGCAAAAAAACCATGAGCATTGCCCCGGTTCTGTACGGCGTCACTATGCAAGAGCCAGGAGTGTCCAAACTGGTTTCAGTGCGCTTCGGTGCGACGGCCTGACGAACCGACTCCTCGCGAGATAGCCCTGTCATCCCGACCGAAGCGGAGTGGAGGGACTTGCGTCGTAAGCGTCGGGTCGCTTGAATATATTTCAGGGGCACTCCTTAGCCGACTGCCGCTCGACAGATTTTTTTCTCCTCACCCGGTTATCCTCTGCCATCCTCAGCTTTTCCACAAATGGGACCCAGCCACAATCCGCGCCAACCGCCCGATTTCAATCTTTCACCAACCGTCAACGCTTTTTCTTTCAAGCGAATGCGCCGTATCGATACAGGACTATGACTTAAATCGTTGACAAATATTTCTGACAGGTTAGAATACGCGACGTTTTCTAACTGTAAAATTTAATCATGAGCCCCCAGCTTCTCGACACCGTTCTGCTTCGTACTGACTTCCCGGAACTCAAACTCCACGCCAGCGGCAAAGTTCGGGACGTCTACAATCTCGACGCCGAGCATCTGCTTTTCGTGGCGACCGATCGCATCTCTGCGTTCGACTACGTGCTGGCCACGGGGATTCCCCACAAAGGCCGTGTGCTCACCCAGATTTCCCTCTTCTGGTTCGATTTCCTTCGCGACGTGGTGGCCAATCATGTGGTCACGGCCGATGTAGCAAAGTATCCCGCAACCGCGCAGAAGTATGCGGACCAACTGCTGGGACGATCGATGATGGTGATGCGCGCGGAGATGATTCCGGTCGAGTGTGTGGTGCGGGGATATATTTCCGGATCGGCGTGGAAAGAATACAAAACCAGCGGCCGCGTCTGCGGAATCGAACTTCCCGCCGGACTTAAAGAATCCAGCAAGTTGCCGCAGCCCATCTTTACTCCGGCAACCAAGGCGACTACTGGTCACGACGAGAATATTCCCTTCGACGAGATGACGCGAATCGTCGGGGTCGAGTTAAGCCGCCAACTCCGCGACCTGAGCTTGAAGGTTTACAGCAAAGCGGCGGACTACGCCCTGCAGAAGGGCATCATCATTGCCGACACCAAGTTTGAATTCGGGATGACCTCCAAGGGCATCACTCTCGCCGACGAGGTGCTAACTCCTGACTCTTCCCGCTTCTGGCCGGCAGACAAATACCAGCCAGGTAAGGCTCAGGATTCGTTCGACAAGCAGTACGTTCGCGATTACCTCGAGCAAATTCGCTGGAACAAGCAGCCGCCCGCCCCCGCTCTTCCCGCGGAGGTGGCGCGCCAGACCAGCGACAAATACCTGGAGGCCTTCCACCAGCTCACCGGACGCGAGCTGGATGTTTAGTGCTGTACTCGTTCGGAGAACACGATGACGGGAGCGGACTGGGTCATCGTGGCAGTCATCGTTGTATCAGTGATTCAGGCTGCGATCTCGGGCTTTTTTCACGAAGCCTTTGGGATCGCGGGCTTGATCTTTGGCTACCTACTGGCCGCTTGGAATTATGAACGGCTGGCAGCGCGATATGCGCCCTATCTGAAGTCGATGTGGTTGGGCGAAATCGCGGCTTTTCTGATTATCTTTTTAGCGGTGCTCGTCCTGGCCGGAATCGCGGGGCGCATCACTCGCCACATCGTAAAAGAAGCTGGCTTAAGTTTTGTCGATCGGATTTTAGGCGGAGCGCTGGGATTGCTGCGTGGAAGTTTGATGGTCGCAGTGATCCTCATGAGCATGGCGGCGTTCACGCCTACGTCAGCGTGGTTGCAAGGTTCGGAACTGGCGCCGTATTTCCTGGTCGTGGGACGTGCCGCGATTTGGGTGGCGCCGTCGGAATTGCGCGCCCGCTTTTATCAAGGACTCGACTTGCTGCGTCGCGAACAGCAACACACATAAACCCGCGATCGCAACGTCGAAACGGAATCGGCCCAATAGAGAAGAGCGCGGATGGCAGCTTTTCGGGAGCAGCTTTCCTTGACGCTTTTCAAAAAGAAAGAGGGATGCCGTGAGAGATCAGCTCGAAGCACTCATCCTGCAGATGTACAAAAGCAATATTCTGTACTCCGAGGCGGTACGCGAATTCAAGAAGCGATTCATCCTCACCGTACTGCAGGAAAACAATGGAAACCAGTGCCGGGCCGCCCGTCAACTGGGGATGCATCGCAACACGCTCAGCCGCACCATTACCGAATTGAAGATCGACATTCGGCAGCTGCGCGCCGGCGTCAAACGTCCACCTCGCAGCGCTCGCCCCGCCGCCTACGACAAGAAGGCAGTCCGCTGAAGTGCCGCTCTAGTCCTCCTCGAACGAAAAATCAGGGCAGCGATTCCTCGCTGCCCTGATCGTTTCGAAGCCAACTGCCTGCTCATTTGCCGGTCGCGCGGTGATGAGTTGGTTTTGCCGGCGGTGCCTTGGTCAGCAACGCGCCTTTCTCCATGGTCATCACAAACGGGCTCGGGGTATACGACACAGGCGTCCCTTCGAAATCCAGGGTCGCCCCTTCTGCTGGCATCAACTTCGCCGGAATGGTTCCACCCATCGTGACCACGACATCCGCCCGCTTCGCTTGAATGTCATCCTCGCTCGCCGCGATCTGCAGCTCGGTCGGCGATGCCTTGATGACCGTGCCTTCCATCTGCAAGGCCACGCCTTTAATCGCAGACCATACTTTGTCTGTATCGGCCGGCGCACCCGCGGAAAGAACCATCTCCCACTCAGCGAAACTCATATCCTTGGGAGCCTTGCTCTTCACCAGGTCAGCCGCTTGCTCGGCCGGAGTAGGAGGAACGTAGGCCTTGATGGTGAACCCCGCCGGTGGCAGCGGTGTAGTAGCCGTCATCGCCAGCAGTTCGTTCCAGCCTTCTTCCGAGCCATGATACTTCACGTACTTGGCATGACCGAATTTCGTAATCTGTGCCTTGCCGCCCGGATCCTTTACCAGATTGATGGCGCGGGCGATGAAGAACAGTCCATTCACGTCATCTTCAGGAGTCGCCGTCAGACTGGCCAGCGCCAACGGATAGACGTTTTCCACGTTGTTCGGGTCAGCTTCCACAGCCGCCCGCAGATCCTTCTCGGCAGTCGCGTTATCTTTCAACTGCAGCGCGGAAAATCCCGCCACACTGTCCAGGAGGGACCCCAACTGGGTCTTCTGTTTCTGGAAGTCCGCGTCTGACACTCCGTCCGGTTTAGTCATTGTGGTCAGCGCCTGCAGGCCACGCTCCGCATGCGCCTTGGCATCCGCCCACTTTTGCGCGGCACGCTCGCTATAGGCCAATAACGCCAGAGCCCGAACATTATTAGGATTGGCGGTCAACAGGCGGTTGGCGGTGTCAATCACCTTCGCCTGGTTCCCTGCCTGCTGATAAGCTCCCATGAGCAGTTCCAGCGCGTCTTCCTTCATCACGCTGTTAGGGTATTGCGCGAGAAAAGCCTCCAGGCCGCTGATTTGGGCCGTCGGATCCTTCTGCTGCGCGGCTCCAACGTAGGCGTTGTACTCCGCCGGATCTTTGATGGTTTTAGACGCGCCGGGCTGCGCCTGTGCGGGTGCCGCGGTTTGGGTTTGCGGTTGCGCTGCTGCTTGCTGACCCGAGGTTATTCCAGCAAACGTAATCACAATCGCCACTAGACTCGTCTTCATTTTGCAATGGCTCCTTGAATTGTCGGGAAAACGGACGGCATTCGTACCCGGGTATACCCAAGCTCATCCCGGCTGCTCAGTGCATGTGCCTTATCGGCCTATGCGGCAGGCCCGGAAAACCCAGCGCCCGCCCGGTAATGCCAACGAGGCCAAGATATTATTTCCGGTGAGCCGGATTATAAGTATCTATCTGCACTAAGGCAAGCTTACTTTCCAGGCTCTCCTGCCAATTTTGTAAGATGCGTAACAGGCTCAACGGTGGTTAGAAGTCATTAACCTGATTATCATAGCGGAGGGGTCTTATGGAGGAGACTGTCAAAATGACTAGTCTGGTCGGCCAAGTCGCAGTGGTTACCGGCGCGGGCCGGGGCATCGGCGCCGCGATTGCCACCAAAATCGCCGGCATGGGGGCGACAGTCGTGCTTGCCGGACGCACCCGCGGGCCGCTCGAATCCACTGCCGATGCGATCGTAAAAGCCGGCGGTCAGGCCGAACCCGTCGTCTGCGACGTGATGCACCTCACCTCCGTCGAAGCCCTCGCCGCACATGTCGACAAGACCCTCGGTCGACTCGACATTCTGGTCAACAACGCCGGCATCGGCGGCTTCGGAGGCCCGCTCCACCAACTTCCTCCAGAGTCCTGGGACCAGGTGCTGAATACCAACTTGCGCGGAGTCTACTACTGCGTTCGCGCCTTCGCTCCCCTGATGATTCGCGCTCGTACCGGACACATCATCAATATCTCTTCGCTCGCCGGAAAGAATGCCCTACCCAATGGCGCGGCCTACGCCGCATCGAAGTGGGGACTGAACGGCTTGAGCTATTCCGTCGCCGAAGAACTCCGCACCTACAATATTCGCGTCTCGGTAGTCTGTCCCGGTTCTGTCGACACTGAACTGAGCCCGCACGCGGGAAAAGATAAGTCCAAGATGCTGCAACCAGAAGATGTCGCCCACGCACTGGCGATGCTCGTAAGACAAGCCCCACAATCCTTCGTGAGCGAAATTCTATTGCGCCCAACTCAAAAACCGTAAGTAGTGCGCGCGGGTGCCCCCGCTCGCGACCCGCTACCGCTTAAGCCAGAACCGTCTCATTATTCGAAGCGTCCGCTGTCGCAGTAATCGGTAACGTCGCCACAACCGTTGTTCCACCAGCATTGGATTGAACACTCAAATTCCCACCGAGCTGGAGGATTCGCTCCCGCATTCCCCTAAGACCAACGCCCGTGGTGCCATTCCCCGAAGGGCCCAACTGCTTTTCTGCCGGCAAACCTCTGCCGCGATCGTGAACTTCGAGCCGAACCTCGCCATTCGATCGCAGCAAACGCACCGTGGCCTCCGGGCTGCCAGAGTGGCGATGCACGTTGGTCAGGCATTCCTGAACTACCCGGAAGATGGCAAACTCCAGATCAGAATTCAGCCGCGCAAAGTTCGGATCGCCTTCCAGAGTTGCCGCAATCCCGCTGCGCTGCATAAATCCTTCCACATACCATTCCAGCGCAGTCCAAAGACCGATTTCATCCAACAAAAGCGGGTGCAACAAATGCGAGGTGGCGCGAAGTTCGCTACTAACATTCTGCAGCAGGGCATAACTATCGGACAGCAGCCGTGCTTCTTCCGGGCTCAAATTTTCCGACGCTTTCAGTTGCCCCAGATTCAACATCAACGCGATCACCGTCTGTCCAGCACTGTCATGCAGTTCCCTTGCAATCCTTCGGCGTTCTTCATCCTGCATTTTCATTAATTGAGCACTAAGCTGACGCGCCGCTTCGGCGGCCTTCCGGTCCGTGACGTCCCGGTTTATTTCGAGCCAAGACCTAAGATTGCGGTTCCCTTCTTTCAGAGGTGTCCAACGACTGGCAACCGTCACCTTGGTCCCGTCTCGCCTGGTGTGCACCAGCTCTCCCTGCCAACCGCCTTGCTGGCGCTGTTGCGAGATTTCGGCAAGGGGGACGGGAAACTCGGTGCGCAGCAATTCGTGAGGACCTTGCCCGATCGCCTCCGTGCTTGCCCATCCATACAGCCGTTCAGCGCCTTTGTTCCAATAGGTGATCGTTTCATCGGAGCCAACGACGAAGATGGCATCATTCGCGGCGTCCAACCACTCCGCTTGCGCTCTTACTCGTGTCGCCTCCTCGGATAGCCTTTGATTGGCAATGTGCAGCTGTTCTGTGCGCTCTTCTACCCGATGTTCAAGCTGCTCTTGTGCCTCCCGTAGCTCATTCTCGACTCGCCCGCGCTCCGCCACCTCGCGTTCCGATTGTCCCTTGGCTCGACGATTCGCCTCTCCGAGAGCAATAACGAAACCCGACAAGAGCGCGAATAGCACCATCCCAGAGATTTCTGCTTTAGGGTTCTGTAAAACGAACGAATTGACGTATGGAAGAAACCAGTACCAGACGCCAAACACGCTGACAATCGTGCAGACCACGGATGGGCCAACGCCGCAATACCAAGCCGAGAACACGATAGCCGCCCAGACTGTCAGGTAAGGGTTCTCTGCTCCCAGCAAAGGAGAAATCATCTTCCGCAGCAGCAGAGCAACCAGCGCCGCGAGAATCGCGAGAAAATATCCTCGTGCCTTTGGGGTGACCCTGCGCATCGGCCTGCTTTCTTTTAGGTTAAGACGATTCGGGCGTTAGATTCCGAGACGGACCTAAAGGTTATATCGTAAGCTGCAGGTCGAGGCATCAGGTGTTCACTGTAGTGAGCCGTGATCCGCTGCGTCGTATAGCGTAGCTAAATCGCTTGTAAAAAGAGCGTGCCCCATTCTTCCTCCGCGCCACAGGATCCTACTTCTTGAAGAGATTCTCGAAGGCGGTGCGGGCATCCATTGGCCGGGCGGAGGTTGGCGTGGAGGTTTCCTTTTCTACCCGAACTCGCATGGAAAAGAATTTGCATTGATTGCGCTCGTCCTTGCGCGGGACTCGCTCGGGGATGGGCTGGGTGCATTCGAAGCGGCTGGAGGTATCGAAGTACGTACACTGGCGGCAGGAGTGGAGTTCGAAGCCGCACTTCGGACACTTCCCGACCGGTTCAGAAATCGAAGTCAGCAAGGTGCCGCATTGCGCGCAACGGGAAACGGCGTGCGTTCCCGGCATTTGCAGAGCGCGCGGTCCGAACGTTTCTTTCCTGACCGGTTTCTCGCCGGATGGCTTTGGCCGGTCTTCATCCCGGCCTCGCTCTCGGTCGCGGTCCTGATAGCCGTGCTGGCGATACTTCTGTGACATTCGCAGTCCCTCAGCCGCAAGCGCATATTGTCTCGCTTCGCTGGAAAGTCCACAAGTGCGAGATTCCTCGCCCCGCTGGAAAGCGTAGCTTTGAATGGCGCCCCAAGAATACAGTGGGCCACATTAATTTTCAGCATAGCCCCGAGCGGCGCAAGGCGCATCTCAACAAAGCGAGTGGGCTACGGATGGAGTCGCTCGAATTGTAATTCGCGATAGTGGGTGCTAACATCCGGTTAGCAGCATCAAAGTTGGAGGTTTCATTTATGTCGGACAACAATAGCAATAGTTTTCTTTGGTTCCTCGCAGGGTTGGGTATCGGCGCCGTTGCCGGCGTGCTTTATGCTCCACGCTCCGGCGACGAAACCAGGCAGGCGCTGCGCGCCCGAGCTGAGGATAGCCGCGAGTTCGTTCGGGATCGTGCGCGGCAGGCGCGGGAGCAAGCGGCTACTTGGGCCGATCGCGGCCGCGAAGTGCTGAATCAGCAGAAGGAGCAGTTCCGTTCGGCGTACGAAGCTGGAAGGCAGGCCTACCAGGAAGCGACCGCGGCGGAAGGCGGCACGCAGAATCCGTAATTCGAGATTCTCCGCGGCGGGTGAAGCGGAGGGACGCTTATGGACTATCTACCGATTTTCATTGCTGTGACTGCAGCGGCCGTGGTGATACAGGCCGGAATTCTCGTGGCCATGTATCTGGCCGTCCGACAAAGTGCGGCACGGATGGAAACACTAGCCGAGGAGGTCCGAACCAAGGTTTTGCCCGCTGCTGAAATCGGGCACGCCATGCTGGTGCAGTTTCGTCCGCACCTGGAGACTCTGGTCACCAATGTCAGCGAGTCGAGCACCATGGTTCGCACTCAGATGGAACGGCTCGACGCCACCATCAGCGACGCCATCGATCGCACGAGGTTGCAGGTGATCCGCGCCGACGAATTGCTGAATCGCACGCTGGATCGGGTTGAGAGCACGACGGACTTAGTGCATAAGACCGTGGTTTCTCCGGTGCGACAGCTTTCGGGACTGGTTCAGGGAATCACTTCGGGCGTGGAATTTTTGATTGGATCGAAGCGACGGCAACGTAACGGGGTCCCGGTGCCGCAGGACGAAATGTTCATCTAATTTGCTCGAACGTAAACATCAGAGGCAGCGCCGAGTGCGCTGCCTTTTTGCTTTGGTCGAGATTGGGATGGGCCACTCTTATGGGGCGACGTGGAGAATCATCTGGGTTCCACCGTCGAGCTTTACGTTGTGCTTTTGGGAAGTGAGCAGCGAATCTTGTGCGGCTCCAGTGCTCAGTGAGAGTCCGGACATTCCTACGACGCCCTCTGCGTTCGGCGACAGGGGCCCGTTCCGGGTGGGGCCTGTGGCCGTGTCGGGAGCCGGCGCGCCCGCTGGGTTTGCGTTTCCGGGCATAGTGCCGCCGGAGCTCGGCGCGGGTCCACCGTACGCACCACGGCCGGGGGACATTGAGGGCATTCCGCCTGGTGCCGCTTGTCCAGCCATGGGCTCGTTGAAGGTTGCATTGGATTCGGGCGGACCGATGGCTTGAATGGAGGCTTTGAGCGGCAACTCAGTCCCGCTCTTCAAGACCATTTTGTCGAAGGCAATCCCCAGCGTAGACGGCGAGTTGCCCTGATGCGGCGCGACCTCGGCGACATGGCCCACGATTTGAGATCCTCGGGGCGCGAGCATTTCGTGTTTGTCGGAGAGGAAATCGTCCATAGTCCTGGCGATGACTTCGTCGCCGACTTTGGCCTTCTTGGCATCGACGGGCTTTGCCAGCTCGACTCGGACAGCCGTGCCCGGCGAGAAGCGCACGGCTGTGTTTTGAATGGGCGATTCGGCGTTCGAAATCTGAGCCAGCGAGGCGCCGGTCAGCAAGACTGAAATTAGCGCGACTCTAAGAATGCTTTTCATGGGTCACGTTCCTCTGTATTAGTCCGAAGCGCGCGGGTTGCCAAAGGTTTTCTGCCCGAGCAGGAATTTATTTGGCAGCGCATCGGAATCCTGCTTCATTCGAGTGAGCGGCCGAACCTTAAACGATCCAGCCGCCGCCGACTACCACGTCGCCATCGTAAAATACGGCGGCTTGACCGGGGGTGATGGCACGCTGAGGCTCGTCGAAAGTCACTAAGACTTCGTCGTTCCCTGACTTCTCCAGCATAGCGGGCGCGCCTTCATGACGATGGCGGATCTTCACGCGGACCCGCATCGGCTCGCGCAGGTCGTCGACCGCGACCAAATTCACGCGGCGGGCGCGCAGGGTTCGCGAGTACAAATCCTCTTGATTGCCGACCACCACTTGATGACGGTCGCCCTTGA
>Ga0187851_10005476_pt1 | contig 10113 bp, 4 predicted proteins | sample June2016WEW_6_10_FD_132997 | JGI IMG/M metagenome (GOLD analysis project Ga0187851, IMG submission 132997) | Peatland microbial communities from SPRUCE experiment site at the Marcell Experimental Forest, Minnesota, USA - June2016WEW_6_10 | ecosystem: Environmental > Terrestrial > Soil > Wetlands... | reverse complement strand
TTCTCCGTTGAGCTTGATCAGATTCCCGTCGGCGCCGCACTGGATGCACTGCGAACGGTGCGCAACGATTTTGCGCCTGGGTTGCAGGCTGCCGGGCTGGTAAGCGGAAAGATCGGCTATGCGCCGCAGAGCGCGGACGTCGCAACTACGGCAAAGACGGCCAGCAAAAACCCCGCGCCATCGACGCACGGGTCCCGGGCGCATGCGCAGCCGGCGGGGCCGCTTACGGGCAGCCTTACCGTGCAGGGATTCCAGTTGAGCGGAGACGGCATCGGCGAACCGGTTCAGGTTCCCAAGGTGGTTCTGGAGGCGGTAAGCACGGCGGCGACCCTGACGCAGGGCGATTCGATGGCCTTGCAGACTTCCATCGCCTTGCCAGCAGGGGCGCCAAGCCCACTGACGATTTCGGCGCGGTTGGCGCTCTCAGGGTATACGGTCAGGTTGCAGGGGCAAACAAACACTATTCGGGCTAGGGAACTGGCACATGTGGCCGGTTTTGCCCGCGCTGAAGCCCTGGATGCGCTGGCCGGAGGCCCCATCAATCTTGACCTGAGCGCACAGGGCCCTTGGCTGCCCGCGCCGCGTGATTTGACGGCCGATGTTGCGCAGAGCGTGGCTGGCGCCTCTGCGAAGACGACTGCAAGCGATGCGCCGAACGGTCCGGTGTCCGACCGGCTGCTGGGAACTGTGACGGTGCACAACGCTACGTGGAAGGCTGACTACCTGGCCAATCCGGTGGAGATTGCGCAGGCGACCCTGCACCTGGATCGCGATGCGGTGAGTTGGGACCCGGTGAGCTTTGCGTACGGCGCTGTAAAAGGCACGGCAAGCGTGGATCTGAAAGTGAACTGCCAGGGTAGCGCGGATTGTGCGCCGCACTTCGATGTTCGCTTAGGCGACCTCGATGCGGGGGTGTTGGAGGCTGCGTTTCTGGGGGCGCGCGAGCCGGGAACGCTGCTTTCAGAGCTGCTGGCCAAGCTACGGTCAGCGAGCTCATCGAACGCGCCGAAGTGGCCGCCGATGGAAGGGACAGCAAGCGCTGACTCGCTGATTCTTGGCCCGGTGACCCTGACAGATGTCTCGGCGGACCTGCGGCTTCAGGATGATGGGGCAGAGATCGAGGATCTCAACGCGGATCTGCTTGGCGGCCACGTGGAAAGCGACGGAACGGTCAAGACGGGGCAAGGCAGTCCGGTGTACGCGCTGGAAGCGAATTTTGCCGGCCTGAAGCCCGCGGCGCTGGGCAAGCTGATCGGGCAGGACTGGACGGGTGGTGACTTTGCGGCATCCGGCAAGATGGAACTGGGCGGATTTGCGGCCAAGGATCTGGCAGCTTCGGCGAAAGGGACCTTGCACTTCGACTGGCGGCATGGGGCGGTTGGTGGGTCAAGGGAGTCTGCGACGGATGACGCGGCGCCTGCCGCCTTGGCGAAGTTCGATCGCTGGACGGCGGATGCGGAGATCGGCGGGGGCGCCGTGACGCTGAAGCAGAACGAGGTACAGGCCGGGTCACGTAAGCGCACGGTGCAGGGGGCTTTGTTGTTGAGTGATCCTCCGCGGGTGAGTTTTGCGGGGCCTAAGCCGGCAGAGGCGGCGGAGGCGAACCAATAGGATCGCTCGGACCCCTCCCGATAGAATGGGTATATGGGTTCTATCGAGACTTCTTCGCCGGTTCGGGTGCGGTGCAAGGGCATTCTTTTCGACATGGACGGGATTCTGATCTCGTCGCTGGGCTCGGTGGAGCGGAGCTGGACGCGGTGGGCGCTGATGCGCGGCGTCGATCCGGCATACGCCATCCGCATTGCGCACGGCTGCCGGAGTGTTGAAACGATCAAGCGGCTGCGGCCTGACCTGGACATCGAGGCGGAAAACCTGGTGATCGAGAACTTCGAGATTGAAGACACGGAAGGCGTGGCGGTGCTTCCTGGCATACAAAGGCTGCTGGCGGCGTTGCCGAAGGATCGGTGGACGGTGGTGACGAGCGCCACAGAGCCGTTGGCGCGAGTGCGCCTTGCAGCTGGTGGCATTCCGGTGCCGGAGCGCATTGTGACCGCGGAGAGCGTGCAGGAGGGGAAGCCGCATCCGGAGCCCTATTTGGCCGGCGCGGCGCTGCTTGGCTTGCGTCCGGAAGACTGCGTGGTGTTTGAGGATGCGGCTTCAGGAACCGAGGCCGGCCATGCCGCAGGATGCACGGTCATCGCGACGACGTTCTCTCATTCCGTAGAATCTTTGGCCGCGGCGGACTATCTTGTGGCGAACTTAACGGGCATGGGCGTGCGGAATCTGGGCGATCAGGATGGGCTTGAACTCAGCTTCACGCCGCTTGCTGGCCGGTAGATTCGCTGACTTCACTCCGATTTATTGCCCGGCTTCGGTTTTTTACGCACGATTGCGGTCAGCCATGTTCCCACGGCCGAAAAAAGATCTTTGAAGGTGAATGGGTATTGCGCCTGCTTACTTGACATGGCACCTTGCTCTCAATGGGCCCGGTATTGATCAAAAAAAAGTGATCGGAATGCCGAAGGGCTCGCAGCCTGCACATTTGAATGCTGCAGGACTTGAACAAACAGGAGCGATCAGCTCTATGGGATGAGGGGGCGAGAGATTACGCGACGGGAGGAGGGCGGTTTTCGATGGGCGCCATCGCTGCGGATTGAGCCATTGGCAACGGATGGACATCTGGAGCAGCGAGGCCGAGGAAGCCGAATGCAAGCGCGTTGGGCGGCGCTTCAGGGGAGATTGCGGCGAGCGACGGGGCTGCGTAAGCGCTTGAAATCGTGTGATCCCGGCGTGTGCATGAATCGGTTTCAGCGGGATTCTGCGCAGCCAGTAAGTCGTCCGTTACCGAAATCACGGGAAACAGGATCACGATGAGGAGGGCCAGTGCGACAAGCTGCGTCTTCCAGCCAAAACCTGCGCGGGGCAAGCGTTGCAGCCAGAGGCAGGAGATTGCCAAGGCGACGAGCAAGCCGACGAGATTGAGAAAGAGCTCCATGCTCAGAGAGATTCTACCTCAGGTGCGGTTGTGGGCTGTGCGAGCCTTTTCCTCGTTAGCCGGCAGAGATCTTGACGGGACGACCCACCTCTATGCGGGACCATCGAGCCGGTTGGTGGCGGCAAGCTTTTCAGACCAGAGCCCGGAATTCTTCACTGTTCGTGTTTGATTGCGAAAATCGACAAAGGTGAGCCCATGGCGCTGGGTATAGCCGTCATTCCACTGAAAACGTTGGGTGTGATTTACGATAATGGGCGGGAATTCAGGAGGAGATCGATTTGCGAATCGTCTTACGGAGGAGTCTGGCGGGCCTGATTTTGCTTGCCGCGGCTGGTTCTTACGGGACGGTGACGGCGCAGACGGCTCCGGAGCAGAATGCGCTGGCGCTTGAGCAGCAAGGCAAGACGCGGGAGGCGGAAGCGGCGTGGACGGGACTGTCGGATCGCGATCCAGCGAATCCGATTCCATGGGCGCACCTTGGCCTGCTGGCGGCGCGGCAGGAGCATTTTCTGCAAGCCGTTGGGTTTTATAAGAAGGCGCTCGCGCTCAATCCCGAGATGCCGGGTCTGCGCCTGAATCTTGGTCTCGCCTTGTTCAAGAACGGCGATTATCGCGAAGCCCTCGTGTTTTTTACGCCGCTGCTGAAGGAGCAGCCGGACGCATCGGATGAGAAGCAGCGGCTCGCCGTTTTGATTGGGATGTCGCATTACGGCCTGGGAGATTACGCGGCCGCTGCGCCCTATCTTCGCGAAGCATCGGCGCGCGATGCCGGCAATCTGACCTTGCTTCTGACGCTCGCGCATAGTTGCCTGCTGTCAAAGCAGTATCCTTGCGTCGTGGACGCGTACCACCGCATGGTTGTGCTCAACGCCGACTCGGCGGAGGCGCACATTCTGGTGGGTGAAGCGCTGGACGAGATGAAGGACTCGGCCGGCGCCATCCGGGAGTTCCGCGCGGCGTTGAAAGCGAACCCTCAAGAGCCGAATGCGCATTTTGGGCTCGGGTACTTGTTGTGGACGCAGAAGGAGTATCCCGAAGCGGCGCAGGAGTTTCAGGCTGAGCTTGCGGATGTTCCCGAATACACGCAGGCCAGGCTGTATCTTGCGGACTCGTATGTGCAGATGAATGAGATGGACAAGGCGCAGCCGCTGCTGGAGGCGCTGGTGAAGGGCAATCCATCGCTTGCGCTGGCGCGGCTCGATTTGGGCATCGCCGAAGAAGAATTGGGGCACAAAGACGCGGCTTTGCGCGATTTGAATGCCGCAGCCGCGCTTGACCCCAAGAATGTGAATGTCTATTGGCGGTTGGGGCGCGTCCATCGGTCGATGGGGAAAGATGTAGAGGCGAAAAAGGAATTCGATCGGGCGCGGAGTTTGAACGAGGCAGCGGACTCAAGGTTGTTAGAGGTTTTACAGAAGGATCAAGGGAAGGGAACGTTGCCGGTGAGCGACCATCCGGAAAAGTGAGGATGGGGCATAGGGACTAAGGGACTGGGGGACTAAGGGACTAAGGGACTGAGGGACTTAGGGACTATGGGAATGGTGGGGTGGGCGCGGTTAGAGCCCGGGCCTGAAGGCCGTATTCCGTCGAAGACCTGATTCAGGGGGTTGAAACACTCTGCTCCCTCCGTCCCTCGCAATGCACTTGAGGAGGTTCGTGGTTTCCCACCCATTTCACGATGAAGCTGTGAAATGGATGGGGCACCCAGAGTCGGTGGATGAACTCACTTCTGCGTCGAGCGCTGATCAAACGAAAGGCCGGAGCGTGTGCTCCGGCCTTTCGTTTTGGAAGGAACGGCAAGGCTAGAAGTACAGCTTGCCGCTGAACTGCATTTTTCTTCCTTCGTGCGCGCCCACCGCGCTGCCAAAGGTGCCGTCGCCGAGACCGGCATCGATGGAGTCGAAATTGGTGTGGTTGAAAACGTTGAAGGTCTCAGCGCGCATCTGCAGGCTGATGCTGTCGCTGAAGCGGAAGTTCTTCATCAGGCCGAGGTCAACCTTTTCGAAGCCAGGGCTCAGGATGTTTCCTGCATGCTCCGATCCGAAGTGGCCTTGTGCGGTGGTGAAGGCGGACGTGTCGAACCAGTTCAGTCTTGACTTGACCAGGTGTACTGGCGCAACTTGATCAGGCCGCGCCAGGATGTCGTAGTTCGGGCCATCGATGCCGAGGCCGCCGGGGAAGGTACCGGCTGCACAGCCGTTTGCTTGGGTTGTATCGGTGACGCAACCGTAGGGGTCGGGATATTGGTAATTGGCGAACGACAGACCGGACTCGAGGGAGACGATTCCCGAGAGTTCCCATCCACCCAAGGTGTGTCCGGCCAGCCCGTGCTGCTCGCGGAAGAACGGCTCCTTGTAAACGAAGTTACCCACGAAGATCTGCGGCTCATTCAGGCCCGAGGCGCCGTAATCCAACTTCGGATTCCAAGTGTACGTGTTGGAGGTTCCGCGATCGTTGGTTTGGTCAGAAAGGTTCTTCGACCAGGTGTACGCGAGTCCCAAAGTCAGGTCGCGCGTGGTGCGGTGGTTGAGTGAAGCCTGCAGCGAGTTGTAGTTGGCGGTGAAGATGGGCAGGCGTGTGTGGAAGTCGGTGTAGCCGAGGTAATTGCGAATGTTATTCAGCGGCGAATCGGCGTTGTTGAACCGCGTGGTCAGCGTTGGCATATTCAGATCGAGTTCGCCGAGCATGTGGCGCGAAAGGGAGCCGACATAGGCAATTTCAAACGTTGTGTTGGAATTGACCTGTTGCTGGAGGGAGAGATTGAAGTCAGCATACGACGGGACCTTGAATGTCGGGTTACCCGTTGTGGTGAGCTGGTTGGGACCAAGATTTGGCGGAGCGGCCGAACCGGCTCCGGTGGGATTGTCAAAGGACGTGTTGACGATTGTGGTGGTTTGCACGAGCGGGGGATCGGCGAACGCGTTCTGCTCCCAGATTCCGTCGAGGGTGCGGTCGTAGAAGACGCCAAACCCACCGCGCAGGACGGTCTTTCCGCTGGCGTAGGGCGTCCAGGCAAATCCGACTCGAGGACCGAAGTTCCAGATGTTGTCGGGATTCACTTCCGCTCCGTACGGCGAGCAGGATACCTGAGCGGAGATGGCCTGGGCCTGTGCGCAGGCAGCGCCTTTGGGGAAGATCAGGCCGTTGGTGTAGGTGGCCGGGGTGTAGGCTTGCCCGGCAACAAAGTTTCCATTGGCGTCGAGCAACGCAGCCTGGCTGGCGTTGTAGACCGTGGGGTCGAAGTTGTTGAGCGTATTCCTGACGTCGGCAGGCGAGGGGAAACGCGACCAGCGCACGCCAAAATTGACATTGAGCCGCTGGTTCACCTTCCAGTCGTCTTGAATGAAGGCTTCAGTATTCCAGAAGTGCAGATCGGGAATGATATCGCGGCTGGCCTGGCTGTATTGAGTGGCGTTGCCTACGAGGAAATCGCCCCATGTTGCGAAGTTGAAGCCAGGATTGCCTTCCGACGCATCTTCTGTCTTCAACATCTGCTGCACTGTAAGGCCGGCGCGAACGGTGTGCTTGCCCAGAGTCCAGGTGAAGTTGTCGAAGATGTTGCGATCGAGGTTGCGCTCGAAGTAGGGGGCGCTGCCCTGCGAAACCACGGTCACGGAGTTATCGAGGATGGATACGCTGGGAATGCGGCCGTAGGGATCAGGATTGGCGAGGTTGTTGGTGAGCGAAGAGAGCAGGCTCGACGAGTTTGCCTGGCCGGAGAGCGCGCCGGCAATGGTTCCCTGCGAATAGGCGAACTCCACTTCGTTGACCATCTTCGGCGAGATCGCCACGGTCAGGTTGCCGACAACGTTCTTGCCGGGGGCGTTTATGGCGACGTTCACAACACCGGGGTAGTTCGATCCGCCCCAGAGGCCGGTGGGCAGGGTCTCGGGAACATCGTCTTCCATGCCGCGAGCGAAGAAGTGTACCTTGTCGCTGAAGTAGTGATCCACGCGAACCAGGTCCTGGCGGAAGTTGTTCAGCGTGGAGTAGGACGAGATGACATCGCCATCTGTGTAGCCAGTTGCGGGGTTGACCGCGGTCACGTTCGCCTGGAACTTGCTGACGATTTGCGACAGGTATACAGACGCATTCTGGCTCACGCAGCCGGGCGTGTTGAGATTCACGGTGCCCACGCCACCGGTGAGGGTGGTCGGATTGAAGGGCGTCCATCCCGTGATGCAGCCGGCAGGTGCGCTCACCTGGTTCTTTGAGAAGAATTGTCCTGCCAGTTCCGCGGGGGTGGCGGCAGGTACGTAATTGGTGGTGGGCTGCGATGTCTTGCGCCATTCTTCAGACCAGAAAAAGAATGTCTTCTTCCTGTCGGCGTTGTACACGCGCGGAATGAAGATGGGGCCGCCGGCCGTAAAGCCGAAGTTGTTGTAGTGATCGGGGGTCCGCGGAGCACCGGCCAGGTTGTTGAAGTAAAGATTGGCGTCGGTGTTTTCCGTCCGGACGAACTCGTAAGCGGAACCGTGGAACGCGCTGGTTCCCGAGCGTGTGCCAACCACAACCTGACCGCCACCGGAGCGTCCGAAGCTGGCGTCGTAGGAACTGCGCTCCAGGGTGAATTCCTGGATGGCATCGATGGATGGAATGTTGAGCAGCGTGCCGTTTGAACCGCTGTCGTTCACATCGGCTCCATCGACAGACCAGTTGTTGGCGGTGGTGCGGGCGCCGTTCACTGAGATTGCCGATCCACTATTCAGACCGAAGCCGGGCTCGTCGCCGAGCAGATTCACAACGCCGGGTTGCAAGGTAACCAACTGCTGGAAGTTGCGATCAATCAGCTCGAGTTCGCGCACCTGCGTGCCATCGATTGTGCCGGCCTGCGAACTGCTTGTGGTCTCAATGGCTACGGGATTGTCTTGAACTTCGACGGTTTCATTTTCCGATCCAGGTTTCAGAGTGGCATTGACGGCGCGCCTCTGTGCGACATTGAGCACGACATTTTGATCGGAGAAGGCTTCGAAGTGGGGAGCCTTGACTTGAACCGTATAGGTTCCGGCGGGCAGGTTTGCGGCTGTGAAGTTGCCCTGGTCGTCGGTTTGGACAACGCGCTCTGCCCCGCTCCCGTTGAGAGTGATGGTCACAGTTGCATGCGGAATCAATGCGCCGGTTGAGTCGGTGACAGTTCCGGTAAAGGTTCCTTCAAGCTCCTGGCTCCTGGCTGCGGTGGGCGCAAGGGCCAGCGCGAAGGCGATCAACAGAAAAAGACAGAAATTGGCTGGGAAGGCATGAGCCTTGATCCTGTCCAGCCTGCCTCCACTACACCGTTGCCTGAAGGGGGAATCATCCAGATGCCGATTGAATTCACTCATCGAAGTCACACCTCTCTTTGAAAGTGGTAGGAGCCACTGTGCAACTGGTCTAGGAGTCTGTCGAAGCCACAGTGGATGTTGGGAGCGGATAGGGCGCGTGAGTTTGGTTTTCGGTCGAGATTTCAGCCGTGGTTGGAGATTGCAAACTGAGGCATTCGCTTCCGTTTAGGGAATATCAGCGAAGCGCTAAGAAACTCGGTTGAGGAAACAATACGGCCAGTTTTGACCCAAATGCAACACAATTCTGAATAAAATGACGCGAAATGATCAACTAATTGAGGAAATCGAGGGCATCGCTAACTCGTAAACCGATTTTGTGCCTTTTCGCGGTTGAGCGGACGCGACGTTCTGGCGGTCGAAGGCGACAGGGCTCGGGCATGTCTCCAGTAAGCCGGGGGACGGATCCGCAAGGCCGGGACATGGGATAAAGACACCGAATCTGCCTGTCGGACGAGGCGCAAGTTGAGCCGCAGGCAGCGGCTATCATGGAAGCCATGTTCAAGACCTTCTTTTCATGTTGCGGCTGCCAAAAACCTGCCTGCGCCGCCCTGGCGTTTCTAGGATTATTGATCGTCGGCCGCCCTGCGTTGGCGGCTGAACCGCCGCAAGCGCCGGATGCAGCCAAAATGGCATTGGTTGATCCATTTATTGGGACCGGGCCGGATGGCCACACCTTCCCCGGCGCAACGGTCCCGTTTGGCATGGTGCAGCTTTCGCCAGATACGCAGATCAAGCCGTTCAAGCAGAGTTACAAGTGGGCGTCTGGTTACCGCTACGAAGACACCACGATTTTGGGGTTTTCGCATACGCACTTTTCCGGGAGCGGGCACTCGGATCTGGGCGACGTATTGGTGCAGCCGATTTCGGGCGAGGTGCGGCTCGAGCCAGGAGAGAGCGACAAGCCCGAATCGGGCTACCGGTCTCGTTTCAGCCACGACAAAGAACATGCGGAGCCGGGATACTACGCCGTAGATTTGCTCGACTACAACATTCACGCTGAGCTGACGGCGACTGCGCGCGTGGGCGTGCATCGGTATACCTATCCCGCAGGCAAGCAGGCGTCGGTGCTGCTTGACTTGCGTTCTTCCATCTATAACTACGCGGGCAAAGTGTTGTGGTCGCGGCTGCGCATACGCGAGGATGGCACGGTGACGGGCATGCGGGAGACGCGCGGATGGGCGCCGGGGCGGCAACTGTATTTTGCGATTCGATTTTCGCAACCGGTGGAGACGCACAGTCTATATGATCGTGAGCCGTTGCCGGTGGAGTACCACGGCTTCAAGACACCGGGAACGACGGCTGAAAACACGCAGGCGATGGAAGGGCGCGGGCTGATTGCGGTGTTTGGATTCAAAGCGCCGACTCAGCCGCTAGTGGTGAAGGTTGCATTGTCGCCGGTAAGCGAAGAGAATGCGATCGCGAATATGGACGCCGAGGTGGCGGATTTCGATTTCGACAAGGTGCACGCCGCAGCGACGGCTGCGTGGGAGATGGAGCTTGCGCGGATTGACATCAAGGCTGCTCCTGCGATGGAGAAGAACCTTTACACTGCGCTGTACCACGCGCTGCAATCGCCCAACCTGAGCATGGACGCCGACGGGAGTTATCGCGGGCCGGATAACCAGGTTCATCATGCCGCCAACTTCCATTTTGTTTCCAATTTGAGTTTGTGGGATACGTTTCGCGCCGAGCAGCCGTTGATGACGATTCTTGAGCCGGAAGCGAGGACGAGCGATCTGGTGAACTCGCTACTGGCGTCGCGGCGCGAAAGCCAATTTGGCATCTTGCCCATTTGGC
>Ga0187851_10005475_pt1 | contig 10115 bp, 5 predicted proteins | sample June2016WEW_6_10_FD_132997 | JGI IMG/M metagenome (GOLD analysis project Ga0187851, IMG submission 132997) | Peatland microbial communities from SPRUCE experiment site at the Marcell Experimental Forest, Minnesota, USA - June2016WEW_6_10 | ecosystem: Environmental > Terrestrial > Soil > Wetlands... | reverse complement strand
CTCGATCCAAATCCCGACGCCGTAGCCGAGTTCAAGATTCTAGCCAGCGACTACACCGCCGAGTACGGACGCAACGGCGGCGGCGTCATCAGCATCGTGACCAAGTCCGGCACCAATCAAATCCATGGCAGCGCATTCGAATTCATCCGCAACCGGGCGTTCGACGCGAACGACTATTTCAACAAGGAGCAAGGACTTCCACGCCTCGACCTGAAGCGCAACCAGTTCGGAGCCACGCTCGGTGGCCCCATCGTCAAAGACAAAGCTTTTTTCTTCGCCGCCTACCAAGGGCAGCGCCAGATCCAGGCCATTCCGATTATTGATTCCCCGGTCTACACGCCCCAGGAGTTGCCCGGGCCCGGTAATGGTTGGGTTGGAGATTTTTCGGAAGCCGAGCCGTATGACGGAGTGGTCTGCAAGATCCCCGCCGGATGCCCTGATCCGGGGGTCGTCACCTTCCTGACAGCCAACCCGTGGTTTACGACTCTCAACAGCTCTGGAAGTGTGGGGAGTGTGACCCAAGCGAAGATCTCACAGATCGATCCCATAGCCCAGGCCTACATCAAAGCCGGCTTGATCCCGAGCGCTCCCGGCGGTCTGCTCTCCACGTCCGAGGATGCCGATGACAATCGCAATGAAGTGACCACCAAGTTTGATTACGACCCCAACCCCAAAGACAAGTTCTCCGCCACTCTCGGTCTGAACCGCGCCGGCGACCCCTACTTCGGAACTTACAACCCCGCGCCGTTCGCCAGCGTCCCGGGCTTCCCGAGCACCAACAAAAAAGATTATTACTTCGTCAATATCTCCTACACTCGGATCATTTCCCCGACCCTGCTCAACGAATTTCATTTCGTCGTGCATCGCACGAATTTTCTGCACGACGAACCGGCCGTCAAGCTGCCCACCGGCCCGGACCTTGGCATCGACATTACTCCCGACCTCGCTACCGGCCCGACTAACATTTATTTCGACACCGGTATGTTCCTTGGCGTCAGCGAAAACGGCCCCACGCGCTTCATCGAGAACACTTTCTCCTGGACCGACGCGCTCACCTGGACGCGCGGAAAACACAACTGGAAGTTCGGCGCTGGCTTCTCGCCCTATCAGGAAAACCTGGTCTACGGCTATTACTTGAATGGAGAATTCGATTTCTACTCCGGCTTCGGCGACGACGTGGCCACGGGCAATGACTACGCGGATTTTCTGCTCGGCGCGCCGGACGCGTACTTCCAGAACGCGCTGGCGCCTTCCAACATTCGCAGCAAGAGCACCTATGCCTTTGGCCAGGACGAGTGGCACGTGCGCAAGAACCTGGTATTGACTCTTGGCCTGCGCTACGAGTACAACACGCCCAAGTACGACACGCGAGGGCGGAGTTTTTCCGTAATTCCAGGACTTCAGTCGCGACGATTTCCCAACGCGCCCCTGGGACTGGTGTTTCCCGGCGACCCCGGCACGCCTACCGGTACCAATTTCCCCGACAAGAAGAATTTCGCGCCCCGCTTCGGCTTTGCCTGGGACCCAACCGGCAGCGGCAAGACCAGCTTACGCGGCGGTGTCGGCATTTTCTACGACATCCTCAAAGGCGAAGATAATCTTCAGTTCAACGGTCAGCCCCCGTTCGAAGCTGCTGCCGGTCTCTTCTTCAACAGTGTTGGGCCCGGTCAAAGCGGGCCGGTAGGCTCCCTCAGTCAGCCCTTTCAGTCGGCCGACGCGATCAATCCTTTTCCATCGACGCCGCCCGCCTCGAACGTCGATTTCACGCCGTACCTCCCGGTCAACGCTACCGGCGCCATCTTTCTCGACGACCCGCACTTGCGCACGCCCTACGTCTACCAGTACAACCTGAGCCTGCAGCGCAATCTTGTCGCCGACACGGTTCTCGAAGCCAATTATGTAGGCAGCACAGGACACGGGCTGACATCGCTGCGAGACATCAACCCCGACGTGCTCGGCACTACCAATCGCCGGCTCAACGAAGCCAGCGGCAATTGCGGACAGTATCTCCAGGTGGTCTGTTACGGCCCCCTGCCCGAATTCCAAAACGTGTCCCATGCCAACTACAACGCGCTCGAAGCCAGCCTGACGCGCCAACCCAAAGACTCGCGCGTTGGAACGGTCTATTACACCCTCGCCTATACCTACGCTCACAACCTCGACAACGCTTCCGGTTTCCAGCAGCGCAATTCCCAAGTCCCCGCCTACGGCTCGAATATTTTCTACGCTTCCGGCGACAGCGACGTTCGCCATCGCATTACGCTCAGTGGAGGCTGGGATTTACCTGTCGACCGCGTCTGGGGCACGGGACCGAAACGCCTGACCAAAGGCTGGAGTGTCTACCCGATTGTCACCTATCGAACTGGATTCCCCTACGACATTTCCGCCCAGTTGCCCGATGCCTATGACCCAGCCAACTATGGTACTTCGGGCGCGGGCGATCCTTTACTGTCGCGCGCCGCAGTGGTCGCGCCCATCCGAACCTTCAACCCCGGCCAGGTACGCACGATTAATGAGATCACTTACAATGCCGTCCAAAACCCCAACACCGGGCAGTACTATTGCCAGATCACAACTCAAGCCGTTACCGGCAACTTCATCTTCGATCCCAATAGTTTTTCCGACGTACCGCTCGAGAACAATGACTACTACGACGGCGGCACTCCGAATCCCTGTTTCCCGCAACTCGATCCGGTAAATAACCCGAAAGACCGAACCTACGGCCTGGGCCGCAATGTGCTGCGTGGTCCAACCCTGATCAACCTCGACATCGCCCTCGCCAAAACTACTTCCATCACCGAGCGTTTCAAGCTGGAGTTTCGCGCCGAATTCTTCAACGCTCTGAATCATCCCGAATTCGCGCAACCAACTCTCGTCGACGGCGCTACCAACATTGACGGTCCAACCTTCGGCCAGGTCACCACCACCGGCACCTTTCGCGGCGCAACGCCCCGCATTGGGCAGTTCGCGCTGCGGCTGACGTTCTAATTATCTGGTTCTTTGCACTGTAGACGGGGTTTCAGCGTGCGAGTAAAGCTCTAAGTCCGATTCAACCATATCGCGCACCAGTTCGTTGAATTTCGTTTTCGCCGACCAGCCCAGTCGGTGATGCGCCTTGCTCGCGTCTCCCAGCAACACATCGACTTCCGCCGGACGGATAAAACGTTCATCCAGCACCAGATGCTTGTAAGGATCGAGTCCGAGCATGCCGAACGCACATTCGAGAAATTCCCGTACCGAGTGCGTTTCCCCGGTAGCGATGACATAGTCATCCGGCCGTTCCTGTTGCAGCATCCGCCACATCGCTTCCACATATTCGCGCGCGTGACCCCAATCCCGTTTCGCGTCGAGGTTGCCCAGGTGGATTTCGCTGGCCAACCCAAGTTTGATCTGCGCCGCCAAGGAAGAAACTTTGCGCGTGACAAACTCCATCCCGCGCCGCGGCGACTCATGGTTGTACAACATGCCGCACGAGGCATGTAGACGGTAAGCTTCGCGGTAGTTCCGGGTCAGATGGTAGCCGGCAACTTTCGAAATCCCATACGCCGACCGCGGACGAAACGCGGTCAGCTCGTTTTGCGGAGCCGGCGCCGACCCGAACATTTCGCTCGATCCCGCAAAATAAAACCTCGCCTTGGGCACCACATCGCGGCAGGTCGACAGCAGATAGTGAGTGCCGTTGACGTTAACTTCGAAGGTTGAAAACTCGTCTTCAAACGAATAGCTGACATAGCTTTGCGCCGCCAGATGGTAAACCTCGTCCGGTTGCACCGCGGCGACCACCTTCATCAGACTCGGATAGCTCTCCAGTGATGCGGCATGCAGGTGAACTCTGTCCAACAGGTGTTGAATACGAGACAGCCGGTGCTGCGGATCTTCAATCGCCACCCGGCGCACGATGCCGTGAACCTCGTAGCCTTTTTCCAGGAGCAATTCCGAGAGATAGCTGCCATCCTGCCCCGATATCCCGGTAATGAGCGCGCGTTTTGGACTCGCTTCGATAGGTCTCATATCGCAATAATAGGCCTTCAAAATATGATTGCAGCCGAATGCTGGGCGCAGAGTTTTTCAGTGTAGCACGGCGATAATTCTTCCTGGCTGCGAGCGCGTCTCGTGGCGTTGGCCTAAGACGCACCTTGAGACCAACGCGCGTTTCGTATCAGGGCATCGCTTTAGCGATGCCACCAGCCCTCTAAATTGAGATGCCCCTTCAGGGGCCGAGCGCAAATCGAGTCGCCGATGACCCGTTGCCCCGACCTTTCGGAAGCGCCAGAAAAGACCGATAATATTCCGTGTCATGAAATCATTCTCTGGCGGGAAAATCTTGCGCAAAACGGGCTTTGCCCGGACCGGGTTTCTTGCGACCCTCACTGCAATCTACGTCGTGGTCGTTCTTTTCCTGTCCTACGTTCCCGCACTCGCTCAAAATCAGGCGCACCGCCTCATCCTGAAAGACGGCACCTACCAATCGGTTACCAAGTATGAGGTTCATGGCGACCGCGTCCGCTATTTCAGCGCCGAACGCGGCGAGTGGGAAGAAGTACCGAACTCGCTCATCGACTGGGATGCGACCAACAAATTTGAGCAAGGCCGCGAGGCGGGCAAACTCGCTCCCGAAGCCGTCGAACTCGATAAGGAACTCGAAGCCGAACGGCACGCTGAACAACTGCGCTCTCCGCAGGTCGCCCCCGGTCTGCACCTGCCCGATGAGGGCGGCATCTTTCTTCTCGACACCTATGAGAATCAGCCACAGTTAGCCGAACTGCAGCAATCCGGCGGCGACTTGGAGAAGAACGCCAAGTCCAATATTCTGCGAGCGGTCATCAATCCGCTGGCCGGAGCCAAACAGACGATTGAACTCCCCGGACCGCACTCCAAGATTCAGTCGCACACTCTTACTCCCTCGCTGTACATCAACATCGACCCGAATAACATCGGCCCGTCCGCCGCCGCAACAGCAAGCGCGCCGGCAACCGCGCAGCCCGCCGCCGGCGAACCGGCGACGCTAGCGCCTACTGAACGTTTCAAGATTATTCGCGTCGAGGTCAAAGGCGGCAAACGCACCGCCGGAACCGTCAAGACTGCGATCACTGGAAGCACGAAAACCGACGAACGAATCGTCGCAGCCTCCGCCACCGCCATGACGGGAGGCTGGGTCCAACTCACGCCCACCGAACCCCTCGCAGCCGGTGAATATGCCGTCGCCGAAATGATGGGAAAAGAAGGAATGAATCTCTACGTGTGGGATTTCGGCGTGAACCCCTCCGCCCCCGCCAATCCCTTTACCTGGAAACCGGAACTAAACGAAACGCCACCAAAAACCGGCCAGCCCGGGGAACTGAAGCAGCGCGACAAGCAGTAGGCGAATCGCCGCGTACATACGTAACTACAATTAAGACACTACAAGTCAATATGCACAAAATGTTTCACGTGAAACACTTTCCGCTAAACCATTGTAACTACTAGGCAAATTCTCCGGTTTGCTGTACATACAATTGAGGGATTTCCAGCTTCCGCCTAAGGCTCCATCACCCCGCGCGAAGCAATCCCGATATTATCCCGGGTAGTGTTCTTCACCACATACATCATCTCGTCGGCCTGCCGGATGATGTCGTGCGGCGTCTGCGCATCGTGCGGAAAAGTCGCCAGCCCCATGCTGGCACGCACCGTCAGGTTCAGCCCCTGCTCCGTGCAGAAAGTCCCCGCGCGCAGGGAATCCTGCAAGCGTTTCGCGACGACCACCGCCTGATCTTTACTGGTTTGCGGCAGCAGCACCACGAATTCGTCTCCCCCGTAGCGGAAAGCAAAATCAATCAGCCGCAACTGCGCTTTGATCAGGTAGCCGACTTCCGCCAGCAGCCTGCTTCCCACCAGATGTCCGTGGGTGTCATTCACCGCCTTGAAGTGGTCGAGGTCGATGAAGATCACGCTGAACTGGTAGCCAAAGCGCGCCGAGCGATAAACCTCGGTCTCCAGTGTCTTATGCAAATGGCGCGCATTGAACAAGCCCGTGCAATCGTCGGTGATCGTGAGTTCCTGAATTTTTTCGACCGACTTGGCGTTCTCAATCGAAATCGCAGCGTAATCGCACAGCGCCTGCAGGAAGAACATTTCCTGCTCGCTCATTTCGACATTGGCGTTGACCAGTTGGATCACGCCCAGCACGCGATGTTTCGAACGCAGCGGAACGCAGATCACCGACCGGGTCTGCAAGCGCGTAATCTCGTCCAGCCGCGATGAGAAACGCGAATCGCTCTGGACATCGGGCACGATCAGCACCTGTCCGTGCCGGGCCACCCAGCCCGCAATTCCCTCGCCCACCTTCAACCGTACCTTCGACAGCACCTCCGCCGCCGCCCCGACCGCGATGGCGAAATAAAGCTCGTCTTTTTCCTCATCCACCATCAGCAGCGACCACGTATCCGGCCGGAAATATTCCGCCATTTTTTCCATGATGGTCTGCAGGATCGAATCGAGGTTGAGCGATGACGTCAGCGCCTTGGCGACATCGTGAAAGATGGTCAGCTCTTGCGACAGGCGAATTGGGGATGTGCCCGCGGCCTCAGCCATGAACTCCTCGTTCGGGTGGGTGGATACAAAATTATAGGTTTGGGCCGACTGCCCCGGCAACGAACGTCGGTAACCAGTACCGGTCACGCCAACCCACATCTCTGATCCTGCCGATCCGGGCGACGCCCGCTTTCGGATCGCGTCCTCGTGGCAGCCTATGCCGCATGGGCCAGAGCCGCGTCTTCGGCCTCGTAATCAAATTGCTCCAGATTGATGGTACCGGGCGGGTTCTGTTGCTCCCACGCGACCGTTCGCCGGATTGCCTCTTCGACGTCGACTGGTTCCTTATAGCCCAATTCAATTCGAATGCGCGCAGACGTGGCAGCCAAATGTTGCGCCACATTGCCCGGCGGCAGCAGATGTTTTGGCGTTCGCTCTCGCGGCAGTACAACAAATCTCCCCGGCCAGTTTATCTGTCTTGCGATCCTGGTTTGCCATTCCAGCTCCGAAACCGCCGGCTCTTCGCAGACGTTGTAAATACGTCCCGCCGCCTGCTCCGAGGTAGCCGCGAGCGCGATCGCATAGGCCACGTCGTCCACGTATCCGCGCGGCGCCCGCCAAGCGGCAAAATCATCGGGAATCAGGATTGCACGTCGTCCATCCGTGCAGCGTTTGATCAATGGAAACCATCGATGCAGCCGATCTCCCGGCCCGTAGACCATCGGCAATCGCAGTACGGTTCCCGAAACCGCGGGGTCGTTCATGATCGCTTCTTCAACCGCAATCTTGTCGTAGTCCTCGTGAAGCCAGCTGAAGACCCCCTTCATCATCTCGACCACCTCTGGCGCATGGAACCTGCGAACCGTCCGCAGTGGCGAGTCTTCCGTCAGCGGCAGCGGTTCTAACGGACCCGGCTCGACCCCGTGCCATACGCCCGCCGCGCGGTAGACGTCCATACTGCTGACGGCGACGACGCGCCCGGCAACGCCACGCGCAGTCTCCATTAACTGACGCGCCTGCTCTCCAGAACTAAGAATCACATCAATGATGACGTCTGGAGAAAACCGCAGCAGCTGATCCCGGTAATCAGAAATTCGATTCCGATCTCCCTGGATTTGCACGACGTCCGCACGCGCAGAATTCTGATCGGCGCGGCGATGGAAAACCGCCACTTCGTGTCCGGAAGCAAGCAACTCACGCATTAACGGCGAGCCGATAAAACCGTTTCCGCCAATCAAAAGGATTCGCATGGCAATTGGGTGAGAGTGTATCAATAACTGGAAATTGTTGTATCCCCTATGATCTTGCCGCTCAACAGAGTAAAATTCCGTGTCCTACCTACGAAAGCGAGAGACTATTTTGCCGTCCTTCGGCGAAAAACTGAAACTGGAGCGGGAGAAGCGCAAGATCTCACTCGAACAGATTTCCAGTTCCACCAAAATCGGCACCCGGATGCTTCAGGCTCTGGAGGAGAACAAGTTTAGCCAATTGCCGGGAGGCATCTTTAATAAGGGCTTTGTCCGTGCCTACGCCCGCGTCGTTGGCCTTGATGAAGAACAAGCCGTTGCCGAATACCTGCAGGCTTCGGGCGACGCCCCTCTGGTCCGCAATGAACTCGGCGCACAGGAGACGGCCAGCCGTGACGATCGAGAGCGCGAAAATCAACAGACCGTCCGCCGCCTGGAGTCGATCTCCGACCAGGCTGCTCGGCCCTTACCTTGGGGCTTGTTCGCCGCGCTTTTACTCGTGGTTGCGCTCGCGCTCTCTTTCTGGAGTCATCGCCAGCACGAGCGCGCCCGAGAGTCAGCCTTGCCAACTCCGACCACGACTACAGCTCCCTCACCAACTGGAGCCGGCCCAACACCGGGCGAAGCTGGCGGCACCAGTCCGCTCCCATCCAATTCGGCAGCGGGTACTGCACCGACGACGAGTTCCCTGAAGACGAACTCGTCGACCAGCAGTCCGCCACAACCTGCCCTCGCCGTCGCCCCCAAAACGTCGCCCAATTCAACCCCCGCGCTTCCGGGCGAGTTTACCGTCCTCATCCAAGTCCGCGAAGAATCCTGGATCTCAATCTCCGCCGACGGCAAATCAACCCCGTCCGAACTTCTGGAAGCCGGCAGCGAGCGCACCGTCCGCGGCCGGAAGGAAGTCATCGTCAAGGCCGGAAACGCCGCCGGCGTCACCTTTCGATTCAACGGCAAGAAGCTTGACACTGGGGGCGAGTACGGCGAGGTCAAAACCGTTACTTTTGGTCCTGGCGGACTGGTTCCAAGCCCGCCCGCGCCGCCTTCGAACCCGTGAGTTTTTCTCTTTATATTTCTTCCATTTACCTCTCTCTTCCACCATTGGACACCGGCTGGCTTCCACTCAATGTCGGTTCCTTCATCACCGGCCAATTCCGTTGCATTAGGGAGGTCATCTCTGATACCGTTTTGGATGAGATTAAGCCAAACCCCGGTCTTTTTAGGAGTCATGTTGAGGGCCATGGTTTAGGAGTATTGGTCCAGAATCCTTGGCTCCGTAAGCCTCCCTAGTCGGACGTGAAGGATCGCTATTAAGACTCATTAGTTACCTCGAGGAGATACCAGCTTGCCATCAACTAATCGTTATCTGTTTACTTCGGAGTCCGTTACCGAAGGACATCCGGACAAGATCGCCGACCAGATTTCCGATGCCATTCTCGACGCCTGCCTGCGGGAAGACCCCACCAGCCGCGTCGCCTGTGAGACCCTCACCTGCACCGGCCTCGTCGTAATCGCCGGCGAAATCACCACCAAAGCTTACGTGGACTTTCAGAGTCTGGTGCGCGGCGTAGTACAATCCATCGGCTACGATAACGCCGTCTACGGCTTCGACTCCAACACCTGCGCCGTAATCTCCAGCATCAACAAGCAGTCCGGCGACATCGCCATGGGCGTGGATACCGGAGGCGCCGGCGATCAGGGAATGATGTTCGGCTTCGCCTGCAACGAAACCCCCGAACTGATGCCCCTTCCGATTTCCCTCGCCCACAAGCTCACCCAGAAACTTTCCGAAGTTCGCAAGAATGGAACCTGCCCTTACCTGCGGCCCGATGGAAAATCCCAGGTCACTGTCGAATACAGCGCTCCCGGCAAAGTGAAGCGCGTGGATGCAGTAGTCGTCTCGACGCAGCATTCCGAAACCATTGGCAACGATGAATTGCGCTCCGACATTTTGAAGCACGTCATTCAGGCCGTGATTCCCGCCAACTTGCTCGATGAAGACACTAAGTACCACATCAATCCCACCGGACGTTTTGTGATCGGCGGACCCATGGGCGATTCCGGTCTCACGGGACGCAAGATCATCGTCGACACTTACGGTGGCATGGGTCGTCACGGCGGGGGAGCCTTCAGCGGCAAGGATCCGACCAAGGTCGACCGGTCCGCCGCTTACATGGCGCGATACATTGCCAAGAATATCGTGGCCGCCGGCTTGGCCGACCGCTGCGAAGTGCAACTCGCTTACGCGATCGGTGTTGCCGATCCAGTCAGCGTCCTGGTGGATACTTTCGGGACCGAGAAGATCGATGCCAAGCTGATTCCAGATCTGGTGCGCGCCAACTTCAAACTCAAGCCGCG
>Ga0187851_10005474_pt1 | contig 10117 bp, 8 predicted proteins | sample June2016WEW_6_10_FD_132997 | JGI IMG/M metagenome (GOLD analysis project Ga0187851, IMG submission 132997) | Peatland microbial communities from SPRUCE experiment site at the Marcell Experimental Forest, Minnesota, USA - June2016WEW_6_10 | ecosystem: Environmental > Terrestrial > Soil > Wetlands... | reverse complement strand
TATCTCGTCGGCCATTACCGGGAGCTTCGCGAGCTGTTCGAAGCCGAGGCGCCCCGCTGGGTGCCGGACGCGGTGAACCGGCGGCTCTTCGACCGCCTGTACAACCGCCTGCGCCAGCGGCTGGCGGCGATGGCCGCCGATCCCGACGACCAGGCGCGGCAGCAGTTCGGGGAGTGGATCGCCGGGCTTCCCAGCCGCCTCGAGACATCCCCGGAGCTGTGTGAGCGCGGCGAGCGCCTCAAGCACGACGTGCTGGGTAGCGAAGGCCTGCGGGACTGGTCCTCGTCGCTGTGGCAGAAGGCCAAGGAGGGGCTGCGGGTCCAGGCCGCTGACCCGGAGTCTGAGCTGCGCCGCCGGCTGGCCGATGCACTGATAGCGGGCGGACGGCGCCTGGGGTCGGACCACGACCTCCAGGAGAGTCTCGCCCGGGTGGTCGAGTCCGGAGCCGGGGCACTCGCCGACCAGTTCCACGACGAACTCGCCGGGCTCGTCACCGGGACTATCGAGCGGTGGGATGCGGCCCAGACGTCGAGCCAGCTGGAACTGCTCCTCGGGCGCGACCTGCAGTACATCCGCATCAACGGCACGGTGGTGGGCGCGGCCGTAGGGCTGGCCTTGCACGCCATCGCTCTCGCCCTGTCCTGAGCGGAATGCTCGGTACGCTTCACTGAAGACACGAAATACGGCGAGGGCCGCCTTATGGCATTTGTCGCGGCTACTGTGGTGTGTCGCACCGGCCCTGGATCTGGGCCGGTAGATCATGAAGCCCGTCGGTAAGTCACGTAGTGCCCGCTTTCGGTAACCTGCCTGGAGGTGCCATGGCCGTTTCCCGGGATGTGCAGGACCTGAGTGGTGCTGCGCGTCTTGAGGCCGATGGGGTTGGCAGCCGGGCCTGGGGCACGCCGGTGGACGGCGTGGCCCGCCGGGCGATGCGGGTGCCGTGGCTCTGGCCGACGCTGCTGATGCTGCTGTTTGGCTGCTATCAGCTCAGCCGGCCGCAGATGTGGGCGGATGAGCTGTGGAGCTGGTCGTTCGCCGCCGATCCGGTGCATGAACTGGTCGTGAGCGCGAGCAGGTCCAACCCGGCCGAGCTTGTTTATGACCTGGGGCTGCATTACTGGATGGCGGCGTTCGGCGATTCGGTCGTGGCGATGCGGATGCTGTCGGTGCTGGCCATGGCCGGGGCGGCGGCCTGCGTGACGCTGGCCGGACGGAGGCTGGCCGGCGCGCGGGCGGGCCTCCTGGCGGGGCTGGTGTTCGCTCTGGTGCCGAGCGTGTCGCGGTTCGCTCAGGAGGTCCGGTTTTACGCGCCCGAGGTGCTGGCCGTGGCGCTGGCCACGCTGCTGCTGCTGCGGGCCCTCGATGCGCCGTCCGTGCGGCGGTGGGCGGCCTACAGCGTATGCCTGGCGGTGGTCGGTTACATCGACGTCGTCGCCCTGTCAGTGGTCCTCGGTCATGCGGCCGGGGCAGCCCTGCGCTGGTGGCAGGACAAGGACGTCCGGCAGGACCGGGGCGGCGGTGTCCTGCTCGGGTTCGTGGCGGCTGCGGCGGCCGGGCTGGCCGCCTGCGTGCCGCTGGTGGCCTTCAGCCTGACCAAGGCCGGGAGCCAGGTCTTCTGGATAGCCCGGCCAGGCCTTGACCTTTATGCCTTCGGCTCCTTTACCCGGAACCTGTTCTATTCGACGTCGGTGGCGGCCGTGGTGATCGTCCTGGCCGTGCTGGCCTGGTCGGCCTGGCGGGTGGCGGCGTTCATGACCGCGGTAGCCGTGCTGCCGGTGGCCGCGGTGTGGCTGGTCTCGCAGGGCCCGCATTCGTATTTCTTCGGCCGGTACCTGCTGTTCACCATCGTGGCGTGGGCGATCTTGGCCGGGATCGGGCTCAGCCGGATTGACGTGCGGCTGGCGGCGGTCGCCGTCCTGGTCATCGCCGTTTTGAGTGCGGGCGACCAGCAGGTGATCAGGCAGCCGGGTGCGCACGACTGGGCGGGCTACCCGCTCGGCTACGGCGGCTACTACGTGGATTACGCGGGCGCCGCCAGCACGATCGCCGGCGCCGCGAGGGCCGGGGACGGCATCGTCTACCAGGAGGGCAACCTCTGGTGGCAGATGATCGGCCCGGGCCTGCAGTACTACCTGGGGCGGGACATCCCGCATGGCGTGCCCGTGCCGCGGGATCTGTTCGTCGCCGCGCCGGCCCTGCCGTCGAGCCAGATCAAGCCGGTCGCCTGCAATCCTGCCGCGTGCCTGGGCGATGAGCCCCGGATCTGGATCGTCGGCAGCGGCCGCCTGATTGACCCCTACCTGGCCGTCGCGGCGAACCAGGCGGCGGTGCTGCGGCCGCGCTACCGGCTCGCCCTCACCAGGCATTTCCTCAGCCTGACCGTGTTCCTGCTGGTCCGCGACGCCCAGCCCGGATCGCCTGGCTGACCGCGCCGCCCGGGCGGTAATCCCGCTCCAACCCGTGCCGCCGAGCCGGAAGGTCAGCGATCGCCCTACGTCAGGCATGTCCGAAGCCTCATATTGGCGCTCGGCGAGGTCTTTTTAGGTCCTGGAGTACGCTGTAACAGACCCTTCATGTTGCGCAGGTAGATCTACGGCTCGTGGGTAATCAAATGGGCGGTCGGTTGGGGGAGGAGTGCCTGTGCCGCGATTCGTGCCGTCGAGGTTCTGGGATGGCGACAGTCTCGTGGAGCCGGGTGGCCAACAGGACGGTCAACGCGATCAGCGCCCAGCCAGTGACCCGACCATGCCTGGCGGTTCTGGCCCGGAAGCGCCCAACCGTGCCGGCAGGCGGGGAATGCCGGACAAGCCGCGCCGTCCACGGCTCCTGCACCGGCTCTTCGCCCACCGCAGTGTGCAGGTCGTGCTGGTGGTCTTTGTTGTGTTCGCCTGCTGGGTGGCCTTTTCGGTCGGGCAGGCATTGACAGCGCCCGGCAACACCAATACCTCGACCCGGCTCGCCGAGTGGGCGCGCGATCACTACCTGGGGCCCGTCGTCACGTTTGGCGAATGGGTCACCTACCAGCCTCCTAAGGTCGGCGGTAAGCCGAAATTCTCGCTCGCGGCTCCGTCCGCGCCGGCCAAGACCGGGCGGCCCGCTCCCGCGCCGAAGTCGAGCGCCTCCACGATCACGCCGGACGTTCCCGCGCAGCTCAGCTCACTCGCCGGAACGCCGCTGCCCGGTGAGGGTCAGTGGCGCGCACTGGCCAGCGTGGACGGTATTCCGGCCATTTACGGCACCTATCTGCGTCCGGACAGCGTTCACACGTCCTACGTGGCCGGTATCGCGTCGATGGACCAGCGCCTGCTCACGTTCCAGCTCCGGCCGGGCGCCGAGGATCCAGGGCCCGGTAACTGGGGGTACTCGCCATGGCTGCCCCCGGGCTCCCGCACCGGGCTGCTCGCCACCTTCAACGGGGGGTTCAAGCTGGATGCCGCGGGGGGCGGCTTCTACCTCAATGGCCTGACCACGGGCACCCTTACGCCGGGAGCAGCCTCGCTGGTCTACTACAAGAACGGCCATGTGGCCATCGGCGAATGGGGACGCGGCCTGGGCATGAGCTCGCAGGTCCTCGGAGTCCGGCAGAACCTCCGGCTCATCGTGGACCACGGGGCCGTCCCCGCCTCGGTGGATCAGGATGTCCAGACCCAGTGGGGTGCCACGCTGGGCGGCGGCTACTACGTGTGGCGTTCCGGAATCGGCATCACCCGCGACGGGCGCATCATCTTCGTCTACGGTCCCGCGCTGTCGGTGCGATCACTGGCCGGCCTACTCCAGCGGGCCGGAGTGGTGGAAGGCATGCAACTGGACATCAATCCAGAGTGGATGTCGTACATGTACTACAAGCCGTCACCGAGTGCCGCCGACCCCACACCGGTCAACCTCCTCCCGGACCAGCAGGAGCCGGCGGACCGCTACTACTCGGTCAACAGTCGTGACTTCACGGCCGTTTACGCACGGTGACGCCCCGTCTTCCGGTCGCCGGCGCCGGCCGGGCGCCCGCTCCGAACCTGGCGCTGTACCCGGGCTGGCTCCGCTGGCCGCTCGCGGTGCTGCGCACCGCCCGCCCGCGCCAGTGGCCGAAGAATTTGCTGGTGTTCGCGGCACCGCTCGCGGGCGCGTCGCTCGGGCGCGATGACGGGCTCGGCTACGCCCTGGTGGCGGCCGTGGCCTTCTGCGCCGCGTCGGTCGCCGTGTACATGGTGAACGACGTCGTCGATGCCGATCGCGACCGGCGCCATCCGGTGAAGCGCACGCGCCCGGTCGCGGCCGGCATTCTGCCGAAGTCGCATGCGCTGGCCATCGCGGCCGTGTGCGCCATGGCGGCGCTGGCCGCGGGCCTGGCGATCAGCGTGCCGCTGCTGTCCGCAATTCTCGCCGCGTACCTTGTCTCCTCGCTGCTCTACTGCCTCATACTCAAGCACCTTCCCGTGATCGAGCTGGTCTTCGTGGCGTCCGGGTTCGTGCTTCGCGCGCTGGGCGGCGCGGCGGCGACCCACGTGCCGCCCTCTGGCTGGTTCCTGCTGGTCTGCAGCCTCGGCGCCTTCCTGGTGGCCACGGCCAAGCGGTACACCGAGATGGTCGTGCTCGGCGCAGACGCGGTCCGGCACCGGCCGTCAACGCGGTGGTACCGGCCCGCTGCGCTGCGGCTGACGCAGCGGATGACCGCCATCGCGATGATCATCGCCTACCTGCTGTGGGCTCTGGGCGAGCACGGTGGGTGGATCAGGGCCTGGCACCTGGCGAGCGCCCTGCCGCTCGCCGCGACGCTCGTGCGCTTCGACTACCTCACCGCGCAAGCCTCCCCCGGCCTGTCGAGGATCTTCTCGCCCGGGACGCCGTGATGGTCGTTCTGGAATCCGTGTGGCTGCTCATGTTCGTGGCCGGTCTGTGGGAGCTCATTCCGTGGGGCTGACGGCAGCCCGCGCGGCCAACAGGAACGCGCGATGACACGGGTCAACGGGACCGACCGCGTGCTGACCGGCCGGGGACGCACCGCAGGTCCGGAAGCTGCTGGACCCCGTAAAGTGTTCTCCTCCGATCTCGGCAGGAGGCTGGGCCTGTGCTGAACATGACATCGCATCGGGGGATCCGGTCGCGGTGAGGGTACTCGTCGCCGAGGACGACCGGGGGCTATCGGAGGTAATCGGGCGTGGCCTGCGGGAAAAGGGCTATGTAGTGGACCTGGTGCCCGATGGGGACGCCGCGCTGCGATTCCTGAGAATCTATGAGTACTCCGTCGTGGTTCTGGACTGGCGGATGCCGGGCTTGTCCGGCCTGGAAGTGGTCCAGCGCATGCGGCGGATCCGGTCCGCGACACCCGTCTTGATGCTGACGGCGCGAGACACCCCCGCCGACCGGGTCACGGGGCTGGACGCGGGCGCCGACGATTACCTGGTCAAGCCGTTCGACTTCACTGAGCTACTGGCCCGGCTCCGGGCCCTCCAGCGCCGGCCACCGCAGGTCCAGCCGTCCTTGCTGGTGGTCGGGGACCTGGAGTTCGATCCCGCGGCCCGCAGCGCGCGGGTCGGTCAGGACCATCCATCGCTGACCGGCACCGAAGTCGGCATCCTGGAAATGCTGATGCGCCGTTCCCCGGCAGTGGTAGACCGGCGGTCCATCGCCCAGCATGTCTGGGACAACGAAGCCGACGCGTTCGGCTCCAACACCATCGACGTCCATCTGGCCCGGCTGCGATCCAAGCTGGCGGGCGCCCAGGTGCAGATCCAGACGGTCCGCGGCATCGGTTACCGGATGACCGGCACACGAGGATGACCGGCACATGAGGATGACCGGCACATGAGGATGACCGGCACATGAGGATGACCGGCACATGAGGCTCCGGCGGCCGGCAACCGGGGGCCGGCTCGTGCGGGGCCTCCGGGGCCGGCTCCTGTCGCCGCAGTTCGCGCACGCGGCCCGGGTCGCGGCCGCGGCCACGCTGATCATCGCCATCGTCTACACCGGCTGCGTCACGGCGCTGAACCTCGTGGTGACCAGCCGGCTGACCGGGCAGACCGACGCATTGCTGGTTGACCGCCTGGCCGAGACCAGCCGGCCTGGTGGGGTCACGCAGAAGGCAAAAGACAGCGACCACGATGTCGACGACGCGCCGCTTTTTCGCTGGCTCATCGAGCCCGGCGGTCAAGTGATCCCGGTGGGCGCGGATACTCCGCCACTCCCCCCGGGAGTGCGTCCGGACCATGGCTGGCCGGTGACCACGAGCATCGGGGGCAGCCCGTTCCGGCTCGATGCCCGCCGCGCCGGGAGCGGGTGGATCGCGGCCGGCCAGAGCCTGGCTCAGAACCGGCACACCGAAGCGGTCCTGCTGGGCACTGAGATCGCCGCGGCCCCGCTGCTGCTGGTGGCGATGTTTCTCGGTTCCCTGGCTGTCGGCCTGAGGGCACTGGGCCCGGTCGAGCAATCGCGCCGCCGCCTGCTGGAATTCACCGCCGACGCATCGCATGAGCTGCGGACTCCGCTGAGCGTCATCAGCGCTGAGGCCGACGTCGCGCTGGCCGGTCCACGGGCAGCAGCCGAATACCAGGCCTCACTGGCGCGAATTCAGGGCGAAGGCAAGCGCTTGCGCCGGATCGTGGAGGACCTGCTGTGGCTGGCCCGGTTCGACTCCCAGCCCCCGCCACCCGGCGATGAGCCCCTCGACATCGCGACGATCGCCGGCACCTGCGCCGACCGCTTCCGCGTGCTGGCCCGGTCACGGTCCATCACGATCGAGGCGGACACCGAGACGGCTGTGCCCGCACTGATCATCGCGCCGCCAGAATGGATCGACCGGCTCGCCGGGGTGCTGATGGACAACGCCTGCCGGTACGCGGACTCGGCCGGCCGCGTCCGCGTCAGCGTGACGACGACGGCGGGCCGGGTCAGCCTTACGGTCGAGGACAGCGGGCCGGGCATACCCGAAGAAGAACAGAAACGGCTGTTCGACCGGTTCCACCGCGCGGTCGACGACGGCCAGGGAGCCGGGCTCGGGCTGGCCATCGCCGACTCGATCGTCCGGTCGACCGGAGGCCGCTGGAATATCGGCAGCTCGCAGACGCTGGGAGGCGCACGGATGGAAGTGTCCTGGCACCCTCATCCGCCACGGCACATGGCCGCGCCGCCTGGGCGGCCCTGGTACCTCCGGGTGTGGCCCGGCAGACGATGGCCAGCGTCAGCCGATGGCGGTCCCGAACAGGTGCCCGACACCGTAGGTGAAGGCCAGCCCCAGCGCTCCGCCGATAACCACCCGTAGTACCGCGCGGCGGATGTCGCTGCCGCCGATGCGCGCGCTGAGGGCACCGGCCAGGCCGAGCGCGATGAGGACGGCGACGAATGTGACCGGTACCCGCAGCGTGGCCGGGGGCAGCAGGATGGCCAGCACCGGCAGCAGGGCGCCGGAGGTGAACGACAGCGCGGATGCGGCGGCGGCCTGGAAGGGGTGGGCCAGGTCGTCGGGGTCGATGTGCAGTTCGGCGTCGAGGTGGGCGGCCAGCGGATCGCGGGCGGTCAGCTCTGCAGCGACCGTACGGGCGGTGGCCGCCGAAAGGCCCTTGGCTTCGTACAGGGCGGTCAGTTCGATCAGCTCGGCCTCCGGGGTTTCGGCCAGTTCGCGTTTTTCCTGAGCCAGTTGCGCGAGCTCGCTGTCGCGCTGGCTGGAGACGGACACGTACTCGCCCAGGGCCATCGACACCGCCCCAGCGACCAGCCCGGCCAGCCCGGCGGTGAAGATAGGTCCGCGGGCCGTGGTCGCCCCGGCCACCCCGATCACGATGCCGGCCACCGACACGATCCCGTCGTTGGCCCCGAGCACCGCGGCCCGCAGCCAGTTCAGCCGTCCCGCGCTCCCGCCTGAGTGCGCCTCGGCCGGGTGGGTCTCCCGGCCCTCGGTGGCCGCGCGGACCTGAGCCGCGGACGGCATGTCGTCATCAGCAGCAGACATAGGGTAATTAAACCCTTCAGTTCCGGGGGTAAACCATCCGCGCGTCGTGATCGCGGGGCGATCGTCAGCAGCGATTCGCGCTGCCGGGCTTCCGCTGTTCGATCTTCAGTGACCGATGAACCTGGCGTCCCACGGGGCCGCCAGGTGGATGGTCAGCAACGCGATCAGCAAGCCGGCGGCCAGGGACGCGCCAACCAGGAGCCATCGGATGCCGCCCGATACCGTCATCCGGACGCCGCCCGGCGCACCGAGCAGGATGCGCGGCAGCCGCCAGACGTAGGCCAGCACGTGCACCGACATGCATCCAAGCCACAGGACGAACGACGCCTTGTGCGCAAAGAGCCAGGGACCGTTCCCGGGGCCGCTGAAGGCCAGCGCCGCCCCGCTGCCCAGGACCGCGAGCGAGGTCAGGATCACGAACGGCCCGAGCAAGCGCATCAGCGGGGCAGGAGGCCCCTTGCGGACGTAGGGGACCGCCCCGGTGTAGTACCGGGCGAACCGGTAACATGTCGAGCCGATCTTCAGGGCGACCGGCCCGATCAGCAGCATGCCGAGGAAGATGTGCAAGGTCAGCAGCCGGTGCAGCGCCAGGATCGTCACGCCCTCGGCCGCGAAACCGATCAGCAGCACGGCGCCGGTCAGCCCGGTCAGCCGCTCGTTGCCCTCGGCCCCGTCCATGCCCTCCGGCTCGCGGCGATGACGCCGCCTATCGGTTACGGTCACGATGCCCAAACTCTCTTACCCGATGGTGGTGCCGGGTTCGCTGGTGCCGCGGAGCCCGGCGTGGCTCCGCGGCGGATCACTTGAGGTGCAGGTCGTCGAGGGCCGCCTGCAGCGACTGAACATAGGCCTGGCTGGTATAGGTGGCGCCGCTGACCGCGTCGATGCTGGCGCCCTGCGCCGACAGGACCTCGGCCCGGAGCGTGGGAATGGCCTGGGCGCTGATCTGCTGGGAGGTCGGCTCGGCGGTCTGGATCGCGGCGACCGAGACGTCTGTGATCTGGGTGCCCCGGGCGACCACCCGGACGGAAAGTGTCCCGTAGCCGAACGGCACGTTCGGTCCCGTGGCGCTGCGGATTGCGGGACTGGCCGGGGCTGGCCGAGCCGTGGCCGGCCGCGCGGCTCCCGACGAGGCCGGGGATGCCCGTCTGGAGGGGACACTTTGGACACCGCCCGGAGGGGAGCCGGAGGTGGCGAGCGAGGCCGGTGAAGCCGGCCGGGTGTGAAAGGTGAGGACTCCGGCGAACCCGGCGACGGTTCCGATGAGGACCAGCAGCGACGCCCGCTTCATGGCAAGTTCTCCTGTCGGTCAGTTGGTCAGAGGGCGAACGCTTCGTGGTGGATGGTTTCCTCGGGGAGGCCGAGGCGTTCTGCCACGTCGACGACCTGGGCGACGAAGGCTTCTGGCCCGCATACGTACATGTCCCGGAGGTGGAAGTCGGGTACGAGGCGGGGCAGCGTGCGCTCGTCGATGACGGTCTGCGCCCGGGTCCCGATCAGCTCATGCAGCCTGCCACCGCGGCGCTGGACCAGATCGGCGATTTCGGCGCCGAGTACGAGATCCTCCCGCCGGGGGGCGCGCAGCAAGACCACTGGCCGCGCGCTCCCCGGCAGATCCTCGAGCAAGGCCCGGATGGCGGTCACGCCGATCCCGGCCGCGACCAGCAGCACGCGCGGCCAGCGCTGGGCGTCCCGGGTGAAAACCCCGTAGGGCCCTTCGACGGCGACACGGGTTCCGGGCCGGAGCCGGGCCAGCGCGGCGGAATGGTCACCGACGCCCTTGACGGTCAGCCTCAGGTAGGGCGGCTGCGGCAGCGCGGACAGCGAATAGGGGTGGGCCTGCCACCACATGTCCCGGGTCAGAAACCGCCAGCAGAAGAACTGGCCACCGGAAACCGCGAGGCGATCCAGGTTGCGGCCCCGGCAGATAACGGACACCACGCCGGGCCCCTCGGGCCTTACTTCTGCGACGCGCAGGCCGTGCCGGACGCTGCGGATCAGGGGCAGCCCGACCCGGTAGCTGAGGACCAGCCCGGCCGTGCCCGCCCAGGCCACCGACCACACCGCCTGGGTCAGGGGATGGCCGACGAAGGACTGGCCGAGCACGATGACGTGCGCGAAGGAGAACGCCAGCGCCAGATAAAGGTACAGGTGGACGGTCCACCAGACCTCCCG